>Ga0302123_10000025_pt1 | contig 109198 bp, 108 predicted proteins | sample CB21_321_MG_FD_203109 | JGI IMG/M metagenome (GOLD analysis project Ga0302123, IMG submission 203109) | Marine microbial communities from Western Arctic Ocean, Canada - CB21_32.1 | ecosystem: Environmental > Aquatic > Marine > Oceanic | place: Canada: Western Arctic Ocean | collected 2017-09-28 | reverse complement strand
AACTCAATCCCCAGAGGTGACCCATGGCAAAAGATGGATTCCGGATACTCGACAGCGACATGCACATCATGGAGCCCCCTGACCTATGGCTGCGTTACGTGGACGAACAGTACCGGTCGCAAGCACCTGTTGGCGTGACTTCGAACAACGTGCGGGATCTCCGCATGAAGCATCCCGAAGGTGCCCTTTGGGGATCGACGACCGTTGGTGTCGCAAGCAACCCCAACCAGCCCAATGGCCACAACTTCGAGCGGAACCAAGCCCTTTATGGGGATCACTCGTCTCGTGGATGGCCAGCCGACGCCCAATTGGAAGCGATGGATATCGAAGGCCTAGACGTTGCGGTGCTCTTCCCCACGAGGGGCCTCCACACCCTTGCCGAGCCAAACATGGAATCCGGCCTGGCGGCGGCACTCGCCCGCGCCTATAACGACTGGATGTACGACTTCTGTAAGACCGACCCGATCCGACTCGTCGGGGCGGCGATGGTGTCCCCGTTCGACATGAACGATGCGGTCGCCGAAGCCCGCAGGGCCGTGAACGAACTCGGCTTCAAGGCAGTCTTCATGCGGTCGAACATGATGAACGGCAAGCCGTGGCACGACCTGTACCACGAACCACTGTGGAGCGCGCTTGAAGAGCTCGACGTTCCGATTTGCTTCCACGAGTCCTCAGGCTCAGGCGCGAAGCAGGTGGGGGAGCATTTCGAGCCAAACTTCATGCTCCGACGCGTCTACGCACAACCCGTCGAGCAAATGATGGCGCTAGGCAGCTTTGTGGCTGGCGGCATCCTTGAGCGCCATCCCAGCTTGCGGGCCGCTTTCCTCGAGGCGAACTGCGCATGGCTGCCGTGGCTCCTCTGGAGGCTGGACGAGGGCTACGAACGCGAAGCTGACGTGTTCGTCCCGGAGTTGACCCAGAAGCCGTCCGAGTACTTCAAACGCCAGTGCTGGGTTTCGATGGAGCCCGACGAAGAACCAGCCAAGTACACCATCGACTGGGTCGGCAGCGACAAGATGGTCTTCTCGACCGATTATCCCCACGGGGACTCGAAATATCCGGATGCGGTATCCACTTTCCTGAAACTCGGGATATCGGAAGAAGATAAGAAAAAGATCCTCTGGGACAATTGCGCCAGCCTCTACAAGCTCGACCCCGTCCCAGCATCCACTCGCTGATCCAATCGGCGTCATCAGGTAGAAAGGAAGTCCCATGGCCACCATACAAACCGAAACCGCGCTGGACCGATTCATCACCAAAACACGCGATCTGTTCGCGGCAGAGACAGACCCCGAGCGACGCTGGGCAGCGCTCGCACCCGTCCTGAGCGAACTGCTAGCCGATGCTGACATCCAAGCAGCATCGAAACATTGGCCCGCGTGCCATGTCACGGATCGAGCCGAGAACCTGCTGTTCTACGAAGACGCAGACTATGGGTTCGTAATCAACGCCCTCAAACGACTCCCTGGAGAGACCCCGGGAGTCAATCCGGAACATCCCACGTGGCGTGGTATCCACGACCACGCCCACATCTACACACTTTACGGAGTGTTGGTGGGCAACGAGATAATCGAGCGTTACGAGCGATTGGACGATGGCTCAAAAGAGGGCTTCTGCGAGATCAAGAAGAGCGGTGACTTCAAGGTCCAACCAGGCAGCGTCGACCTAGTGACACCTTACGAGATCCATGCGGAGCGCAGCCTAGGCCAGGAGACCGTTGCGGTGATCATTCGCAGCGAGAAATCGGGCGGTTTCCTCCAAGGCCGGTACGACCCAGACACCAACCAATACTGGCAAGGCTACGGTCCACGACAGACGCCGGTCGACATGTTCGCCGATTCAAACTAAAGCAGCGTAGATCGGCGGGCATCGTCCGCTCAACCAACCCCAATGCGGCCCTACTCGGCTACAGCCCGTATAGCCGCTTGGGGTTGGTGCTCAATATTTTCGTAGCGGTCGCCTCCCCAACCTTGCCGTCGTCTCGAAGCTTGCGCAGCGCATCTATCTCCGCCGTCGTATCCCGGTGCCCGTAGTCAGTCCCAATAATGAGATTATCGTCGCCAACTCGGTCGACCACGTATCCCAGATCGTCGACCGTCTGGCAAGCCACATACATCTGATACTCGCGCAGCAGATCTCGTCCCTCCGGGAACGGATGACCCGCCAACCGCTTCGATCTCAGTCCTATGTCGTTCAGGACGTACGGCAGCCACTGAGACGTAACCTCGACGAACGTCCAGCGTAGGTCCGGGAAGCGCTCAGGGACACGGTGCAGGACAAGATCCGAAAACGCTCCCACCGTCGGGAACTTGAACGTCGTGAGCCCAAAGCTACGCTGTTCGCGGTCCAATCGCTCGAAGTTCCCTGCTGCCGCATGGACAGCTATCGCCAGGTCTAGTTTTTGCGCTTCCTCGTAAATCGGAAACAGCGATGGGTCAGAGAGCAGGAGATCACCCTCGATGCCCCTGAGGAATACGGCACATGCGCCATGTTCCTTCCCGAAGTGCAGCTCCTCGATGGCCTTGTCCATCGACATCAAGGGAGGGATCACTGCCCAACGGAGCCTACCCTCCCCCTCGGCCCAGATATCACCGAGCCACCGGTTGTAGGCACGGGACAAGGCGTAGTCAGTGTTCGCGTAGCGCGTGAGGGGCCGAAGGAACATCGTCGGGAACAGAACGTGCATGTCGACGCCAAGCTCGTCCATGTGCCGTAGTCTCGCCTTGATATCAGCGGCCTCTCGGGCTGCGGTGGGAAACTCGTCGCCCTGGTTGACGTTCTTGCCCCATGCGCGCCCCTCGAGGAACCAGAACTGCTGGTCAGTTGCCTCATCCTTGCGGGTTAGCACGAGAGGACGGTGAGTCTCATCCTCCTCGCGCAGGTACTCCCACGTTCGCTCGGTCTCGATGACATGAGCGTCTGAATCGATCACTGCGGTCCGCGCCAAGGTACTCATCAGCCTCTCCCCAAAAAGAACTTAGTGACAACGCATTGAACCACAGTTGAGCGCACGGCCGTTAGGAATTCCCCCATGCTCGTTCGACCCGTTTGATCCCCCCTGCCGCCGTCTGCCATCCTAGTGAAACGATCGCACCGCAACAATTCCACAGTCCGTCAGCCAAACCCCTAGGACTGCAGATCAACGAGAGCGATCTCGCCTTCCCACGAACTGATGGCCGCCTCTTTCTCCCCGATACTGCCTCGCACACCTTGCACAAGTTTGTAAAAAGTTTTTGGCTGCTTGGGATTCGGCAACATGACGCCCCTCACACGCACGCCATTCTGATGATCAAGCAAGGAGTTCACGCAAAGGTCGCACGAGAGCAGCTTGGGCACGCACCAATCACCACGACGTTGGGCACGTACAGCCACATGTTACCGGGTAGTGCGGATGCAGCGGCTATGCCTTTCGACAGCGTACTACTCCAACGAGCCGCAAGGGTCTCGGGCCTTAGGTACGAACCCGTTCGATAGCAAGTGGTTAGCAAACAACAAGAACGCCCTTCATTCTGAAGGGCGTTCTTGTGTCTATTAGCTGGTAGCGGGGGTTGGACTCGAACCAACGACCTTCGGGTTATGAGCCCGACGAGCTGCCACTGCTCCACCCCGCACCGTACGGCATAGCCCAAGAGCGGGCCGACTGAAATAGCTAGTGATGAAACCACGCCTTTGCGCGCTAACAAGGGGTATCGAGCGAGCGAGATAAGGAAAAGAAAATTTAGGTCAAGTCCTCGGCCAATTAGTACCGCTCAGCTGAACACATTACTGTGCTTACACTTGCGGCCTATCAAGCAGATAGTCTCTCTGCGGCCTTAATCCCCGAAGGGATGGGAAGTCTCATCTTGGGGCCGGCTTCGCACTTAGATGCTTTCAGCGCTTATCCGTACCATACATAGCTACCCGGCGTTGCCCATGGCAAGACAACCGGAACACCAGGGGTATGTCCCTCTCGGTCCTCTCGTACTAGAGAGAGCTCCCCTCAAACTTCCTGCGCCCACAGCGGATAGAGACCGACCTGTCTCACGACGGTCTGAACCCAGCTCGCGTGCCGCTTTAACCGGCGAACAGCCGGACCCTTGGGACCTTCTTCAGCCCCAGGATGCGACGAGCCGACATCGAGGTGCCAAACCTTGCCGTCGATATGAACTCTTGGGCAAGATAAGCCTGTTATCCCCGGGGTAGCTTTTGTCCGATAAGCCACGGCCCTTCCACACGGGACCGTAGGATCACTTTGACCGACTTTCGTCCCTGCTCGGCTTGTAGGCCTCGCAGTCAAGCCCCCTTCTACCAATGCGCTCTACGGGTGATTTCCATCCACCCTGAGGGGACCTTTGTACGCCTCCGTTACTTTTTAGGAGGCGACCGCCCCAGTCAAACTGCCTGCCAGACACGGTTCCACTGCTTGTTCAGTGGTTAGATCCAAAAACAGAGAAGAGTGGTATTTCAATTGTCGACTCCACCCGGACTGGCGTCCGAGCTTCAAAGTCTCCCACCTATGCTACACAACCATATCCTCAGATCAATGCCAGGTTGCAGTAAAGCTCCACGGGGTCTTTTTGTCCTGCTGCGGGTAACGAGCATCTTCACTCGTACTTCAATTTCACCGAGACCTTCCTTGAGACAGCGCTCCAGTTGTTACGCCTTTCCTGCGGGTCAGAACTTACCTGACAAGGGATTTCGGTACCTTAGGACCGTTATAGTTACGGCCGCCGTTCACCGGGGCTTCGGTTCGTAGCTCTCACCACTCCCCTTGACCTTCCGGCACTGGGCAGGCGTCAGCCCCTATACGTCGTCTTGCGACTTAAGCAGGGACCTGTGTTTTTGATAAACAGTCACCAGAGCCTCTTAATTGCAACCCCCAAACGCTCCATGCGTATAGCTCTTCACGTCCAGGGGCACTCCTTCTCCCGAAGTTACGGAGTCAATTTGCCGAGTTCCTTAAGGAAGGTTCTCTCGTCCGCCTTAGTACTTTTATACCAGTCCACCAGTGTCGGTTTGCGGTACGGACACCCATGACTCTAGTTACGAAGTTTTTCTTGCCGGTGTAGCATCAACAGTTTCCCCAGGGCAGAACCCTAGAGTTCGCTTCCCCCTCAGCTCGTAGCCCCAGAACGGATTTTCCTATCCTGAGATGGCCTACAGGGTCGCACGCACCATGTCCAATGGGCACGCACTGCCTAGCTTTCCGTGTCCCTCCTTAACCTTAAAACGATCCATAGGTGGCGCTGGAATATTAACCAGCTGTCCATCGCCTACGCCCTTCGGCCTCGGCTTAGGTCCGGCTAACCCTACGTCGACTGTCGTTGCGTAGGAAACCTTGGACTTTCGGCGGATGCGGTTCTCACGCATCTTTACGTTACTCATGCCGACATTCTCACTTCCCTGCGCTCCACCCACCCTCACGGTTGAGCTTCAGTGCACAGGGAACGCTCCCCTACCCCTCACGATTACTCGCGAAGCCACAACTTCGGCATCATGCTTTAGCCCCGATAAATTGTCGGCGCACGGTCTCTTGACCAGTGAGCTATTACGCACTCTTTAAAGGATGGCTGCTTCTAAGCCAACCTCCTGGTTGTCTGGGCGACCGAACTTCCTTTGACACTGAGCATGAATTTGGGGGCCTTAGTTGGTGGTCTGGGCTGTTTCCCTCTCGACAATGGAGCTTATCCCCCACTGTCTCACTCCCTAGGCATGGATAGGACGGCATTTGAAGTTTGATTGGGTTTGGTAGGCTTACGCCCCCTAGCCCATTCAGAGCCCTACCTCCGTCCCTCTTCCTAGAGGCTGCACCTCAATGCATTTCGGGGAGAACCAGCTATCTCCAAGTTCGATTGGCATTTCACCTCTACCCACAGCTCATCCCAACACTTTGCAACGTATACGGGTTCGGGCCTCCACCTCGAGACTATCGAGGCTTCACCCTGGCCATGGGTAGCTCACTTGGTTTCGGGTCTACTCCGCACGACTTAACGCCCTATTCAGACTCGCTTTCGCTACGGCTCCGAGACGTCTAGATCTCTTAACCTTGCCATACAAAAGTAACTCGTCGGCTCATTCTTCAATAGGCACACCATCACCCCGATAAATCGAGGCTCTGATCGCTTGTAGGCCCACGGTTTCAGGTCTATTTCACTCCCCTTTAGGGGTTCTTTTCACCTTTCCCTCACGGTACTTGTGCGCTATCGGTCGTCAAGGGTATTTAGCCTTGGAGGGTGGTCCCCCCGGCTTCCCACGGGATTTCTCGTGTCCCGTGGTACTCACGAACATATCCAGAGTCCAGAATCTTTCGCCTACGGGGCTATCACCCTCTATGGCGGACCCTTCCAGGTACCTTTGGCTAGAAGCTGGTTTTGTAACTCTGTGCGGTCGCTGGGACTTCCGCTGACATGCCGTACAACCCTCATGAGATATAGGCCCCCAGGCCGTTAAACCCCACAAGTTTGGGCTGTTCCCGTTTCGCTCACCACTACTCAGGGAATCGTTGTTACTTTCTTTTCCTCAGGGTAATGAGATGTTTCAGTTCCCCTGGTTACCTTCCTATGCTTATGTGTTGGGCATAGGATGCGGTGGTTTCGCCACCGCCGGTTCCCCGATTCGGGAATCCCCGGCTAAGCTTGCTTGACAGCTAACCGAGGCTTATCGCAGACGTGCTACGCCCTTCGTCGGCCCTTGACGCCAAGGCATCCACCGTGGGCCCTTAATAACTTGACCCTGCTCTCCGTCATAATACGGAGAGCCGGTTTTTCCTTAGCTCGTTGTTACTCGCTCGATATTCCCTTGTTAACGTGCAAAGGCGGTGGCCGCGATACCACGCCACCGCCTTTCGGTAGCATATGTACCAGCCCGACTCAGTGGTTGTAGTAACCCTTTGTCATCTAACCTCGAAACAGTCTCAAAGGTGAGGGGCTCGCGTCACAGCCAAAGTAGTATAGGGAGACCCTGATCACCGTGTCAACCAACCCACAGGAGTAGCCCATAGCCCGCTTCACACGCCCTCTGCTAGGCCGCGACCCACTGCGCGCGTCCGCTAGCCCTCGATCCCATCGTTATCGCCGGTTTCTGGCCCGGCACCGACGAAAACAACATCCAGCAAATCTACGAAACGCACCCGCATCGCCTCTATCGCCTGAAGATTGTCGTCCACGAGGATGAAGCGTCGGCCCAACTCGGCGGCAGCGGCACCCGTCGTTCCACTGCCCGCGAAAAAGTCCAGCACGACATCGCCGGGATTGGACGACGCCGTGACAATCCGGCGTAGGATCGCGATCGGCTTCTGAGTGGCGTAGCCGGTGCTCTCGCGACCACCCGGGGGGACGATCGTTTGCCACCACGTGTCCGTAGGCAATTTCCCCTTCGCCGCTTTCTCCGGCCCAACCAGACCCGGCGCCATGTAGGGAATCCGGTCAATCTCATCCCTGTTGAACGTGAAGTGAGCGGGGTTCTTAACGTAGTAGAGGATGTTGTCGTGCTTGGCAGGCCATCGATTCCTCGGCCTACCTCCATAGTCGTATGCCCAGATAATCTCGTTCTGGAAGCACTCGCGTCCGAATATTTCGTCCATCAGTACTTTTGAGTAATGGACTTCACGATAATCCAGGTGCAGGTAGAAGGAGCCCGCAGGCTTCAGGACACGGTAGGCCTCCCTCAACCTCGGCGCCAGAAAACCCATATAGTCGTCGAAAACATCGGAGTATTGCGTTGAAGCGCCCAGCTCCGTCGTGTAGCGCCGCCCTCCAAAACCCGTACGGTCGCCGACCTCGGCCGAGGTCGTCTTCATGCGCGTCTTCTGCTGCCGCTTGCCCGTGTTGAAGGGGGGGTCGACGTACACCAGGTCCACTGACGCGTCGGCCATTCCCCTGAGGAAAGCAAGGTTGTCCCCAAAATGGACCTGATCGAATGGCGTGCTCATCACCTCGCCAGTGTAGGGTCGCGCCACAGCGCAGGCCAGCCAGTCCGCTCGCACCAGCCGGTTTGCCCTGCACCTAGCGACCGCTGATAATCTCGCCCACCACCACCACCACCACCATCCCAGAACAAGCAGGAGCCCGCATGATCATCGACGCCCACACGCACATCGTGCCCGAGCACTTCCCTCCCCGACTGCAACGCGTGGCAGGCACTGGTTGGCCATTCATGGACCACGGCCGCTCCAGGCCCGACACGGCTGACGTGATGGTGTCCGGCAAGAACTTCAGGACGGTGGACGACCAGTGCTGGAGCGCCGCCCGCCGAATCTCCGATCTGCCCGATCAGGGGATTGATCGTCAAGTCATCTCACCGATGCCACGTCTGCTCGACTACGGAATCAACACTAACGACGGTCGCGATCTCGCCCACTACCTTAACGAAACCATCGCAGAGTTGGTCAAAAGCCACCCTGGCCGGTTCTACGGCCTGGGATCGGTTCCTATGCAGGACGAGCGACTCGCGGTCGCAGAGCTCGAAGGGATCAAGGCGCTGGGGCTCCACGGGCTCGAGATCACCACCCACGTCAATGGCGTCAGTCCCGGCGATCCTCGCTTCCTGCCATTCTGGCGAGAGGTTGAGCGCTTGAGTCTGTCCGTCTTCGTCCACGGTCAGGATCCGACGTTCAGCGAACGGCTTGTCGGCCCGCCGTACCTGGAAAACGCCATCGGATTCCCCATGGAGAACGCCTTCGCCGCCGCTTCCGTGGTGACCGGCGGAGTCATGGAGGAATGCCCCAACCTGCGCGTCTGCTTCAGTCACGGCGGAGGCCCATTCACCATGGTTCTGCCGAGGATCCAACACCTATGGCACAACAACGTATCGCTTCGCGAAGCGATGAAGCGTCCGCCAGTCGAGTACGCCCGCATGCTCTTCTACGACGACATTCTGTTCGACAACCGGGCGCTACGTTACCTGCTGGACACGGTTGGCTCGAGCCAGGTGCTGATCGGATCCGACTACCCGTTCATGAGCAGGGCCCAGCTCCCCAGCGAGGAGTTCACGGCGCTTGGGCTAAGCACTGACGACGCCGAGGACATCGGCTGGCGGAATTGCTTGCGGTTCTTGGGCTTGCAGGCTCCCTAGTACGTCGATACTTCGCCCACTGACCGTGCCGCTCGACGCGATCGTGCGAATATCGACGTACGAATCTGCGAACGTGATGCGCTTCTCGCATCCGCGCAGCGGCAGGGCGCTCGCAACGCTCCGTAACGGCCTCGTCGACAATCCCATCCAGCCGATAAATACCCGGCTCATGGGGGATTCTAAACGAAGGATTTCTATTGACGATGGATAGGGGCTGTGATATTTGTAACAAGCTACCATTCGGCACTGCCTTAACACTGCTGTGCCACTCGCAGTACTGGCCCCAAGTAAATGAGGTTGTCCGCATGGTCCGGTTTCCCAAATTCTCCACACCCCTCCTGACGGTCGCGCTCATGGTGCTGCTCTTGGCAGTGCTGTCCGCGTGCACGAGCCCTCAGAACACTTTCGACCCCAAGTCCGACGCCGCGGATTCCATCCTGACGCTCTATATCCTGGTGACGGTGGTCGCCAGCATCGTTGGGTTCGCGGTTCTCGCCGCAATGGTGTGGTTGTTGGTCAAGTACCGCGCCAAGCCTGGGGTTCCCGCCAAGCAGATCCACGGCAACAACAAGCTGGAGATAGGTTGGACCATCGCACCTATAGTGGTGCTCCTGATTATTCTCTTCCCAACCATGTTCTGGATCGCTGGCACCGCCGATAACCCCGGACCCAACACGCTTGAGGTAGAGGCGACCGGTCACCAGTGGTGGTTCGAGTTCACCTACCCCGGCCTCGGGCCTGAGGGCGGCGACCTCATCACCGCGAACGAGTTGGTCATTCCTGTAGGACGCGACGTTCGTGTAACTCTCCACTCCGACGACGTGGTTCACAGCTTCTGGGTCCCCCAGCTGGTCGGCAAGACCGACATGTTCCCCGGGCGCACGAACGTCCTTCAGACCTTCAGCGCCTACGAAGTCGGCGAGTACTACGGTCAATGTGCTGAATTCTGCGGTGCAGCTCACGCACTAATGCGCTTCCGCGTCCACGTGAAGACCACCGCTGACTTCGAAAACTGGGCCACTGCTCACAACGCTGGCCCTGTAGCTCTAGAGCCCGGCACCGCCGCCGCGCGCGGCCAGCTGGGATTCGCCACCTGCGCAGGGTGCCACGCGATCTCAGGAACCGTCGCGCAGGGCCGCATCGGGCCCGACCTTTCGCTCTTCGGCGAACGATCGACGGTCGCCGCCGGCATCTTGGACAATACCGACTCGAACTTGAAGGCATGGATCGGCGACGTTCGCACGATCAAGCCTATCCCCGAAGGTGCCCGCTTCATGCCCACCTTCAAGGACACCTTGGATGAAGGCCAGATCGCGGACATTGCGGCATATCTCAATAGCTTGACTGCGGAGTAACGGGTCACACACACCCGACTAGCTACGCAAAGCGGACGACGAAGGAACGAGAAGACATGGCAGCGAACACCGGCATATTGCGACGCCCCCTCGCCCCTTCGGGCATATGGGCATGGATGACGACAGTCGATCACAAGCGCATCGGCGTTCTGTACGGCGTCACTGCATTCTTCTTTTTCATGCTCGGGGGCATGGAAGCCCTCGTCATGCGAGTCCAATTGGCCTCGGCAGAATCGACAATCGTCTCTGCGACGACGTTCAACGCGATGTTCACGATGCACGGGACGACCATGGTGTTCATGGTGGTCATGCCAGCCGGTGCCGCGTTCTTCAACTTCCTCGTCCCGTTGATGATTGGTGCGCGCGACGTGGCCTTCCCAAGGTTGAACGCATTCAGCTATTGGTTGTTCCTGTTCGGCGCCCTCCTCATGAACTTCAGCTTCTTTATGAACGCGTTCCCCGACATGGGTTGGTTCGGCTACGCGCCGCTGACCAGCAACGAGTTCACCATCTCCAATGCCACTGACTACTGGGTGCTTGGTCTGCTGATCATGGGCATCGGCACCACCGCTGCTGGTTTCAATTTCGTGGTGACGATCCTGAACATGCGCGCTCCGGGCATGACACTTATGCGTATGCCGGTGTTCGTATGGATGACACTTGTCGTCGCATTCCTCATCATCTTCGCGTTCCCGCCTCTAACGATTGCGTTGACCTTCCTTCTGTTCGACCGCTTTTTCGACACCAACTTTTTCTCGGACATCGGCGCTGGCTCAGACCCGCTGCTTTGGCAGCACCTGTTCTGGATTTTCGGCCACCCCGAGGTCTACATCCTAATCCTGCCATCCATGGGCATCGTCTCAGACGTGCTGCCCACCTTCACCCGCAAGCCCTTATTCGGCTACACCATGATTGTTTTCGCCGGAGCAGTGATCGGATTCTTGGGCTTCGGCGTATGGGCCCATCACATGTTCACGACGGGCCTCGGCCCCTGGGCGAACGCGGCATTCGCCGCAACGACCATGGCAATCGCGGTGCCCACTGGCGTTAAGATTTTCAACTGGTTGGCCACCCTCTACGGCGGGGCCATCCAATTCAAGACGCCGATGCTGTTCACGCTCGGCTTCATCAGCATGTTCATGCTTGGCGGCCTGAGTGGAGTCATGCACGCCGTGGTCCCAGTCGACTCGCAGCAATCGGATACCTACTTCATCGTCGCTCACTTCCACTACGTGCTCTTCGGTGGCGCTATCTTTGGTATCACTAGCGGTGTGTATTACTGGTTCCCAAAAATGACAGGCAGAATGATGAGCGAGCCCATCGGCAAACTCCACTTCTGGCTGATGCTCATCGGATTCAACCTCACATTCATGCCCATGCACATCCTAGGGGTCATCGGTATGCCCCGGAGGATCTACACCTACGCAGAGGACATGGGCTTCGAGCCGCTGAACCAAATGGTCTCAGCCGGCGCATTCGTCATCGCACTATCGATCATCATCTTCACCATTAACATCGTCCGGTCGGTCCGCCAAGGCGAGATTGCCGGGGACAATCCCTGGGGCGCAGCCACGCTGGAATGGTCCATCTCTTCGCCGCCACACCACTACAACTTTGCCGTCGTCCCCACCGTCCGTAGCCAGTATCCGCTTTGGGATGAGGATGCGAACGTCGTTACACCTCCTGCGCTTCCGGCGCACGAAGAGCCCATCATGCCAGATCCCTCGTACTGGCCTATCGTGCTGGCATTCGCCATAACCATGGTCGCGGGCGGTCTAATCATCTGGCAGGGCCACGCGATTGCTGGATTGACAGTAATCTCATCCATGGGACTGCTCGGGATGCGTTCCATCTTCGGGTGGGTACTGGAGCCTATGGAGGAGGAACAACGCGTCTCCGTCCATCACTAGGCGACAAGACAAGCGTACAAACATGCAATACCTACCAAACATTGACGCACACAGAACCTCCACTGGTCTCAACAGCAGGAAGATGCTCATGTGGGCCTTCCTGGGCTCGGATGTTCTCTTCTTCGGGACACTGATTGCGACTCACCTCGTCTACAGAGGCAAGAGCGTATCCGGGCCTGCCGAAGGCATCCTCGACATCCCCATCACGACGATCAGCACCTTCGTCCTCCTGATGAGCAGTTTGTCCATGGTGTTAGCGCTGTCAGGACTCCAGCGTGGCAAGATGGGCGAGGCCCGCTTCTGGCTCGCCGCGACCGCCCTGCTCGGCAGCGTGTTCATCGGGTTCCAGATGTTCGAGTTCACCGAGTTCGCGAAAGAAGGTCTCACTCCACGCACGAACCTGTTCGGAAGCACCTTCCTGGTCATGACAGGATTCCACGGCACCCACGTAGCCGTCGGCATCTTCTGGCTCTGGTCGCTGTTCTTTTCAACCTTCAATGGCAAGATTCACCAGGGCAACGCCCTCGAGGTCGAAATTGCGGGACTGTACTGGCACTTCGTTGACATCGTCTGGATCGTCATTTTCGGCGTGGTGTACCTGGTCGGCGCGTACGGCGCCGAGGAGCACGTGGCCGAAGGCGCCCACAGCGCTGTGGCGATCCTCGGGTTAGGTTAGGAATCATAGACATGGAACATCTCGCTGAATCTCACGAACACCACCCGGGGCCACGGCTGTACATAACCGTCGCCGTGATCCTCGGCGTGCTCACGGCGGTCGAGGTTGGTGCCTTTTACCTGGAACTCAGCTCATGGATAGTCGTATGGGTTCTCCTGCTGCTCTCCATCACCAAGTTCCTCATGGTTGTGTTCTTCTTCATGCACCTGCGCATGGATGACAATCGCTTCTCGCTCTTATTCTTCGTGCCCATGGTCATCATGGTTTCCGTCGTCGTAGCTCTGCTCGCATTATTCCAAAACCTCACTCGCTAGTGCACAAGGCCAAAGGAGCCGGTGCTATCCCGGCGAGATGCGAGTGACGAAATGACTACGCTTCATATCGGTGTCAGCACAGGGTCGTGGTGGACCAGTTGGTCACTCGACCCTGTTGCGTTAATTGGCATCCCACTCGCGGCGGTTCTGTACTACCAAGGGCTCCAAAGCTTAGGCAGTCGCCGGCGCTTCCACGGGACCTGGCGCCCTTTCACCTTCTACGCAGGCCTGTTGGCCATTGCCGTAGCGCTACTAAGCCCCCTCGACCACCTCGCAGACGAGTTGTTCATGGCCCATATGACGCAGCACATGCTGCTCATGATGATTGGGGTGCCATTAGTGCTGCTCGGCGCTCCGATCCTCCCCATGCTGCGTGGTATCTCTCGACCAATACGGCGCCGTTTGGTGATTCCAACGTTTCAGTCGCTGCCCGTTCGATTCGTGCTGCGTACCCTCAGCCGCCCACTGGTAGCGTGGCCAGTGTTCATCTTCTCGATCTTTGCGTGGCACCTACCCGCACTTTACGAAGCGGCGCTCGCCAGCGAGGCGATCCACCTAAGCGAACATGCGGTCTTCGTCATCGGAGGGTACCTGTTCTGGTGGAACGTTATTGATCCACATCCGCTGCGCCCGAACCTCACCTATCTGGTGCGAGTTCCGTACATCTTCGTCACGGTCGTACCGGCATTCGCGCTAGGGGCATTTCTGACGTTCGCTGACGGCCCTTGGTACCCCACTTACGAGCTCACCGCGCCACTCTACGGGCTTTCAGCTATAGAGGATCAGCAATTGGGAGGGGTAATTATGTGGATCCCAGGCTCATTCATAATAGGCACAGCCTTGATATTAGATTTGTATATGGCCGTAAAACGGGAACAGAAACAGCAAAACATCGCTGAACAATTAACAATCGAAAGTTGATTACGCAGATTGAGACAAATAAAAAGGCCGTTGCCGTCGCAAGGGCCTTTTTATTTGTCTCAATCTGCAAGTACCGAGAACTAGTTCTGGGCGAGCACAAACACCCACAGAAGTGTCGCGATATAGACAGGCGGAATCGCGTATACGGAATACTTTAGCTTTGCTAAAGCAGTGACCTTAAAGGAATGAATGATCCCATAGCCTATTGCCATTAGACCAATACCGACACCAGCCGTCACAAAATGTTCTGCCTTCATGAAGCTTAAAATCGCCTCCGGATTACCTAGGTCGGCGTAGAAAATAACAGACAGATTGAATGCGCACGATCCGTAGATATTCCCCAATACCAAACCGTAAGAGCGCCTTCGAGCAGCTGCGATTGTCACGCTAGCCTCCGGAAGCGAAGTGACAATAGATACCGCAAGTATGCCCATGAAACCACCACCGAGGCCCGTAGCATCCGCAATACTATCTGCACAAGCAGCTAGTAGAATCGCGGCGATGATGATGGCCACCGAAGCCACACCGAAACCAAGGAACGCTGACCGCGCTGCGCCAATGCTAGGACCATCAAGGTCATCACCAACAATTACGGCATCCGGACGCCCGGCGTCATAAACCAGTTTCATCCCGCCTAAGTAGGCGAAGATCATCACTAGTCCACCAACACTAGTCCAGCCAAGAGCGTAATCGCCAGTGACGGCAAGCACCATGGCAAGGATTCCGAGGCCAATTGACACTAGCACCAGTAATTGTGTGTCTTTGGTTTGGTCCGCAAAAAGATTACGTACACCAAAAATGATTGCTACTACGGAAACAATGAAAATGTTTACCATGTTAGAACCGAGCATGTCGCCCAGCGCCAACTCAGGATTATCTTGTCGAACTACCGCTGAAATATTGTGTGAGAGCTCAGGCAATGAGGTCGCCATACTAACCAGTATGGTACCCACCCACAGAGTGCCCCATCCCGTACGGTCCGCGATTTCATCGCCATAGCGCGCAAGAAACACGCCTGCGATGACCACCACTAGCCCGCTGGCAAGAAAAACAGGAACCGCAATCGCAAGGCTCTCCACCGCTTATGCCTCCATACAGAGCATTCTGATGACACCAACATCATAGTCAGCAAGCGAGAATTGCTTCGTTAGCCTTGAGTCAACTGCCATCCAATCACTTCATTATAGCGGGGGCTTTATAGTGATGCCCTTATTTAGGGAATGATCTAAATGACAGTCAATCTTACTTGAAGACCAGAGGGCACCGTACCAATAAACCAATCAGCGATTCCATCATCTGCACGGACTATTCTCCGTGACCGTGAAGGGCGTACCATGTCCGGCGCCCAACCGGTTACCAGTACCGGCCTTACATAAAGGAGTCCATCATGCCCAACAATCTGACTGAACTCGCAGCCACGGCGAACGCATTGGTGGCGCCCGCGAAGGGCATCCTCGCCGCGGACGAGAGCACAGGGACAATCGCAAAGCGTCTCGAGTCGATCAACGTTGAAAACACGGAAGCAGCACGGCGCACATACCGCGAGATGTTGTTCCGAACCGAAGGCGCAGCCGATTACGTGTCAGGTGTCATCCTCTTCGACGAAACGCTCCGACAGGCAGCGTCAGACGAGACTCCGATGGTCAACCTGCTGACAGAGCAGGGCATTATTCCAGGAATCAAGGTGGACGCTGGCGCGAAGCCCCTGGCGGGAGGCACGAGCGGTGAGTTGGTAACCGAGGGTCTGGACGGCCTGCGTGAACGGCTGGCCGAGTACCGGAAGATCGGGGCCCGGTTCGCCAAGTGGCGCGCCGTCATTACCATCGGCGACAGCATGCCAACGTCCACCTGCATCGACGCTAACGCCCACGCCCTCGCCCGCTACGCCGCGCTATGCCAGGAGGCGGGGCTCGTGCCCATCGTTGAGCCAGAAGTCCTCATGGAGGGCGGACACAGCATCGAGACCGCGGAGGACGTCACGACGGCGACGCTTCGTGAGGTGTTCCGGCAATTGGCGGCTCAGCACGTTGATCCTGAGGGCATGCTGCTCAAGCCGAACATGGTCGTGTCGGGCTACGACCAGCCGGATCGAGCGGGCGCCGCTGAGGTGGCAGAGCGTACCGTGCGGGCGTTCCTGCACACCGTTCCCGCGTCGATGCCAGGGATCGTGTTCCTCTCAGGTGGTCAGAACGACGAAGACGCCATCGTGAATCTCCAGGCCATCGCGGAGCGAGGCGTCGCGGCAAAGGCGCCGTGGCAGCTCAGCTACTCCTACGGTCGCGGGCTACAGGCCTCGCCGCTCAAAGCGTGGGGCGGTAAACCCGAGAACGTGCAGGCCGCACAGGCAGCGTTCCTCGAGCGCTGCAGGCTGACCAGCGCGGCTCGCGAAGGTACATACTCCGCCAACTAAATCCCCTCATGCCCCCTCTCCCCCTGGGGGGGGGGCTCTACGAAAGGGTCAGACACAAGGCTCCCTACGAGTAGCGGATCTTGTCTAGGCGATCGAAGTTGTGCGTGGCGTCGATCCAACGGACAGTACCTGAGCGGGAGCGCATGACGAGCGATTGTGTCTCCGCGCCGCCGCCGTAGAACCGGACGCCCTTGAGGAGTTCTCCCGTGGTCGCACCCGTGGCGGAGAAGAACACGTCCTCACCTGACACTAGTTCCTCGGTGGGGTAGACATGGCCGACGTCAATCCCCGCGTTGATCGCCTCGTCGCGCTCCTCGTCAGTGCGCGGCCAGGGCTTGCACTGAATCTCGCCACCAATGCAGCGGATGGCCGCAGCTGTCAGCACCGCCTCGGGGGAGCCACCGATGCCCATCAGTACATCAACCTGAGAGTCAGGCATCGACGCTTGGATACCGCCCGCGATATCGCCGTCAGAGATTAGCTTGACGCGCGCGCCAACAGCGCGGATCTCGACGAGCAGGTCAGCATGCCGGGGTCGGTCGAGCACCGTTACCGTGATCTCGCCAACCTTGCGCCCGAGAGCCTTCGCAATCTTCACTAGGTTGTCCTTGACCGGGGCCTCAAGATCGATGGCACCGCGAGCCTCAGGCCCGACGCATATCTTGTCCATGTAAAAGATGCTGGCCGGCACGTGCATGGTTCCCTGGGCGGACATGGCGATGGCCGCGATTGAGCCCGGTAGGCCCTTGGAGAGGAGCGTCGTGCCATCGATGGGGTCCACGGCGATATCAACCTTGGGGTTCGAGCCATCGCCGATCTTCTCGCCGATGTAGAGCATCGGTGCTTCGTCCTTCTCACCCTCGCCTATGACCACGATGCCGTCCATACTGATGCCATCCAGCGTGTGCCGCATGGCGTCCACGGCCGCTTGGTCGACAAGCTCTTTGTCGCCCAGTCCCATGTAGCGGGATGCGGACAGGGCCGCGGACTCGGTAACGCGCACCAGCTCCATGGCCAGGTTGCGCTCGATGGGCTGAAAACTAGCCCGTTGTGTCATGTGTCATCCCTCCTTCAAGAACAGTGCCTGATTCTAGCAGGCAGAGCGCGCCCTGCACCTCAGTGCCTTCCCCGCCCACGTCCTCAGGCAATCGTGGAACGAGTCTAGGCGTTGGCTCGCTCGAAGTGCGGCGCCCGCGATACGTGCAGAGACCGATGGCTAGATCGTCCAAACGCTTGGTCAGCAGTGCGTTCTCGCAGTAGTCGATGGGGACGACTACGAGACTGGAACCAGGCTCCGCAACGGCTCTCTCGAGGGCAGACTGGAGATCGCCCGACGATTCAACACGCCTGTGAGTCGACCCGAATGACCGGGGAAGCGCCAGGCTTCTTAGTGATTGTCGTGAACATGCCCACGACATCCATGGCCTGGTAACTCTCCTTGTGCGACCGCTCCGTACCGGTCTGCCCCGTAACCGCGATTAGCGGTGCACGGTCCATGTTGGCATCGGCCACCCCCGTCACCAGGTTGGCCGCGCCCGGACCAAGCGTACCCGGGCACACGCCAGGCTCGCCCGTGAGCCGACCCTGCACCTCCACCACGAAGGCGGTGCCCTGCTCACGACGAGTGAGGATGAACCCGATGTTGGAATCCTCTATCGCCATCATCAGCGCCGCGTTCTCCTCGCCGGGCACGCCAAAGATGCGCGTAACCCTCCTCGTTCTCCAGCCATAGGACTAGTAGTTCGTCGGCATCCATTGTGGGTACTCCCTGCGTCGTGCAATCACAGGTGAGTTGCCTTCATATGATGCCGCCAGCACTCCGGAAGTACAGACAGCGTCCGGCGTCGGAATGACACGCCCGGGTTGAGTTACCCTCAACCCGCCATGAGAATCGCGCACACCACCAGCATCTACCTACCCGTGCCCCCCCCCACGCACGGCGGAACGGAGATGATCGTCCACGCGCTGTGCGAAGCACAAACCAAGCGTGGCCACGACGTGCACCTGTACGCGAGCGGCGATTCGCGCGTTAGCGGCACTCTGCACAGCGTGGTGAACCACGCGACGCTGAACGACCCTGCCGTGACGACGTACATGGACAAGGAGCTCGAGACACGCAGCGTATTCGAGTTGTACCAGCCCCCCGTCGACTACGACCTTGTGCACTGTCACTGGCCGACCCTCGCCCCCTACTTCGCGGCCCTCAGCACGACGCCCACCGTGATCACCTACCACTACGTCGATCGCGCGGAGCACGAGTACTACCGGGCCAACGTCCCTACTCTATTCCCTGTGTGCGTAAGTCATCGGCAGGCAGAATTGCTAGGCGAGCCGGACCTGCCAGTCGTCTACAACGGCCTGGACATGGCGGCAACTCCCTTCGTCGCCGATCCAGAAGATTACCTGGTGCTCGTAGGCCGTATCATCCCGACGAAGGGGATTTCAGAAGCGATAGCTATCGCACGCAAAGCCGGAATGCGCCTCCACATCGCTGGCGACGTGACGGACTACATCCCGTGGGCGCGGGCGTACTTCAACGAGAAGGTGCAACCGTTCATCGACGGCGATCGCGTTATCTACACGCCAGAGATGCCCAACGCAAAGGTATTGAGTTTAGTTTCACGCGCGAAAGGATTCCTTTTCCCCCTCCAGGGCGACGAGCCCTTCGGCATGACGGTACTCGAGGCGATGGCCTCCGGAACGCCCGTGATCACTATGCCGCGCGGCTCGATGCCTGAACTGGTGGCCGACGGCGTTTCCGGCTACATCGTCGAGAACGAGCACGACGCCGTACGCGCCATCGCCAACCTAGACGCCCTTGACCGCCACGCCGTACGCGCCCACGTGGAGGACCGCTTCACCCACGAACGCATGGCCGACGGCTACCAAGCGGTCTATGACAACGTACTGAGGAGCCAAGCACAGTGACCACGTCAGATTTCCCGCTGCCAACCGACCTCCCTCGACCCGTTGACGACGGCGCCTGCGATCACCTCGTTGGTCTCGGCATGCCACCCGTAACGCTAACCTCGACCAACGGCCGCACGGTCAATCTCGCCGCGGTGGGGTCGAAGCGCACAATCATCTACTGCTATCCCATGACCGGCATTCCTGGCACGCCCCTGCCTGAAGGCTGGGACCAGATCCCCGGCGCTCGCGGCTGCACCCCTCAGGCCTGCGCCTTCCGCGACCACTACGCCGAACTGTCAGAGCTTGGCGCCGCCGTTTTCGGCCTCAGCACGCAAGCCACCGCCTACCAGCAGGAGATGGCCACGCGCCTCCACCTCCCCTTCGAGATCCTCAGCGACGCCCACCTCCAGCTATGCCGTGCTCTCCGCCTCCCCACGTTCGACGTCGACGCCATGCGCCTCGTCAAACGCCTAACCCTCATCATCCGCGACGGCACAATCGAGGCGTGCTTCTACCCCGTGTTTCCGTCCGACCAGAGCGCGCAAGCGGTTGTCGACTGGTTGCGCGGAAGCGAGCCGGTATAGGGAGTAAACCATGGATTCTCTTAGTCAAGAGGCAACGCTAAGCCTGGGAACCCCGTACGTCGAGCAAGCGCGGCGACACAAGGGTTGGGCACTAGCCTTTGCCAACGCGACCGCCCACGCACCGGGCCCAGCGCGGAACTCATAGTTCCACGCTCGCGAGCTGCTGCAAACCACCAAGCGTGTCGTCGACCTGGGAACGGGTAATGGCAAGGTCTTCCTGTGGCTCTTGGAGGAATTCCCCGGTGTAGCGCCAGCGACAGAAGCGTGGCCGCCCAACGTCCATGTCGCCACGGCCCGCCTCGCGAACAAAGGCGTGTCCGTCATAGTGGCGCTGATGAGACGCTGCCGTTCGCCGATTCCTCCTTCGACCTCGTCCTCGCGCGCCACACGGCGCTCGACCCCGCAGTGGTCGCAAGGGTACTGGGCCAGGCGGCACCGCCCTAACGCAGCAGGTCAGTCCTGCCCAGCGGCGCGAGTTAGTGGGTCGTCCCCAGAATGGTCGATTTCGGCCCTCACTTCGAGCGGTACCAGGATGGCTTCGTCCAGACGGGGCTGACCATCACCCACGCAAAGGCGCACGATTAGCTCGTCGCATTCCGCAATGCCGGCGAGGTGGCGTACATGCTCACTGCCGTGCCATTCTTCGTATCCGACTTCAACCCCACCCCCGACCTCGACGCGCTCTCGGCGTTGGTAAGGAGCGCAAGGGACTGGCGAAGGCCTAGTGGTGACCGAAAGTCGCTACCTGATTGAGGCGAGCAAGGAATAGCCACACACACCCACTCCTGCGTTGAACCACCACCCCTCGCTTGCTAGACTCGTCACGTCAAACTCGCGCGCGGGCTGATTGACGGCGCGCGCCTCTGGAGCGTGGAAACGTGACAACGAATCAGGACGAATTCGGGCCTCTGTGCACGCTCGATCAGCTCCGCAAGGGCGAGGGCCGCCACGTCCGGCCGACCGGCGGTCGTTGGCGGAACAAGGCCATGGCCGTATTCGAAGAGAACGGCGAATACTACGTCACGAACTTCATCTGCCCCCACTCAGGTGGTCCTATCAGCGAGGGCAAGCTCGTCGACGGCATCGTCGAGTGCCCATGGCACGGCTGGAAGTTCCACGTGGACACCGGCCTCTCTGCCGACCAAGCTGACGGCCACGCCGTCGAGGTTTACGAGATGCGGGTCGACGGGGACACGCTAATGGTGGGCGGGATCAAGCGCCCCAAGTAGCATCGCGGTTAGTCAACTGCGGCACGTTAGGAGATCCGTGGCCAACGTCCTCATCTCACGACGCTTCGACTTCTCCTCCTCGCACCGGTACTACCGCGACGAGTGGTCCGAGGAGGAGAACCTGCGCGTTTTCGGCCGGTGCGCCCTACCGAACGGGCACGGGCATAACTATGCGTTGGAAGTAGCCGTTACGGGTGCGCCTGACCCCGACACAGGCATGGTGATCAACCTGGTCGACCTGCAAGCGGCGGTGGAGGTTGTGCTGGAGCAGTTCGACCACAAGCACCTGAACCTAGACACTCCCTATTTCACCAATCGCATCCCAACGACGGAGAACCTGGCGACGGTGTTGTGGGAGCTCATCCGCGAGGCGCTGGTCGGGGCGCATCTGGACCGGCTGCGGCTATACGAGACCGATGATTTGTTCGTGGAGTACTTCGGAGAGCGCGCATGAGCACACCTGTCGTCCACCTATCGCGACACTACATGTTCTCGGCCTCCCACCGCCTCTACACAGACCACCTTAGCTTTGAGCAGAACGAGGCGATCTTCGGCAAGTGCGCGAACCCGAACGGCCACGGCCACAACTACGGCATAACAATCACGGTGCGCGGCACGGTGGACGAACAGACCGGGTTCGTGATGCCGTTGGAAGAGATCGACGAGGCGGTCAAACGCAACGTGCTGGACCCGTATGACCATCGCTACCTGAATGTGGACGTCGAGGACTACTTCGACCTTGTGCCCACCGGGGAGAACATGGTGAAGCGGGTATGGGAGCGATTGGCAGGCCCGCTTGGCGGCAAACTAACCAAGGTGGTGCTCGACGAGACCCGGAACAATCGTTTCGAGTACACCGGCGACTCCAACAAACAGGACAACTAGATGACCAACGCACAATCGGTCCTCGCCGGACAGACGGCCATCGTCACCGGCGCATCCAGCGGCATCGGCCTCGAATGCGCGCGGATGCTGTTCAACGCGGGCTGCTCCATAGCGGTGGTCGGTCGTAGCGCCGACCGCCTCAAACCAGCGGTCGAAGGCATCGCCAGCGATCGTTGGCTGATCGTCGAGTGCGACGTCCGTGACGACCCGGCGGTGCGCGCCATGGTGGCCGGCGTCGAGCAGGCGTGGGGCCGCGTGGACATCCTAATCAACTCCGCTGGCCTGTTCCAGACTGCCCCGCTGGCGGAGACGACCAACGAGATGTGGGACGACATGTGGCACACCAACGTGAACGGCACGTTCTACCCCACGAGGGCCGTCGTACCCGGCATGCTCGAACGCGGCAAGGGGACAATCGTCGTCATGTCGTCCGTAGCGGCGCACCGCGCGTACTCAGGCAACTCCGCGTACAGCGCATCGAAATACGCCGTGACCGGGTTCGCCCGCGCGCTGAGTAGCGAAGTCCGGCGAAAGGGCGTTCGCGTGGTCAACGTGATGCCAGGGCCCGTCGATACGCCGATTTGGGGCTCCATGGACACGCCCATGGCCCGCGATGAGATGCTCACGGCGCGTGAGGTGGCGCAGGCCACCATCAACGCCATGACGGTGTCCGATACCCAGGTCATTGAGGACGTGCTGTTGTTGCCCCAGAAGGGACTGTATTTCTAATGCGCCCTCCCGGCAACAACGTCCTAGGCCGGGCCGTGCGGCACGTGCGCCGCATCACGCGGCCGTGGGTATCCCGGTCGGGCATCCGCCCGTCCGAAGGGCATCACAGGATGCAAGGCAGCTTCCTCCGAGAGGTGGTGTTCGGCGCCAACGATGGCCTGGTCTCCAACGTGGCGCTCGTCGCGGGCGTTGCCGGCGGCACGAACAACCCGAACATCATCCTCCTCGGCGGCATCGCGGGATTGGTAGCAGGCGCGATCTCCATGTCGCTGGGCGCCTACGTATCCACCAAGAGCGAGCACGAGTTCCGCGAATCCGAGGAGCAACGCGAGCGGTGGGAGGTTGAGCACATGCGCGACCAGGAACTCGCCGAGACCCGCAACATCTTCCGGTTGAAGGGCATCCCGGAGCAACTCCTAGACGAGATCGTTCAGGCGGTCTCGCACGATCAAGAGCAATGGGTCAAGCTGATGATGACTGAGGAGCTGGGCTTCGCCGATCAACCACCCCGGCCGAAAATCTCAGCGATAGTCATGGGAGTCGCGTTCTCCGCAGCGGCAATGTTCCCTGTGCTCCCGTACTTCTTCACGGAAGGCAGTACCGCATTCGTCACATCGCTGTCCCTGACCGCGGCCGCCCTATTCGGCGTAGGCGCATTACGTGCGTCGATGACCGCCGGCGGCCTGTGGCGCAGAGGCGTAGAGATGGTCGTATTGGGCGGGGCCGCAGTCGTCATAGCCAACGTCATCGGACGTGCCGTCGGCGTCACCGTCTAGACAGCCGACCTCCGCCTACCTCTACGCAACGGGCCCACTCCCCCTCTGTCATTCCGACACGAGACTCAATCCGCGACAAATCTCGCCACCAACCAGCGCCTGCCTGTCACGCATTAACATCATCCTGAGTCCGCGTCGAGCGGAACCGAAGACTCTCTCACCAGCCCCCAAGCGCGCAGCGCCTACCGCGCTCGAACGCCCTCCCCTGTTTCCTGAGCGAAGCGGCAGCGTAGTCGAAGGCGCTCTCGCCATTCTCCCGAGCGTAGCTCCAGCGCAGTCGAAGAGCTTGCCTTGAGGCACCCGAAGGGATCTCTCACCATCCTCTCCGTCAGCGCACCGGCAAGCCCAATGCATTCGCACGCCGCCACAACACAAGCCAGTCATGAGTTACTGTGGATCCGCGAATGGCCCGAGATCTGAACGCAAACGACCGGTTGTGAGGTGAGCGATGGCTGGCAATGCACTGAAGACGACGGTGGTCGGGAGCTACCCACAGCCTGATTGGCTGGTGGATCGTGAGAACCTGAGCCACCGTCTCCCACCGCGGGTGCGGGCGGAGGAACTCTGGCGCGTGCCGAAGCAGTGGCTACCGCAGGCGCAGGACGATGCCACGCTACTGGCGATACGCGATATGGAGCGAGCAGGAATCGACATCATCAGCGATGGCGAGCAACGGCGTGAGAGCTACTCGAACCGTTTCGCGACATCGCTCGACGGAGTCGATCTCGAAAGCCCGGGCATCGCACTCGATCGCACCGGGCACCCCAATCCCGTGCCGAGGGTCTACGGTCCAATCCGTCGCATCGCACCACGAGAGGTAGAGGACGTGGAGTTCCTGCGGCGGAACACTGATAGGCAGATAAAGATTACGCTGCCCGGACCCTTCACGATGTCACAGCAAGCCCAGGACGACTACTACAACGATGAGGAATCCCTCGCATTGGCTTACGCAGCAGCGGCGAATGAGGAGGTCAAGGCGCTGTTCGCCGCCGGGGCGGACGTAGTGCAGATCGACGAGCCATACATGCAGGCGAGGCCTGAAAAGGCGAAGCAGTTCGGGGTGAAGTCGCTGAATCTCGCACTCGAAGGGGTGACCGGCACAACGGCGGTGCATCTGTGTTTCGGATACGCCCACGTGGTCCACGATCGGCCATCTGGATACTCGTTCCTGCCCGAGTTGGCGGAGTCGGCGGCGCAACAGATTTCGATCGAGTCTGCGCAATCCGGGCTCGACCTGTCCGTCCTGCGCGAGCTGAGCGACAAGACGATCATCCTTGGCGTGCTTGATCTGGGTGACCTGAAGCCGGAGACGGCGGATGTGGTCGCGAGGCGAGTGCGGAATGCCCTCAACTACGTTCCACCAGAGCGGTTGATCCCCGCACCAGATTGCGGCATGAAGTACCTGCCGCGTAACGTCGCGATGGCCAAGTTACGTGCGCTGGTTGAGGGTACGGCAATCGTGAACCGGGAGTTGGGCCTCGCCTAGAGCAACGCACGCACGGCTGCGACAACCTCGTCTTCGGTGGCTAAGCCCTCGATGCGCATAGCGACACGACCCTCACGGTCGACCACGAACACCCACGGCTCCGAGGGCAGGCGCCATTCGAGTATTGCGGCAGACGGGACCAACTCGCCCCGCTCACGGGCGGCCATAAGGTTCCACGGCTCGATGTGAATGAACTCGATCTCCCCGCCCAGCGCCCCACGCACGTCGTCCATGACTTCGACGACCGGCCCACACATAGCACTGACGCAGAATTGGGGCGAGGCGAAGAAGACGACGAACGGCTCTCCTGAGTCACGCGCCTCGGCAACGGAAATGTTATGGAGCTCGTCGCGCTCAACCTGACGCGTGGAGATGTCCACGAATGGTGCGTCGTCGATTGTCAGATTCTCTGTGGCGGGCACGCGGGTACCGACCGTGGGCGCGTTGGCCTCTGGAAGCACGCTGAACCCAGCCTCCTCAATCACGGGTGACACGTTGCCATCGGCGACCGCCACGAAGTCAGCAATCCAGATCCCGGGTTCCGGCAACGCCACTTCGTCAATGACGTAGATGCCCCGGAAGTCGAGGTGCAAGTGCTGCTCGCCATCTTCGTGGGCGTGGATGATATTGTCGGGAATGGTGCGCCAGTGGGCTGAGGCTTCAGTCTTGAACGTAGCTTGCTCGCCATCCCAGAGGGAGAAGCGAACGTTGACCGCTGCGCCTTCGAGGAATTCACCGTTGACGTTGACCAGACCGAAGGGGAAGCGGTTGGAGCCAACGACGAATTCCGAAGCCGCAATGAGTCCGCTGTACCGTTCTGAAATCGTCTGCCCAGTGGTGGGCGAGTCAGGCCCACACGCAGCCAGCGCCCCAAGTGCGGCCAGCGCGAGCAGGAATACGCCGAGGCGGGGCATCCATCGGAATGAACCGGGAGTGAACGTCAGAGGGGTCTCCTCAGAGGGGTCTCTAACGGGGGGGGGGGGGGTACCAGGGAGGCAATGGTGGGCGGTAGAGGACTCGAACCTCTGGCCTCCGCGATGTCAACGCGACGCTCTAACCAACTGAGCTAACCGCCCAACCGAACCAGTATAGGCTGGGCGAAAAGGGTGGGTCAACGCGAATGGGAAGGGAAGCGATGAGGCGTGCACCAGGCCGTTATCTGCTTCGGTTGTGAGGGGTTTGGGCCGGTGATAGAATCCATCGCGGCTGTCTAGCCAAGCGCGGTTCAGGCGTCTGCAGGTGGAGGTGGTGAGAGTGGAGGCTGTTTTGCCCAAGTGTCAGGCGTGCAAGCAAGGTGATTTGGTGCCCCTCTCAGATTTCGGAGGCCAAGGCGCCGCGATTCACTATAAAGCCTGGGTCTGCACCAACCCCGACTGCGGCTTCAACATCAAGATTCGGAACGGCGACGTCTACCTCAACGAGCCCATCGCCAGTGGCGAGGATCACGCTCCTCGCGCTCGCTGATCGCCGGCGTCCGGGCCACGCCCGTGGACAACAACACCCCCCTCGTGCCCATTTCATAGCTACTGTTGATGGCAATGTTTCGCAATCCGCGTCTCAGGCGCGACACACGTCTCTCATTCATCGCTGGCGCATCCATGCTCGTCATCGGGCTGACACTGCTCCTCGCAGCCGGCGCCTACTACACCTACGTAACGTTCATCGCGACGCGCAACTCCGAAAACCTAACCACGCGCATCATTGCAGAGCAATCGGAGACGCTGGATAGGGAGCCTCCCATCACCGCCCAGGGCGCCCGCGGGCCTTCGCCCGCATGGCAGGAGCTCTACCCGGGTGAACTGCTCCCTGCCCGCCAATGGGCCAACCCCAGGGGGTCACTGGATCTCCCGCAGCCGAAGCTTGAAGGATTCACGCCTATCAGCGCTGAAGGCCGCCCATCCTTCGCAGGCGAGATCGGCAGGGCAGAGCGCATCACCATCCCCGCGATAGGCGTGGGAGCCGAGGTGGAGGAAGTGGAGATCCAGGACTTGGGCGACAGCTCGGCCTACTTGACCCCCTCCTTCACCGTCGGCCACATCCCCGAGAGCCCTAACCCCGGCTCCCACGGGAACGGATGGTACTTCGGTCACCTAGAAAGCCCCGTGGCCGGACAAGGGAATGTGTTCTCCCGCTTGCCACGCGTACCAGAGATGCTTCGGACAGGCGACGATGTCCACGTGATCGTCGAGAGCAGCGGTCGCGAGTACCTGTACCTCGTGAGCCAAACGAAGCTCATCCACCAGGACGATATGGTGCTGTACCAGGCGTCTGACGCACGCATAACCTTGGTCACATGCTTCCCGCGTTTGCGCTACGACCACCGTCTGCTGGTCACCGCCCAGTTGGTTGGCTTCCGCGACTTGACCGCCTAGCGCAGCCGCATTCACAGAGTCTTCACGCTCAACATGTCCTACTTCACGGCAGGTTGACACTTCATCCCTATGGTGTGGACGTTAGGCGGGACGATGATTTCGTCTCGCAGAGCGAGTCAAGTCTGGAGGTGGTTCGTGTACACCCGCGTTATTGTTCCCTTAGACGATTCGACGACAACGTTACAGGTACTGCCCTACGCAAAGGTGGTCGCGAAGTCCACCGGAGCGGCCGTCGTGTTGCTCCAGGCGCTCAACGAGTACCCCTGCAAATTAATCGGTAGCGTCAGTCGTCGCGAGCTCGTCACGCGATACAAACCGCCAACACGTTCGGTACGTATACTCCGATTGAACGCTATGACAATTCCTCTCCGTTTTCTACGTCTGATGGCTCTTGGGCTGCTCTTGCCAGCAGCGCTGACGCTTGGGGCGTGCAGCGGAGCGGATGTCCCGCCTTCAACTGCACCGGACACATCGACCTCTGATACCACGCCAAGCACACCGGACGCAGACGACGCGCCGACGGGAAAGTTCTGGCGTACCGATATCGCAGTCGGCAACGGTGAGCACCAAGTCTCCCCCGCGACACCGGTGCTACTCGCGGACGGCTCAACAGCGACACTGGAATCACTTGCAGGGGGCAAGCCGTTGCTGCTGTACTTCTACGCCACCTGGTGAACAGTCTGTAACGCCGAGTTTCGGACGTTAACGGATGTGTACCCCGACTTTGAGGGCAAGGTCGCGGTGGTAGCGGTGGGCTTCGGATCGTCGCAGACCGTGGGCGTGCTGAACGGGCAGAAGGAACGACGCGGCTACCCAGGTGTGTTCGCAGAAGGCCCCGACAACATGGCACGGTCGTTTGGAGTACGGACCCAATCGACGAAGTTCGGTATCTCCACAGATGGCGTGATTCAGTTCAAGGGAGGCTACGGCATGGCGTCAGACTCAGCATGGCGAGCGCGGTTGCAGGCGCTGGTCGACAGTTAACTAATCTAATCGACTAATCGACGACCTCGAGGATCAGCGGGATGCCGACGGCGAGGGACGTGCCACCAATCAGGATCAACGAAGCGCCTAGGGCGATTGCAATGTTCGAGACGCCGTAACCCATAATCGCGATACCCAGCGCCGACCGGATGACCAACCCGTTGAGAAACCACTGACGCCTATCTCCATCGACCGGCAACGACTGGAATCCGCCATCGGCTAAAGTCCTGAACTTGATTTCGTCGATTCTAGCGCGGGCGGTTTCCGCATCGCGGATTGGCTGTACGGGGATGCCTGGGTCGAACGTTGGTCGGCTGCTTGGTGGCGCGCCGCCGCTAGGCGGCCCTACTGACGGCGTCGTTGCGTTCTCTTCCACCAAGGCTGCAGTAATCTCAATACGCGCAAGGATTCCCTTAAACACGAGGAACCCGCCAAGACCGACGAGGATGACGCCCATGGCGCCTACTCCCACTACACCGTAAAGTGCAAACCCGGCCATCTTGCACCTCTCCTTGAGGGTTGCGACGCGGACTCTTTGCCAAGCGAGGGCAATTTGCGATAGCATCCGGCATCGTTGACCCGGCTCACCGGGCAACGCCCAGCATAGCAAAGCGAGGCCGAGATGACTTCCACACCAATCAAGCAAACGGTGCGCGTAACAGTTAACGGAAATCCGTACAGCGCCGAAGTCCCGACCTACCGCACGCTGGTTGATTTCCTCCGGTACGACCTTGGCCTGACCGGCACCAAGGAGACGTGCAGCGTTGGCGTTTGCGGTGCCTGCACAGTGGTGCTTGACGGCAAGATGATCTCGTCTTGCTTGACGCTCGCTGTACGCGTGGATGGCGCCGAGATCGAAACGATTGAAGGCGTTGCCAACGGCGATGAGCTGCACCCCGTGCAGCAGGCCTTCATCGACAACGGCGGCTTCCAGTGCGGAGCGTGCACTCCAGGGCAGATTATGGCTGCGAAGGCGTTACTTGAAGAGAACGCTCACCCCTCCGAGGATGAGATCAAGAAATTCATGATGGGTAACCTCTGTCGCTGCACGGGCTACTACCAGATTATCGATTCCATCAAGGCCGCCGCGGAGCAGATGTAATGAACGATTTCGCTTTCCATGTTCCCGGCAGTCTGAAAGAGGCAGCAGCGTTACTCGCTGAGTACGACGGCGACGCCCGTGTCATGTCCGGTGGTACTGCGCTCATGCTGCTGCTGAGGCAGTCGCTGGTGAACCCAGACCACATCATTAGCCTCCATCGTGTGCCCGAGGCTCGGTCCATCGAGGTAGCTGACGGCGTCCTCCACATCGGCGGGTTGGTAACCCAACGTGAGATGGAACTATCGTCCGTCGTTCGCGAAGCAACGCCGCTACTGGCAAACGCCTACAGCCGCGTGGCCACCGTGCGCATCCGCAACGCCGCCACCGTCGGTGGCGGTCTCGCGCAGGCCGACCCAGCCATGGATCCACCATCGTCGCTACTAGTGCTCAACGCCAGCGTGAAGGTGACTTCTGCCAGCGGCGAACGGGTAATTCCCATCGCGGATTGGTACTCCGACTACTACGAGACGACCATCAACGAAGATGAGATCGTGACCGAACTTCTGGTGCCGGTGCAGCCGACCGACATGGCGTGGACGTACATCAAGTACCTTCCCCGAACCGAAGACGACTACGCAACGGTGTCTGTCGCAGCGTTAGGCAAAGCCGAGAACGGCAAAATCTCCGAGGTGAGGGTTGGCCTGGGTGCAGTTTCCTCGACCGCGCTACGAGCGTCGGATTTGGAGAGCGCGCTGCAAGGTGCCGACGCCTCATTCGACGTCCTAAAGGACGCTTCGCAAGCGGTCGCCAACATTGTGGACCCGACGTCGGACCCACGAGGGTCTGCGGACTACAAGCGCGATATGTCGGTGGTCTTCGCCCGCCGCGCCCTCCAGCAAGTCCTTAACGTCCAGGGCTAGGCTCCCAGCACTGACCCGGCGCGGCCCATATCATTGAACGCGTTCGTCGCAGTTCAATGTACCCAAGCGCTAGCATCAATCACCACCAGTGGACTTCATCTAGGCGTTGATCATGTTGGGCGGCGGCGTCCCACGGTTGAGCGGGCAGGTATTTCCAGCCACCGTCGGAGAACATCACAACGATATTGCCATGATTCAGGCGCTCAGCGATGCGGAGCGCACCTGTAAGGGTGGCACCGGACGATACGCCAGCAAGGAAGCCCTCACTCTCGACAACGCGCCGTGCCGCAGCTATGGCGCTGGCACTGTCGACCAGGAAACGACCGTCAAGGCTATCCAGGTCGAGCAAAGGCGGTATGTAGCCCTCAGCGAGGCTTCGCAGGCCTTGGAGGCGGTCGCCTAGGCGCGGTTCCACTCCTATCACCTTCACGCCAGGGAACGCCTCCCGCAAGCGTTTGCCCACGCCCATGATCGTGCCGCCCGTGCCGATACCCGCAACGAACGCGTCCACCGAATCGATCGCCGCTACGATCTCGGCCCCCGTGGTACGGTAGTGAGTGTCCACGTTTTCTGGTCGGGTGAATTGGCCCAGCTCATGGACGCCGTCCTCAACAGCGAGAGCTTTGGCGGTCTCGATAGCGCCACGCATGCCGCCAGACGGCTCACACCACTCTAGCTCGGCACCATAGAGGTAAAGCATATCGGCCATGCTGGGGACGACCCCCTTGGGGAGAACGACCTTGACCTTGTACCCCTTCTGCTTGGCGACGAATGCGAGGGCGATTGCGGTATTGCCCGTGCTCGCCTCTACGATAGTGTCGCCCTGCTTGAGCAGCCCCTGCGCTTCGGCGGCCTCGACCATGGCGAGAACGATGCGATCCTTCACGCTACCGGAGGGATTGCCACCCTCTAGCTTGGCGAAGATACGGATGCCCGGCTTCGGAGAGAGGTTCGTGAGCTCTACCAATGGGGTGTTGCCCACGAGGCCGAGTAGCGAATTGGTTAACTGACTATCTGGCATGACCCGATTCTACCTTGCATCAGACGATTCCTCTGAATCGCGCCAGTGGAACGCGTTGACTCTCCCTGTTGGCCAGCCGTATTATCCGCCCGCCCTTCAAGCAGGCCACGGCCTTGTTCCTGCCAGTTTGCGACCAGTCCAGAAATCCTTCCAAACAAGAACCATCTTGGCAGCTCTATGCTCCTCCATCTCGCACCACCGGCGTAATCGTCGCCGGGCCCCGCTACGGGCTGTAGGCGGTTGCGCATGTTGACCGGCAACAACCGCAGACGCCTCGGAGATCGTGTGGTGCGCCGGCCTCGCCAAGCTGAGATGGCCCCGCGCCACATCCACGCGACCGAACGTCGGCACGCTCTCCTTTCGCCCTCAGCCTCCGCTCTACTAACCCTCTCGATTGGGTTCGCAGCGCTGATCGCGCTCGGGACCGCGTTGTTGCTGTTGCCGGTCTCCAAAGTGGGGCCTGGGCATGCCGACATAATTACAGCCCTGTTCACCGCAACGTCCGCCGTCTGCGTAACCGGCCTAGTCGTGGTGGGCAGCGCCGACTTCTGGTCCCCCACTGGCCAGGGAGTGCTCATGGCGCTCATGGCCATGGGTGGCTTGGGGATCATGACCGCGGGTTTGGTCATCATCATAGCCCTCGGCAGGCGTGTCACCCTGAACCAACGCCTGATCGTCCGCGACACCATAGGCGGCGCCTCCTTGGGCGGCGTCATCGCGCTTGGATGGTACGTCGTCATCTTCGCGGTCGCAGTACAGGTGATTGGATTCCTCGCGATATTCGCGAAACTTTCGTTCGAATTTCCCGTAGGAAAAGCTGCCTGGAACGCCCTGTTCCATACCATATCTGCATTCAATAACGCGGGGTTCACCATCTTCGAGGACTCCGATAGCTTGTCACGTTTCAAGACCGACCCCGTGATGCTCAGTATCATCGCCATACTGATTGTGCTTGGCGCAATCAGTTTCCCTGTGGTCGCCGAGCTTGCGCGGAGGAAGCGACCCAACCGCTGGTCTCTAGACACCAAGCTTGTGGTCATCGGCACAGTGTCCCTGTGGTTTATCGGCGGCCTATCGATGTTCTTGTTCGAGATCGGAAACCCTCGAACCCTCGGTGCCGAGCCGGTCCTAGACCAGATATCCAACGCGACATTCCAGGCAATCACGGCCAGAACAGCGGGGTTCTCAACGATCGATTTCTCTGCGACCCGTCCAGGGAATGACTTCCTCTTCACGTTCCTGATGTTCGTAGGCGGTGCGTCGGGATCCACGGCAGGGGGAATCAAGGTGAACACCGCAATGATTCTCTTCGTGGCAGGCATGGCGTCCATCAACGGTAGACCACGGACGGAGGTATTCGGTCGCGAACTACCAGTCGCCCAGGTGACGAGAGCGCTGGCGTTGTTCTTGCTTGCGATCCTCGCTCTCTTCATCGTGGTCGTCGCATTGGCGATCACCGAGGTGCACAAAATCGAAGCGGGGCATTTCGGATTCCTGGACATACTCTTCGAAGCTACGTCCGCCATGGGTACAACCGGCCTGTCGAGAGGCATCACGCCCGACCTGAGCGACCCCGGGAAGGTCATCGTAAGCATCGCAATGTACGTGGGTCGCATGGGCCCTCTCACGATCGCGATGGGATTGGCGTTGCGGGAACGGCGGGCCGTTTACCGGTTCGCGGAGGAACGGGTTCGGCTCGGCTAGTCAGCCGTGATCAAGCCCGGCCAGTCGACCTGTAGACCTGGTCACGGGCAAACTCGGGCGGACATGTGACCCCGGCCAGCGCACTCGCGCCAAACGATCTAACCTCGCGTATCACCTGCATCGCCTAGAGCAGCGATCAAGCGTAAAATCGCCAGCGTGTTGTCAGAAACGCGTGGGAGGCCAAACGCTCCGGTGAACACCCGAGATACCGCCTCTACGAATGGAGAAAAATGGCACACCAAGTCGCAGTCATTGGCATGGGCCGGTTCGGTGTTTCCTTGGCGCGGGAGCTGTACCGCATTGGCCACGACGTACTGGCCATCGACAGCAACCCAGGGCTGACCCAGCAGATGATGGGTCAGGTCACTTACTCGGTGACAGGCGATTCCACCTCTGAGGAGCTGCTCGAAGAGGTCGGCATTCGCAATTTCGACACGTGCGTGGTGGCCATCGGCACGGATATCCAGTCCAGCGTACTGACAACAGTTCTGCTGAAGCAGACGTTCGAAATCCCTCACGTGGTTGCGCGCGCAACCAACGTGTTGCACGGTAAAACCCTGCAGGCGGTGGGCGCCGACCGCGTAGTGTATCCCGAACAGGAAACCGGACTGCGCACCGCGCACAGCCTGTTCCAGCGCGAAGTGCTGGAGTACATGGAACTCACGTCCGGGTTCGGCTTCAGCATGATCGCGGCCACGCAAAACATGATAGGTAAGTCGATCGAACAAGCGGGCTTTGGGAACTCACGCGACAAGTACGGAGCTTCCGTCGTGGCCATTAGGCGCGGCCGCGACCCAATTCTATCGCCCTCCAAGGACGAGATGCTGATCGAGGGGGATGTGCTCGTTATCGCAGCACCCGAAGACACCCTCGAGAATCTCGGCACAGGTCGCTAGCAGGCCCATGACCGATCACTTGAAGACTGCGCTCGTGCCCGTCACCGGAAGCGCCCTGGACAAAGTCACCGTGGGGCTCGCCTGCGACCTCGTTAGGTCCAACAAGGGCACCGTGCATGTCGTCTATGTGATCGAGGTGTCACGGCAATTGCCGCTAGACGCCGAGGTGCCCTTCGAGGCGACCCGCGGAGAGCGCATCCTGGTCCAGATGGAGAGAGTCGCCAAGGCCCACAAGTGCAAGGTGGAAGGCGAGATTCTACAAGCACGGTCGCTCGGGGCGGCGGTGGTCAATGAGGCCTTCCTCCGCCGTGCGGACATCGTGGTCCTCGGCACCCCCTATGAGGAGCAGTTCGGAGCGCCTACCATTGGTGATATCGTGCCCTACCTACTCAAGTACAGTCCCTGCCGAGTGGTGATTTACCGTGATACTCAGCCCGGCCGCGAGAGCAATTAGATGCCTCGCAACGTGATGATCCTCGGCTGCGGGCGGGTCGGCGCAATGGTCGCCAAGGCACTTGTTGCCGAGGGCGACGACGTCATTGTGGTCGATCTCGATGCCGATAATTTCCGGCGTTTGGCCGAGGGGCCCAATCTGCACATGGTGGTGGCCGACGGAACATACAACGATGAGCTGCGGCGATGCGGGATCGAGGGCGTGGACGCATTCATCAGCCTCACCGCACAGGACACGGTAAACGCGCTCGCCGCGCAGGCCGCTCAACTCTCTTTCGGCGTGGCCTCGGTCGTCTGCCGGATCAACGACCCCATCAGGCGCGCGATGTACGATGAACTGGGACTTCGCACCGTAAGCCCGCCTCAGGTAATGACGGATCTCGTGCTCGAGGCACTGGGAAGCTAGGCATGTTTGTAATCGTCGTTGGATGCGGAAAGATCGGATATCATCTCTCGCGGGCGCTCCTGGCGTCCGACCACGAGGTTGTGATCCTAGAACGCGATTCCCGCCGCGCTGCACGTGCGACCGAAGATCTCGGATCGATCGTCATATCCTCCGACGGGACCGAGCCGACCGTCCTTAGCGAGGCCGGCGCCGCCAGGTGCCAGCTGCTGATCGCGACCACCGGCCAAGACGCAACCAACCTCGTCGCCTGCCAGGTGGGGAAACACTCCTTCCACGTACCTCAGACGATCGCAGTGGTAACGGACCAAGACCACGTCGAGTTGTTCAAGCGGCTGGGCGTCGACGTCACGATCAGCACGACCGAGCTAATCCTCTCCCACATCAAGGAGGAGATGCCCGGTGGCCCGCTGATCCACCTGCTACCGATCCAAGGCGCGTCCAACGGCATCGTGTGCGTACGCGTGCCCGCAGGGTCGCCTGCCATCGGTCGCTCACGAGCCCAGCTGGGACTGCCCGTGGGCACATCGCTGGCGGCCGTGGTCGCCAAGAATGGCGAGATCAAGAGCGTGGGAGAGAACTTCCAGTTGGAGCAGGACGATGAGGTCGTGGCGATCACACCACCGGACAAAGAGACGCTCCTGTGGAAAGCCCTCACAGGGGGCGCATAGCACATGCGACTTGCACACCTAGGACCCGAAGGCACGTTCTCCGAAGAGGCGGCGCTACTGCACGCGCCGGACGCCCAATTGGTGCCCTACCCGACCATCTCAGGCGCAGCACGCTCAGTTCTCACGGAGGAATGCGACGAAGCGACCACGCCCATCGAGAATAGCCTCCAAGGCGCAATAACCGAGACGCTAGATCTGCTCATTCATGAGCGAGGCTTCTTTATCAAAAACGAGATCAACCTCAGCGTAGCCCACAACCTCATGGCGCAGCCCGGCGTGGCGCTGGAGGACATTCGCAAGGTGTACTCCCACCCTCAGGCGCTCGGTCAGTGCAAAGGCTGGCTCGCTCAGCATTTGCCGCACGCAGAGGTAGCGGCCGCGCTGAGCACGGCGGGATCCGTGAAGCAGGCAGCAGATGACTCAATGCCTGCCGCAGCGATCGCGCCTTTCAGAGCGGCCGCGCTCTACGGCGCAGATATATTGGCGCGTGGTATCCAAGACGACGATAACAACGTGACGCGGTTCGTGGTGCTCGCCAACGACGATGCTCCGCCGTCAGGCGACGACAAGACGTCGATCTGCTTCTCCTTCGACGATGACAAGCCAGGATTGCTCTACAGGGTGATGGGCTTTTTCTCGGACGCCGGGATCAACCTCACCAAGGTCGAGTCGCGACCCACGCGCATGGGGCTCGGCAGGTACTATTTCCTAGTGGACCTCGAAGGCCATCGGGCTGACCCGTCGGTGGCAGCAGTGCTGGCCAAGCTAAGAGCAGAGGCCTCGGAACTGAAGATCTTCGGCTCATATCCGCGCTTCACCTCGTAGGGTTCCCGCGTCAACCTAGAGGAACGGGATCCAACGCCGCAGCCTGCCCTCGATGTTGCCATCCTCTTTATCCGCTTTGCGCCCCCGCATCCCGGCGATGAAGCCAGTGGCGAACCCGAACATGTTCCCCGCAACAGAGCCGATCGAGACCCCTTCCTGAAGGGGCTTCGAAATATGCTCCACGGCTGACTCAGAAATCTTCTCAAAATTCTGCACAGTCCGCGTAGTTGCGCCAATGAGGCCCTTGGTCGCCTTGTACAGCAGGAAGATGCAAACGACCATCGCGATGACCAGCACGGTGCCTGCCAACAGGTAAAGGCTGATGAGGATGTCTCGTATCGCGGCGATTATGTCCATTCGAGAAACACTCCAATCCCGCGTCGGCTAGGCCGTCGAGCGGTAAATCCAGGCTAGCATCCGGCCTCAACGTGAGCAAACCATGCCGGGCGTTATGCTGGCGGGCCACCGGCTGCACGCACCTTGTAGATGGTCACATAGCCGTTAGAGAAAACGACATCCAGTACCTCACCCACCAACGTGTCGAACTTGTCGAGGCCAGCGCCCGAGAAGTAGAGGCGTTCGGTGGGGCCGAGGTAGACGTACTCTACCGCATACTCCTCCAGCATGGCGGTGAACTGATCCTCGTTGGTGGTGCCGTACATGCGCCGCACGTCGGCGATACGAGCACGAACGCGCGCAGGCTTGGAGCCACCGGCACCACGCTGTTGCATCTGGTGCCACTCCCAGCCCACCACCACGGGATTGCCTGTGTAGAGCGCCACGCGGGGGGTCCAGCGGTACTGGTCGGTCACACCCTCCAGGAAAACGGCAGTACCAGGGATGTTCTGACGAATGAAGCGCAGCGCCTCCGCGTCAGAGGCCAACGAGTACCTGGCCTTCTCGTCCTGCCCACGGTTGCCCGGGCCGGGGTCGTGGTAGACCGTGGTCTGCTGGAACGCCGCGCCGTCCAACGTCAAGCCGATCGAATTGTCGAATCGGTCCGCGATCCGAGCGCGCGTGCCCAGGATCGGGTAAACAGCGCTGGATAGCACAAGCAACACCAGCAGGGCAAACCACGGCGCTTTGCAAAAGCGCCAGCGAAGCGCGCCGGTCGCCCAGAGCTGCCAGAGGCCAACACCGCCAACCACGCTGTACAGCACCCAGGCGTTCAGGTAGAACTTGAACACCGTGTTCATGCGGTCGATATCGCGCTCAGCCGTGACGAACTCCACGCCGATCCCGATGCCGAATGCGAGCACAAGCATCCCTAGCAACAGCACCTGCACCGGCATCTCGCGGGACGACGGGCGGACGATCCACCACACGGCAAGAGCCAACGCAGCCATCATGACGAAGGCGAGCACGACAACCGTCGTCCACTGGTGAAGCGCCCCGACCCGCAACCAGATAGCAACGAGAAGCGTCGCTACGACGAGGGCCAATCCCCATGTCAGCCAGCGATTGCTAAGGGACGGGCGGCGGAGCTCTGCCAGCGACGGCAGGCTAAAGCCGCGCTCAGGGCCCACCAGGCGCCGCCGGACCTCTACGGCGAGCCATGTGCCAGCAAGGAAGAACAGCAACCCGTGGATGCCCATGTATTGCCAGGTGACGGTGCGCCAACGGCTCATGATGACGCCAGCGAAAACTGACTCGTAGTTCTGGTGAAACGGCAAGAAGAGCAGGTAGGCAATCGTCCAGAACCCGACGGCGATAAGGATGAACTTACCTATCACCTTGGGGCCAAGGGCGTTCCTATCGGAGACGAGCACCACCACCGCCAGCGTACCGATGGCCAGCAGGCCATAGGCAGGCACGTCCCAGGTGTTGATGGCCGAGACCGCCCCGACCAACAGCGCGAGCCAGGCCATACCAGGCAATCGTTTCACCAAGCCAACCGGCGATCGCGCACCGAGCACCAGGTTCGCCGCGACGCCGACAATCGTGACCTGGAACGGAAGCGAGATCATATGCGCGTGGAGATCCGCGAACAGGAACGACCAGAAGGGAAACTCGGTGATGCTGATCTGTCCCGGCATCAGGCGTGACGACCGCCAGAAGTCAAACTGACCGAATGACCCTGAGCCAATCACGCGGTCGGTCGCTTGCAGTAGCTGAGCCGCGCCATCCAGGTTCGCGAGTACAGCGACGAGCATCGCCGTCACGCCGCCCGCCATCAATGTGGTACGCAGCGACACCGCGAGGCGCATACGTTGGCGCAAGCCTTCGGTGAGGTTGTAGCCAACGCTGAATGCGGTCGTAAATGTCATCGCGAACAGCAACGGCACCGCCAGGTTGTACGCAACCGTCGGGACTATCGCTGTGAGCCGAATAAGTGTGGCGATAGGGACGAAGCCAAAGTAGTAGTAATTGATGTAGCCGCCTGCGTACCAGGGGTCGAATGGCGGAAACGAAACGGATTTCGCAACAGCCGTGAGGTACGACAGATCCATCGGCTTCTCGCCGCCTCTGTAGGGGTGCCAGAGGTCAGGATTGGCGGCGCGGATCATCAAGAACACGAAGAACGCAACGAGGAACACGGCCTCGACAGTGACAAGGTATCGCCAATGGCGGCGGGCCAGTACGGTCAGCAGGGCTTTTTTGCGCCAGAACAACGCCCCCGAAATCGCCGCAAGGATCAGCATCGAAAGCACGATACTAATGCGACCGAAAGACCACACGCCCACGCTTGCGCCAAGCCAGACCAACCACGACACCAACAGCAATCCTAGCGGTCGAGCGAGCACCACGCCACGGTCGGGCAGCCAGCGTAGCGTACAGACGGCGAGAGGCACGGCGAGCCAGGTGATGACCTCTATCGCTAGCAACCACACCAGCCAGGGAGCAATACCGTTTAGGCCACCCTCGCTGAAGATGTCTGACCAGGTGCCGCCTTTTTGCTGAGCGGCAAACGCATCATCACTCAGCATCGCTGGCTCATTGGCCTTGGGCGCGCCGATACCGAGCATGAGGTTTTCAATCTCACCCTTCGACAGTCGGCCTACGTTCTCCCACACCAGCACGAGCGGGTGGTCGTAGTCGACGACGTTCTCGTCGGCCCAGCCAAGGTTGAACGTGAGTCCGCTCCGCTCGATACCCGGGAACGATTCCGGTTTGGTGACCGTTGCACGGGTAAAGGGGTCGTGTTCGAAGGTGACGCCAGCGAAGGACGGGTAGCGAGCAAAAGATTGCGTGAGTTCGTAGCCCAGTGAGCCATCGAAGAGCGCCTGGTAGTAGCGACTCGAGTACTCGTAGCGTTCAGGAAGGCGAGCGATGCTTCCCCAGGGTCGGTTGGAGTAGGCCATGATGTAGTCGGCCCCTGCAACCCACCTGGCTACACGCTCGACTTTAGTGAAGGTGTCGCCTTCGTACATCGGGAGCTGGGTTACTCGGAACTTCCCCAGGTTCGGAAAGCCTTCATCCCAGTGGTTGTCGGTGAGTACCACCGCGCCGCGTTCCGCGTTCTCGTTGATCCACTCTGACGCCTGGATGCCAGGGTGTTTCTCTTGGTAGATGCTCGTGAAAGCGAGGCCGTACCAGACGGTTGCGACCACCACAAATACGATCACGACTGAAGTCAGACGCGCGGCTGCTAGCCGGCGCGGCTTCAGCCAGTCGTAAGCATAGAAGAGCCACCGGCTACCCAGCAACACCATGATCGGGAGCACCGGGGCGATGTAGCGAAGGAACTTCACCTCGAAGGTCGCGATGATGAGGATCAGCGGCACCACCCAGGCGATTAGCATCATCTCAGGCAGGTGTTGCCTGAAAAACGACCGGAGTACGGTGAAGCCGAGGCCAAGCCAGGCGATGATCCCGAGTGGCAGGCCAAGCGCCCAAATCGAGGACTGAGTGATCTCGTAAGTGAGGTTGCGGGGCGTGCCAACGTACTGGACGGTGTACGGGACGTGTCCTGCGGTGCGAGCGATGCCGGTTTCCCAACCCAAATCACCGAAGAATTTGTGAAAATCCAAGATTGCGTACGGCTGGAGGATAGCGAAGGTGCCGATGGCGATGCCACCGGCCATCAGCGCTATAGGCAACACGTTCCGGGCGCTGGCGAAAGGCGAACTGCCGGTCGATTTCCAGTGTCGGTAGACCAGGATGGCATAGGTGGAGAGTACTGGGACGAGAATGGGTGCGCTGCTGCCTCTGAAGGCGAAGGTGAGCCCCACCATCAACCCTAGCCAGACATGGTCTCGCCGTCTGCCGTGCTCCAGGACGTTGAACATCCACCAAAACGCACCGAGGGCGAGGAGGATGACGAACGACTCAGGTCGATAGAAGTGGGTGACCTGGATGTTCATCACGGTGAAAGCGGTCAGCACCGATGCGAGCGCGCCAACGCGCCAACCGAAGAGGCGACGGCCAAGGAAGTACATCAGCAGGACAGAGCCGGAGTCGGCTATGGCTGCGATGGTGCGGCCAGCTGAGGCAAGGTCTTGGAGGCGAACCTGGTCCATCAACGGTTCAAGGATGAAGCCACGAACGGCGACGAGGATGTAGATGATGATGGAGCCAAGCGGGAACCAGTGAGGGTTCAGCGGGCTGGCGTCTTTGTCGAAGAAGGTGCCGATGCCGGGGAGTCCAGGAGTGTCGAGGGGGAAGTCACGGTTCTGCTTGGATTCCCAGCCAGGCGCCTTAGTGAGCGTGTCGTACATGGTGTCGGCACGCATGTAGATGGAGCGCTCGTCAGGGTGGTAGAAGCTACCGCCGTCCCAATCGATGCCCTGCAGGCGCAAGCCGAGGGCTACCGCTGCGATGATAAAGGGCAGCAGGATGAGCAGTCGGGTGATGGTGAGCCAACGGCCCGTCCCGGCGTTAGGCAGGACGACGTCGGACGTGGTCGCGGCGGGCTCCATGGCGTCGGTCATTCTAGCAGCGGTCCCTCGAACCATTACGAGTGCGAAGCGTCCTGGGTTGCATCGGGATGGCGGGCAGCGAGATCAAGGGCCGCCCGACCGGGCGGCCCTTGATCTCGCTGAAGAGCAGGCCTAGATACCTTTGCCGGCCATGAAGGCGGCGAGGTCGGAGGTGCGGCAGGAGTAGCCCCACTCGTTGTCGTACCAGCCGAGCACCTTAACCATGTTGCCCTCCATGACCATGGTCGACTGGGCGTCGATGATCGCGGAGTGGGAGTTCATGCGGATGTCGGAGCTGACGATGGGGTCTTCGGTGTATTCGATGATGCCGTTTAGGGCGCCTTCAGCGGCGGCCTTGTAAGCGGCGTTGACCTCTTCGACGGTGACGTCGCGCTCAAGGTCGGCGACGAAGTCGGTGATGGACCCGTCGGAGACGGGGACGCGGAGCGCCATGCCGTGGAGCTTGCCGTTCAGCTCAGGGATGACCACCCCGACAACTTTGGCAGCGCCGGTGCTGGTAGGGATGATGTTGGCAGCGGCAGCACGTGCGCGACGCAGGTCGGGGTGCGCCTGGTCGAGGATCTGCTGGTCGTTGGTGTAGGCGTGAACCGTGGTCATGAGACCGTGCTTCACACCGAAGTTGTCGTGGAGAACCTTGATCATGGTGGCCACGCAGTTGGTGGTGCATGAGGCGTTGGAGACCACGTGGTGGGCGGCTGGGTCGTAGTCGTCGGCGTTCACTCCAAGCACGAGCGTCTTGTCCTCGTTGGTGGCGGGGGCGGAGATGATGACCTTCTTGGCGCCAGCCTCGATGTGGGCGGCGGCCTTCTCGCCGTTGGTGAAGAAACCGGTGGACTCGATCACCAAATCGACGCCCAAGTCACCCCAGGGCAGCTTGGCGGGGTCGCGTTCGGAGACGGACTGGATCAGCTTGCCGTCGATCTCTATGCCGCCGTCGACGGATTGAACCGTGCCAGCATAGCGTCCGAAATTCGAATCGTACTTGAAAAGGTGGGCGTTGACCTTGGGGTCAGCCAGGTCATTTACCGCCACGATCTCGAGTTCGCCCGGGTGCCGCATCATCGTGGCACGCAGCACCTGCCGACCGATCCGGCCGAAGCCATTGATACCTACGCGCGTCGTCATATCCATTCCTCCTGTAGGCCACGTTCCGCGGCTCCCAATGCTACCGCTAGGAGGCCGTGTCTTCAACGTCCAGACGGGCGAAAAGGACTAGTGGGAAATCCTTACCAGTTTGATCGTTGTGATCCGTTTACCTCTGGACCGGAGCCCGCGATGGTGGGTTGTTGGGGCCCCGTTATCCATCATGGTCGGACCAGATCCTGAAAACGGGGTCACATCCGGGATAAGAATCGAGCGCCAACCGCGCTAGGGCCGATTATCGGGAGGGGGGCTAGGCCTTGAGCTTGGCGAACGGGGCTTTGCCGGCGTAGCGGGCGGCTGCGCCGAGTTCATCCTCGATGCGGAGCAGGCGGTTGTATTTGCCAACGCGCTCGCTGCGGGCGGGGGCGCCGGTTTTGATCTGGCCTGCGCCGGTTGCAACAGCAAGATCAGCGATCGTAACGTCTTCAGTTTCGCCGGAGCGGTGGCTGATGACGGGGTTCCAGCCAGCGCCTTGGGTCATGCTGATGGCGGTCATGGCCTCGGTGAGCGTACCGATCTGGTTGACCTTCACGAGCACGGAGTTGGCGGACTTCTCGTTGATGCCGCGTTGGATGCGCGTGGGGTTGGTGACGAAGAGGTCGTCGCCGACGAGCTGGATGCGTCCGCCAACGCGCTCGGTGAACAGCGCCCAACCTTCCCAGTCGTCCTCTGCGAGGCCGTCCTCGATGCTGACGATGGGGTACTTGTTCACCCAGTTCTCGAAGAAGGCGACCATCTCAGCGCTGGTCAGGGTGGCGCCCTCACGGGTCAGGACGTACTTGCCGTTCTCGTAGAGCTCAGTGGAGGCGGGGTCCAGCGCAATGAAGACATCCTCGCCAGGCCGGTAGCCCGCTTTCTCAATGGCCTCGACGAGCAACTCCATGGCTGCCTCGTTGGTTGGCAGGGAGGGGGCAACGCCGCCCTCGTCACCGACGTTAATGGACATGCCACGTCCCGCGACGATCTTGCGCAGGGCGTGGTAACACTCGGTGCCTGCCCGGAGCGCCTCGGAGAAGGAGTCGAAGCCGAGGGGCATGACCATGAACTCCTGGAAGTCGGTGGAATCCATGGCGTGCTTGCCGCCATTGAGGACGTTGAGCATGGGGGCTGGCAGGACGGGGTCTGCGGTCTTGAGCGCACGGTACAGCGGCTCACCCATGGCGGCGGCGCTAGCGTGGGCGTTGGCGAGCGATACGGCGAGGAGGGCGTTTGCGCCCAAGGTTGCCTTGTTGTCGCTGCCATCAAGGTCAAGCATCGCTTGGTCGAGCGCGGCTTGGTCGGATGAATCCAGCCCAATTACTGCGGCCGCAATCGCCTCGTTCACGTTCTTGACCGCGGTGAGCGTGCCTTTGCCGTCGTAGCGCTTGGCGTCGCCGTCACGCAGCTCGACGGCCTCATGGGCTCCGGTGCTCGCGCCTGAGGGAACACCAGCCCAGCCAGCACTGCCATCACTGAGGGTGACGACTGCTTCAACGGTGGGGTTGCCGCGTGAGTCGAGGATCTCGCGAGCGCGTACTGAGCTGATGGTCGGCATAGAATCTCCATTCGTGGCAGTGATGGCAAGCACGGTTAAGCACTCATGCGTCCATATGCTTGCTCTAGTTTAGCTGGAGAGCGCGTCTACGCGCATACCGATAGACTTCGCGCAAATGCACTGCGCGCTGTCTTTCTGGGCGAATGAGCGCTGCCGAACTGAGAGGTTCTCCGTGACCATAGACCCAACCCCTGCCCCGCCACCGCTGCTGATGTCAAACCAACGCCCACTGATCATCGCTGTTATCGGTGGCGGCGACCCGCCACCGAGGGCGATGGAGCTCGCAGAGGAGGTTGGCCGCGAACTCGCGTCACGTGGGGCTATGGTCGTTTGCGGCGGCATGCGAGGCGTGATGGAAGCGGTGTGTCGCGGTGCGAAGGCGGCAGGTGGAACGACGATCGGCATCTTACCTGGCAACGAGCCTGTGACTGCTAATGACTTCATCGATATCCCAATCATGACGGGGATGGGCTATGCACGAAACGTGATTGTGGTGAAGACGGGTCGAGCGGCGATCGCTATCGATGGTGCTTACGGGACGTTGTCGGAGATTGGGCATGCGCTAGGGGACGGGATCCCTGTAATCGGGCTCGAAACGTGGCAACTACCCCACCGGAGCGACCTGCCGCTCAACCTGGTTCACGCCGATACGCCGAAGGATGCGGCGGAAAAGGCGATTGCGCTTGCACACGAACGCGACGCACGCGAACACACTCGCCTGCACTGATGGGCGCTCGCCAGGGCTGGTAGACGGGCAAACGGGGTACTGCCAGAAGTCGGGAGCGTTGTCGCCTCTGAGGCTGTAGAGCACGCCTTTCATCTCAGCGAAGGCGATGCGCTAGTTGAGGCTCACCCAGGGACTGAGCACGGTGACGGCGGCGTTGGTCGCGTCGACGAAGGGCGCGGGGTAGATGCCCACTGCGATGGAGCCTGCGAACATCGCCCACGCGAGTCCTGCGAGCAACAATGGGACGGGGATCTTCGACTCGTCCTCAACGTCGGTAATGTACATCTCACGGATGACTCGGATGTAGTAGTAGAGTGAGATAACGCTGGAGGTCACGGCAACGGCGACCAGCCACTCAAGGCTTTGGTCCACTGCGGACGTGAAGAGGTAGAACTTTGTCAGGAACCCGGCGAAGATCGGCAGGCCCGCAAGCGAGAACAATGCGCCGGTCATGATCATGGCGAGCACGGGGGCACGCCTGGAGAGGCCTGCGTAGTCAGCGATGTTTTCCTTGCCCAGCTTGAGCTCAATGACGACGACAACGGTGAATGCCGCGAGGGTCGTGAACGCGTAGCCCACGATGTGCAGGAGCACTGCGTTGGCGCCGATGACGGTGTTGGGCACCACGCCGACGAGGATGAACCCGATCTGGGCGATGGAGCTGTAGGCCAGCAGTCGCTTGATGTTGGTCTGGGGCAATGCGGACAGCGACCCGACAACCATCGTCGCGGCGGCAAGCACCGCCAGCGGCATGCGCCATTCGTTGACGGAGCCTGAGCCCGCCTCCGTGAGGAAGCGCAACAAGAGTGCGATTGCGGCCGCTTTGGACAGCGTGGCGATGAGCGCGGTGATGGGCGTAGGTGCGCCCTCGTAGACATCGGGCGCCCACATGTGGAACGGCACCATCGAAAGCTTGAAGCCCAAGCCCGCGACGAACATTACGAACCCTGTAACAAGCGTGAGGTTCCAACTGGCACTAGCAGTCAGCAGCGGACCCATCTCGGTGAACCGAGTCGTGCCCAGCGTACCGAAGAGCTGGCTGATGCCATAGAGCATGATTGCGGTGGCGATAGCGCCGAGCAAGACGTACTTGGCGCTCGCCTCTGCGGTCCGTGTGTCTCCCCTGCTCAGGCCCACCAAGACGTACAGCGAGAACGACAACAGCTCGATAGAGATAAAGGCAGTGAGCAGCTCGCCCGACTCCGCCATCAATGTGGCCCCGAGCACCGCAAAGATAATCAGCGCGTAGTACTCGCCAGGATGCCGCATCTTCTGAGCGACGTAGTCCACCGACATAACCACAACCGCGAGACCAATGCCCGCGAAGAGCACCTTGAACAGCAGGGAGTATCGGTCGATGAACAGCAGGCCATCATAGAGGTGCTCTCCCGTGTCCAGCTGGGTGGACACGGCAACCACTCCTGTCACGGCCAGGCCAAGTACAGCGGTCGCAGCTGTGACGACGTTGCGCCGGTACTCCTGCGACTTGGGTACGAGGAGGTCGACGAGCAACACGAGGAAACCTGCACCGGCAAGGATGAACTCAGGGATCAGCAGAGAAAAGTCGACGTTCATCGGCTAGCCCCCCAGCCCCGCGAGGACAGCGTCCACGCCTGGTCGTATGACTCGCAGCAGAGGTTGTGGATAGAGGCCCACGTAGAAGATCGGCAGGATCAGGATCGTGGCAGCGATAAACTCACGGCGCGTGAGGTCGGTTAGGTTGTCCCACTTGGGATCGCGCTCACCGTAGAACGTGCGTCCGATCAATCGGAGTATGTAGACGGCGGTGATCGCTGCTCCCAGCACACCGATTGCGCCAAGGATCGGCTCGGATCGGAATGCGCCGATGAACACAAGCAATTCGGCTACGAAGCCGGCAAGGCCCGGCAGACCAAGCGAGGCCAGACCCGCGATCACGAAAAACGCTGTACCCCATTTCATCTTTGTAGCCAGACCATTCAATACGAGCGTATCCCGCGTATGCGTACGCTCGTAGATGCCGCCCACGATCGTGAAGAAGAGGGCAGTCATGATCCCGTGCGCGAACATCTGCAGCGTCGCGCCGGTGAGGCCGACGGCGTTCATGGTCGCGATGCCCATGAAGACGTAGCCCATGTGGCTGACGCTGGAGTAGCCGACGACATACTTGAGGTCGTTCTGTGCAAGCGCGGATACGGCTCCGTAGATGACGTTAATCGTGCCGATGATGAACAGGAGCAAGGCCCACTGCTGCATGCCTTCAGGCAGGATCATCATGCCGATGCGGATGATGCCGAAACCGCCGAGCTTCATCAGGACGCCGGCGTGCAGCATGCTGACCGAGGTGGGCGCGGCGACGTGGCCGTCTGGCGACCAGGTGTGGAACGGCCACATACCAGCCAAGAGGCCGAAGCCAACCATCGTCATGAGGAACATGACGCTCTGGAAGGTCTCCGAGAAGCGACCGGGGTGGTCAATGCTAGACATGATGGCTTCTATGTTGAACGAGCCTTCGCCCGCCTCAACATAGACGCCGATGATGACGATCCAGATCAGCAAGCTCGCGGCGACGATCATCATCACGAGCTTGAGGGCACCGTATTCCTTGGGCCGATCGAAATCCTTGAACTTGGAACTGCTACCCCAGACGCCGATGAGCAGGTACATCGGAACGATGGCCAGCTCGTAGAAGAAGAAGAAGAAGAACAGATCCATGGAGACGAAGGTGCCGTACACGCCCGCGATCAGCAGGAACAGGAGGATGTAGTAGTCCTTGTTGTCGCGCTGGATGTTGGCGGCGACGATGGTACCCGCTGCGCTGACGATACCCGTCAGCAGGACCATGGGGGCGGCGATGCCGTCGATGCCAAGGGCGAACTCAATGCCGAGGAGTTCCAGCCAGGGGTAGGCACGCTGGAGCTGGAAGCGCGCGCCACCGTCGTAGTCGAAGGCGATGAAGGCATAGAGCGACAGCACGAGCAGCGCAAGGCCTGAACCTATACTGATCCAGCGAATCACGTCCTTCCGCGGGCGCGGCACGAAGACGAGCACGAGCGCGGCGAGCATCGGCAGGTAGATCAGCGTCTCGAGGACGTGGCGTTCGAAGTAGTTCATCTACGCCGTCCTCAACCAGACGTACACCGCTATCGCCGTGACGCCTGCGCCCATCGCTAGGCCATAGTCTGCGAAAAGCCCGGTCACGTGACCGCGCAGGCGTTTGCCTGCTTCCACCACGGTGAGGCCCGACCCGTTGATACCGCGGTCGTTGACGACGGTGCGGTCAAAAAGCGCGACGGCTCGGCCGAGCGCTAGGACAACCCTGTCGACGAACCACTGGTAGAGTGTGTCCATGTAGTAGCGGTTGATTAGCAGCTTGTGCACGGGACCAAGCTGCGTACGGAGACTGTCGACGCTGGATCGGCTCGACTTGTACAGCCAGATGCCTAGAGCAAAGCCTCCTGTCGCGAGGACGATGCTGACGATGGTCCAGCCGGGCTGGAACTCGAAATCGTGGCCGTGCTCACCGTGGAAAAGGAACTGGCCGATGCCCTCGAACCCGCCACCAAGTGGCAGGGCGATGAATCCGGCGAAGACCGAGAGCACCGCGAGGATGGCGAGCGGCACGCTCATGACGGCAGGTGACTCGTGGACATCGCGGTTCTCCGGCTTGAGTGGGCCAAAGAAGACGAGGTAGGTCGCTCGCGCCATGTACAGGGCGCTAAGCACGACCGCGATGAGGAAAAGAACGAGGAACGCAGGATTCAGGCCATCCTGGATTGCGAGGAGCATCTCATCCTTGCTCCAGAAGGCCGCTAGCGGCGCGATACCGGAAAGCGACAGCGCACCGATGGTGAAGGCTGCGCCGGTGATCGGCATGCGATGTCTGAGGCCACCCATCTTGGTGATGTCGGTCTCATCGTGCATCGAGTGCATGATCGAGCCTGCGCTGAGGAAGAGCATGGCCTTGGATAGGCCGTGCATGAGCAGGTGGAATCCCGCGGCGGTGAACCCACTAGCGCCGAGGGTGAGCATCATGAAGCCGAGGTGGCTCATCGTGGAGTAGGCAAGCACGCGCTTGAGGTCGGTGACGACCAGCGCGAGGGTCGCGCCCATCAGGGCAGTAATGATGCCGATGACGGCGACGAACATCTGCGCGGACTCGGCGACCTCGTAGATGGGGAGGAGCCGCGCGACGAGGAAGACGCCAGCGGTGACCATGGTGGCGGCGTGGATCAGCGCGCTGACCGGGGTGGGGCCTTCCATGGCGTCGGGCAGCCAGACATGGAGGGGGAATTGGGCGGATTTACCCATGGCCCCGAGGAAAATCATGAAGGCGGCGAGGGTTGCCTTGCCCTCGCTAACATCGCCAGCCTCGACGGCGTGAATGATGCTGATGATGTCGAAGGTTCCGGTCTCGGTGACCAGAATCAGGATGCCGATGAGGAGTCCGACATCGCCCACGCGGGTGGCGATGAAGGCTTTCTTGGAGGCGTTGACCGCCGATTTTCGCTCCCACCAGAAACCGATGAGCAGGTAGGAACAAAGGCCCACAAGCTCCCAGGCGAGATAGAGCAGCAACAGGTTGTCGGCGAGCACGAGCGTGAGCATGGCTGCCGTGAACAGTGAGTGGACGGCGAAGTACCAGCCGATGCGCGGGTCGTCGGCAACGTGCCCCTTGTGGGAGTGCCGCATATACCCGAGCGAGTAGATCTGAACGAGCGCCGCGACGAAGGTCACCAACGCCAGCATGACGATGGTGAGCGAGTCGACAATCATGCCGGAGCCAACGCTGATGTCGCCCGCTGAGAACCAGACGCGCGGCAAGTGATACTCGGCGACGCCCTGGCCGACGAAGTCGAATAACACGAACCAGAAAGTCACGAAGGCCGCGACGATGGCGATTATGGAGAGGTGCTTACCCTGCGACGGGAAATATCGGCCCAGCAGCGCAATGACGCCGAAGGCGATGAACCCGTAGGTGGGGATGAGCCAAGCTTCTTCTATTCCCAAGCTAACCCTTCATCAAATCGATTTCGTCGACGTTCACGGTGCCACGTCGGCGGAACAGGCGCATGATGACCGCGAGCGCCAAGCCGACCTCAGCCGCCGCCACGGTAATTACAAAGATAACAATCACCTGCCCGGTGACGATTGAGGAGACGTCGCGGAAAGCGGCGAACGCCACCAGATTAATATTCACAGCGTTAAGCATCAGCTCAACCGCCATAAGCACCATGACCGCACTCTTGCGAGCGAGTACGCCGTAGAGCCCCAGACAGAACAGCGCGGCCGCGAGTATCTGAAAGTCGACGAGCTCGAGAGTCATCCCTGACCCCCGTTGCCCGTCTCATCGGCGCCGTCCTCATCGTCACCCGACCGGCCGATAACGATGGCACCGATGAGCGCGACCAACAGTACAATCGACGCAACTTCGAAGGGAATCGCCCAGTTCTCGAACAGGCCTGCGCCCAACTCCTCGATGCCGATGCCCGTGCGCCGGTAGGTGTTGTACTCGCCGGAGTCACTGATCGCCGCTCCCGCAAGTAAACCGAACAGCGCCAACGAAACGATCGCTGCCGCCGGCCATCGCCGGTGCTCAGTGGCGACCGAGAAATCGCCCGTCCGGGTCAGCATGAGAGCGAACAGGATCACGATGATGATCGCTCCGCCATAGATCAGCAATTGCACCAGCGCCAGGAACTCGGCGAAGAGCACCACGAACAAGCCTGCAACGCCCGAAAGCGACGCCAGCAGGAATAACGCGCCATACACGATGTTGCGGGTCGTAACGACGCCCAACGCGGCAACGATGGTGATGCCACCAAGGATATAGAAGAGAACGAGGCCCATGCTAGGACTCGCCTCCTTCGGTTGCTGCTTCTGGAGTCCCCGGAACTTCAGGCACACTCGCCGCTTCCTCAGCCTTTGACGCAGCGGCGGCGGCCCGTTTCGCCAGCACCACGCTCGCAACGTTACGGTCAGCGCCGGTGGGAGTCCAAGCGACCTCGTCCTGGTACTTCCGGCCCAGATCGAGCAGCAAGTTCAGGTCTGCGCGAGCCCCTGTTCGCGCGAAGCTCGCAAGCTCGTGCTCGTGGGACATCGCGATAGCGTCAAAGTTACAAACGTCCACGCAGATCCCGCAGAGGATGCAACGGTTCAGATTGATCTCAAACATCTCGATGATCTTACGGCGATGGCTCGTTCCCTCAACCGCTTTGGGGTTATCGTGCATGACCGCGGTCATGCACTGGGTAGGACATTCCCGCACGCACACCATGCAACCGGTACAGAACGGCTCATCGGCCGTTTGGTCCCAAAGCAAGCCGGGGAAGCCCATGAAGCGGTCCTGCACCGGCAGGTGCTGCTTCGGATAGTTAGCCGTGACGTTCTTCTTGCCGAGCCACCGCAACGTGACCAGCATTCCCTTCAGGCCAGAAATCATGCGCTGGTCCCTTCTGGTACAGATGTGGCTGAAGCGGCATCTGCGGCAGGTTCTGGCGCCGGGCGCGGCTTTGCCTGCACAACCACCGCGTTCGCCGCGTAGCGAGCAGCCAGCTCCCGCGCGGGATTGCGCTGCTTCCGCGACTGTACGACGACCGGCACGGCAAGGATGACTAGCGACAGGATGGTCAATACCCACCAAGGCCAATCGAACTTCAGCTGGAACGCAGCCGCGAGGAACAGCACGAACGAAAGTGGGATGAGCCACTTCCATGCCATCGCCATGAGCTGGTCGATGCGCATGCGAGGGTATGTGCCGCGTATCCAGAAGATGACGAGAACGATGAAGTACGCCTTGCCCATCAGCAGCGCGACAGAGGCGACCTGCGGTAGGTCCGCGCCGAACGGCCAGCGCCAGCCACCCAGGAACAGCAGCGCACCAAGGATCCCAAGGACGAAGGTATTCACGTACTCTGCCAGGAAGAAGATCGCCCAGTGTGCGCCGCTGTACTCGACGAACGGACCACCAACGACCTCGGACTCAGCGAAGTAGATGTCAAATGGCGTTCGTCCAACCTCGGCTAGGCCCGCCACCAGGAAAATCACGAACGCCAGCGGCACCACCGCGATGTATGGAACGGTAGCCTGGGCGTCGACGACCTTCACGAAGTCCAGCGAGTCCGCCAGCATCCCGACGACCAAGATCATGATGATGATCGGGATCTCGTAGCTCACCAACTGTGCGGCGGCTCGGAATCCACCAAGGATGGCGTACTTGGAGTTGGAGCTCCAGCCCGCGAGCACCAGGCCCACGATGCTGAGCACCGAAATAGCGACGAAGAAGAACAGGCCCATCTCCATGTTGCGCACGACAACGTCACGAGCCAGCGGGAACGTGAGCCAGACAACAAACGCGGGCACAAACACCAGAATCGGCGAGGCGTAGAACAGCAAGCGCTGCGAGCTTCCCGGCGCCACATCCTCCTTCGCCATCAGCTTGATCGCGTCGGCGATGGGCTGCAGGAGCCCAAATGGCCCTACGCGGTTGGGGCCTGGCCTACCCTGGAGACGCCCGAGGAACCGGCGCTCGAGCCAAACCAGCGAAACGGCTGCCAGCGCCGCCACGTTGAACAGCGCGAAGAGACGAATGCTCAGTTCGATAACCTCGGCGAGGGTGACGTTCATCGGTCCACCTCACCAAGCACGATATCCAACGAGCCGAGGATTGCCACTGCATCCGCGATGTACGAGCCTTTGGTCATCGGCCGCAGGCCAACGAGATTGCAGAAGGACGGCGGCCGAATCTTCACTCGGTAGGGCTTGTCCGTGCCATCGCTAACCAGATACACGCCCAAGTCGCCACGCGGATTCTCAGAATGAACGTAAACCTCGCCCGCCGGGGGACGCGCGATACGCCGGCCAGCAGCCATAATCGGCCCGTCCGGGAGCTGATTCAAGCATTGCTCGACCATGCTGAGCGACTCGTAACACTCGAGTACGCGCAGGTAGTAGCGGTCCCAGCAATCGCCGTTCTCACCCACCGGTACCTTGTAGTTGAGGTACGGGTAAATCTCGTAAGGGTCGTCCTTGCGGACGTCGTAGGGGACGCCACTGCCGCGCAGTGCCGGGCCCGTCAGACCGCACGAGACTGCGGAGGGGCCGTCGATAACGCCGACGCCTCGAGTGCGGCCCAGGAAAACTTCGTTGGTGCTCAGAAGGTTGTCGCTCTCCTCGACGCCCTTGCGAACCTCGCCCACCAGCCGACGCACCCACGGAACGAAATCGTCCGGGACATCTGACCTCACGCCGCCGATGCGCATGTAGTTATGCATCATCCGCGCACCGGTCACGTGCTCGAACAGGTTCTCGATACGCTCGCGCTCGCGGAAGCAATACATGACCGGCGTCATCGCACCGAGGTCGATGGCATAGGTGCCGATGAACAGCAGGTGGCTCGCAATCCGGTTGAGCTCAGCGAGGATGACGCGGATGTACTGAGCCCGTTCAGGAGCCTCAACTTCCATCATCTTCTCGCCGGCGCGCACCCATGCGAGCTCGTTGTTGAGGTTCGCAATGTAGTCCACGCGATCGAACAGTGTGATCACCTGACCATAGCTCTCGACCTCCGCGAGCCGCTCGCTGCCACGATGCAGGTAGCCGATGTGCGGAGTGACGTCGACGACCATCTCGCCGTCGACGGTCAGCACCATGCGGAACACACCGTGGGTCGCAGGGTGTTGCGGCCCCATGTTCAACATCATGTCGACCGTTTCGAATTGTGGCTCGGTGGTCATGTGGCCTACCACTCTTCGTAATCGTTCAGGGGATAGCTCTTGAGGCCCGGGTGGCCCTCGAAGCCTTCGTACAAGAGCAACGGCGACATGTCGCTGTTGCCAGGGAATTCGACGCCGAAGAGATCGTGGGTCTCGCGCTCGTACCATGTGGCGGCTTCCCAAAGGTCTGTCAGCGAGTCGATCGTCGGCAACTCTGCGGGCAAGTCCGCCTTCAGGATCGCCTTGCGATTATTGGTTGTTGAGTACAGTACGTAGACCATCTGGATGCGGTCGACCCAGTCCACCGCAAGCATGAGGTTGAGCATATCCATGCTCATCTCGCCATCGCGACACTTCTTCGCGGCCTCGTGTAACTCAGCGGCATCTACCCGCACCCATGGTGTGTCCTCGCGGCCTGCGGCGTCGAGCACCAGAGTGCCTAGCGTACGCGCCAACTGCGCTGCGGTCTCCTCGCCACGCTCGTTGAGGACCTCTTCGGCGACCACGATGGGCGGACCATGTCGCGCGGGCTTTTCGGCCGCCGCTGGGGCATCCGGGGTTGCTTGGGGCTCTTGCTCCGTCATCCGGCCGTTCCCTCCGTGGCAATGGGGACGGAGTCCGCAACGAGAGCGGCATCGGGAGCAGGGGCGGGGGCAATTTGCTCAACCGAGTCGCGCAGGTCATCGATCTGATGGTTCTTTGCGTCGCTCTTAATCTTCGTCTGAAGCTTCATGAAGGCGTCCATCAGCGCCTCGGGGCGCGGGGGACAGCCGGGAATGTAGATGTCCACGGGAATGATGTGATCCACGCCCATCACCACGCTGTAGGACTTGTAGTAAGGCCCCCCACTGGTGGCACACGTGCCCATGGCGATGACCCACTTGGGGTCGGGCATCTGCTCGTACAGGAGGCGGATGGGGTCTGCCATTTTCTTGACCACGGTGCCAGCGATGATCATCACATCGGACTGCCGGGGCGAGGGCCACGTGACGATGCCGAAGCGGTCGAAGTCATGGTGCGCCATGTGGGTCGAAATCATCTCGATGGCACAGCAGGCCAGACCGAACGTAAGCGTCCAGAGCGAGTTGCTGCGGCCCATGGCGATCAGATCGTCGAGCTTAGCCGTGATCACGCCCGGAACCGTGCCGCTGATCCTGTTAGGAGCCGGGTGGTTGCCCTTCCCCAAAGACTCATCACCGCCTTCGTCCGTGTGAAAGAAATGCCCGCCCTTTTCGCGGTCCCACTTCTGAGGAACAAACAGGGGCAAGCTCTGCGCGTCGTTGTTGCCTTCTAGCGCCACTCAAGAACTCCTTTACGCCACGCGTACGCCACGCCGAAGAGCAGGATAGCGATGAACAGGATCATCGCGTAGAAAACAAAAGTTGGTGTTTCCTGAAACACCAACACCCACGGGAACAGGAACACCGCTTCCACATCAAAGATTAGGAAGAGGATAGCGAAGATGTAGTAGCGGACAGTGAACTGCGTCCACGCGAGCGGCGTCGGCTTGATGCCCGATTCGTAGGCGATAGCCTTCGCCTCTGAAGGACGCCGTGGCGCCAACAGGAACGAGCCGACCAACATCGCCGCCATGCCAGCAACCCCAATGGCAGCGGCAATGACGACGGCCGCCCAATTGACGGCATATCCCTCTACAGGCATCTAACCTCTCGAAAACTTAGCCACGGAACGCCCTTTTACGCGTCCCCCCGCGGGAACCGGCGAGCGGTTCGCCAGCAGATTGTTTCAAAATCGGTGCCTATCATCCAATGCCCACGACGGGGTGTCAACGCAAGCGGGCACCGACTTCCCTAAGTCGACTCCAGCGCCATCACCGTCCCCATGTCTTTGTCACCACGCCCGCTCAGGCAAACGACGATGGTTTCCTCCCGCGTCAGGCTAGGCGCGAGCGTATCAACGGTGTAGGCGATGGCGTGCGAGGACTCGAGCGCGGGGATGATGCCCTCCAGCAGACCGGTCATCTTGAACGCAGCCACCGCGTCATCGTCCGTGACGTTGACGTACTGGGCACGCTCGGTCTCGCGCAGCCAGGCGTGCTCGGGGCCGACGCCAGGGTAGTCGAGGCCCGCGGAGATGCTATGCGTCTCGATAATCTGCCCATCCTCATTCTGGTTGATGTAGGACATAGAACCATGCAGCACTCCGGGGCGGCCTCCACCAACGCTCGCCGCATGGCGGCCGGTCTCCACACCCTCGCCACCTGCCTCTACGCCTATCAGTCGCACGCTGGTCTCGTTGATGAACGGGTAGAACATGCCGATCGAGTTGGACCCGCCACCCACACAGGCGACCGCGTAGTCGGGAAGGCGGCCAGTCGCTTCAAGCATCTGCGCCTTGGACTCCAAGCCGATCACGGTCTGGAAGTCACGGACCATCATCGGGTACGGGTGCGGGCCGACCGCGCTACCAATGATGTAGTGCGTATCGTCGACATTCGTTACCCAATCGCGGATCGTCTCGCTCACCGCTTCTTTGAGCGTCCGTGAGCCTGCCGTGACGCCACGAACCTCAGCACCGAGCATCCGCATGCGGAACACGTTGGGCTCTTGTCGGCGCATATCCTCGGTTCCCATGTACACGACACACTGCATACCCAGCATCGCGCAAACCGTCGCAACGGCCACCCCGTGCTGGCCCGCGCCCGTCTCCGCGACGATCCGCTGCTTGCTCATGCGCTTGGCCACGAGCACCTGGCCGAGAGCGTTATTAATCTTATGCGCGCCCGTGTGCGCAAGGTCTTCACGCTTGAGGTAAATCTGTGCGCCGGCGCCCCTCTCGGTGAGCCGCTGAGCAAAGTACAGCGGCGTCGGCCGTCCCACGTAGTCCTTGAGCAACTTCGCCAGCGCCTCCTGGAACTCCGGATCGGCCTTCGCGGTCTCGTATTCCTTGACCAGATCCTGGAGTGCCACCATCAGCGTCTCCGGTACGAACTGCCCGCCGTAGGCGCCGAACCGGCCGTGAGAATCCGGAAAGCCTGTGTCCATGGACATCATTCTTTGCCCTTCTTCGTAGGGGTCCGCAGAGCCAGCAGTTTGCTGCACCAGGCGGAAACCTTGCGGGGAACCGATACGAACGGAAGCTTGAGCTTCGACGGCAGGCCGCTGAGCAGGCCAGCCCTCGTCGCACCATCCACGGCACGGACCGCGTTGACAAACGCGGCTACCTTTTGGAGATCCTTTTCGCCGTCGCTCTCCACCCCGCTGGAGGTATCGACGCCCCAGGGTTTCACCTGAGCGACCGCGTCGCCGACGTTGTCAGGCGTCAGACCGCCCGCGAGACTGAAGTCGAGGCCGCGTGCGAGTTCCGCCGCGATCCCCCAGTCAAACGTTTGCCCGGTGCCGCCGTACTCGCCGGCGACCTTGGTGTCGATAACTATCTTGTGGCCAGCCATCTGGTGCCGGTGCTGCAGCACCATGATTCGTGGCATCTGCGCCGAGATTGGAATAGCGGGGTCGATACCGATGACCTTGTAGACCGGCACACCCAGCTCTTTGGCATAGCGAACGTCCTCGGCTCCGCAGAGCTGAACGGAATCCAGATCGAGTGTCTTGATATGCTCTGCTACCTCTGCCTCGGGCTGGTCGGCGAAGAGGCCGACGATCTCGGGGCACGCTTCGCCGTAGTGCTCGCGGAGGAGCGCTAACAATGTGCTCGCTCGAGTCATTTCCAGCCGACGCCGTGCGGACGGAACGAATACCAGCCCAATGGCATCGGCACCCGCATCCACGGCCGCGATGGCCTCCTGGGCTGTCTGGAATCCACAGATCTTTACGTGTGTCATTTCTCTCGCCTGGCGGACATTAGACCGCCGCCAGTTCCCTGACCTTCGCGCCTGGGTCGGACGCCGTCATCAACGCTTCGCCTACCAGGATAGCGTTGACGCCCGCCTGCTTGAGTGGCATCACATCTTCGGCACTCGACATGCCGCTCTCAGCCACGATGAGCCGCCCCTCGGGAATCATCGGCCTCAGCTTGAGCGACAACGACGTGTCCACCTTGAATGTCTTCAGGTCGCGATGATTGATACCGATGATCTCGGCCCCACAGCGGAGGGCCGTTTCCAGCTCGCGCTCGTTATGTACTTCCACCAACGCCTGTAGCCAGATGCTCTGGGCGACCGCAAGCATCTCGCGCAATTGCGTCTCTTCCAGCGCCGCCACGATGAGCAGAGCGGCATCGGCGCCGTTCACTCGCGCCTCGAAGAGTTGATAAGGGTCGAACAGGAAGTCTTTCCGCAGCACAGGCACGCTCATCGGCCCCACGGCGTCTTTCACCGCCCTCAGATGCTCCAGACTACCCTGGAAGTAGTCGGCCTCCGTAAGCACTGAGATCGCAGCCGCGCCATTCTCAGCGTAGCTCGTTGCCATCGCGACAGGATCATAGCTGGAGGAAAGCAATCCCTTGGATGGCGATGCCTTCTTGCACTCCGCGATCAGGCGAACTTTGTCACCCCACAACGCGCCGGACAGGTTCAGCGGGAACGGAGCCGTCTTGACCCGCTCCTCTACCTCCGCCTGGGGGAGAGCTGCTTTATGGCGAGCGAGCTCGACCCGCTTTGCCTCGATGATTTCGTCGAGTATGGTTCCTGTGCTGCTCATCTTAAGGTTCATCCTCGGCGCTTCCACCTGGTCTACTTCAACGTCTGGCTAAGCTTGGCCAGCGCCTGAAGCTTCTGGAGCGGAGCACCGCTGTCGATCGTCTCGCGGGCCAGGTCGACGCCCGCCCTGAGATCGGCCACGCGCCCGACGACGACCATGGACGCGGCAGCGTTGAGCATCACGATGTCCTTGGCGGCGCTGGCCCCATCGCTGAGCGACTGATGGAACAAGGCGGTGATACCCGAACCGTCAGTCGCCTGCAGCTCGCTAAGGTCGACACGCCCCAGTCCGGCATCTTCGGGGCAGACCTCGAAATGCCTGACGCGGCCTCCCGTGACCTCGTAGACCTGCGTAGTCGTGGTCGTCGTCAGCTCATCCAGCCCATCGTCGCCACGCACGATCCACGAATGCTTCGTACCAAGGCTCGCGAGAACGTTGGCCATCAGTTCGGCATAGCCCTCGAAGCCAACGCCAAGGAGTTGGTAGGCGGCGCCAGCAGGGTTGGTCAGCGGGCCAAGGATGTTGAACACGGTGCGGAGCCCAAGCTCTCGCCGTACAGGACCTGCAAACCGCATGGCCGGGTGGAATGCTGGCGCGAACATGAAGCCGAGATTCAACTCATCAATACATCGGCGTACGGCATCAGGCGTCAGCTCCAACTTCACGCCGTTGGACTCCAGGATGTCGGCCGCACCTGATTTGCTGGATGCCGCGCGATTGCCGTGCTTGGCAACAGGGACACCTGCCGCCGCGCTCACCAGCATCGCTGCCGTGGAGATATTGAACGTGTCACTGCCATCGCCACCGGTACCTACCACGTCCAGCACTTCACTGTCCGTGAGCACGTGCAGCGCCTTCTGGCGCATTACCTTCGCCATGCCGGTGATCTCGTCGACCGATTCCCCCTTCATACGCAAGGCCACCAGGAACCCCGCGATCTGGGCAGGCGTGGCCTCACCCGTCATGATCTCCTCGGCGACCGCCGTGGCGTCCTCGACACTCAGCGACATACCGGTCGTCAGCTTCTGCAATGCTTCTTGAATCATGCGCTTGCCTCACCTTGCCTGACCCTTGTGACCAGGGCATCGATCTCTTCTGCCTTCATATCGACCGGTTGGTCCGGCAGCCAGTCGAATATGACATCGTCCTCAACCTTGCCCACACCCTCGTGGACAGCTATGTGCAGGCCATCGGCCTGACCCGCCATCGCGATCTCAACGACCGTGCGACGCCGGTCCGCCGGATTGCGTAGCTGCATGAGTCCGAACCCACCCATCAGGACCTCGACGGTCAGCAGCCAATCGAATACCCAGTAGCGCTGCTCGCCTGAAACCATCACCCACAGCGTGATCACGGTCATCAATGCACCGCCGATCACCAACCACTTGCCGATCTTGCGGCGCATCGCGTCGAGTACCACGTCACGCTCGCCACGCAAACCTGCCCTGAACTCCAGCCCATCCATCCCTGCAAGCGGTGGCTCGATCTGATGCACCGCGTAGCCTCGCTCGGCGAGCATCTCCTCGGTGCTCGAATAAAGCGCACCTGGGTTATCAAGCGTATACGTGCGGTCGATAACGGTGGACAGGACAGGAACGACGGTCTGTTGCATGCTAGGCGGCGCCTCTCTTAGTTGGTTCAGCTGGCTTCGCGGGTACATCCAAGAAATTCTGCAGAAGCTCGTGCCCCTGCTCAGTCATGATGGACTCCGGATGGAATTGGATACCCTCCACCGGATGGTGCTTGTGGCGCACTCCCATGATGATGCCGTTATCCGTAGTCGCCGTCACCTCAAGCACCTCGGGCATCGTGCGCGGCAGGATCGTCAGCGAGTGGTAGCGGATCCCCTCCAATGGTTGCTTGAGCCCCGCGAAAACCCCAAGCCCGTCGTGATGAATCAAGCTCGTCTTGCCATGCATAATTTCGCCCGCAACATCCACCGTCGCGCCGTACGCCACCCCGATGCACTGGTGGCCCAGACATACGCCCAGCAATGGGACGCTCGGCCCAAAGCGACGCACCACGTCGGTAGAGACACCAGCCTCGTTAGGCGTGCAGGGGCCGGGAGAGATGACGATACGCTCCGGCGCCCAGGCCGCGATCTCATCAAGCGTCACCTTGTCGTTACGCACGACCTCGACCTCCTGCCCCAATTCGCAAAGGAACTGGTAGAGGTTGTAGGTAAAGCTGTCGTAATTGTCGATCAGCAGTAGCATGGTGATCTCTCCATGATTCTATTCCGCAGCCGTTAGGCGCGCCCGCGCTCGGCCTCTGCGATGGCACGCAGCAGCGCGCCCGCCTTCTGAAGGGACTCCAAGCGCTCGAACTCCGGCTCACTGTCGTACACGACGCCTCCGCCTGCCTGCAGGTAGGCGATGCCATCCTTGACGACCATGGTCCGAATGGCTATCGCCGTGTCCATATTGCCCGAGAAACTAAAGTACCCAACAGCGCCAGCATATGAACCTCGCCGCTCGCCCTCAAGCTCAGCAATGATCTCCATGGCCCGGATCTTGGGCGCCCCCGACACCGTGCCCGCGGGGAAGCACGCTCGCAACGCATCGAAGCAAGTCATGTCGTCACGTAGGTCACCGCTCACGTGCGATACGAGATGCATAACGTGGGAGTAGCGCTCCACCTCCAGCATCTGCGGCACTCGCACACTGCCGGGCTTGCTTACACGGCCAATATCGTTGCGCCCGAGATCCAACAGCATGGTGTGCTCGGCGCGTTCCTTCTCGTCTGCCTTGAGCTCCTCTTCCAGAGCGTCGTCCTCCGCCCTGTCCACGCCACGCCGTCGCGTGCCGGCGATAGGGTGCGTGTCCACCAGCCCATCCTCCACGCGCACAAGCATCTCGGGCGATGCGCCAACGATGTCGAAATCCTCGAGGTGCAGGAAGTACATGTAGGGCGACGGGTTCACCGCGCGCAGCGACCGGTACAGGTCGAACGCCTGGGATTCCACTTGCACCTCAAGCCGCTGGGAGGGCACTACTTGAATGATGTCGCCCGCGACGATGTATTCCTGAGAGCGTTTCACCATCGCGTGGTACTCCGCGATGGTCTTATTCGATCCCGCCTCCGCCGTTACCTGACCGCCAATCGCAGCGCCGTCTTCGTCCGCCTCAACCAGCTTGCTAGCACCCGGCAGGGGTTGTGCTAAGCGATCTGCGAGCTCATCGATGCGCGAGACCGCCTTTTCGTACGCGGCGGCGGGGTCGATGCCCTCTTCGAGGAACGCGTGCGCGACAATCTGAATACGATGCTTCAGGTGGTCAAACACCAACATGGCGTCCGTAAACATGAACAGCGCCTCGGGTAGACCGTGGGGGTCTTTCCCGGCGACGGGTACACGAGGCTCGAAATAATGGACGCTCTCGTAGGCGAGGAAACCAACGGCTCCTCCCACAAAACGAGGCAGGCCTTGCACCTCCACGGGGACGAAACGCTCGAGCTCCTCCTGCACAGGAACCAGCGGGTCCTGCTCACTGTCGGGCTGACCCGGCCCGGTGCGAACGACCTTGTACGGCTCGGTGCCCATGAAACTGTAGCGCGCCAGACGCTCGCCGCCTTCAACGCTCTCCAGCAGGAACGAATGCGGCTCGCGGGCGATTTTGAGATAGGCCGAAACCGGCGTTTCGAGATCCGCAACAACCTCGCGGTATACCGGTATCAGGTTCCCGGGCCCCTTCGCCAGCTCCCGGAACGCTTCTATCGTTGGGTAGTACGTCACGCCAATCCTCGATTCGCCTTAGCCACCGCCCGATCGCTGGCAATAAAAAAACCCGTCCCAACAACAGGGACGGGATTAACCGTGGTGCCACCCATATTCATCCTTCTATCAGTGCCCATCACTGGCCATGACTGGAAAGACCTTACTCGGCACAATCCCGTGGTCTCGGGGGATTATGCCGTCCGTCTGTATCGGGACGGGCCCGGCGGCGCCTACCTCCCTCGGCGAGGGAATCGGGCCACGGCTCAGGGGTCCATTCGACCTTCGCGCTGGCACCGGATCTCACCCATCCCGGCTCTCTGTGGCCCCGCTTGACGGTATACTACTCCCCGTCACAGCCAATATCACTACCCCGTTATTATCCCCATGACGCATCTGGGCTGTCAACGTGACCTTCGTCCCGCTGCGCCCGACCCTGATTGGCCCGTCCGACCCGCTAGACGGCCACGCGACTCCCCCAATCAGCTAGAGGTAACAACATGGCAAACGAGCAACTACGCGTCGGCGTGATCGGCGTAGGCTTCGGCGCGGCGGTTCACGTCCCGGCATTCCGGGCAGAGGGGTGGGAGATTTCAGCAATCTGCGCTCGTACGTCTGCCAAGGTCGAAAAGGCAGCCTCCGAGCTCGAGATTCCCAACGTCTTTACCGACTACCGAGATCTCATAGCGTGCGGCGACGTGGATGTCATTGCAGTCGTAGTCCCACCGATCGCGCATGCCGAGCCCACGCTCGCGGCCATCGCCGCAGGCAAGCACGTACTCTGCGAGAAGCCGTTCGCCATGAACATCGAACAGGCCAAGGCCATGCGCGATACGGCGAAGGCCAAGGGCGTCACCGCCATGGTAGCCCACGAGTTCCGCTACACACCGCAGCGCCTCCAAGCCAAGCGACTGATGGAAGAAGGCTACGTCGGCGACGTTCGCAGCCTCTACGCCCAGGCCAACTTTGCGCTGGGCCGAACCGCCGGAGGGGTGGCCCCCATGACCTGGCAATCGAGCCTCGCCGACGGCGGTGGCGCGCTAGGGGCGCTGGGCTCTCACTTCCTGGACAGCTTCCGCTGGTGGGTGGATGAAATCACAGAGGTGTCTGCCTCGATCGCGACACTCAAGCCCGAACGGACGGATGCCGCTGGCAACATCATGATGGCAGACGCCGACGATTCGTTCGTGATCAACCTGAAATTCGCCAACGGTGCCATCGGCTCGTTCGCCTACACGTCGGCTTCGCCCGTCCACTTAGGCGCTCGCATCGTAATCGAGGGCTCGGACGGTGTGCTCGTTCTGCCTCAGGCAGGCGTGAACCCGACGTCCGCAGAGGTAGTGCACGGCGCAAAGATCGGCACCGAGGTGCAGCCACTGCCACGGCCTGCCGAGTTTGATCCCTTGCCTGACGCGACCGACCGACGCATCCCTGCGTTCCGTCGTCTCGTCCGAGACTTCCAAGCTAGCGTGGATCAGGGCATTTCCCTGACGCCCAACTTCGACGACGGAGTACAGGTTCAGGCCGTGCTCGACGCGGTGCGCGAATCGTCCGCAACCGGCAAGACGGTCGCCATTAACTCGGGAGACTGACGGCCACACGAGACCTCGCCGACCTCGCTCAGCGATAGCTCTCGTGCGCTCGCGAGCTTATCGTACTTACCCGTGGCCTGAGACTGAAGGATCACCTGAGCCGAGCGCAGACTAGGCAGGCAGGCCCCTCTGATCCACCCGTGCCAGCTAGAGGTTGGGGAAATAGCGTGCCAGCTCGAAATCCGTGACCGCCGCCTGGAAGCGTTGAACCTCGATGCGCTTGTTCTGCAGCAAGCTCAAGTAGGTGTGCTCGCCAAGCGCCTCTCGGAGGACATCGCTCTGCTCGGCTAACGCCAACGCTTCGCTCAGGCTCGCCGGCAACGCCCTGATACCGTGCGCCGTCCGCTCTTCATCAGTCATCTGCGCAACGTCCCTATCGCTGGGGGCCACAGGCTCGTAGCCCTGCTCGATTCCCGCCAAACCTGCCGTGAGAATCGCGGCAAAGGTCAGGTACGGATTGCACGCGGGATCCGGTTGCCGGAACTCGATACGGACCGACGCCTCTCTCCCTGGCCTGTACGAAGGTATGCGGACCAGATCAGAGCGATTCACACCAGCCCATGACGTGTAGGCGGGGGCTTCGAAGCCAGGTACCAATCGCTTGTAGGAGTTCACCCACTGGTTGCAAACACACGCGATTTCGGGAGCGTGCCGCAACAAACCTGCAATGAATTGCTGCGCGATTTTCGACAATTTGAACGGGCTGCCCGGGTCGTAGAACGCGTTATCCTCGCCTCTGGAGAGCGACATGTGTACGTGCATGCCCGAACCATTCTGGTCCTGCATGGGTTTGGGCATGAAGCTGGCGAAAACCCCATGGCTTTCCGCAACCTCCTTGACTACCTGCCGGTAAGTCATGACTGCGTCCGCCATTGTGAGCGCGTCCGTGTGACGCAGGTCGATCTCGTGCTGACTCTGCGCTACCTCGTGATGGCTGTACTCGACGGGGATGCCCATCTGCTCCAGAAGCAGTACCGTTTCTCGCCTCAGATCGGCAGCCTTATCCAGCGAAGACGTCAGGTCAAAGTACCCGCCAACGTCTAGCGGCTCAGGGCTCAATGAACTCTTGAAGTAGAAGTGCTCCATCTCTGGGCCCACCTGGAACACGAAGCCTAGGGCCGCCGCCCGGTCAAGTGCCTGCTTCAGTACCCACCGCGAATCGCCTTCAAACGACGAGCCATCAGGGCGCAGAACATCGCAAAACATACGGGCGACTGCGTTCTGGCGTGGGCGCCACGGCAACACCGAAAAGGTCGTGGGATCCGGCATGGCGACCATGTCCGCTTCGTCATGACGCGCGAAGCCTTCCACGGTCGAGCCATCGAACGCCATGCCTACCTCAAGCGCGTCTTCAAGCTCCGCGTCTGTAATGGCAAATCCCTTGAGATTGCCCAGGATATCCGTGAACCAGAGGCGGATGAACTTGACATCGTTCTCTTTGGCCATCCGGAGAACGTACTGTCGAGCTTCGTCGTTACCGCTCATCGCCATCGTGTTTCCTCTCGTTCGGCCCTGGTCATCCACCATGCCAGACTGGGCGGGCAGAATCACTCATTCGACTTGAGGTGTCCCAATGCGCTCTGGGCCGCAGCCAGCCGGGCTACGGGCACTCGATAAGGCGAAGCGCTGACGTAGTTGAGCCCGATCTCGTGGCAAAAGGCAATGCTCTTTGGGTCGCCCCCGTGCTCACCGCAGATACCGATGGGGAGCTCGGGGCTGACCGCCCTACCCTCCTCAACCGCGATCCGCATGAGCCGACCGACGCCCACGGTGTCAATGCTCGTGAACGGGTTCCACGGCAAAATGTCCTCCTCAACGTACTGGTTGAGGAACTTGGTTTCCGCGTCATCACGGCTGTAGGCGAATGTCATCTGCGTCAGATCGTTGGATCCAAAGCTGAAGAATTCGGTATTCTCCGCGATCTCGCCTGCCGTGAGCGCAGCCCTCGGTACCTCGATCATCGTCCCGAACTTATATGTCATCGTAACGCCAAGCGCCTTTCGGGTCGTTTGCGCTACGGCGCGAAGACGCGGCCTGAGCCACTTGAGCTCATTCACGTGAGAAACAATGGGAATCATGATCTCGGGGTAGATCTTGCCACCCTCGCTGGTGAGGCGGCAAGCCGCCTTCACGATGGCCCGGACCTGCATCTCGTAGATCTCAGGCATCGTCAGGCCCACTCGGCAGCCCCGGTGCCCCAACATCGGGTTGGACTCCCGAAGTGATTCCACCAAATCCAACATATGCTCCCGTTCAGAGACCTCATTGGACTTGCCAGCCACTCGCAGATCGACAAGCTCGGTGATCAGCTCTTCATAGTTCGGAAGGAACTCGTGTAGCGGAGCATCGAGGAGGCGAATGACCGTCGGGCGCCCCTCCATGACCTTCAAGATGCCGTAGAAATCGGCCTGCTGGAACTCTTCAAGATTCGCCAACTCGGCATGAAACTCAGCGACTTCCTCGGACGACGCAACGGTCCGCTGCGCATCCGCGAGCTTTTCGCCAAGCGATACGCGCTCAGAAGCCGGAGCGATCGTCAGGGCCTGTTCAATCTCATGAGCCCGGCGGATCAGCTTTGACGCCTGTGGTCCCACGGCGAGTAGCGCCTGGATGTGGTGGATTCGTTCCGCCGCGAAGAACATGTGCTCGGTGCGGCACAGGCCTATTCCCTCTGCGCCGTTCTGCCGAGCGACCGAGGCGTCTTCAGGTGTGTCCGCATTGGCCCACACCTGAAGGGTGCGCACCTCATCGGCCCATCCAAGGAGCGTATTCAGCTCTGCTAACTCGTCGGGGCGGGGCTCCGCGTGGGGAAGCTGACCGATGAAAACCTCACCCGTGGCACCATCGATGCTGATGATGTCGCCTTCGGAGATGGTCTTTCCCCGAGCGGTGACCTTCCGAGCGGCCATGTCGAAGTGCAGCTCTTCGCAGCCCACCACACAAGGCTTTCCCAGGCCGCGCGTAACGACCGCAGCGTGGCTCGTCATGCCGCCGCGAGCAGTAAGCACACCCTCTGACTTGATGATGCCGTGGACATCGTCCGGGCTGGTTTCAGGGCGAACGAGAATAATCTTGGCGCCAGACTCGGCCAGCGTTACGGCACGGTCGGGATCCATGACCACGACGCCAGAGGCTGCGCCGGGTGATCCGCCCACTCCCTCTGCCAGCAACGCGGTCTTCGCAGCCTTGGCTTTCGCGTCCACGTCGAAGCGCGGCATCAAGACTTGCGTGATGTCGGCGGCAGGGATGCGGCCAAGCGCATCCGCCTTAGAGAGCACGCCTTCCTCGACGAGATCGACCGCTATACGTACGGCCGCTGGCGCTGTGCGCTTAGCCGTACGCGTTTGCAGGATGTAGAGCTTTCCGCGCTCGACGGTGAACTCGATGTCCTGAACTTCTTCGTAGTGGGCCTCGAGGCTGCGGGCCATTTCTTCGATCTGCTTGTACAACGCTGGCTCGTCGTCCTCCAGCGTCGCGATGCGCAGGGGCGTTCGAACGCCAGCGACCACGTCCTCTCCCTGCGCATTCGTGAGGAACTCGCCGTAGAGGGTCTTTTCCCCGGTCGCTGGGGAACGAGTGAACAGCACTCCCGTGCCCGAGTCTGGCCCCAAATTGCCGAAGACCATGGACATGATGACGCAACCTGTGCCGAGGTCATGCGAGATACCTTGAAACTCACGGTAGGTGATGGCTCGGGGGTTGTTCCAGGAGTTGAACACCGCCTCAATCGCCTGTCTCAACAGCTCCCACGGATCGTCGGAGATATCACTCCCCGTCGTGTCCTTGATCACGCCTCTGAACTGCGTAACCAGTTCACGCAGCGCGCCGGCATCGAGCTCGTAATCGAACGTCAGCGCCCGTGAAGTCTTGGCCACTTCGAGCAGCGTATCGAACTTGTCTTTCTCGATGCCCAGCACGACGTTCCCGAAGCCCTGCACGAGCCGGCGATACGCGTCCATCGCGGGACGCTCATCGTTCATCATCTTGGCCACGCCGGCTACGGTGCGGTCGGTCACGCCCATGTTGAGAATCGTATCCATCATCCCCGGCATAGAGACCGCAGACCCTGATCGAACGGATACCACCAGCGGGTTGTGCGGGTCACCGAACTTACGCCCCGTCTCTTCTTCCAGGACGTGGACATTCGCGACGATGGAGTCCCAGAGACCGTCCGGGAATCGTCGATCTACCTTGAAATACTCCAGACAAGCTTCCGTCGTGATTACGAATCCAGGAGGTACAGGGATACCGATGCGGGCCATCTCGCTTGCGTGCGCGCCCTTGGAGCCAAGAAGGTGCACCATGCTCGCGCTTCCTTCGGCGAGCCGATAAACCATCTTGCGTTCGATGCTGGTAGCCATCACTCCCTCCTCACGGGGGTTCCCGCGAGCTTCCTGGACGTTGTGAAAGAGACGCTGACGATGGGTTTCTGCTGCTCTGAAATCGACGTTTTACCCTCAAAAAGTGATGATAGCAGTCCCTGATTTGGAGTACAAAGACCGCGCCGATTCGACTTCGAGCACCGCGGTCGCCGCCACGACGCCTTTCGTCGGAGCTATTCCTCCGAATCAACGCTTTCGGTCACGGCGGCGGCGTAAGCGCCTCGATACTCAGGCGGCAATAGATCCGCGATGGACCGCATAATCCGATCCGTCATGCTCAGCAGCATCTGTTTATCGATACGGGCTGACGGATTGAGCGTGTACGGCTCGCCAATAACCGCCTTGAGCTTCTGGAAATGGAAAGGCGTGTGCAGCACGTGTGGAATGAGCTCAGTGCCGGTGAGCGCCACCGGCACGATGGCCACGCCCGTGCGCAACGCCATGTAGGCAATGCCATCATGGCCCCTGCCCAAAGCGCCGGGATGGCGCGTACCCTCCGGGAAGATGAGCAACGCCTTCCCTTGATCCAATAATTTCTGTGCATGGGCCAGCGCAGCTAGGTCCTGCTTCTCGCGGTTCACACCGAAAACGTGCACCTGACGCAGGAACCAGGAGACAAACCAACCCTTGAACAGCGACCGTTTCGCCATCCACCACACGGGCCTGTCTATCGCATAAATCAGCACCGCCGGGTCTGTGTAACTCTGGTGGTTCGATGCGATCAAGAGCGGGCCCGTCTTGGGCAGGTTCTCCCGGCCCTCAACGACCATGCTCCCGAAAGTAGGCAGAAATACTTTCGCGAGGAATCTCCCCCCACGGTAGAAGAAATCGATGCGAGGCCCATTCACGCGCCACCTCCGAGGGCCTCAATCACCGCGCCCACGACGCCCTCCACATCCAGCTCATCCGTCTCCACAACCACCGCATCGTCAGCGACGCTCAGCGGGCTCTCCGCGCGCTCGGAGTCGATCCTATCCCGCAGCTCCAGGTTGGCACGAATCTCAGCCTCGCTCTCCACGCCGTCGAGCTCCGCAACCCTACGCCGAACGCGCTCATCAGCGGACGCATCCAGGTAGACCTTCCCTGCGTCAGGCAACACCTTCGTCCCGATGTCTCGCCCGACCATGACGACCTCGCCTGCCTCAGCCATGCGGTGTTGCTGGGCAACCATCGCCACCCGGACGCCAGCTACTTTCGACACGTCTGAAACTGAAGCCTGCACCGGTGGAGTTCGCAGATAGTCCGTCACGTCTTCGTCGTTGGCTAGTAACCGTTCGCCCTGCGGGGTCACCACAATGTCCATCACGGTAGCGGCCGCCAGGGTCGTCAAGCCAACGGAATCCAGGGCGCTCACGCCCTCGCGCAACGCTAGGTACGTGCACGCGCGGTACATCAAGCCGGTGTCGATGAAGCGATAACCCAGGCGACTGGCTAGCTGGCGGCCAACGGCAGTCTTACCTGACGCGACGGGACCATCAATCGCGATAACTTTTGGTAGGGACACACAGGAATCTTTGCGTGACTGGGGCTGCCGCGTCAAGGCCGCTTCGAGGTACGCGACGCGTCACCGCCCGCTAGCGCAGTTGTCACGCAGGCTGCAATTTTGGGTTCCAGGCCCCTCCATGCTGTCGATCGGGTATTTATCAGCGCTCAAAAACACTACTTGTGCTATTTATTTTGACCCTCACTCGTAGAAATGGTAGAATAACGCCTGCAGGTACCGTCCGTAGATCAGGGTAAAGAGGTGAAGGTTTCGCTGTCCTGATTTCACAAGACCGACACTCCCCCCCCTAAAACATTCCCTTCCCAAGATTCCTTCGCCTCCAGGAGACGCTTCGATGGTTGACCAGAAGCAATCCGATTACACAGCAAGCGATATCCAAGTCCTCGAAGGCTTGGAAGCAGTTCGCCGCCGCCCTGGCATGTACATCGGCAGTACGGATCAACGTGGGTTGCACCACCTCGTTTATGAGGTCGTCGACAACGGTGTGGACGAAGCAATGGCCGGTTACTGCGACTCCGTCACCATCACCATGCATGATGATGGCTCAGTGAGCGTCGCCGATAACGGCCGCGGCATTCCCGTTGACGTTCACGCCACTACAGGCAAATCAGCCCTCGAAACCATCATGACAACGCTTCACGCCGGCGCTAAGTTCGGCGGCGGGGCTTACAAGGTCTCCGGTGGGTTGCACGGGGTTGGTGCTTCGGTAGTCAACGCGCTCTCCTCAGAGATGCGAGTCGACGTCTTCCGCGACGGCATGCACTACCACCAGGAATACGAACGCGGAATCCCGTCCACAGAAATGATCGAGGACGGGCCCATCGAAGCCCAGGATCCCCACCAGCAAGGGACTGTCGTTCGTTTTCTAGCCGACGAGCAAACCTTTGGGCCCATCAACTACGACCACGATGTCTTGCTCCAACGCTTCCGCGAGATGGCTTACCTGAACAAGGGCATCTGGCTGTCGTTCAAATCAGAGGCCCGCCCCGAGCACGACCGCACGTTCTACTTCGAGGGCGGAATCGCCAGTTTCGTTCGCCAGCTGAACCACAATCGAGAGGCGCTTCAGGAGGAGCCCTTTTACATGGAGCAACAGGGCGGGGACGCCATGGTTGAGATCGCCCTCCAGTACAACTCTGGCTTCTACGAGAACACGCTGGCCTTCGCCAACTGCATCAACACTGTCGACGGCGGGACCCACATGGTCGGCTTTCGCGCTGGCTTGACTCGCGCCATCAACAGTTACGCCAAGAAGAGCAAGATTCTCCGCGACGACCAAGCGAATTTCGCCGGCGAGGACGTCCGAGAAGGCCTAACGGCAATCATCAGCGTTCGACTTGAGGAGCCCCAATTCGAGGGCCAGACGAAGGGCAAGCTCGGGAACGCGGAGATTAAGACCGCCGTCGAGCAACTTTTAGTGCAACATCTCGAATTCTACCTTGAGGAACATCCCAACGAAGCTCGCCGCATCCTCGAGAAATGCATGACCTCCCAACGTGCCCGCGACGCCGCTCGCAAAGCACGAGACCTCGTGATTCGCAAGAACGCCATGGACGGCGGGTCGCTTCCGGGTAAGCTCGCCGACTGCTCCGAGAAGAGCCCCGAACTTTCAGAGCTATTCGTCGTGGAAGGTGAATCGGCCGGCGGGTCAGCCAAGATGGGCCGTGATCGCCGCACGCAAGCGATCCTGCCCCTGCGCGGCAAGATTCTGAACGTGGAAAAGGCACGCCCCGATCGCATGCTCGCCCACGAGGAGATTCGCGCGCTGATCACCGCCATCGGGGCCGGGCTGGGCGAGGACTTCAACATGCCCAAGCTTCGCTACCACAAGGTCATCATCATGACCGACGCGGATGTCGATGGCGCACACATCCGAACACTCCTGCTAACGTTCTTCTTCCGCAACATGCGAGAGCTCATCGACGCCGGCCATCTATATGTCGCCCAGCCCCCGCTGTACCGCACGTCCCGCGGCAGGTCCGTCGAGTACAAGTACGCCGAGGCCGACAAAGACGCCTGGATGTCGAACCAACTCTACGGCCGCGTATCCGTCACCAACGACGACGGCTCGGTCAAGATGGCCGGCGCGAAGCTCAGCACCTTGCTTGAGTTGATTCGAGAGTTCCAGTCTTGGGTCGCTCCGCTATCCAGCCTGGGCCTCGCCCCCGAGCTCGCTGGCGTCCTCTTCCAGGGAGCTGCCCAAGGCCACTATCGCCTCGCGTTTGATGGGCCCGGCACTCTGCAAGCGGTGGCGGACTGGTTTACGCAGTACGGCCTAGAAAACACCCCGCGAGAGAACCTCAAAGAGGGGCGCTTCCTGTTGGAGGTTCCTGGGCACGGTACTATCAACGTGAAGGCCGTACTGGAGTCCGCCTCTTCTCACCGCGCCAACGAGATTTTCCCTCGTGTCTCCGAGTGGGTCGACGGCCACAGCTTCTCGATCACCCGGCGCGACAATCAGGTTGCTGCGGGGCTCGCCTGGTTCGACCTAGCCGCCGCGCTCGAACGGCACTCCGACCGCAGCGGCGTGAATCTCCAGCGCTACAAGGGTCTGGGGGAGATGAACCCCGATCAACTCTGGGAAACGACCATGGATCCGACCAAGCGGACGCTGCTCCAAATAAACGCCGAGCAGGCAACCGAGGCTGACGACGTCTTCACCACGCTCATGGGCGACCTGGTCCAGCCCCGCAAAGAGTTTATCCAGGCCCACGCACGTCAGGTGAAAAACCTCGATATTTAGCGGCGTGAGTCCCGTAGGCGAAATCTAGCTCACAACGACATTGCCTTCCGCATCGCCCTCGAGGATTGAGAACAGCTCGTAGCCATCGCCACGCAGGCGCTCGCTGCCACCCTGATTGCGATCCAGGATGCAGCCGACGAAGACTACCTTGTGGCCAGCGTCTTTCGCCGCGCGGATTGCCAGATAAAGCGAACCTGCTGTCGAGCAGGCGTCGTCCACGATTGCCACCGACGCCCCCTCCGGCAACGGCCCCTCAATGAGCTTGCCCATACCATGTTCCTTCGGCTGTGGTCGCACGAAGAATGCAGGCACTTGTCGACCACCGTCCTGTGCGCTCAACATCGCGATTTCGGTAACCATCGGCACCGCAGCGACAGCTGGGCCTCCAACGGCCTCTGCACCTGAATCCCGGATGGCCGGCAAGATCGCTCGTGCAACCGCATTCGACCCTTCGGGGGATAGCGTGAGCAGGCGACCATCGAAGTAGTAGTTACTTTTCTCGCCCGATGTCAACGTGAAATCACCATACCGCAGCGCCTCCAGCTCATTGCACAATTCCAGAATGCGCTGGGGAAGATTCCCCTCCGTTGGATCAGTCGCCATCTCTACTCCTCGGGGAGGCCCTACCGATAGAGCCCATGTTTTTCAATGTAATCGCCAACCGCGTCCGGAACCAAATAGCGGAATGGCTCACCGGCCGTCGCGCGACGCCTCAATTCGGTGCCACTGATCTCGATCAGCGGTAGGTGTACGGTCATCAGACGCTCGCCCACCGTCGGAGCGATGACCTCCAGCTCCTTCACATCGACCCCACCGTGTCCCGGACGCAATGCCACCACCAGTTGGGCTAGCTCCAAAATACGCTCAGGCGCTTTCCAGTGGTGCATGGTGTTTAGCGTATCCACGCCCATGATGAACACCACGTCGTCGTCTCGCATCACGCCAGCACGAAGCTCCTCCAGCGTATCCACCGTATACGTCTCACCGGGACGGTCAATCTCTAGCGTGCATAGCTTGAATCCCTTATTCGCTTCGATCGCCAACGCAACCATGGCCTTACGGTGCGCCTTACTCATCAGGCGCTGGCCGCGTTTCATCCAAGGCTCACCCGTAGGAACGAACCACACCTCATCAAGCCCCAGGCGCCAACGCATCTCCTGCGCAAGGATCAGATGGCCCGTGTGGATTGGGTCAAAGGTTCCACCCAAGATACCGCGACGCATTTAGTCCCACACCAACTCGCTGGTTGCAATTCGCACCGTATCCCCGATTTCAACCCCCGCCTTTTCCAGTGCCTGGATCACACCGAAACGTTCCATTTCCGCATGGAACTGCATCCGCGCCCGCCAATCGCTGAAACGCACCATCGGTACAAAGCGTTCCAATGGTTTACACGACACAACAAAAGCTTCCCCGACCCGTTCGATACGCACCCGGGGCCGATGGGAAGGGGCAGCTCCGATGTGCTCCTCCTCAATCAGTTCTGAGCTTTCCTCGCCATCATCCAACTCAGGAATCAACGGCAGTACACGATCTAGCAACGCATCAAGACCTTCTCCCGTAACCCCCGAAAGCACGCTAGGAACCTGGCCGCTCGCTTTTTCAAGCTCAGCCAATTTCTCCGCTAGATGCTCTCGAACTTCCGGGACATCAACCTTATTGAGCACTGGCACCCGGGGCTTGTTATCCAAGCCACCCGGATAGGCTCCAAGCTCTTTGGCAACGCGCAGATACTCTTCACCAACGTTTTCAACACTTCCATCAACAAGATGTAGGAGCACTCGAACGCGTTCTGTATGCCTCAGGAATTCAAGGCCCAGCCCCTTTCCTTCGCTAGCACCCTGGATCAAACCAGGAACATCAACAAACACTAATTCCCGCCCTTTTCGATAAACCATCCCCAAAACTGGTTCAATGGTCGTGAACGGATAGTCTGCGATCTTCGGCCTAGCTCTCGAAATCACGGAAAGCAACGTCGATTTCCCTGCGTTAGGAGAACCGACAAGCGCAACATCGCCCAACACTTTCACTTCCAGGAACACCAACAGCGACTCACCGGGTTCCCCTGCCTCTGCCAGCAACGGTTCTTGGTTGATTGGGCTCACGAACCGATGATTGCCTCGACCAGGGAGACCACCTCTAGCAATCGCTACCTTACGATTAGCAATGACCAAGTCTGCAAGCTGTTCTCGCTCTCCAGCATCATCCTCTCGCCACACAACGGTACCCATTGGCACTTCAATCGTGGTGTCCTTACCCTTTTTCCCTGTCTTATCCCGACCCCCGCCATTTTTCCCATCAGCAGCATAAACATTAAAAATTCGATGGAGATGGCCAAGAGTACTTACTCCTCTTCGAGGAACAAGATAAATTGTTCCTCCGGAACCACCATCCCCACCATCAGGACCACCTCGAGGTTTGTAAGGCTCATGGAGAAAAGAGATGGCCCCATTGCCACCTTTCCCCGCTCGCATCTGAAAATGTTTGTTATCTAACAATCCTTACTTCTCTTCTATAACTAGTAGTAGTAGTAGATCCTCTGAATACTAATGATAAATGTATCTGTGGAAGGGCGTTTCGCCAACGGAAGCGATCTAATAGGCCGTTGCCTGATGGAAGGGCGTTGGTATTGGTGTTAGTAAGGACGAGATAGAGTGTTAGCTAATGGGGAAAGAATCAAGTAATAAGTTGAGTTCGCCGGCGAAGGTCTTATCTGACGCGAGTCGTTTGGATATTTTCTTGACGCTGTAGATAACAGTGGTGCGATCGCGACCGCCTAATGCGGTGCCAATTTCATCAGGTGAGAGCTTATGCCGGGTACTTAGGACGTACATTGCGATTTGGCGAGCGCTTGTCACGGCGCGGTCCCTTCGCCCGCTAACGAGAATTGATTGAGGCAAACCGTAGTGAGCCGCTATCGCCGCGATCGCAGCTTTAGGTGAGGATTCTCCAATATCGTGAGCTGCTACAGCTCCTAGTGTGGCCTGTGCAAGTTCAATCGTGACAGGCGTGTTGGTGAAGTAGGCCATCGCCGTTACGCGGTTCAAGCAACCTTGTAAAAGTCGTACGTTGCTCTGCATTCGTTCTGCAATGAAGTCAATTACCTTACGCGGTACGGCGACGGGTGCGCTTTCGGCGAACGTGGACAGCATTGCGGTACGCGTCTCAAGTGTTGGCTGGCCGATATCAGCGAGCAAACCCCACTCGAATCGAGAACGCAATCGTTCTTCTAGCAAGGGGAGGGCAGACGGAGGGCGATCGCAGGTTAGAACGATCTGTCGGCCGGAGTCATGGAGAGCATTGAAGGTATGGAAGAAGCCTTCCTGGGTACCTTCCTTGCCTGAGATGAACTGGACATCATCTATTAACAGAAGATCGGCGCTGCGGTAACGAGCGCGGAACGACTCCGTTCGGCGGTCCTTGATGGCGGCGAGGAATTCATTGGTGAACTGCTCGCATGTAACGTAGGCAACGCTACGGCCGGCGGCCTGGGCCCGAGCTCCAATCGCCTGTAGCAAGTGTGTCTTACCAAGGCCCACAGCACCGTAGAGGAACAATGGGTTGTAGGCAGCACCCGGAGCGTCTGCCACAGCCATCGATGCCGCATACGCGAGCTGGTTGGACCCACCCACGACGAATTTGTCGAAGGTGTAGTTCGGATTGAGCGGAGTGTCCGTCAGGCGAGCGCCGGGCGAAGCGACGCGTGCGGGTGAGGTTGGTGTCACCGGAGCGGTTGTGCTCATATGGCTAACGTCAGTGGAACCAACCTGAAACGAGACGCCTATCGGAGCCTCTGTTATCGCGCTGACTGCGTCTTCGATGAGCGCATGCATGCGCCGTTCGAGCCATTCGGCAGCGAACGGGGTGGGTACCGCGACGATCAACGTGTGATCGTCCATGTCGACTCCAACAGTGCCACGTAGCCAAGTGTCAAAGCTTGGCCGCGTGACTTGCAGTTGCAGACGACCCAGTACCGCTTCCCAGGTATGGCGAGCGGAAGTGTCGACAGGCACGGAAGAACTCCGAGGTAGGTTGAAGGGTCTGATCAATGGCCGCGCGCCAGCGGGCCGAGTTGTATCCGAAGGGTATGCGCCGCCCTGCGGGACGGGGGATACGTTATCACGCAATCGGGATTTGATTGCGGAGTAGAATTCGGGCAAATCTCACGCCCTTTCCCTCTTGCATTTTTCGGTGCTACCGGTGGAGCAGGCCATGAAGCCGTTCCTTGGCATCGGGGAGAATCAACGGGTGTGAGACGCGTTGTATCATCGCTGCATGGCCTCTTTACGCATTGTTTTTATGGGTTCACCCGGCGTCGTGATTCCCATCCTTTCATCGATCGAACGCATGGCGTCGGAACTCGACGGCAAGATTGTCGCTGTCTACGCGGCCCCTGACCGCGCGGCGGGCCGCGGTCGCAAGCTTTTGGCATCGCCGATCAAAGAGTCTGCGCGGGCTCGTGGCATCGATGTGCTTACTCCGGCACGCGTCACCAATGATGAGGAGAAGGCTCGTTTTGCAGAGCTTGGTGCAGACCTCGTGGTGCTAGCCGCATACGGCTTACTCCTGCCGGCGCCGTTCCTCTTCGGACCTAAATACGGCGCCGTGAACGTTCACCCGTCCCTCCTGCCACGGCATCGTGGGGCTTCCCCTGTTGCGGGGGCGATTCTGGCCGGGGATACTACGACCGGAACTACCATTATGAAGATGGATGAGGGTTTGGATACAGGCGACATCCTTGCGATGGAAGAGGTTTCCCTAGTGGGTACCGAGCGTACGCCCGCGTTAACAGGAGAACTATTCGCTGTCGGAGCGCGGGTGCTTAGCGATGTCCTGCCCGCCTATCTGGCGGGTGAGCTCGTTCCCACGCCCCAGCCTGCCGAAGGCGCTACCGTCATCAAGCGTTTCAAGAAAGAGGATGGGCGATTGGACTGGGCGCTGTCCGCCTCCGAACTGGAGCGGCATACCCGTGCGTTTGACCCATGGCCAGGTACCGCCACTACGTTTCGCGGGGAACGGCTAGAGGTGCTGTCGGCTACGGTGCAGGAGCCAAGCGGAGATGCGCCTGGTTCTGTCGTCGCCCAAGGTCTGCATGTCGCGGTTGCGACAGGAGATGGCTTGCTGGTGTTGAATCAGGTGAAGCTTGCCGGCCGTAAGCCTATGGCAGCAACCGACTTCGTTCGTGGTCACCCCGATTTTATCGGGGCAACCCTTCCTTCGTAGCGAACTACTCGCTTCCAGCCGACGCTGTGGCCACGGGGGCACCCTCTCCCTCTGCCGCTCCTTCATCAGCGCCACGACGGTGAGCGATGCGTGCTACAACGGCGTCAGGTTCAGTCACCAACGTCACGTTAGGGGGCAGTACGACGTCATCAGCATGGATGACGGAATCCAGCGCCACCAGCGGCGCGAGGTCGACGACAAGGGCGTGGGGCATCTCAAGGCCTAGGGCCTCAACCATAAGCTCGTGGAGGTCCTCGGCGAGTTGAGCGCCTTCTTCCCTCGCTGCCAAGGCCTCGCCCTCGAAGTGGAGCGGAACGGCAGCGTGGATGCGCTCGGTCCGGGAGATTGTGAACATGTCGACGTGCAGGACACGGTCGGTGACGGGGTGCTTTTGGATCTGCTTGACCACCACGAAGTGTTCATCAGAGCCGACCTTGATATTCAGCGGCGTGGTGAACCCCGCTTCGTTCAGGGCGTGGACAAGGTCCGACGTGTTCGCCTGGAGGGTTAGCGATTCTGTCGTCGAACCGTAGATGTGGATGGGCGTGATTCCTGAGCGCCTAAGCGCTCCGGTCTTCTTCCCCAGGGCGGTGCGGTGCTGTGCTTCAACGGTGATCTGATCCATGCGGGGCTCCCGAGCTGCGTCCGAAGGGGGACGGCTGATGAAACGTAGGGGTGCCGTTTTCCGCAGCACCAAACCAAAATGCTACCAGAAATAGCCGGAGCCGGCCAAGGCTAGGAGCGAATTGCTATTATCGACTTTCTCGGTCGATTTAATTGTCTTTAGATCGTTCGGTAGTTATGATAGTCGGCAGTGCCCTTGGGGATAGAGGAGAAAAGAGCGATGCGCATTCCGATGAAAGTGGACTATGGAGTCCGTGCGCTGGTGGATCTCGCCCTTCAATCAGAGTCAGGGAAACCGGTGCGCACCACCGACATCGCGGGGCGGCAGAGCATCCCTGAACCGTATCTCGACCAGGTACTCACCACACTCAACAAGTTCGGGTTCATCATGAGCAGGCGTGGGCCTCAAGGTGGCCACGTACTTGCACGCCCTGCGTCGGAGATCACGTTGAATCAGGTCGTAACCACGCTGGAGGGCCGGAGTGCCCCGCTCGACTGTATCGACGACATGTCCGAGTGTACGTTGGCCCCCTCGTGCGCGCAGCGGGGCATCTGGAAGGACGTCGAAGAAGCCGTGGAGCAGGTGCTTACCATGACTAGCGTAGGTGACTTGGCCGAGCGTCAGCGCCTCGCCGCCGAGATCGTTTCCCGCACTGCATAGCTGCGCGACGGCTAGGAGCACTGGCCGCACGTGCGCACGTGCGTTACATTTATTAGAAGCGGCAAGCAGTCGCCGCTAGCGGAAGCGGCCTCTCTTACACCAGGCGACGCCCCAACGCATCTCAATAGCAACAATGGGTCGCGAGTGGCAAACATCACGCGCGATTTCGCATGCATCCCAATGGTGTATGCAGTGGGAGGAGGAGAATTATGACTACGGCAGCACAACTTACGCCTGAACAGGTGCGGCGATATAGTCGTCACATCATCATGCCCCAGATTGGCAGCCGAGGACAGCGTAAGCTAATCGATTCCAAAGTACTGATTATAGGAGCGGGTGGTCTTGGCGGCCCTGTGGCGCTTTACCTGGCCCTAGCGGGTGTAGGAACGATCGGCCTCGTAGATTTCGATACTGTTGACCTCAGCAATCTGCAACGCCAGGTGCTTCACAACAGCGAGACGATCGGCATGGCCAAGGTCGAGTCCGCAAAGTTGACCCTGGCCCGCTACAATCCCGAAGTGAACGTCGTGGCCCACGAGTTCCCGATTACCTCGGAAAACGCCATGGACCTGATCGCCCGATACGACGTGATTGTCAATGGCGCGGACAATTTCGCGACACGCTACTTGGTTAACGACGCCGCGTATCTGAACAAGAAACCCCTCGTCGACGGAAGCATCCTGATCTTCGACGGGCAGGTCACCACCTATGAGCCAGGCAAGGGCTGCTACCGCTGCCTCTACCCGGAACCGCCCCCACCAGGGATGGTTCCGAACTGCGCGGAGGCCGGCGTGCTGGGTGCACTTACGGGAACTATGGGCAGCTTGCAGGCCACGGAGGTCGTCAAGGTCATCCTAGGCATCGGCGAGCCGCTCATCGGTCGCCTGCTCTTGGTGGATGCGCTCAGCATGGAGTTCCGCGTGGTCAGAACACGCCGCGACCCCAAGTGCCCGCTGTGCGGCGACAATCCGAGCGTCACTGAGCTGATTGACTACGACGTCTTTTGTGGTCTGGTGCTACCGGGCGACGAGGGCGTGCTAGCCGTTCACTGATGGACGTGACCCGGCCCTGGAGCACCCATGCGTAGTTCCAGTCTCATCGAGGCCATCGGGGAAACGCCCTTGGTCGAACTGCCGTCGTTTAGTCCGAAAGCCGGCGTCCGGATTTTCGCCAAGCTGGAAGGGAACAACCCTACCGGCTCGGTGAAGGATCGGATTGCCCGGGCCATGATTCAGGCCGCCGTCGACGATGGTTCGCTGGATCCAGGCCGGACGATCCTCGAACCCACCAGCGGTAACACCGGGATCGCGCTTGCGATGATCACCGGTTTGCTTGGCTATCGATTCACCGCGGTGATGCCGGACAACGTGAGTCCGGAGCGGTCAGAGCTGCTGCGCGCCTATGGCGCGGAGATCATCTACTCGCCCGGAGCCGAGGGCTCCAACGGTTCCATTGCCATGGCGAAGGAGATTGTGGCCAAGGACCCGTCGTTCCTCATGCTGTACCAGTACGGCAACGCGGCGAACCCTGGTGCCCACTATGCAACCACGGGCCCGGAGATTATCAGGGACTTGCCTGAGATCACGCATTTTGTAGCAGGACTGGGGACCGGCGGGACACTAATGGGAACAGGCCGGCGGCTCAAGGAGTTCAACCCGAAGATTGAGGTCATTGCGGCCGCTCCGGAGCCTGATGATCGGATACAAGGATTGAGAAGCCTGGAGGAAGGGTTCGTGCCCCCTATCCTTGACTTGAACATGCTGGACGCCAGAACTATGGTGAGCGGAGAAGAAAGTTTCCGCGGAACCGCCGAATTATTGCGTCGTGAGGGCGTGTTCGCTGGAGTATCCTCCGGCGCAGTGCTAGCGGCGGCGGTTCGCCTTGCTGCACGGTTGGATAATGCCAACATCGTGTGCCTCTTCGCGGACGGAGGCTGGAAGTATCTGAGCACGGGCTTATGGACGAGAGAGTACGACGAGCTCAAAGGATCGGTGGAAGGGAAGATCTGGTGGTAACGGAAGCAGGGAAGTTTCCGTTTAGCCAGGCTCCCTACATCATTGGCGTCGTCGGTAGCCCTAGTTTGGATTTCCAGCGCAGCCTGGACGCTGAGGGCATTAGGTTCGTGCAAGCCGACGCTAATGGTAGTTCAGGCTCGCCCACGGACGCATTGCTCTTGGATCTGACGGAGACCCACCGCCACGATATCGAGCTGGCCACGCAGAGCTTACCTACCCATGGCGCTCCGGTCATCGCGGCCATCTCCTGGGATCTCCTACGCACTCCGAATGTTTCGATTGCTACCGACGACATCATTGTTGTGCCGTGGCGTCTGGGTGAGCTCTGGCTCCGGATCGCTCGCCTGTTGGACCGTAAGGGCCCAGCCCCTGAGGTGCAGCTTATCAGCGCCGGAGACCTCGTCATCGACCCGGAGCGCTACGACGTCTACGTAGCGAACAAATCGGTGCTCCTGACGTTCAAGGAATACGAGTTGTTAAAGCTACTGGCCTCCAACCCCGGCCGCGTATACAGTCGCGAAGCGCTGCTGGAACAGGTGTGGGGCTACCAGTACTTTGGCGGTACCCGCACAGTCGACGTACACGTTCGACGCTTGCGCAGTAAGATTGAGGACGCTACCCATACGTTCATCGACACCGTTTGGAATGTGGGGTATCGATTCCACGGGTAGGCGCATATGTCCTCTTTTCCCTCGTCCGAGGGCGCGACTGTCCCTGATGTCGTCGTCGTGAAGCGTTCCTACTCCGGCTTCTGGATCCTTGTCGCCACGATACTTGGATCGAGCATGGCGTTCATCGACGCCACGGCAGTCAGCGTCGCACTTCCCATCCTGCAGTCGGATTTGAATGCGTCCATCGGCGACCTGCAGTGGATCATCAACGCCTACGTCCTCTTTCTTGCGTCCCTCCTGCTGGTCGGTGGAGCGCTAGGCGATCAGCTTGGCCGCAAGCGCATGTTCATCGCAGGAATCGTTATCTTCGCCGCCGCGTCTGTGTGGGCGGGGCTCTCGCCCAACGCGACATCGTTGATTATTGCGCGGGCGGTACAGGGCATCGGTGGCGCCATCTTCGTTCCCGGGAGCCTTGCCCTCATCGGCGCCTGCTTTTCCGATGCTGAACGTGGCTCGGCCATCGGCACCTGGTCGGCTGCTAGCGCCCTAGCGACTGTCGCGGGACCTGTACTTGGCGGGTTCCTCGCGGAAGAGTTCTCGTGGCGTTGGGTCTTCTTCATCAACATCCCGGTCGCGGTCGCCGTAATCGCCATTGCTATCACCCGCGTGCCGGAGAGCCGTGAGCGGACCGGTAGCAAGATCGACTGGCTTGGCGGCGCGCTCGCAACCACCGGTCTTGTGGGCCTTGTCTATGGCCTCACGGAGTCGGCCAACGCTGGCCTGGGAGACCCGCTGGTCTTCGCGTCGTTGTCCGTTGGCGTAGCCGGACTCATCGGATTCGTGGTGGCGGAGGCTAAAGTCACTAACCCCATGATGCCTTTGGGCGTATTCAAGAATCGGAGCTTTAGCGGCGCCAACCTCCTAACGTTGTGCCTCTACGCCGCATTGGGCGGATTCATTTTCTTCCTGCCCTTGAATCTAATTCAGGTTCAGGGTTACTCGGCCACTGCCGCAGGCTTGGCGATGTTCCCGTTGATGGTTCTAATCGCCACCGTCTCGCGCTGGTCTGGTGGTCTCGTCGTCAAGGTGGGCGCGAAGATACCGCTGACCGTGGGTCCCAGCCTCGTCGGTATCGGATTCCTGCTGTTCGCGCGCCCGGGCATCGAAGGTCCTGGGTTCTCAACCTATATGACCGAGTATTTCCCGGCCGTGTTTCTGACTGGCCTGGGCATGGCTATCACTGTCGCTCCGCTCGTCACCGTCGTCATGAGCACTGTTGATCAGCGGCTCTCGGGCCTGGCGTCGGGCATCAATAATGCTCTCTCCCGCACCGCGATGCTGCTGGCAGTTGCCGTGTTCGGCGTGGTCGCGCTGGGTATCTTCAATGCATCGCTCGATGACAATCTGATTGCATTTGCCGCCTCGGCCGATGTGGTCGAGTATCTGGACGGCGAGCGTACGAAGCTCGCCGGCGCCGTCCTGCCCCCAGGACTGGGTGGCGAGGCCGCCGCGGCCGCCCAGCGCGCCATTGACGAGGCGTTCATCGACGCCTTCCGTGGTGTCACATACATCGGTGCACTGCTGGCATTCCTCAGCGCATTCCTGGCGTTTTTCGTTATCGAAAGCCACCCTAAACATGGAGCCCAGTACGAGAGTTAACGTGACCGCCGATTGCCGAGGCTTGCCTGGTAGCCTAGAATCGCCCCACAGTAGCGCCGCGAGGAGAATCTAAAATGCCTATTTACGAATATGTTTGTCCTGAAGGGCACGACCGTTTCGAAAAGCTGAGTCCCATGAGCGAAGGTGAGGTAGCAAGCTGCCCCGCCTGCGGCGAAACCTCGCCCCGGGTCATATCAATGTTCTCCGCCCGCATCGCCGTTGGCGCTGGTGTTGGCGCGAGTTCAGCGCCCATGGCGGGCGGCGGAAGCTGCTGCGGAGGCGGTTGCGGCTGCTAACTGGCCAGGCGTGAGCAAGTAACAACAAAAGCCCCGCTTCTGAAGCGGGGCTTTTGTTGTGCGTGGGTAAATGATTCGTCAAGGAGAGAGTCAACGGTAACCTGAACGCTGATGGAACCGCCAAATGTATGGATGGGGATTGTAAGTCGCGGCAATGGCTGCGGCCCAGCGCTGGCTAGCGTCCTGACCTTCTCTCATTGTGTTGCGCTGCCACCGTCGAGAATAAAGCACCCGACTCCAGCGTGGGAAAGTGCTTGCCGCTCCGCAAGGTTGCTGGCGATATGAGAGTCATGTGTCGCCACAGTCCAGCCCAACGCCCCCGCGATCGCGAGCCAGACCTCTTCAGTGATATCAGAGGCGAGTCGTTGTTCGTCATGACAGACGATATCGAGACCAAGCCGCCGAAGGGCGGCGGGGACTTTGTGGCCGAAGTCCCGGTCGAAAAAACGTCTTATGGCGGCTTGAAGGCCTTCAAACTGGAGGGCAGCATCGAGTTTTCTCAGAGAGACGCCGAAGTCGTCACCGATTACATGCTAAGTATTCGCCTGCCTCGAATCGCTCTCGGAGGACCCAGGCCGCGATTCCGGGTGACTCAAGAACGACTGCTCACAGGTTTGAGCGCAGTCCCGCCCACCATTGTTTCCCTGGCCGTTACCAGATGCAGGGGTCTCGTGGCATACCTGACTAATGGCTGATGCTAGCGTTGGGCAGCCACAGAGTGCGACGGCTGCGCTCGGTCTTTAGCTCGGATAAAGACCAGAGGCGATCTCGCCGCGATCACACGAGGGTATTTTGGACTGTCAGTTGCTGCGTGGCCAAATCCAAGTCGTCCCACCTGAGGCCAAGCAATTCCCTTTGTCTAAGCCCGGTTGCGATGGCAGTGATGAACAGTGCCCCTAAGCGATGGCTTCGCACTGCTGTGGTGAAATCGCGAGATTCTTGGACATTGAATGGCCCTACCTGACGGGCTCCAGTACTTCCTGGCTGCCCATGTAGGGTACGAGGACGTCCGGCAGGCGCACCGAGCCGTCCGCTTGCTGGTACGTCTCCAGGATCGCGATGATCACGCGTGGTAACGCCAGGCCAGACCCGTTGAGTGTGTGCACGAACTCGGTTTTCCCGCCGAGCTCTCGCCGGAACCGAATGTTGGAGCGACGCGACTGGAAATCCGTGCAATTGGAGCAGGAGCTGACCTCGAGCCACTCATCGCTAGCTGGTGTGTAGATCTCCAGATCGAAGCTCTTGGCCGAGGGGAAGCTGATGTCCCCTGTGCACAGCTGGAGCAGGTGGAACGGCAGGTGCAAGCCACGTATGACGTCAGCCGCTGCCTCCACGATGGCGTCGAGCGTCTCCATGGAGTGCTCGGGTTCCACGAACTGGTACATCTCCACCTTCTCGAACTGATGCACGCGCTTGAGCCCGCGCACCTGCTGGCCGGCCGCCGCGCGCTCTTTGCGGAAGCACGGAGTGTGCGCCATGTAGCGGATAGGCAGCGTACCGGGGTCGAGTATCTCGTCGCGATGCAGATTGGTCAGCGGCACCTCGGCCGTCGGGATTAGCCATAGGTCCTCGTCAGCGTCGTGGTAGAGGGCATCCGCGAATTTCGGCAGATTGCTGCTGCCAATCATCGTCTCTTGGAGCACCAGGAACGGCACCCCGCGCTCTTCGTAGCCGTGCTTGCTGCGGTGCAGATCGATCATGTAGTTGACCAGCGCTCGCTGGAGCCGAGCGCCCGTGTCGCCCAGTACGTAGAACATGCGCCCCGACACCTTCGCGCCCCGCTCGAAGTCGGTAATCCCGAGGGATTCGGATAGCTCCCAATGCGGTTTCAGCTCGAAGTCGTAGGTGGCGCGCTCGCCCTCTTCCCAGATCACCACATTGCCGCTCTCATCCGGCCCGTCCGGGACCTCGTCGGACACGACGTTCGGCAGGTTCAGCATCAACTCGCTGGTGCGCTCGTCGAGACCGCGTAACGCCTCGTCGAGTGTTTTGAGACGCTCGCCTGTCTGGCGAACGGCCTCCTTCTGCTGCTCGGCGTAATCCCCCTGCCCCGCTTTCATAAGAGCGCCAATGGCCTTGCTGGCCTCGTTGCGCTCCGCACGCAGGATGTCGGCAGCCGCTATGGTCGTCCGCCGCTGCTCATCGAGCGCGAGGATCTCGTCGATAACGCCTGCCTCTTCCTGACGGCGGCTGAGCGAGCGGCGCACTGTTTCCGGGTCGCGCCTGATGAGGTCGATGCTGATCATGTGACAATTCTCTTCTCGGACTTGCCTGCGGTCGAACTAGGACTATGACTGATACGACGGGTCTTTGGCATCGAGTTGGCGCAGCAGCCAAGGCCACGCCATGCCCGCCGGATTTTTGCCCACCAGCGCGGCTGTTTTCGCAATCGCCTCGATGGGCGCTTGGTGCAACTGTTGGCCCGTCGACATCGCGAGCACTTGGACCTGGCACGCGCGCTCCAGGTTCCACATGCGTCCCCATGCGTCCGACACGTTTCCGCCGAGCGTCAGCAGACCGTGATTGCGCAGCACCATGTTGTGGGTGTTCCCCAGGTCTGTCACGAGACGCTCGCGTTCTTCGACATCGACGGCGAGGCCTTCGAATTCGTGGTACGAGATGTCGTTGTGGAATCCGTACGTGTCCTGTTGCAGCGGTATGAACCCGCTTTCAAGCGCCGACACTGCCATGCCGTAGGGGGTGTGCGTGTGCATCACGCAATTCACGTCATGCCGCGCCGCGTGCACGGCGCTGTGGATAACGTACCCCGGCAGATTGATTGTGTGCCCGCCTTCGATCACATTGCCATCGAGATCGATTTTCACGAGGTTGGAGGCGGTGACCTCGTTGTAGCCGATGCCGAACTCGTTGATTAGGAACTGATCAGTCGTTCCCGGCACACGGGCTGTGATGTGGTTGTAGACCAGCGTGGTCATCCCGAACATGTCGGTCAGGCGGTAGGCGGCGGCAAGGTGGACCCGCGCCTGCCATTCATCTGCGGGGTACGTAGCGTTCTTGCTGCCGATTTCCATCGTTGGTGCCTCCGCTGCGCGGGATAGTGACGCCGAGTATAGCAAGCGTATCCACTGCGCTCGCGATTGTGCGGCGATCATCGCCTCTTCCATCATCGAGTGGAGTTGAGGCGGCATAACGCGCCTCACGTGACGCTATACGACGCGTTTCGGAACATCGTGGCAACAAGCGCTGGCTCAGGGGCCTTTGGCTTTCACCGTTCCTTCACATCGACCAGGGGTTAACTCATAAATGAGGCACGCAATGTGAGTAGCATGGCACTAATTCACGGGGAGAGCCGCCGGTGTGGCGGACAGAGTGGTGACGGTGACCGATGCAATCCACCGCAGATCTAGTGGCAGCAGGTAAGGGATGTACAGACACTGAAATGTCCCCGTTCCCTGTCTATCGGGTGTTGCCTCCGGCAGGCTTCGTCCCGATTCGTATTCAGGCACGCATTACGGCCAACTGGGCTTTCCTTTGAAGGAGTCCACTCATGAATTACCAGAGCAGGGTCACTCATCAGGCAGTGGAGTCCAGTCAAAGTATCGGAGACTCGACCGATCGCACGTTCAACGTCGGCTATTCGATATTCCAAGACGTTGCTAAAGCTGAAGAGATTGCTGAAGTGGCCTTCCGGCACTCGGGAACCGCCGAGTATCCGGCTCTGTGCCGGTCAGTGGTGCAGGCGGGATTGAGGATTCCAAGCTCGCGACCTAAGGGGTCCAGCTGCGCCGACTGCTTAGAACCCGCGCTGCCTTCATTCACGAACCGCAGCGAACCGTGGCGAACGGATTGATGTGCCTACCACTAGAACTGCGGGTCGCGGTGGTGCTTCATGACGTCGTCGGTCTGTCCAACGAGGAACCGGATTGGGCATTCGGGTGGGAACTCTACTGGACGAAGGCGGCTGTCCACCAAGGGCGGACCTTGCTGGCTCTCCGATTCCGCGGTACCACCGACTGGGCGCACTAGCGCCTGTCCACCGCTCGGTCCATGAATGCCAGCGATAACTAGCCGCGCCTTCCGGTTCGGTGGAACATCCCGTCGGTGGAATAGGGGTGCAGACTAAGCGAGGGTCGACTTGGATGGGTGGACTCCGCGCTGGTAACGTAACGCCTCACTAAACAACAACGGGAGGCGCGCGATGTCGTTGATCGAAAACAAGCTGAAGGACATGGGGATAGAGTTGCCCCCGCCGGGCAAGCCCGGCGGTAACTACGTTTCAGCCGTACGTACAGGAAACCTGGTCTACCTTGCTGGCGTCGGCCCACGACAGGCCAACGGGGAGTTAACGCTGGGCAAGCTGGGGCGCGACCTGACCGTGGAGCAAGGCTATGAGGCCGCCCGGTGGTGTGCCGTAAGCATGCTCGGCAACCTCCGCAACGAGATCGGTGACCTGGACAAGGTGGTGCGCTTCGTGAAGCTGTTGGGCATGGTCAACAGCGACCCGGATTTCACCCAACCACCGGCAGTTGTCAACGGATGCTCTGACCTCCTCGTTGAGCTGTATGGTGATCGAGGCAAGCACGCCCGCAGCGCCGTTGGCCTCACCACGCTCCCTAACGGCATGGCAGTGGAGATCGAGGCCGTGATCGAGGTCGAGCCCTAGAGGGGATTGGGCATCGGCGTGGCAGTTCGCCTGGCGTTCGATCGTCCTTCGAGTGCTCAGGATGAACGGCGGCGGGAGTCCGGAGGCAGGGGAGTGGAGAGTGTTCCGTGCCTGGTGAGGTTCTCGAACTACGACCCGACGCTGGCCGTTAACGTAGGTTCCAATCACCCGCGATGAACGCTGATTTCTTGTCCCGTGCCCAGCCTTTGGTCGCGCGTTCGGATGCGAGGACCTGAGCACGCGTATGGAATTCTCGGGAAAACGCCAGCGCCAGCGGGCGGCGGTTGGTCGTGTAACCACCTAGCTCGCCAGAGTGGCTTTGAGCCATCCTACGGGTTAGGTCTTCAGTGTGGCCGGTGTAATAGGAGCCGTCCGCACGGTCAGGATGTAGACATGGAAAGCCAAGCAGCTCCTACCGTGCGGTAGGGCCAATCGGAGGCTCGTCTCCGGGATTCTCGTCAACTTCATCGTCGCCGGCATGGAGAGGGGCCTGAGTGCTGCGCGTCTGCGGGAAGAGCAACACGTCCCGGATCGACTTCTGCCCCGTGATCAGCATCACCAGACGGTCGATACCGATCCCCAGCCCACCCGTGGGCGGCATCCCATGCTCCAGCGCAGTGATGAAGTCCTCGTCCATCCGGTCGAGGTCCTCGCCCTGGTAGCGCTTGCGTAACTCTTCCTGCTCTGTGAATCGCGACCGTTGCACGTCCGGATCGTTCAGCTCCGTGAAGGAGTTCGCGATCTCCATGCCTGCCGCAAACGCCTCGAAACGCTCCGCGTAACGCGGGTCGGTGGGGCTGGCCTTGGCCAGCGGCGACATCTCTACCGGGTAGTCCACCAGGAACGTTGGCTGGATCAGCTTCGGCTCCACGTACGTCCCGACCAGCTTGTCAATCAGCCTCCCTCGGCTCTCCGCGTACGTCGCGGGCACACCTAGCTCCCGCATCTTGTCCGTGAGCCCCGCCGCATCGGGGTAGTCGTTGAGGTCTAAGCCTGCGTACTGCTTCACGCCCTCGTGCAGCGACAGTCGAGGCCACGGACCGTTGAGCCGTAGTTCGACTCGCTCGTAAGTCACCGTCGTAGCGCCGGTGGTTTCCAGAGCGACCTGCGGCACCAACGTCTCCACCAACCGCATGATGTCGTTGTAGTCCGCGTACGCCTCGTAGCTCTCCAGTAGGGTGAACTCGGGGTTGTGGTCGGCGTCGATGCCCTCGTTGCGGAACACGCGACCAATCTCGTAGACCTTGTCCATCCCGCCCACGATTAGGCGCTTAAGGTACAACTCGGTCGCGATGCGTAGGTATAGTTGGCGGTCCAAGGCGTTGTGGTGCGTGATGAACGGCTGTGCCATCGCCCCCGCAGGCACTGGCACCAGGACGGGCGTATCGACTTCCAGGTATCCGCGGGAGTCGAAGAACGAACGGATTCCGGTGATGATGCGGCTGCGTGCCCTCATCGTGTCGTGGACGTCACGGTTGGACATCAGGTCTAGGTAGCGCTGTCGATACCGCTGCTCCACGTCGCGAAGGCCGTGGAACTTCTCTGGCGGAGGTCGCACCGCCTTGGCGAGCAGCGTCACACTTTGCACTGCGACAGAGACCTCCCCCATCCTGGTGCGCATCATCGTGCCCGTCGCTCCAACGAAGTCGCCAAGGTCTAGGTCATCCAGGAGGGCGTAGCCGTCGCCTAGCGTGTTCTGCCGCATGAAGAGCTGAAGGTTACCCTCGGAGTCTTCGATGTCCGCGAACGATGCCTTGCCCATGCTGCGTAGCCGGATCATCCGCCCTGCCACCGACACCTCGACGCCTTCGACGTCTGCGCCATCCGGCGCAGCTGTGAACGCCGCCGTCGCTTCGGCGGCGGTGTGACTTCTGTTGAATCGAGGAGGGAACGGATCGACGCCTCGTTTTACAAGCCTCTCCAACTTCAAGCGGCGGCTCCGCAAGAGCTCGTCTCCGCGCTGTGGCATGGGTTACTCCGTCTAGTGCAGTGGGATCAGGCCGGGGCGTCCCGGGTTAACGAACGGTCATGACCTTGAAGCGTTGAACACCTGCAGGCACCGCGAACTCGACTTCATCGTCAGCCGATTTGCCGAGGAGGGCTTGTCCCAAAGGTGATTCGTTGGAGATTTTACCCTCAGTGGGTGACGCCTCGGTACTACCTACGATGGTGTAGGTCTCGTCCTTTTTCCCGCCGAGTTGCTGGATCTTCACGATTGAGCCGAGCTCGATAACGCTCGACTTCTGCTTGGCGTTCGAGTGATTAGGGATGATAATCGCATTCTGAATCATCGATTCCAGACCACGGATGCGTCCTTCGACGAACCCTTGCTCAGTCTTCGCTTCTTCGTACTCTGCGTTCTCGAGCACGCCTGCCTCTTTAGCAGCCTGGATCCGTTCAACAATCTCCATCCGACGCACACTGCGCAGCTGCTCGAGTTCTTCTTCGAGCCCACGTAGGCCTTCCGTGGTGAGGTAGGTGTCGTTAGCGGCCATGTCATCCCTCCACGGGTGGAGCGTGCCAGAAGAAACACAGAAACCAAAGACCGAGTCCCCCTAGGGTTCCCGGTGCGACGACGCTCAAGGGGCTCCTTGATTTTACCCCACCAGGGCAGGAGCGGCAATTTTGGTTATGGCGTGGGCGCCACCATGCCGCCGGCATGTGCCCACATGACGCCTGAATCGCTTGTGATCGGTTTCTGCAAATGATTGAACCTAAGTTCAAACAAAGTTTAGAATCACGACCAGTATTACCGTGCATTTGCGGGCGTGAGGTGTGACGTGCGCGTTACGGGAGGCGTCGCTCGAGGAACAACTCTTCGATCCCCACGGTCCCCGGGCGTCAGGCCCACAACCGACCGGGTTCGTAGTGCATTGTTCAATATCCTCGTGGGATATGGGCTGGAGGAAGCCAAAATCGTGGACTTGTATGCAGGAACAGGATCGCTGGGTATCGAGGCTCTCAGCAGAGGGGCCGCTCACGCAGACTTTGTCGAAGCCGACCGTCGGCAGATTGACGTCATCCGCGACAACCTCCGCGACACGAAGCTGGCGAGCCGGGCGACCGTGTTGCGGAACGACGTCCTCAAGGCCATCGAAGAGCTCGAAGGTCCTTACGACTTCATGTTGATGGACCCTCCGTACACTCAACCGTTCCCTCACGAAGTGGTCGAGCGCATCGGCAGCTTGGGACTCCTCGGCGAAGACGGTATAGCAATCGTCGGCCACGCGAGCCGTGTGACGGCCTCGGAACGCCTTGGTGTGCTCAAGCGCTGGCAGGACCGCCGCTACGGAGATGCCTCGCTGGCTTTCTATCGGACTGCTGAAACGGAAGGGATCGCATGACGATTGCCATCTACCCGGGTCGTTTCGACCCCGTGACGGCCGGTCACCTTGACATCGTTCATCGAAGCGCAGTGATCTTCGACAAGGTGATCGTTTCGGTGTTCGAAGCGCCCGAGCGACAGACGCTCTTCACCACGCAGGAACGGATGGACATGTTCGGCGAAGGAGTGCAGGACGCTCCGAACGTTGAGGTCCAGAGCTTCAGCGGGTTGGTCGTTGACTGGGCGCACACGGTAGGGGCATCGACCATCGTTCGTGGCATCCGCATGAACGCGGATTTCGAGTACGAGTTCGAGATGGCGCTCATGAACCGCAAGCTGGCGCCCGATGTCGACGTCGTGTGCTTGATGAGCGATAGCAGATATCAATTCGTTCGAGCGAGCCTCATCAAAGAGGTTGCCCGACTCGGTGGAGACATCGGCGGCCTTGTGCCGCCCCATGTGATAGCAGCGCTCAACGAGCGGTACGGCCAAAGCTAGGCTATAGGGCAAGCAATCGGTAAGGAGGATGGGAAGATGGACATTCTGGAGCATATCGACAGACTTGAAGTGATGACCACGCAGGCGAAGCGTATGCCAATCACGGGACGCGCGATGATCGACGCAGAGCGCTTGGAGGGGCTGATCGACCAGATGCGGCTTGCCGTGCCGCGCAACGTACAGGAGGCCCAAGAGGTCCTCGAACGTCGCGAGCAGATCATCAATCAGACCATGCTCGACGCGCGTCGCATCCGAGCGGTGGCCGAGACCGACGCTCGTGCGCTAGTCGACGAAAGCGAGCTCCTGAAGCTCGCGAAGAAGCGTGGCGATGAGATCGTCGCAGCGGCAGAGGAACGAGCCGCTCGTTTGCTGCAGGCGGTCGAAGGTCAAGCCCGCAAGAAGCAGGCGGGCGCTGACCAGTTCGCGCAAGACTCCCTCGCCAAGCTTGAAGAGCAGGTACTCAGCGTGCTCAACGTAATCCACGCTGGGCAGCGTGTCCTCTCGCCCGCTGAGGAGATGCTGGCCGCCAACATCCCCAACGCTCTCGAGGCGTAAAAGGCCTCCCAAGCCTGAGCGCACACCGAAACCGAACGCGAGGCGGTTCTCTTGGAGGTGGCCGCCTCGCTGTGCGTCCGGGCATTCCCCGTATGATTCCCGAGATTCGATCCCGTAAGACCAAAGGACACCATGACGGCCACGCAGACCCTCGCACAGCACATCACCAACACCCAGGCAGATAGCCTGCCCGACTGGATCTACCACGAGTCCAAGCGGACGCTGGTGAACATGTTAGCTATCGCCATCTCAGCCGCAGGCGCCGTGCCAGTTTTGGCGCTGACAGACTGGGCACGCGAAGAAGGTGCCAAGGCACGCGCGACGGCCATCGGCTCCGGTCTACGGACGAGCCCAACTATCGCAGCGCTGTTGAACGGGTACATGGCCCACCTTCAGGACTACGACGACACTCACTTCCCCACTGTGCTGCACCCCACTGCCCCGATTTGGCCTGCCGTTCTTGCGCTCGCCGAGGACATCGGCGCATCGGGACGTGACGCCCTGGCGGCGTTCGCCATAGGCGCAGAGGTCGCTTGCCGACTTTCCATGTCCGTGCACCCGTGGCACTACGACGCGGGCTGGCACATCACGGGTACGGCAGGCGTTTTCGGGGCGGTCGCCGGTGCGGGTTGGCTCCTGGGCCTCACGTCCGACCAGATGTTCAATGCGCTTGCAACCGGGGGCACTCAAGCCAGCGGTGTTCGTGAGGTCTTCGGTTCCGACACCAAAGCGTTGCACCCCGCAAAGGCCGCTAGCAACGGTCTCCAGGCGGCATTGCTCGCCAAAGCAGGCTTCACGGGGCCGGATGACATCATCGGTGGCCGTCGTGGTTTTTGGGAGGTACTCTCCGCCGCTGGCCATAGGGAGGATGAGCTCAATGGCGGATGGGGCGAACGCTGGGCGTTCGCCAACAATGGTCTCAAGCCCTACGCCAACGGAGTCGTCTCCCATCCGATCCAGGATGCCGTCATTAAGCTGCGCAACAACCACAACCTCAAGCCGGAGAACGTTGTGGCCATCAAGGCGCACGTACATCCCTTGGTACTGGAGCTCATGAACCGAGCCGAACCCCGTAGAGCCCTGGAAGGAAAATTCTCGTTCCAGCATTGCGCCGCTGCCGCCCTTGTCGACGGCGCTGGCCATGATGCCCAGTTCACCGACGCCAAAGTTCTCGACCCTGTGATCTCCGCGGTCCGCGCTAAGGTCTCGGCTGAGGTTGATGCCAGCATGAAAGAAGAAGCCGCGCGCGTCGTCATCACCCTTACCGACGGCTCCACCGTCGAGACCACCACCGAGCACGCCTCTGGCTCGCCTGAGAACCCCATGAGTGACGAGGCGCTCGAGACCAAGTACTCAGCTTTGGCCAGTGAGATTATCGGCCAGACCCAGGCCGACGAACTTCTCTCCGCCATCTGGGCGTTGGACTGGGCAACCGACGTCAAGCAGGTGACCAAGCTTATGGTCAAAGCCTAGCCTCGATGCCACGTTGCCATGACTGAACTGATCTCCCAAACCGACGCCTTCGTGCGTGAGTTCGATGCTACGGTCACGGGCGTTGACGGAGCGCTGGTGACGCTCGACCGCACTGCGTTCTACCCCGGCGGTGGTGGCCAGCCATGCGACATCGGCACGCTCACCTTCGGCGATGCCAAGGCCAACGTCACCAAGGTCAGCCGAAAGGACGGAGAGATCGTTCATGAGCTTGACGGCAGGCTCTCTCCAGAAGGCGCGCAAGTCCTCGTGGGCGCTCGGGTGACTGGCGTGGTGGACTGGGGTAATCGGCACGCGTTGATGAGGACGCATACCGCGCTGCACATCCTGTGCGGTGTCATCTGGCGCGACTTCGGCGCCCACGTGACCGGTGGGAACATGACGCCTCTGGCTGGCCGTATGGACTTTGAGTTCGAGAACATGACCGCTGATTTCGCGGAGCGCGTCGAAGAGCTCGCCAACGCCGAAATCACCGCCGCCCGCGACATCAGCGTGCGCTTCCTCCCCCGTGATGCCGCCTTCGCGCACCCAGACCTTATCCGCACCAAGATCAACCTCCTCCCTGAAGGGATCCCTGAGGTCCGCGTCGTCGACATCAACGGCCTAGACGTCCAGGCCGACGGTGGCACCCACGTCGCCAACACACGTGACGTCGGCCGCATCCGCATAGTCGGCCACGAGTCCAAAGGGCGGATCAATAAACGTCTCCGTCTCGTCATCGAAGACGCGTAGTCCCCATATGCCGCCCCGCGACACCCCTATGGCGATCACTTACGCCTGGCTGGGTGTCGGTGTCGCCAGCGTATCCGCCGTCGCCATCTTCATACGCCTCGCTGATACCGATCCGTTGACCTTCGCTGCCTATCGCATGCTGTTGGCAGCGGGGATGGTTGCAGTACCAACGCTGCTCCGTGCGCGTGGCGAATTGTTTGGCCTCACGTGGCCTGACATCCTGCTGCTGTCGATCTCGGGACTCTTTCTCGCCACCCATTTCGCCGTGTGGACAGCATCGCTTTCGCTCACGTCCGTTGCCAGCTCCGTCCTGCTTGTAACCATGTCGCCCATCTTCGTCGCCGCAGGTTCCCACCTAGTCCTCCGCGAGCGCGTCAGGCCGATGACCATCGCCGCCATCGTCATCAGCCTCGCGGGCGGTGGCGTGCTGGCGTTTGGCGACCTCGACTGGAGCGACCGCCGCCTGCTCGGGGACGGACTCGCCCTCACAGGCGCCGTCGTGGTTGGCATCCACATGCTCATTGGGCGCAAGGCTCGCCGGAGCGTGGGGAACCTGCCCTACGTCACTGTCGCCTACACTGCCGCTGCCATCGCGCTGCTCGCTGGCGCTCTGGTTTCTGGCGCGCCCATGCTGGGGTTGCCGTCAGGAACCTACTTTTGGATCTTCGTTACCGCCCTCGTTCCCCAGGCCATCGGCCACTCGCTGCTGAACTGGTCGCTCGGCCACGTATCCGCCACCAATGTCGCCCTCGCCGTTCGCGCCGAGCCCATCGTCGCCACGCTTCTCGCCATCCCCGTCCTTGGCGAAACGCCATCGTGGACGGTGGTTCCCGGCGGTGCGCTCGTGTTGCTCGGCGTATATCTGGGAATCAAGGGCGAAGGAACCAGCGCGCCAAGCGTGCCCAAGGCGTAACCGGCCCTATAATCGCCCGTGATGCTTATCGAGCTCACCGTCCGCAATCTCGCCGTGATCGAGCACACCCGGCTCGAGCTTGGTCATGCGCTCAACGTCGTCACTGGCGAAACGGGTGCGGGCAAATCGCTGTTGGTGGACGCCCTGGAGTTCGTCCTCGGCGGGGCCGCCGACCGCTCGCTGATTCGCGCGGGCGCCGATGCCGCCTCGGTGGAGGCTACCTTCCAGGTGCGCCAACCAAGCCCAGCGCTCACCGCTGCCCTTGCAACGACCGGAGTAGACCTCGACGACGAGGGAGCCATCGTTCTCTTCCGCGAGACGCACCGCGAAGGGCGTACCGTATCGCGGCTGAACGGGCGGGCAGTTCCCGTTAGCGTCGTGCGTGGGATCGGCGTCACCCTCGTGGACATTCACGGTCAGGGTACGCACCTGTCACTCCTGGATCCCACCTTCCAGCTTGTCATGCTCGACTCCCACGCCATCGACACAGGGCTGCGCCCTGCCGTCGAGCAGGCCGTCGCAGCCGTGCGAACGCTCGAGGCTGAATTGGCAGAGCTCGTGGCCGACAGTCGTGCTGCCGCTCAGCAGAAGGACCTTCTCGATTTCCAGGTCAACGAGATCGCCGACGCAGGTCTCGTCCCCGGCGAGGAAGCAGCGCTCGTGCGTGAGCGCGACGAGCTGGCCAACGCTCACTCGATCCAGGAGGCGTGCTCGACGGCGTATGAAGCTCTTTATGGTGATTCCACCAACGCCGATGACCTTATCGGGCAAGCAGTACAGGCGCTGCGGCGCTCGCTGGATCCATCGGGCAAATTGGCTGGTCATATCGACGCCCTGGAGGAATCCGCTGCGCGGCTCAATGAGGCCGCACGGGATATCCGGGCCTACGTTGAAGGCATCAGTGGCGACCCCGGCCGCCTGCAGGACGTCGAAGACCGCATCGAGGCTGTGCGGCGACTCAAGCGCAAGTACGGCGACACCGAGGAGGTTGTGTTGGCTTTCGCTGAAGAAGCGCAGCGGAAGCTCGAAGCCTACGAGACGTCTGACGAGCGCCGCGAAGCGCTCGTCTCGCAGGTAGCCAACGCCCGCCAGTGGGCCGGCACGCAGGCCTGGGAGCTCTCGAAGGCTCGCTACGAAGCCGCAGAGCGCCTCTCGGCGGCGACGCTCGAGCATCTCGTCGACGTCGGTATGCCCCAGGTGCGCTTCGCCTGCGAGATCACGCAACGCGAGGGCGAGGACGGCTTGGCGTGCCCTGATGCCGTCAGCTACGAGTTCGATCTCACAGGCATCGACCGCGTTGAATTCTTGGTGGAGACGAATCCTGGCGAAGGCCTGAAACCCCTTGCCCGGGTGGTGTCCGGTGGCGAGACATCCCGTCTCATGCTGGCGCTCATCAGCGCGCTCCGGTCCACGGCTGGTGTGCCCACGCTGGTATTCGACGAGATCGATTCAGGTATCGGCGCGCGTGCCAGCGAGGTCGTCGGGCGCAAGCTCTGGGCGCTCGGTGGCGCCGCGCAGGTGCTCTGTGTCACGCACCTACCCCAGATTGCTGCTTACGCCGACCGCCACTTCCGTGTGCAGAAGGCAGTCGAGGACGAGCGTACGTTCGCTGGCGCCCTTGTGCTGGATGCCACCGCTCGGGTCGGCGAGCTCGCTGAGATGCTTGGTGGCGAGCGCAATGAGGATATCGATGGCGCGGCGCGCCGGATGTTGGAGGCAGCAGAGGCTTCCAAGGGGGGGCGCTAGCCCGGCCCTTTGGACACGACTGTGAACGTCTCGATGATCTCCGGCTGAATCTTCAGCAGCTTGCTAATGGGACAGCGACCCATGACCTCCTTTAGCCGCTGACGCTGCTCCTCGTCCAGCGCTCCCGTCGCCGTCATATGGCTCTCAATGCGCTCGATGCCGGTGCCGATCCGCTCGTTGGTTACCGTCACCGTCACCTCGCCCAGATCCCAACCCTTACGCTCGCAGTACAAACGCAGTGTGATCGCTTGGCACGAACCCAGTCCAGCCAGCAGCAGTTCGTGGGGATCGGGGCCCCCGTCGTCGCCAACGGGCTCGGGCTCGTCGCTCAGCAACGTGTGACCGTCCACCGAGATCTGGTGGATCAGCTTGGTCTTATTTGTGACGATGACCGTGCCCATGAACCACCCCTAATCGGTGCCTGCAAAGCCAACGGCGGCGAGTGTTCCCCGCCGCCGTCGCATATCAGCTACCTAACATCGCGCGTCTCGCACATCGTTCTGTGACGGTTAGATTATACGCGGGAGAAGCCGGAGGGGGCATTCGGGATTTGGGTCACGCCAGGGCGGAACTCAGGGTCCTTGCGGGGGCCTTCGCTCTTGACGTGCCATCGTGCTCGGCCCAGCTTCTCGATTTCGATTTCGAACACGTCTCCATCGTTGATTGGTCCCAGGCCCACGTGGTACGTCCCCGTCGTGATGATGTCGCCGCCCTGAAGCTGAAGGAACTTACTCACCCACGACAGCTGCTCAGGGATCTTCCGGGCCATGGCCGCCGTGCTGTAATCCTGGCGTGCTCCGCCATTGACCCACGACTTCACGTTCAGCACGTGTGGGTCGCCCACTTCGTCGCGCGTCGTAATCCACGGCCCCACCAGCGCGTACGTGTCTTGACCCTTCGGCAGGAACTGCGTGCGTCGGTTCATCCCACGAGCCGAGATATCCACGAACGGGCAGTACCCGAAGATGTGGTCGTAGGCGTTATCGATCGACACGTTTTTCGCATGGTTTCCGATCACGAAAGCAATCTCTGCCTCAGGTTGGAAGACATAGACCGGAGGGATGTCCAGCAACCGCACTTCACCTTCGGGGCCCACGGTCTCCGGTGACTTGTAGAAGAACTCAAGGGGCACGTCGCCCGGCTTGCGCTCAGGCGTGTCCAGGTAGTTGGCAAATGCTGCCAGGACCTTGCGTGGCTGCGGGATCGGATTGAGCAGCGTTACGCTCTCCAACGGCACACCATCACCGTTAGCGGACAGCGACTCGAATTGCGCCCGGAACGTCGCGTCCCATTCGCCGATGACCTGCTGCATCACGCGCTGCGGCCCCTTCTCCTCCCGGGAGGAGATAGCCTCGCTGACATCGACGACACCCTTGCCGTCGACCAGCACGCCCACACGCTCGTCGTTGAATCTGAGAATCTTCACAACACACCTCCCCTGCTCTGCTTGGCTAGGCTCACGACAGCAGAGCGCAGCGTCCCCGCAGTCAAAGCGCGCGTATTGTAGCCGCCTACGCTACGGCAGGGCCATGTGCGGTGCCCCGTCGTACTCGGTCGTGCGAGGACCCTAGCGTGCCCTAGCTCGCGGCGGCGATGGCCGTCTTGTCGCCCTCGATCGCAGCAGTCATCGCCGTGATCGCAACTTCGATTTGATCATCGTCCGGCTGGCGGGTCGTCAGGCGCTGGAGCATCAGGCTCGGCACCGTCCACATGCGTACCAGCGCATGGCCGGAATGCTTCGCGTTGAAGCGAATCACCTCGTACGAGATTCCCGCGATCACGGGGATGAACACGATGCGTGATGCGATCCGGATCGGCAGATCGGGCGTACCCATCAGCGCGAAAATCAGGATCGACACGATCATGACCGTCAGCAGGAACGCCGTTCCGCAACGTGGGTGGGCGGCCGGGAACATGCGTACATGCTCGTTATCCAGTGGCAGCAGCGCCTCGTGCGCATGGACCGACATATGTTCCGCCGCGTGGTACGCGAACACTCGCTTGATGCTCGGCATCATGCCGAGCAAGCTAAGGTATGCGAAGAAGATCAGCAGGCGGAGAACGCCCTCGCCTAGGTTGCTGAGGATGGAGCTGTCGGTGACGCGATCGATTGCGTTGTGAGTGATGATGAGCGGTAGCACGAAGAACAGCGCGATGCCGAGGGTCAGCGAAAGCGCGATGGTCAGCGCCAGCGACCACGCGGGCAGTGGCTCATCGTTGTCGTCCTCGCCAGCGGCGATCTGCGCAGAGTAGGTGAGCGCGCGCATACCAATCGTAAGACTCTCCGCGAGCACCAGCGTGCCGCGGAGGAATGGAACCCGGCGCCACTTGTTCATGGCCCACTGGGGTACGGGCTTGAGGAGTGTACGGATGCTGCCATCGGGATGGCGGGCCGCCACCGAATAGACGTGGAGCCCGCGGATCATCACGCCTTCAATGACCGCCTGCCCACCGTAAGCGGAAGTGCTGGGTTCGTGCTGGTGTTCGTGAGCCAATCTACTCTCCGTCGCTTTTCGCTAGTGCTCTAATACTAAACCGCCCCAGCGGGGCTGGGGCAATCAAGAATTTCTCTCCTATTTGTGACCTGCAGCAGCTTACTGGCTGAGGTTGAAGCGGCGCCGCAGGCGCTCAACGCGGCCCTCGGTGTCAATGATGCGCTGTTCACCCGTGAAGAACGGGTGGCACTGGGAGCAGATCTCCAACTTTATGGCCTGCTTCGTAGCGCCCGTCGTCCAAGTGTTCCCGCAGGAGCAGGTGACAACAGCCTCATCGAAATAAGTTGGATGAATCTCAAGCTTCATAATTGCGTTCCGTTCGTTCAGTTACCTAATCAGATGCGCCAGCAGTCCTCGAAGGTGCTAGGCGACCTCTGCCGGCGCCACGTTGGCGCGCTTGCGCAGCTTGCTGGCGTGGTCGAATTCAACGACACCGTCCACCAGCGCAAACAGCGTGTGGTCGCGGCCGATGCCCACGTTCCGGCCCGCGTGCACTTTCGTGCCACGCTGCCTGATGATGATGGTGCCGGCACGCACGGCCTCACCGGCGAATCGCTTCACGCCCAGCCGCTGCGAATTGCTATCTCGTCCGTTGCGGCTGCTACCACCAGCTTTCTTATGCGCCATCAGTCGCTCGCTCTCCACTCTTCGAGCCCGCCGTCACAATCTCCTTGATAGCGAGCTTTGTGAGACGTTGACGGTGCCCGGTCTTCACCGCATAGCGTGTCTTGCGCTTGTATTTGAGTACGATGATCTTGTCGCCCTTGGCCTGCGTTTCGACCTCTGCGACTACCTTGGCACCCTCTACAGTAGGGGTCCCGATGGTCGTGGACGAATCATCCGAGACCAAAAGGACTTGATCGAGCTCTACGGTGCTGCCCTCATCTGCCGCGATTTTCTCAACGGTGATGCTGGCGCCGGGCTCGACGCGATACTGTTTACCGCCTGTTTTTACGATTGCGTATTTCATAGTCAACCCCGAGATTGTATGGGAGCTCGGCCTATCCTGTAAAGAACCGTCGTTCCCCACGTCCTGACCTCTAGAGCTTGTTGCGAATCGCCGAACCGATTACCGTGTGTGGGATTCTCCAGACAAGAAGGTGTTCTTTGCGGTACCGCCACATCTCAGGCGACTCCCATCTGGAAGTCGATACAGCCAAGTGGACCCCACGTATCCCGGCCAAATACCAGCGGTACGCTCCCGAGCTACGGCACCTCGAAGGTACCGATGCCTGGTTCATCGATGGTAAGCAGGTGCGAGAGGCCGCTGCGGCCGATCTCTACGCCGGCAAGGGGCGAGAGAACTACCTGCCCGCCGCTGCGAGGTATGAGGGAACGCCTGGCACTGGTTCTCCGGAGCAACGGCTTGAAGAGCAAGCGCAGGACGGCGTGGACGCTGAGGTGCTTTTCCCGGCGCAGGCCACCGGGCCCCGCGTGTGGCGCACCGTTGAGGATGACGATGCCTACAAAGCGATCATTCACGCGTACAACGGTTGGCTGGGGGAGGACTACTGCTCGGCCGCGCCTGATCGGCTCCTCGGCGTGGGCATCATGCCTGCGGTTGATGATGTCGACGCGTACATTGCCGAGATGACGTACTGCAAAGAGGTTGGTCTGGGCGCCGTGATGCTCATGGGCTTCCCCACGGGGCAAACGTACCCCTCCAGGGACGATGACGGTTTCTTCGCCGCTGCGCAGGAGATGGGTATGCCCGTCACCGTCCACGTTGATATCGAACGACCTAAGACAGGCTCATACCTCCTGTACCCCAAGGGGACCGAAGAGGAACGACTGCGCCTCGAAGCGTCAGGCCGCACCCTTGCGGAACAGGTCGCCCGCTTCGGTCCAACCAAGGGAAGCGCTGGCCTCGTAGCTGTCCAATGGGTGCTCTCTGGCCTCTTCGACCGCTTCCCTGATCTGAAGATCTTGTTCGCCGAGAACCAGATCGGCTGGATCCCGTTCTACCTCCAGGGAGCCGACGCCCGCTACGAGCGCAATCGTTACTGGGCCCAGGAGTACCTTGGGTTCGACCCGCTCGCTCGTGACCCCAGCGAATACCTCCTAGAGCACACCGTGTGGGGCTTCCAGTACGATCGCGTAGGCGTGGAAATGCGGAGCTTGCTCAACGTCGACAACCTCATCTGGGGCTCGGACTTCCCGCACCAGGAATCCGACTGGCCATATTCCATGAAGATCCTCGACAAAGCGTTCGCCAACGCCCCCGACGACGTTCGTTACAAGATGACCTGCGGCAATGCCATCAACTTCTTTGGCCTAGACGCCAGCTAGCTGATTACCTGAACGATGACCCTCTCTCCTGCGTCATCCTGAGACGAGACGAAGTCCGCGAAGGATCTCTCTTCACCCCCCCCCCGCGCACCCGACCATGAGTCTGCTCCCGCGCTTTCAACCACGGCTGCCTGCGTAGCGCATGCGCCTGCCGACAACCTGTCTACGGAGTCCAGTTGGCCGCCACCACCTGCTTCGTGCCCTGCGCCCCGGGCCAAGCGCGGGACACATCGCTGGGCAACGGCGGGTCTCCAGGCCTTACGCAATACGCCGCGTCGTTGAACGCGGCGCTCGGTTCGGTGCCCTCCAGCAAGGCCGGACACGGTCTTCAGCAGCCGTCTACGCATTGCGATGATGCCGATCGCAGTCGCGCCCAGATGCTCTCGCTGGTGCGGCGACACGAGGCCGATGCCTTCCTGCGCCGAATAGTCCTGCGCTGCGAAGTCCTTGATGCCCGTGCACGCCTCCAAGCACTGCATCTCGCGGTCGATCTGGTACTGGTTGCGCTTGTTGTGGGTCGGTCAGTGTGTTCCTGGGTACACCTTGAAGTCCAGCCAGCAACCCTTGCGCGTCGCGGCCAGCTCTCTCGCCGAGATCGGGTCGTCCCGCATCGTGAACGTCCAGCGCGCCGTCAGGTGGCCGCTGAGAGGCACGAAAGCGTGGTAGCTCTGACTCCGAGGGTAGCCTGGGGGAGCCGTGTAGAAGGGCATGAAGAACAGGTTGAATCTCCAGTAGTCCATCCCCTCGGCGCCGTCGTATATGGATCCGAGCTCCACCCCGAAGTCGGTGTCATGCGTCTGGAGCCGAGGCGGATTGTCGTCTGTCCGGAACTGCATTCGAACGTCTCCTCCCTTCTTGCCCTGGTTCTGCCATTCATGGCGCACTTCCGGTTTGTGGGCATGATGATGCAGTAACCCCCACAGACCAGGCAGAATGAAACCAACGCGAAAAGAGAGGGCGCCCGACTGGGCGCCCTCTGAACGATTTATTGCGTCGGCAGGCTACTCGTCGTCCAAGTCTTCCTCAGGATCGCCCCCGGTGTCGTCTTCGTCCGCTTCCTCGGGGAACCCCAGCCCAAGCTGGCCCTGGGCGGGCGCCTCTCCGTCGTCCTCGTTGTCCTCTCCGTCGTCAGCCGTTGTGTCAAGGTCTGGCTCGCTACCGTCCGTATCCATCGGTGCTGACGTCACGACTGGGGCTGCTGCAGCTCGCGCCGCTTCGGCTTCCTCCCAGGAGCGTTCCTTGAACGCACTCATGGACATCACGTGGTCGTCGCCCTGAAGCTTCGTCATCACCTGGACGCCCTGCGTGTTCCGGCCCAGTGTTCGGATCTCCTTAATCGCCGTGCGGTAAACCATTGCTTTGGATGACCCGACCATCACCTCTTCCACGTCAGGCCCCGTGATCACCGCAGCCGCGATATCGCCGGTCTTGTCGGTGATCTTCAGGGCGATGACACCCTGAACCCCGCGCCCCGTCTTGCGGAAATGATCGACGATGGTCCGCTTGCCGTAGCCCCGGTCGGTGAGGATCAGGAGCTGAGCGCCTTCCGTCGCTACATCCATACCCACGACCTCATCATCGTTCAGTAGGCGTATGCCGCGAACTCCACCGGCCCCACGGGTTTGGCGCACGCGGACATCGTCCAACGAGAAATGCACGGCCTTGCCGTTCTTGGTGATCATGATCGTACTCATGCCAGGGTCTGCAAGCCGTGCAGTCAACAGATTGTCGCCTTTGTTAAGGTCGAACGCGGCCAGTCCATTGGAGCGGATGTTCGAGAATTGACTGAGATTCATCCGCTTTATTTCGCCCCGGCGCGTGGCCATGACGATGTATTGGTCCACCTGAAGATTGGAGATCGCGACCACGGCGGTCACAATCTCCTCGTTCGGGTTAATCTGGATCAGATTCTGGATAGGCGTACCCCGCGTCTGGCGGGTGGCGTCCTGGTGGATGCGGAACACCTTCTCTCGGTACACACGCCCCTTGTTCGTAAAGAACAGGAGCCAGTCGTGGGTGTCGGAGACGACCAGCTGCTGAATGGCGTCGCCTTCTCGGGTCTCCTGGCCACGAACGCCCTTGCCGCCGCGATGCTGCAAACGGTAGGCCTCGATGGGTAATCGCTTCAGGTAGCCGCGGTCGCTGAGTGTGATGACGTTGTCAGCGTGCGGGATGAGGTCTTCGTCAGTGGAGTCGGTGAGCTCTTCTTCGGTGAGCTCCGTCCGGCGGTTCTGTCCGTAGGCCTTGCGGAGGTCAAGAGTCTCCTCCTTGACGATTGCCAGTACCTTCTCGGGGTTCCCTAAGAGATCTTCCAAGTCAGCGATCCGAACCTGCAACTCCTGGTACTCGTTCGCGATGCGTTCACGTTCGAGGGCGGCCAGGCGCCGTAGCTGCATGTCCAGGATGGCTTGTGCCTGAGCTTCAGTGAGCCCGAACTGGGTCATCAACCCGGTTCTCGCTGCTTCCACATCGTCGGATGCCCGGATCAACGTGATCACTTCATCGAGGTTGTCGAGAGCGATCGTGAGTCCTTCGAGAATGTGGGCGCGTTCGCGGGCACGGGACAGGTCGTATTCGGCGCGGCGTCGGACAACGTTGCGCCTGAATTCGATGAAGTGCTGGAGCGCGGGCTTCAGGCTGAGCACGCGCGGTTGACCATCGACCAACGCAACCATGTTGACGTGGAAAGCCGTCTGGAGGGTGGTGTGTTTGTAGAGATTGTTGAGCACCACGTGTGCCGCCGCCCCGCGGGCAAGCTCCACAACGACCCGTAGACCCTCGCGGTCGGATTCGTCGCGCACCTCTGAGATACCGTCGATTCTCTTCTCTTTCGTAAGAGCAGCGATTTTCGCAACGAGCGCTGCCTTGTTCACCTGATATGGAAGTTCTGAGACGACGATGCGCTCGCGGTCTCCGCGTTCCATCTCTTCAATCACCGCCCGCGCACGAGTGACGACCCGCCCGTGGCCTGTGTGGTACGCCTGCAGGATGCCCTCACGACCGATGATGATCCCCGCCGTGGGGAAATCCGGACCCTTGACGAAGTTGATCAATTCGTCAGCCGTGGCTTCAGGGTGGTCCGCCAGGTAAATGATGGCGTCGCATACCTCGCGCAGGTTGTGGGGCGGGATGTTCGTCGCCATACCTACCGCGATACCGGACGATCCATTGATGAGCATCAGCGGGATGCGTGTGGGCAGTACCGTGGGCTCGCGCTGGGAGCCGTCGTAGTTGTCTACAAAATCGACGGTGTCGCGGTCTATGTCCTGGAGGATCTGCTCTGAGATGTGCGCGAGCCGAGCCTCCGTGTACCGCATCGCTGCTGGCGGGTCGTCGTCGACCGACCCGAAGTTGCCTTGGCCATCGATGAGGGGGTGGCGCATCGAGAATTCCTGCGCCATACGCACCAACGCGTCGTACACCGAGGAATCGCCATGGGGGTGGTATTTACCGAGCACCTCACCGACAACGGCCGCACACTTCTTGTAGCTGGAACCCGGTCGCAGGCCCATACCCTGCATGGCGTAGAGAATCCGTCGATGCACCGGCTTGAGGCCGTCGCGCACATCGGGTAGAGCGCGCGATACGATGACGCTCATCGCGTAGTCGAGATACGCGGAGCGCATCTCGTCTTGGATGGCGATAGGCCTGATGTTCGAGGAGTCGGCCTGAACCATGGGAGTTCCTTTCGAGAGCCATCACTCGCGTTCTATACGCTGAGGCTCTTCGTGCTACATGTGGTGGAGCTTACCGCGCACCGACCCAAAATCTTGCGGTAATTCACGCGTGCACGCACGCGTGCGATTGTAGCAGAAGGAACCAACTTCTGCGATAGGAGCAGATGTCCGTTTGGTCAATCGCGGTGGCGCCAGATTGCGGAAAGAGGACTTACCCCGGCAGATGTCCGCGATAGATGGCGACAGGCAGGCGAGACCACTTGAGGTGCTCAATCAGCAACGTGTCGCCTTCACGGAACTGACTGTATAGCTCGACGTCCATCGGGAACTTGATGGCCCCGACGAAGGCATACGCGGGTTTCAATGCCGTGATGTTGAACCGCCCACGCGAAACAATCATGCCTAGCTTGCCAGGCACGAACCGGTGCTTCATGAACGTCTCCGTCGTGCCGAACAGCGCCCGGATCAAGAAATAGATGCCAACGAACAGGAAAGCCATCGCGAAGAGGTCGACCGCCCCTGCGTAGGCGCCCGCGACCAAGAGGAACGCCGCGAAACCGAAGATGAGATTCTTGCGAAGTGGGGCGGTCAGCCAATTCTGCGAAGCGGACCAAGCTAGGCCAAACTTCATCCCACAATGCACGCAAGTGGCATCCCTCGTTAGGTACAGGTGCATGCACTCTCCGTGCTCGTCACGTCGCGCTCGCGGTCGGTTTGCTGAACTCACTACTCCATCTCCCCTGCTTCGTATGCACTGGACCATGATATGAGCCAATCGAAAAGATTCAAGAAGATCGAGGGAACCTCTTTCTCCTTTTCGATGTGACATTGGACGCCCATCAGCCAGCGGTACTCCGGGCTCTCCAATGCCTCGATGATGCCGTCCTGGGGGTGATAGGCAGAGGCCAGTAGACCAGGCGCTCGTTGCGCTTCCTTGGCCCCTTGGTGGTGGTAGCTGTTGGTCTGAAAGATCGCCCCAACGCCGATGATGGCCCCCAGCTTGCTACCAGGCGATACGTAGACGGGATGCTTGAAGGGTTTCTCGCCGACGTCTTCTGGCAACTTGGCATGCCCGGGCAGATCCTGGATTAGCGTACCCCCGAAGGCCACGTTGATGAGCTGCATACCTCGGCAGATCCCGAGCACCGGCATCTGCCGCTCCACTGCGGCCCACAGCAGCCCCATCTCCATCTCGTCACGTTCCGCGTGCGTCTCGACCCCCACCCCAGCAGCAATCTCTTGCCCATAGTACTGAGGATGTACATCGTAGCCGCCGCAAAGGAGCAGTCCTGAAACGCCCTCAAGAGCGTCGAGGCCAAAGTACGTTGAAGGAGTGAGGATGCGTGCCTGCCCGTTGCGCGACTCAATGGACGCGACGTAGGGCTGGGCTTCGGTGGGCCCGCTTGCGGTTACAGCTATCAGCGCCATGGTTCTTCAGCCGCCGTGGAGCCCGGCTGATTCACCGATGGCGAGTAGATCAATCGCGTCACTAACCATCTCGGCCACACGCTCGATCTTGTCGGGGTGGTCAATCGTGATCTGCGCCTCGAGTCGTTCCAGCATGGCCGTTGTTGAGGGCGTGTCATGGTTGCTGGTCACCAAAGGAACATCAAGATCGGTGGCCCGCTGATGCACATACTGAGGAGGCGTTTCGCATCCCGTCAGCAGCAGGCAGGTCAGCGGGAAGTTGAGAGCAGACATCTGGATGTCGGTTCTGCCGCCACGCACGATTACCGCCTGATTGGGGTATCTGCCAAAGTAATTGCCCCCCCACTCGGTGATGAGTCCGCCGATGAGGAACCGTTCTATCAGCTCATGTTGGCCTGACGCTCCGGCGTAGAACGTGCCGTCCAGTAGCGCGGCGACCTGCCCCACCGTTGGAGCTAGCAATCGACGATCTTCGGGAAGTACACCGTAGACGGAGACCCCCGCGTCCTTGAACGCTGGCGTCAGGCGCGTCGACGCGTCGTGCTTGCCGTATTGCGTGCGCCGGTTGATCACCACGCCCGACAGACTCGCGTACGTATCGCGCCACTTCGCCGCGTCCGTCCCGCTCAATGCCCGGTTGTAGGGCACGACGCCCAGCACGCGGGCGACCAAATGCTCGGCCAACGCTGGCGACGCCGCGACTGCATATCCGTCGCCGTCAAACAGCGGCAGGCCCTCGACGATTACCACGTCGTTATCAACAGTAAGCGCAGCGACCTGCTTGGCCGCTTCGGCCAGCAATGCTTCTTGCCCGTGCTCCGCGACTGCCAGCGAGGCCACTTCGGGAGCGGCGAACGCTCTTGCGTAGAACGCAGAATCGCCATCCGCGTTCAGAGTAGCGGGCTTAACGACGGCAACGCGCTGACCTGCCTGCTTCCAGACGGTGGCGAGGGCCGTTGCAACGGAGGTGGAGCCGACGCCGGGGCACTGCCCGGCGACGTAGAGGGTTGTCATGGGCAGATTATACGGGTCAATCGGGCTTGCCCGCCGTCGCCGTGGGTTCGGGCAACCGGATATACTTCCCGTTTGGTAGGAAATCATGGCACAAACACCCCGAACTAATCCCGTTTCGATTCGGGTACCCGCAACCACAGCGAACCTCGGCCCCGGCTTCGACACCCTCGGCCTCGCGCTGTCCATGTGGAATCACTTGCGCGTCGAGTGGTCGGACAAGCCGCGCGTCGAGGTGCACGGCGAAGGGGCCGGCTACCTCCGCACCGACAATCGCAACATGACCTACCGGGCCGCTGCTCGCCTCCTGCGTGAAGCTGGCCAGGAGCACCGGCACATGCGCATCGAATCGTGGCAGACCGTGCCCCTCTCGCGTGGGCTGGGCAGTAGCTCCTCGGCTATCGTGGGGGGGCTCTACTCGGCCAACGCACTGCTGAACTACCCGATCACACCCCATCGCTTGCTGGAGCTGGCAACGGAGATCGAAGGTCACCCGGACAATGTGGCCCCTGCCCTCATGGGAGGTATGAGCGTTGCGGTCATGGACAACGGCGTCGTTAACGCCGTACCCATACCGTTGCTCGAAGATCTCCAGTGTGTGGTATTCATCCCCGAGCGGCCGCTGCCAACCCAAAAAGCCCGCGAAGTCCTAAAGCCAACCGTCTCGCGTGCCGATGCTGTGTTCAACATCGGCCGTACCGCGTTGATGGTTGCGAGCTTTGCGTTGAACCGGCCCGAGTACCTGGGGCTAGCCACGCAGGACAAGTTGCACCAGAACGCCCGCCGCACCGTGTTCCACGAGATGAAGGTGATTTTTGATGGCGCCCTGAAAGCAGGCGCGAAAGGCGTTTTCCTCTCAGGCGCAGGTTCCTCGGTCGTGGCGTTCACCACTCGAGGCGAGAATCGTGCGTTCACCATCGGCTATGAGATGGCCGATGGTGCAGACAAGGCCGGATTACCAGGCACGTTCCGCGTGCTTGACCCCAGCCCCACGGGTGCCGAGGAGATCGATGAGATACCGGCCAGCGTGATCCAGGAGGCCGGGTGATGGCGATGCTCGTGCAGAAGTACGGCGGCACCTCAGTTGGTGACGCCGAGAAGATAAAGAACGTCGCGCGACGGGTCGCAGCCGCGCAGGCGGCAGGTAATCAAATCACGGTCGTCGTTTCCGCCATGGGCAAGACCACCGACGAGTTGATTGCGTTGGCGCAATCGGTCACGCGATCTCCCGAGCCTCGTGAACTGGACCTGCTGCTGTCCACCGGTGAG
>Ga0302123_10000024_pt1 | contig 112217 bp, 80 predicted proteins | sample CB21_321_MG_FD_203109 | JGI IMG/M metagenome (GOLD analysis project Ga0302123, IMG submission 203109) | Marine microbial communities from Western Arctic Ocean, Canada - CB21_32.1 | ecosystem: Environmental > Aquatic > Marine > Oceanic | place: Canada: Western Arctic Ocean | collected 2017-09-28 | reverse complement strand
CAGGTCGAGGATTTGCACCCGGAGTCCCGGCTGCGAATAGACATGCTGCAGTGCGGCGAGAAGGGGGACGATTTCGTCCCGGCACTCGAAGTTCAGCGGGATGTCCCTGATGGCTGGCGCGTCGAACCGCTGCTGTTCCGAGAAGGCTTGTCGCATCCGTTCGTTCCTCGAAGATGGGGCGTGAAATTCCGTTTGCCACTGGAATAACAACGCTGGAGCAGACTTCTGTTCGATTCTTCGAGGAGCGTTTTTCGATTTTCACACGCGTTCTTACCGCACCAAAACAGTTTCCCGACGGGAACTAATCTAAACCTTTGACGAGCCTCGTTTAATGGCGCACGCGAATCCGGGCAGGCCATGTCCATCCGCTCGCCCGAAGAGCCGCACGAACCGCAATCCCGTGAAACCAGAATCGCCGACCCTTGATTGTCTGCTGATCGGCCAGGGACTGGCGGGAACGACACTCGGGTGGCATCTGTACTGGCAGGGCATGCGTTGCCTGATCATTGACCGCGATGAGCCGGTCACGTCATCAAAGATCGCCGGCGGATTGATGACCCCGGTAACGGGCCAGCGTCTTGTGCCGACGTGGAGACTCAACGAAATCTGGCCTGCCGCCATTGAATTCTATGCTCGGGTCGAGGCGGAAACTCAGACTCGGCTTTTCCATCAGCGCGGTCACGTAAGGCTGTTTCAAAGCTCGATCGAACAGGATCGATTTGCTCAGCGCGACCTGACAGACGTGCCAGTGCAGATCCGACAGCCATTGCCGCTGGTTGATGAGGGTTCGTTTCATGACCCACAGGGCGGCTTTGAAATGCTCGAAGCCGGTCAACTGGATGTTGGCGCCTATCTGAAAATGTCACGGGCAGTCTTTGAAGAGGCTGGGATGTTCCGGGCGGCGGATGTCGATCTGGCGAATGATGTGAAGCCAGTGACCGATGCGGTCGAGCTGCCCGGTCTGGGACTTCGTGCTCGCCGACTGATTTTCTGTCAGGGATTCGCGGCAAATACGAATCCCTGGCTGCAGGGCATCGAGTTCGATCCGACACGCGGTGAAATCCTGACGATCCGTGTACCGGGCCTGCGCGAGACTCGCATCGTCAATCGCGGCGTCTGGCTGGCTCCGATGGGAGACGAGTTGTTTCGCGTCGGCTCGACATACGACTGGGACGACCTCGACGCTGGACCAACCCAGGCAGGACGCGATGAGCTCTGCATGCGGCTGCGCGAGTTTCTGCGATTGCCGTTTGAAGTGATCGATCACTCGGCAGCCGTGCGGCCGATTGTCACGGGCCGTCATCCGATCATTGGGATGCACCCGCACTTTCCGCAATTCGGCGTGTTCAACGGTCTCGGGTCGAAAGGGGCTCTACAGGCACCGTTGTTTGCCGGCCAACTTGCGGACCTGCTTTCATCCGGCAAGTCACCCGATGATCGCGTCGACGTCCAACAGCGTTTCACGCTTTCGCCGAATCCGCACGATACTACGAATCGTGGTCCGCAACTGCGGCTGACCGATCTGGCGCATGCCACGGTTCGAGGCGTCGTGCGCCCTGGTGACGCGGTCATTGATGCCACCGCCGGCAACGGACACGACACGTGCTTCCTGGCCGAGCTGACGGGTCCCCACGGAGTCGTAATCGCGTTCGATGTGCAGGCAGACGCCATACAGCGGACGCGCGAGCGGCTGAAGCAGAACGACCTTCACGGTGTGACCACGCTGCAGCGGAATCATGCGGAACTGAAGTCTGCCGTCCCGGGATCACTGCACCGTCGGGTGAGCGCGGTCATGTTCAACCTGGGCTACCTTCCCGGAGGAGACAAGTCGGTCGTTACAGTGCCCGAGACAACAGTCCACGGAATCTGCGCAGCGCTGGATATTCTGCGTCCCGGCGGTGTCGTGACAATCGTTGTCTACCCTGCACATGCTGGAGGCGCTGCTGAAACCAGACACGTCGAGCAACTGCTGAATTCGCTCGACGCCAACGAGTTTTCCACCGAGACCATTCAGTCGACGCCAGCAACTGCATCATCCCCGCGATTGCATATTGTGAAACGGCACGAGCAATGTGATTCTGGATTACGGTGATGCATTACCGCTTTTCGTTTGCGGCTCAGCCGCTCTAATCTCGTTCGGTAAACCGGCACTCCATACCAGACAGACAGAACATGCTCTGCGACTTCCTTCAAATCAGCCCACGGATCAGCGTCGCCCCCGTCATTCACGGCAGCGGGGACTTTGCCGTCGAGTTGCGTCGGATCATGCTCAGTCACGAATTCGATTGCCTGGCAGTTCCTCTGCCCGGGTCGTTTCAGGACGCCGTCGAACAGGGCATCAACCACCTGCCGTCAATCTCGGTCGCGATCCAGAACGAAGCTCCCAGCTTCAAAGTCAACGACTGGACCGGCGACGATGCTGAAGGTGAGGACGACAGGCGGACCGATCAGGGCGTGAGCTATGTGCCCATCGATCCGTGCCAGCCGGTCATCGCAGCGTTACGCATCGCCGTGCAGGAGCACATCCCGCGGGCGTTCATTGATCTGGAAACGGACCGCTTTGAAACTCACGGAGTCGTCCTGCCTGATGCGTATGCGCTTAAGCGGGTCCCGATCGAGAAATTCGCTGCGGCATCGCTGCTCGGCATCCCCCGACCGTCGGAACGACAGCGAACCGATCGCATCACCATGATGGCCGCGCAGTTGAAGCACCTGGAGAAACGCTTCGAACGAATCCTGTTTGTGTGCTCGCTGGCCGACTGGCCGTGGATCCGGGAAGCCTACGTCAACGAAGTCGAAGCATCCGCGGATGACGACCTCGTCGAAGACGTGCAACTCTGCTCGGCGACAGAGAATTCGCTGCTGTTCCTGCTGGGAGAACTGCCCTACATCACGGGCCTGTATGAGCAGGCTCGGGCCGAGCTGGATAATGACGAGAACCTCTCGGTCGACGGTGTTAAGCAACTGTTTCTGGCGTCGAGGGATCGATATCGTCGAGAACTCAAGTCGCTCGCCCGGCGCGTCACGCCGAAGCTGTTGAGCGTGTGCCTGAAGTACGCTCGGAACCTCAGTCTGATTGAACGCCGGATGACGCCGGACCTTTACACGTTGATCGTGGCGGGCCAGCAGGTGTTTGGCGATCAGTTTGCGATCGAAGTGGCCGAAACGGCGGCGACCTATCCGTACGCAGAGATTCTGCCGTTTCCTCGCTGTTCATTCGGTGTCGATCAGATCCGCATGCCGAACGGTGACATCTGCGATGCCGTGTCGCGGCTGCCGGGCCATCCGGTTACGTGGCGGTCGTGGACGCTCAATCGTAAGCCGCCAAAGATCGATCAGCAGCGCTGGCAGATGCAATGGAATCCGCACCGCTCATGCTCATGGCCGCCTGAGGATGTCGGCATCGAGAATTTTCGGAATCACGTGAAGGACGTGGCCCTGGGAATCATGGGAGCCGACCTCGCGCGGACAGAAAAGTTCTCAGCCAGCCTGATGGACGGTCTGGATATGCGCGAGACGCTGCGCAACTGGCACACCGGTGACCTGTACGTGAAGCTCTTTCCGCCGCAGGTCGGCAATCTCGACTGTGTGCTGATGTTCTTCGACTCGCCAGCCGACCCGCGTGATTATCCGTGGCGAATCACCTGGCAGGCCGAGCATCACGACGAATCCACGCTGTCGCTGTTTGCGACGAACTACGTTGAAGACCTGGTCGGGCCGGGCATCGGGCTGGCAAAGTACGGCGGGTGCATGTTTCTGTTTCCGCCGCGTGACATTCCAGATCTGTGGCACGATCCGCGTCTGGACTTTGTCGATACGATGGAGGAGCGGCTGCTGGCCGGCGCCTGCATTCACAGCCGCGAGCGTCACATCGCAGTCCTCAGTGAATCTCCGCCGGGAATCGCCTGGCGACGTGTGGCCAAACACTTCGGAAAAAAGCTGCTGCACGTCCCACTGAAGCGTTTCAGCCAGGCCACTGTCCAGCAGCTGCGCATGGTGCACGTGTTGAACGGACACGAAGTCCGAAGCTTCGCAGCGCATTTCATACGCAAGGGATAAGGCGTATTTTGAGATTTGCATTTTGAAATTTGCAATCCCGAGACCCTTAGCCCGGCAGCATCACGCGTCCGCCACTGGCAACCACAGTCTGGCCAGTCATGAAGCTGGATTCGTCGCTGACCAGAAAACGAATCACATTGCCAATTTCGTCAGGCTTGCCAAGTCGCCCGACCGGTGTGTTGGCGACAATGTGCGCATGAGCCTCGGGAGAGAGTGTGTAGGCCATATCGGTGTCGATCAGTCCGGGGCAGATGCAGTTGATGCGGATATTGTGCTTCGCCCAGCCCTGAGCCATACATCGCGTCATGGCGATGACCGCAGCCTTCGAGGCCGAATAGTGAACCTGATTCTCACGTTCGCGGAGGGCGGCGATCGATGACAGCAGCACGATTCGTCCGTATTCTCGCTGAATCATCTCGTCCTTGACGGCGTAGACCATGTTAAATGTGCCGTCGAGATTCACATCCATCGTCTTTCGCCATGTCTCCCAGGTCACGTCAGTTGCATGCTCCACGATGCTGATGCCAGCCGAGTGAACCAGTACATCAATCGGCCCGAAAGCCTCTCGCGTCTGAGCGACAATACTCGCGACATCATCACGATTCGAAACATCGCCCTGCACGGCAACTACCGTGCCCCCGGCCGCCTCGATCTCGGCGACCGTCTGCTGTGCCCGGTCGTGATTACTCACATAATTCACGGCGACACGTGCGCCTTCCGCAGCCAGACGAACCGCGGCGGCACGTCCGATGCCACGCGTGCCTCCTGTTACCAGAACCGTTCGCCCGGCAAACTCCTGATCCGACATCGCAAATCCCCGTATTGTGAAATGCTTCGACCATTAACTGGCTGGATGATAGTCGTCCGTCCGGTCATCGGAGTATCCTCGCGGACATGACGCAATCCTCGCGTCACCTGGTTTTCAGTCCGGAAGCGGAGCCGACCTTGTCGACCGAACAACCCAACCGCTGGCGCTGGTTTCTCACACGGCTGATCGTACTGATCAGCCTCATCTCGGTCCCGTTCGGAATCCACTGGGTCTACCGGTCTTTGATCGCGTTGCCTGAAGCCGTGCATATCGCGACCGGGGTCGAAGGCGGACGATACCGCGCAGTCATGGAAGCTCTGGGCCACGAACTGTCGAAGCGCACGGGCAGCCGTGTGGAGTTCTACCCCACTGCAGGCACACGAGAAAACCTGCGACGGGTTGTGAAAGGCGAGGTCGACTTTGCACTCGTCCAGTCTGGCGTTCCTGATCCAAAGAACCTCGACACGAGCACTCTGCGGTGCGTGGGCAATGTCTATTCGGAAATGGCGCTGCTGCTCGTTCGCACGGACAGCGGCATCACACAGGCGCACCAGATCGCTGGCAAAACCGTGTCGCTCGGGCTTCAGCAGTCGGGCGACTACGTGGCAGCCATCGAGATTCTGGACCACCTGGGATTCTCTGAGAGCGACATCACCCCGAAGTATCTGCAGTATTCGGAGATCGTCGATGAGTTTCGGTCGGGAACATTGGATGCTGCCATTGCCGTTGTCGGACTTGATGCAGAAGTCCTGCACACGCTGTCGGCCGAACACCTGGCCGACATTCTGAGCATTCCCTATGCCGATGCCTTCGCGACACAGAAACTGGCCTACCGTGCGGTCGAGTTGCCTGCCGGCACACTGAGGACACGCCGGGGCGCACTGCCCCCAGAGCCCGTTCAGACGGTAGTTGTCAGCTCGCAGTTGATCACTCGCTCAACCGTCTCGACCGGTCTGGTCCGTGCAGTGACAGACACCGTCATGGACCACCAGTTCCAGCGTGACAACAGACTGCACGAACTCTTCGACGGCGGAGCCGCATTCGCGCGTCATCGGCCCGGTCACTCGCTGCACAGTGGAGCACTCCAGCACTATGACCCGGAACTGAAGCCATTGCTGCCATCGGACTTCGTCGAGGCGACAGAGGGGCTGCGATCCTTCGTCGTATCGAGTCTGATCGCCCTCTGGCTGTTTCTGCGCTGGTATCGCGATCATCGCTCCCGCGAAGAGGAACATCGCCTGGACCAGTACATCCGGCATCTGTTGCAGATTGAACGCCGGCAGATGGACCTCGATCAGGGAACGTCCTTTGGCGACGGCACCGCCCTGCAGGACCTGCTCGATGAGGTCACGACGCTCCGCCAGGAAGCCCTCGCTCAATTAACCGCTCACGAGTTGAACGACGACTCAGCGGCCGGCACATTCATTTCGATGTGTCATGCCCTGACGGATAAAATCAACGCAAAGCTCAGCCGCCAACGGATGGACACAAGCCTGCAGCAACTGGCGGATCGATTGCTGCCGAACTTCCCTCGTTCCGCGGAGCCGAATACGATCCCCGGCGCAGCGGGCGATTAGCTCAGTTGGCTAGAGCGCTACGTTTACACCGTAGATGTCACAGGTTCGAGTCCTGTATCGCCCAATCTCCTTCGCTGCAATCGACTGCAAGGAGCTGGACTCGACTGAAAAACAAGGGGGTTTGCGTTTGGCCCCTCAGCCTCCTGCGGCGACATCACTTACATTCGTCTTCGAGGAGGAACCTTCTGCTACCTGGCCGTGCTCATGGACCGTTTTTCGCGACGCATCATCGGATCGCATCTCGGAACGGACATGACCGAGTCACTGGTTCTCAAAGTGCTGAGCCGAACGATTCGTGAGCGTCATCTAACTGACGGCCTGATTCATCACACCGATCGCGGAGGCCAGTATGCGGGAACGCAGTATCGCGCCATTCTGCGTCGAGCGAACATTCATCAATGCATGAGCCGCGCGGCCGACTGTTACGACAGTGCCTTCATGGAATCGTGTTTCGGAATACTCAAATGAGAACTCGAAATGACCGAATACAACGGCCACCACTGTCCGCAAAAATGTCACCACCCCAACCTGCCACTGGTCGCCAAGGTCTGTGACGTCGCACACACCTGGATCTTCCATGAGTCAAGAACGGAGACGAGCGACAACGGTCGTCCCAGGCACAGGTAACAATGTCTGAGTCCGTCCAACATTTTTCTGGCGAACGGGGTCAGCTCACCGACAGACCGGCCTTCGCCAAGCCGAATGAGACCGGTTTGACGGTGATGTGAACGACATCAGGTCGCATCAGCAGATGCTGACAGCCAACACGGTTCAACGTCTGATCACACTCACGCTGCCGTTCGGTACGGACTGCTGAGACGCCAGCACAACGAGTGTCATTCCGCCCCCGGTCCCAACTGCGAAGAAGGTGCGCGCCAATGACGGACACAAACGACGCATTCGCACGACTTGTGAAACTCGTCGCTTCGCTACCTGCCGACTTTCGCGTGGCGCTCGTGCGCTCGGCGATTGGTTTCGAGGCCGAAGTGGACTTCGATCAGAGCTTCAGCGTCGGCCCCACCCGAGCCCGACTGGGGATGTACTCCCGGCGGTCAGTGTTGCAACAGCAAGAGAGGCCATCGCAACACATTCTGAATTCATCAGGACCGCAACCCCGGAACTCGACGACACGCAAACGGAGCTGGAAGTCGCCACCGCCCTCGACCGAATCATCTCTGTTCTTGAGCACGTCTTCACGACCGCGACAGATTTGGAGGAACCAGTTGATGAGTGAACCTCAGGAACTGGCCCTGCTGAATCGAGCTCAGGTCGCTCTGAGCAGTGCCACGACAATCGACGAAATCCGTGACCTGCGTGACAAGGCGGAAGTCCTGCGCGCGTACGCCCGCAAAGCGAAGCTGGGCCCGAACATCCTCGTGGAAGCCTCCATCGTCGAAGCTCAGGCCGAGCGACGACTGGGTGAGATGCTCCGTGAAACCCGACTGGCAAGAGGTTCGCTCGGAAACCAGCACACCCGTCCCGACGAAACTACGGGGGAGCAGTCGCACGTCAGCGATGTCGTTGAGTCGACCGCACAGCAGGTCAATGTCCGCATCGAGTGAGAATCCCCGCTCGCGTTGTTTCGAGCGAACGGCATCGACAATGAAGATTAGTACCCCAGACCTTCCATTTTAACGCAGTGTCAACTTGTGCCGGTGAATTGGGTTGTCCGCAGGAAATCGATTGTTGCGATCGTACGGGATCGCCGATGAATGAGAAGACACGCCTCCTGCGCTGGCCGAGTCTGTGCAGGTACATCCGTGTTCGTAGAGGCTGACGCGTTTCAGCCTGGTGTGGATGGGTTCGGGACCTGGGGACGGACTGGCTGCCCGCAGGTTTCGGTGGCTGACATTCTCTGTGGATCGAGGCATAGCACGATGAATCGAGACAGAGCCCTGAGAGACTCTGCCCATGGCTGGCTGGCAGCGGTCGGCTGCGCGGCACTTTTCTGTGCCCTGGTAGCCAGTTCGGGCTGCGGTTTCAGCCAGGAAAATGCCTCATCGGTCGAAGGCGATGCGCAGGCGTCGTACTACCAGGTGGCATCGACGCAGATCGAGTATCCCAGCACCGAGGTCATCAATGATGATGTGCTTTCGACGGGAGCGCCGATCGACATCAACGACCTGAGCGACGATACGCCGATCGAGTTCAAGGACATCACATTGCAGGATGCAATCCACGAAGCACTGCAAAACTCCCGCGTGCTGCGCGACCTCGGTGGAGTCGTCCTCCGTAATCCCGGCGATGTGAACACGACCTACGACGTGGCGCTGCAGGAACTTGATCCAAGATTCGGTGTGGCTTCGGCGCTCAGTGAGTTTGACGCCTCGTTCGCCGCGTCGGCTTTCGTCGACAAGAACGACCGATCGCTGAATAACCAGTTCTTCGGTGGCGGCACACGGCTACTGAAGCAGGATGCGGCGACAGTCGAATCACAGATCACGAAGCTGGCTGCGACGGGAACGCAACTCAAACTTCTGAACCACACAGAATACGACTCGAGCAATGCTCCGGGCAACGCCTTCAACAGTGCCTGGACAACATGGCTCGACATGGAAATCCGGCACCCGCTGATGCAGGGTGGTGGAGCGGACTTTCTTCGGATCGCCGGCCCGGCGGACTCACCCGGAAATATCAACGGTGTCGTCGTGGCTCGTCTGCGAACCGACGTCTCGCTGGCCGACTTTGAAATGTCAGTGCGGGAATTCGTCAGTAATGTTGAGAACGCCTACTGGGACCTGTACTTCGCATACCGTGATCTGGATGCCCGCCTGGTCGCGCGTGACCAGGCACTCCTGACTTGGAATTACATCCATGCATTGGATGGTCGACAAGGTGGCGAGGCCGCGAAGGAGGCCCAGGCACGCGAACAATATTTCCGGTTCCATGAGCAGGTGCAGAACGCGTTGAGCGGACGCCTGGACGACAGTACCCGGACGAACAACGGCAGCGCCGGCGGGTCATTCCGCGGTAACGGCGGTGTCATGACATCAGAGCGGCGACTGCGACTGCTGATGGCGCTGCCGGTTAACGACGGAGTACTGCTGCGGACGAAGGACAAGCCGATCATGTCACGCGTCGTCTTTGACTGGGACTCTGTCCTGGTCGAAGCCCTGACGCGACGCGCGGAACTGCGTCGTCAGAAGTGGATCGTGAAGCAGCGTGAGTTGGAATTGCAGGCAATGCACAACTTCCTGAAGCCAATCCTTGATGTGGTCGGCCGTTACCGTTGGCGTGGTTTTGGTCACGACTTGTTCGATCAGGACAGCGACGAACGTCGGTTTAACAACGCCGTCGAGAATTTTACGGAAGGCGACTTCCAGGAATGGCAAATCGGGGCCGAATTGTCGTTCCCGTTCGGGAATCGTCGAGCACACACCGCCGTCGAATACGCCGAAGTCAGGCTCACGCGTGAACGTGTCGTCCTGGCCGAACAGGAACGCGAAGTCGTGCACACACTCAGCAACTCGATGGCGGAGATGAATCGTTCGTGGTCAGTACTGGAGACAGCAGACGATCGACGTACGGCCTCGGAAGAGCAGCGTGACGTCGTGCAGGTGGCGTTTGATGCAGACAAAGTGAACATCGACGTGCTGCTCGAATCCCAGCGTCGATTTCAGGAAGCCGAGACGAACTACTATCGCGCACTCCTCGAGTACACACTGGCCATTCGCAATGTGCATTTCGAAAAAGGCTCACTGCTGGACTACAACGAGGTCTATCTGACAGAAGACCTGTGGCCGATGCAGGCGTACTCCGAAGCGATGGCGCGTCGAAACAACACACACGAAATTCCCGAGGAATGGCGTTTCGGACTGATCAATCATCCGCGACCAGTCAACTCTGGTTCGTACGTGCAGGAGCTTGATCCCGTAGATACGGATACCTGGGACACGACGACCGACGCGGCACCTGAGACTGAGCCAGCAGCTCCGACCGCTGGGGAACTCGACGTCGAAGTACCGGCTCCGGTCGAGCCGAACCCAGTCGAGCCCGCGGCGGCCGCTGTGCGGATCCGCATGCCGCAGCCGCAAGTTCAAGTGCAGCCGCAACCGTTGCCCGACACGTCGGCCGCTCGTGTGTCCGAGCCTCAGGCTCCATTCGTACCCGCGGCTGCCGCTCAACGGACGTTGCTACTCCCGGAGTCGTTCGCGGACAAGGTCACCGCGGGCCTGTTCGCACCGTCTCCAAAAACGGCGATCATTGAGCGGACGTCTTTTGAGACGACGTCCCCGAGCGGACTTCTGCCCCCACCACTACCTCAGCCGAACGAGCCCGTCCTCAGTCGTCCTCAGGCGCCGCGGTTGGGCAATGCTGAGTAGTTAACGGTGAGAGGCCGGCAGTGACTGCGCGTGACCCGTGACGCTCGCGGGGTCGCTCCGGAGGTCACGCCGATTTGCGGCGCGATCATGAATCGGCGCCACAGGCTGTAGTGATGCGGGCCGCAATCACTCAAATCTGACAGGACGCATCGCGATGAAACGCAACGGATGGCTCGGTCTGCTCAAGCTGAAGAAGCAACACACGCAATCCCGCCGACGATCGGCCTGTGCCGCGCCGCGGCTATGTGTGACAGAAATGCTGGAAGTCCGCGTGTTGCTGACGCATGGTGCTCTGGACGTTGATCCGAATGCTGAGACGCCCGAGGACGCAGACGTTCCCGCGAATGTCACCCTCACACAGGAACCCGGCTACTTTGAACTCGCGGTCGGCGTCCCGGAACTCATAGTCGACCTGGCAATTTTCAATCATCCCGGGAGATTTCCATCGGAAGACGGCGATCCAGTTTTGATCGACGGCGGCGGTTTGGCTCCGGTCGACGAATCGTCGGACACCGAACCACTTTCTGACGTTCAGGATGAGATCGCATTGGTCGACGGCGGCATTTTCGATCAGGACATCCTGGTCAGTGTCGGTGTGTTTGGCTTTCCATTGGTCGAGATGTTCGGCGGCCAGTTACCCGACAACGACGCCTTGAACGAATTCCTGGCCAACGGCCCGGCGGAGGACGGATTCCTTTCGCAGCTCATCGATCAGGGTGATGGGCATGGATTGGACATCGGTCTCGAGATGTTCGAAAGATACTTCGATGGGCCGCTTACTCATGTCGTCCTGCACGACGACGGTATCGAGGTCTTTGCCAGTCTGCCCCAGTTGTTCCTTGAGGGACCGGACCAGGAATTCAGCGACCCGTTCGATTTCGGCTTTGAGGAAGAATCCGAGTTCGATGGCGAAGAGCCTGTGTTCAATGACGGCGGTGAAGATGAGGATGACGATGGCTTCTTCGAGGATCTCCTCGTCACGGTCGAATATACCGGTGACACCACTCCATGCCTTCCGTCGCAAAGCTGTATGAGCTTGCCGCCCGAGTTGTTGGATGAACTGGACCTGGAAGTCGAGGACGAGCCCTTCAGTTCAAGCGTGCCGATCAGCGGACTTCTGTTTCAGGCGATCGCGGGCGCTGCACTGTTCACGCTCGACACAAACCCGGATTTTGAATTCGGGGACGGTGACGACTTCGAACCGGATCCGGAGACGTTTCGATTCAGCCTCGGCGTCCATCTGGTCGGGTACGGGACCGAGGATGCGACGGGCGTTTTGCCGAATCTGGGAATCCCCGGCGATTACGACTACAGCGTGACGCTGCTCGATCTGGCCGGTATCGACCTGGACACGCTCACTGGTGCCGGCGGTACCGCGGAACCGCCCGTGGACGAGGAATCGCAGGACAACTCGGAAGAAACGACCGCATCCGACACGGAGACGGTGTCTGCGGCAAACACCGACGAGACCATTCGCGTGCGTCTTGAAGCCATCTTCGGTGAGGACGGTCCCAGGCCACAGGCCGCTCCGATGATTGAGTTCGGCACCGACGAAGTACAGCTTGCCGACGACGGGACACTGACCATCAACCTGCCCGAAACTCCAGAGGGCGGATGGACCGTCACAGCCACCGGCACTGATCTGGCATTCGACTTTGAATCCAATGCTGGCGACGCCTCAGACACAGTCAGTCTTGTCGGGGCAACGACACTGATCATCAATGGGACGCAAGCGGACGACTACATCGACCTTGACCTGACGGACCTGGATGCTCCCGATCTGGATGCCATCGCCCTGCATGGTCACGACGGGGACGACGGACTCGATCTGATCGGCGGCGAACGCGACCGGTTCAGCGAGTTGCTGCTGACTGGCGGTCAAGGCGATGACTTTATCGCGGTCGGTCTGACGCACGCGGACGTGATTCTGCGAGGTGGTCACGGAGACGACATCCTGTTTGGCGGCAAAGGCCACGACGAACTACATGGCGGAGCTGGTGAAGATCTCCTGGACGGAGGTCGCGGCAACGATCAACTGTACGGTGGCGTGGGAGACGATGTGATCCTCGGTGGTGGCGGTCACGACTCCATGTGGGGCGCTGCCGGCGATGACCGACTGGTCGGACACTCAGGCCGCGATCGAGCTTTCGGCGGTTCGGGCAACGACAGCATCGACGTTGGCCGAGGTCGTGACCGCGCCACCGGCGGCGGCGGTGACGACAGCATCGACGGTGGCTCCGGACGCGACACTCTCCGCGGCGGCGGCGGGCGCGATCAACTGTTCGGACGCAGCGGCAACGACCGCATGTTTGGCGGCCGGGGCAACGACACACTCGACGGCAGTGCCGGACGTGACATCATGAGAGGTGGCGACGGCAACGATGAACTGCGCGGAGGCAGGGGCGACGATCAGATGTTCGGCGAACGTGGCCGCGATCGATTGTTCGGCAGCCGCGGACGCGACCGGCTGTCAGGTGGCGATGACGACGACTCGATGTTCGGCAACGACGGCGACGACACGATGGTCGGCAGTCGCGGGGATGACATCTGGATGGGCGGATCCGGCGGCAACATCGAAATCCTGTTCATCGACCCGCCGCCGAGAATGCCGCCGGTCTTTCCGGGGCCACCACCCACACTGCTTGAAGACGACGAGCCCTCGACTGAGGGCAACTCGGACGACGTGGACGAGGAATTCGTGAACTTCGATGAGATGGTCGAAGTGCTGTGACGCGAGTTGGTTTCAGATCTCAGATCTGACATCTCAAAACTGATGTCACTAATGCGAAATCTGAGATCTCAATTCAGCTCCCCAGCACTCGGTTCTGCAGTTCGATCAGCTCACGAATCCCGGCATCCGCCAGATCAAGCTGGCAGTTGAGCTGCTCACGACTGTAGGTCCTGCCTTCGGCCGTTCCCTGTACTTCGACGAATTCGCCTTCGCTCGTCATGACGACGTTCATGTCGACCTCAGCGGCGCTGTCCTCGACGTAGCACAGGTCGAGCAACGCTTCGCCTTTCACGATGCCCACACTGATGGCGGCCACGTTGGCTCGCAGCACTGGCCGGTCGCTGGGCAGATCGCCCGCGATGGTCTTCAACGCGTCGGCGAGTGCAATAAAACCACCAGTGATGCTGGCGGTCCGTGTCCCACCATCCGCTTCAAGCACATCGCAATCGATCGTAATGGTGCGTGCTCCCAGCGCTTCAAAATCAACAACCGATCGCAGACTGCGACCAATCAGCCGCTGGATCTCGCTGGTCCGCCCCTCGACCTTGCTTCGCTCGCGTCGCTTCCGCGGAGACGTGCTTCCGGGCAGCATGCTGTATTCGGCAGTCACCCAGCCGGTCGGATTCTCATCCCGCATTTTCCAGGGCGGGACTGACTCATCGATGCTTGCCGTACAGAGCACGGTCGTCACACCAGCTTTGATTAGCACGCTGCCGGCAGCAGATCCCGTGTAGCCGCGTGTGATCTCGACGGGTCGAAGTTGGTCGGGTTGTCGCTGGTCGTGTCGCATGGAAGATTTCTTTCGCGGTCAGGCAGCCTTTCGGGAACAATCGCACGTTTTTCTGACATGCGGGCGAGCGTGTTGTTATCGGCGGATTTACGTCCGCCGCTCGCCAGGCTGCGGCGTCATTAACATACGTGCCATTGATCTTCAGCGGCGGACTGTACCTGGAGTGCCTCCGTGCCTCAATTGGTCGCTTCTGGACAGGACTCGGCTGATGTGCGAGAACTGCCGTGCAAGAGAATTGTCTTCGAGCGAGGGGATCATCCAGATGCTGAAACAACTCAAACGCCGCCAATCCGCCGTCCTGCTCGCGACGCTGTCGTCGTTATTCGCGATTCAGGTCGCACAGGCACAGGACAACGCTCGTGAAGCGCTTGAGGATGCCGAAGAACAGGCCTTCCGCGAGGTCGCGGTCAGAGTCGCTACGTCACTGGTCCGGATCGACACAGTCGGCGGACTGGATATCGTGGGGAAGGTCCTGACGGGCACGGCGTCAACAACGGGAGTCGTCATTGGAGCCGATGGCTACATCGTGTCGAGTGCATTCAACTTTATTTCCAAACCCTCGACCGTACTGGTCACACTGCCGGACAACCGACGTTTCCCGGCACGCATCATCGCCACCGACCGACTGCGGATGGTCACGCTGCTGAAGATTTCCGCGACGGACCTCACGGTTCCCCTGATCGCTCCCAAAGACTCCTTGCGCGTCGGACAATGGGCTTTGGCGCTGGGTCGTACATACGACTCGCCTTTGCCCAGCGTGTCGGTCGGGATTGTCAGCGCGCTCGATCGCGTCTGGGGTAAGGCCATTCAGACCGATGCCAAGGTGTCGCCGGTGAATTACGGAGGTGCTCTGGTTGACGTCGCCGGTCGTGCCACCGGATTGCTCGTCCCACTTTCGCCACAGGGAAACTCAGAGACGGCTGGTGTCGAATGGTACGACTCGGGAATCGGCTTCGCCGTGCCGTTCGAAGACATCATTTCAGTACTCCCTCGCCTGAAGGAAGGTACTGACCTGCGGCCCGGCCTGACGGGCGTGACCATCAAAGCCGGCGACCTTTACGCCGAGCAACCAAAGATCGATCGCGTCCGCTTCGATTCGCCAGCGTGGAAGGCCGGCTTCAAACCTGGCGACACGATCGAGAAGATCAATGGCCAGCCGATTGTCCGTGTTGTGCAGTTGCTGCAGGAACTCAAGAGCCGACTCGAAGGCGAGACAGTAGAGATAACCGTTCGTCGTGAAGACGAGTTGATCACGCAGCAGGTGACTCTTGTCGGTGAACTGAAGCCGTACGAGTTGCCGTTTCTGGGCATTTTGCCGACACGCAACGAGGACCAGTCCGCCAGAGGGGTCGGCATCCGATATGTCTACGAAGGCAGCGCAGCGTCAGAGGGCGGACTGAAGAAAGGTGATCGCATCCTCTCAATCAGCGGCACCGAACTGACAAGTGCCGCTCAACTGGCTGAACTCATTACCCAGTTGCGACCCGACGAAACCGCGTCGCTGTCGGTGCAGCGAGGCGATTCGACCGAATCTGTCGATGTCACCCTGACAGGAGTCGTCAACACAGTTGCGGGAGAGTTGACCGCTGCCCTTACTCCTGCAGCTGCGGCTCCCGCCAAAGCGGAAGACGCTCCGAAAACCGGTCGCTATACCGACAAGCTGACGGGCTACGACCAGGAATACTGGGCCTTCGTTCCGGACTCGTATCGACCGGACATGACATGGAGCCTGCTGGTCTGGGTCCATCCGCAAGGCACGACCATGGAAGCCACGATGTATCGTGAGTGGCAGTCCATCTGCGAACACCGGGGCATCATTCTCGTCGGCCCCAAGGCAGCGAAAACCCGCGGCTGGGAAGCGAACGAGACCGAATTCGTCAAAGACCTCGTCAAGGGTTTTCAAGAGCGATACGCAGTCGCTCCTGCACGGATCGCGATTCACAGTTTCGGAAACAGCGGACCATTTGCCGCGTCCGCCGCTTATGTCGCGGAAGGCGTGATTCGAGGAGTCGCTCTGGCAGGTTCTCCGTTGAGAAAAGCTCCACCGGAACACACCCCGGAATTCCTCGTGCAATTCCACCTGGTCTATGGTGAACGCGATCCGGCGTTGCCGTTCATTGATCGCACTGTACAGAGCCTCGAATCCCTCAAGTTTCCGGTAACCACGCGGAAGATCCCAGATCACGCCAATCGCTATCCAACGTCCGAGGCGATTGACGAACTCGGCCGCTGGATCGACAGCCTCGACCGCATCTGATCGGAGAGGCGCATGCAGGACGTCGTGCCCGACCTGTTGTGGACGGGAAACGCACGGGACGCGCGTGATCCCCGTCGCATCACGGGAAAGGGGATCGAAGCGGTTGTCGACGTCTCCGCTGAAGAAGAGCCTGCAGTGCTGCCTCGGTCGATTACGTACTGCCACATTCCATTGCGAGATGGCCAGGGGAATGACGAGTGGCATCTGCGGCTGGCGCTTCAGGTCGTCTCGTCGCTGGTCAGTGCGGAAGTCCCAACGCTTGTCGCATGCAGCGCCGGCATGAGTCGATCACCGTGCATTGCTGTCGGTGGACTCGCGATTGCCAGACAGTCCGTTCCGAATGACGAACTGACGGCATTGGCCCAATCACGCTCTCTCGCAGTGAGCCCGGCCTTGTGGCACGAGGTTGCGGAAATGTGCCATGAGCTATCCCGGTTAAAGTAAGAGCAACTGAAAGCACCTGACTGCCACGTTTTCCGGAATAGAAATAACCTAAGGCGAACGTGAAAAATTCGTCTGCCGGTAATCGTCGGAATTTTCTAGAGTCCGCTCCTGCGATCGACCTCACCCAACCCGAAAGGGAACAGTACCGACAGGGACGATTTACCTGGCAGGACAGGAAGTCCATGAGAATCCGCAGCCGACTACTGACGAAGCTCGTAGCGAATCTGATCGTGCTAAGTGGGCAAATTGTGTTCGCAACTGCCCGTAAGTCGTTCGATTTGCAGGACTCGGATACGAATGCATACGACCCGAACGGGCGGGAACGCTATCTCTACTGCGCCTGGCACGACACGATTCTGTTTCCGTTGTTCATGGGCAGGCATTGCCATTCCGCCGGAATCGTCAGTCGGCATCAGGACGGGTCGTATCTCGCCGAGACGATGAAGCGGATCAATATCAAGCCGGTCCGCGGGTCGTCCGGGAAAGGCGGAGCCCAGGCACTCCGTGAGAGCATTGCCGTCACGCGCGACCATCACATCACGATTACGCCCGACGGCCCACGCGGCCCCGAACACGCCATGAAGGATGGGATCGTCTATCTGGCCTCAAAGTCAGGACGTCGCATTGCCCCGCTGGCGTATCAATGTTCGCGATACTGGCGATTGCGTGGTAACTGGACCGACCTGATTATCCCCAAACCGTTTTCACGAGTGACTCTGATCGTTGGCGAGCCGATTTCGGTACCTGGAAAACTCTCGCGTGAGCAGCTTGACGAATACACGGTGCGAGTGCAGACCGCCATGAATGATCTGTGCTCAGCGGCCGGCAACGTCGGGCGGGACGCGGAAAACTCATCCGGAAAAACCAGCGGACCAAACGTCGACGACGGACCAGACTGCGGCGAAAGCAAGGCAGCTGCCTGACCCGCGGTCAGTCAACCGCGCGACAGCCAGTACGGGATCCAGACGATGATCCCGACGAAGACCCAGGCCAGAACGAATCCGACGATGTCCACGCGCGTGGGTTTCGGGATTTCGATGTCCGGGTGATCAAACATCCTGTCCAGCGGCGGCAACGGATCGGCCGGAAGCGTACATGGCGCGGAAATCTTCTCGCCCGAATGGACCGGCGTTCGCATCAGCAGGAAGAACTGGTCGAGCTTTTCCTGGGGTGGACGTCGAGTGATCAGGCTGACAAGTAATCCACCACCAAGTCCACTCGAAAGGTACAACAACATCATCCAGGCATCCGCCACTTTGACGTAATCCGCAGTCGGGATGATGATCGGCTCACCGATTCCGATCGCGGCCAGCGATTGAGGGAAGAACGCACACACGGCCCACATGCCGTACGCCGCCAGGCTGGATGCCCAGACAGCAGCGGGAGTCCAGCCTCGCCAGACGATGCCGATCCAGAAACTGATGCCCATCGGAGCGGTCGTCTTCAGAACAAACTTGAGAGCTTCGATCACGTCCGTAAACGTCGTCTGCAAAACCAGCGACAACGCGACAATCGCCAAGCTGGCGATGCGACCGACCCACAAGTAGTGGTTTTCACTTCGGTCGCGCAGGAAAAAACGTCTGTAAATGCCCTGTGTAAAAAGCCCGCTGGAAGCCAGCATGCGCGTGTCGGCCGTGCTCATTGTGGCAGCCAGCGATGCGACCAGCAGCAGTCCGAGTAACCCGCTTGGCAGCAGGTCACGCGCGACTCGACCGAACAGCTCATCCCCGAACTTGCGATCGAACTCTGGATCAAACGGGACTTTCGCCGCGGTGGCGTCTGCACTCACCGAGACGTCCGGAGTCAGACGTTCGCGCGTGGCCTGGTCCAACGGACTGACGTCGGCGGCCAGATACCACACGATGCATCCCAGACCAGTAAACGTCCACGCGATCGTGCAAAAACGTTTCATCAGGTGGCCATACGTGAAACCCAGGCGGGCATCCATTTCTGTCTTGCCGGCACCACACATGCTCATGATCTGAGGCTGCACAACGACACCGGCCAATCCTGTAACGGCAAGCATCACCACATAGAAAACCGTGATCGACTCGGCACCAAGCAGACCGGCAACGTCTTCGCGACCGAACAGGTCAAACATGCCGGTTTTGATTTCTCCGTGCGAACGCAGCCCGTCAAGTCCTCCGATCTTCAGATAAATCCACGGCAGGAGTATGAACGAGAACACGATCGTCAGCAGTCCTTGCACAAAGTCCGTAATAATCGCTGCGCTGAGCCCGCCCGCCATTCCGTAGGCCACAAACAGCACTGTCATCGCCAGCACGGCTAATTCGTTGCCCTGCAACTGATGCGACGTGATCTCAGCCTCTGATTTTGCCGTATCCCAGTGGACTCGGGGCACACGCAGGTCGAGTTGCTGAGCGACCTGATTGAGTTCGCCACCTGTCAGCGCATTGACCAGTTTGCCACTGCCGTACAATCCGCCAGCCAGCATGGCGATCGTCATCGCGATTCCGTAGACGGCGTAAAGTGTCGCCGTCGCGGTGTCGTACCGTGCCTCGAAAAAGTCGCCGGTAGTCAGAGCTCGCATGCGGCGCATCAGTGGCGCGACAATCCAATAGAAGGGAGTCGCCCACAGCCACAGGAACGTCCACCAGATACCGGCAAGGCCCACTCGCCAGGTCCCGGCTGTGGAAGACACAGCGTCGTCACCACTCGTCCCGGACGAGAATGAGAAGAAGATCATGAAGACCTTGCCGAATCGACGCCCGCCCATGAAGAAGTCGGTGCCATCATGGATCTGCCGGGACATCGCAATCCCGAGCGCCGCCATTCCAGTCAGCGACACGCCAATGATGATCCAGTCAAGCAGTGAGAGTCCCAGCCACATGATGCACGCCTGCTGGTAGAAAACGCGGGACTTACGACAAAGCACTTACGTTGGCAAAGTCAGTTGATCAAGGTCTCGCACGCACCATTGGACTCGATTCGGTCGTCCGGCACCGTCGGGAAAATCAGGACTGATGGTGCATTGACCAAACTCCAGTTCCGTAACCTCACCTGCCTTGCCGTCATCCGTGCGGAAGACGTTGAACTCCTGTTCCGCCTCGACCTGAGCCAGATCGACTAATGCCCTCATCGAAAAGCGACGAACCGCGGCATTGCCAATGAATGTTCGGCCCACGTCGCCTCGATCTTCCAGCATGCGACCCAGCCGATTGAAGTCAGGTCCACGCGATCCGTAGTAGGAACCGCCTTCGCTTTTCGGCTGATAGTCCATCATGTTCTGCTCGATCTGTGAACCATCCGTCCGCCGGACTTTCACCTGTCGTGGAATGCACTGGCGATAGGGAACGTCACAGACCAGCTCGGCAAAGTGGTGGCTGGTCGAACTGGAGTAGGTCACTCCCAGCAGAAGTACTTGAGCGTTCAGGCCGAGCATCACTCCAAATGACGAACGCAGATCGAACGCCGACAAAGACGGATCGATGTCGGTAATAACGGCGGCACGACGACCGATCGCAGCGAAGCTGTGGCGGAAGGCCGTGCTCCGCAGCGCGTCAGGTCGCTTCCGAGCCGTCTCCGTAATGATTCCCATTTCCGAGCGATCACTGGCCGGGTCAATAACCGGATCGTCTTCAGCTTCATGTGCAAACGTAAACGTTGGAACAACCAGCGTACCCCGCGGCCCAATGACGCTCAGCAGGGCATCGATGACTGCGTCCGCCCCACCCTCGATGGGACCGAATGTCCTCATGGCTGAGTGTGCCAGCACAACGTCACCAGGTTTCAATCCAGTTTCACGAAAGCCAGCAACAAGATCATCCTGAGTAACCGGAGATGTCATTCGGCAGCCTCTCCGTCGATCAGTTCCAGTTCAGCGATGAAGATCGAACTTGGTGGTTCTTTTCCCTCCTGAGCCGGGAAGCCCTCGTGGCTGGAATAGTAGGAAACGAGTGCGCGGCGATCGTCCAATTGTACGAAGCCCGGGTACGACGTGTCACCTCCACTGGGCAGTTCGACGACCTGATGCAACGTGTCGTTTACCAGCCAGTACAGCGTGCAGACTCGCTTCCCATCCAGCGTGTTGCGTCCGCCGACCATAGTGTGGCCGTTCCAGTCGGCAAGCAGGGGACCGCCAATCGGTCGGTCCAGGTCGACGCTTTGAAATGTCGTCCACGGTGACTGTGCGCGAATCACCTGAGCAGGCCGCCCGCCGCCAACGCGTGCCACTCCCAGAATGGAACCGTCGGGCTGAAAGCGAAACGCTGTCTCATTACCGTACTCTGGCTGCATCATGGCGTGATATTTCCAGTTGAGCCCGTCGTCGCTGACCAGGATTGCGCATTCCATTAACCGGTCTCGATCCGGCCGTGTATCAGTGCGGGCAAAGCGACTCTTGCGGCGACCACACAGGTACGCCTTCTTCCCGTCAGTGGCGGCTCGCCAGATGTAATGGCCATGTGTCCCTTCGAGCATCTCCGGGTCCGACCATGTCGTGCCGTCAGATGTGAAACTCGCAAAACCCAGGTGGTCATTGAGTTCGAAGCGATTCTTCACCACAGGCCGGCAGTCCCAGGTACCTGTGTAAACAAACAACCGATCCTGAAACACCAGGAAGTGCGGGTCGCGGGTATCGCGATCCGGGACGCTGAAAGTGTGAACCGGCTCCCAGTCGTGACCGTCGTCACTGGCCATGATCACAATGCTCGACGACGGATAAATGCCGTGACCAATCGGGCACTTGCGAAACGCCAGGTAATATCGATCGTGAAAACGGCACAGGTCCGTGAATGCGTTGTGGTCTTCTCCTTCACCCGCGATTTTCCTTACGGAGTGGACCTTGACCTCTGGCAGTGCCTCGGCGACGACCGGTGATCGCGGTTCCGTACCCAGCAGCCAGTTCAGGTCAAACTGTGTGAAGAGAATCTGGTAGTTGTTGTTCCGCCAGCTTTCGAACAGGCATCCGATCCGACCGTTTGGCATCAACGTCATGCTGGAGTACTGATTGTCGCCTGTTGAAATCTGGCGGGCGTGGCTCCAGGCACGGCCCTCGTCGTAGCTCACTCGGACAGTCAGGTTCCGCCGTCCCGGACCGGACGGGTGTGTGTAAAGCCAGACCGGCTTGTCTTTGTGAATCCGCCGCGAACTTCCGGGCACGACCAGCAGTGAACCCTGACAGGGTGGATCGTAGATGCGACTGGCCAGAGTGGGCTTCGACCAGCTTTCCCCTTGATCCGAGCTGACCGCTGTTGTCCGCAATTGAGTATGCCGTAACGTTCGAGCTGTGACATACAGCGTGCCATCACTGCGCTGTCCAACATGACATTCGCTGGTATTACCTCCAACCGTGCCGCCCAGTTGCCAGGAGTTTCCATGATCATCGCTGTAGATCATGTGGCTTTCGTAATCGCCGGACGGCAGCACGCTGTGGTACGAGGGCAATATTAGCCGGCCATCAGCCAGTTGAATGCCAATTCCCGGACCTGTCCCGTACCACGCCCAGTCTTTCCTGCGTAGCCGATCGGTGAGGTCAATCGGCCTGGCCCATGTCTTTCCGCTGTCCTCGCTGTGTGTGATCAGCACGCGCGTTCGTTCCTGGCTTGTCCCGTTGACAATCTCATTCTCCAGGTCGCTGCCCAGACTGCGCGTGAATCCCAGCCAGATCGTTCCCGTTGACTGATCTATGACGGGACATGGATTGCCCAATGTGTTGTCGCCGTCATCGGCGATTTGCTGAATCGGGCCCCAGGTTTGACCGTTGTCCGTACTGCGTCTCAGGATCAGATCGATGTTTCCCGTCAGTCCGCGACCGTCCTTACGGCCCTCGCAGAATGCCAGTACGGAGCGATCCGGAGCGGTGAGCAGCGCGGGGATTCGATACCGCGGATAACCACCCTTTCCTGATTCGAACACATACTGTCCCGGTGGAAATTGGGCAGCCGCTAATGGCACGTGGGAAATCAGGTGAGCCGTGACAGCGTAGATCACGACGGTCAACAAGTTCGGTCGCGTCGCAGTATTTCGCACTGGACTTTGCTCCGTTCCAGTTCTTCGGACTTTGTATGGACCTGCAGGTGCTCGGCGACCGATGCGTGATCCGGGTGGCCGTCGATGGCGATGACACGGATGACTACGAGCGCTTCTTCGATGACGACAAATGCAAATGCCGCCACTGAGCCGGCCGCGTCTACCTTGTCCCGATTGCGTAGAGCGTTTCTTTCCGCCCACCGCCGTCACCGGCGGAAACTCGCAGATAAATGCGGTTGTCAACCACGGTTGGTGAAGCGAACGACGAGTCACCAAGCTGGTTTCGCCCGACCGGTTGAAAACTCTTCGGGTCCGCCTTGTAAACGAATGTCGTGCCGCGTTCGTTAGACGCATAGATGGTGTCACCGACCAGTACCGGAGACGCGGAAACCGGACCCTGCAGTCGTGACTTCCACATTTCACGCCCCGATTTGGCGTGCCAGCAGTAGGCGATTCCACCATCGTCAACGGCGTAAATGTGACCGTCGTGGATCAGCATGGACTGTTCGTAACATTTGACGCCGTTCGACCATAAGATTGTCCCCGAACCATCCGCTTTGACAGCGACCGTCTGCTTCTTCGGATAACCTCCGCTGGCATAGACAGTATCGTCGTCCCACACCACGGTGCCACAAGTCGCCATCGTCAGACACTTCTGACTCCATAGTGGACGTCCAGACTTGGGGTCGTAAGACGCGATCATTTCGCAGCCGCTGATGAACAACTGGTCTTTGCCGGCCACATTCCCAACGATCGGTGACGACCAGTTCAACTTCTGCGGACGATTCTGTTGCCATGCGACGCGACCAGTCGCGGTCTCCAATGCCGCGACCCAGGCCACGGTGTCACTGTCGCCAGAGATAATGAGTAATCCGTTGTACAACGTGGGCGCTGCCGCATACCCGTATTGGTACTGGCGCGGAACAAAGTTGCCGACGTCTTTCCGCCAGACGACCTTGCCCTGCATGTTCAGGGCCACCGCTTCGATCTTGTTGTGATGATTGAAGGTTGCGTAGATCTGTCGTCCGTCGCTGCAGGCGGTCGCTGATGCGTGAGTGTTCTTGTTGTGAATCTTTGGGAAGCCGCCCTGACTGACGACCGTTCCCCATTTCTCATTGCCGTTAGCTCGATCAAAAGCGAACACTCCCTGCCGTTGCCCCTGCACGTCGGCGCTGGTCAGAACGATCAGATCGCCAATCACAATGGGCGATGAGTGGCCACGTCCGGGCACGTCCGTCTTCCAGACAACGTTTTTTGTCTCGCTCCAGACACTTGGAACACTCTGTCCGACCTCGGCCACGTTGTTGTGATTAGGGCCTCGCCATTGAGACCAGTCCGCGGCGTGGATACCGGAAAACGAAAGCAGGCTGAGCGTCGTCGCAACGATTAGCAAACGCATGTGTTGTCTTCCTCAAAGGGCAGAGTTGTTCGCAGGGTGGGTGCCAGAAAGTGTGGCGACGACGATTGAGGCGTCAACCAAGTTGGCTATCCCCCGGGACGTGTGCAGGCGAGAGACGCCAGGCCTCAACGCGGACCTGGAGCGTTGGCGGTCGTCGCGCCGCGATCTTCACCAGGTGTAGTGCGGCGATAGCTTTTCACATTCAGCGACTTGCCGGTCTCTCGATCGAAGGAGTCATGTGAGATCTCTTTCGGCACACTGTCATGAGTTTCTTCCATCCAGACTGCGAGCTTCGCTTCAAGCAGCCTTTTCCTGCTGGCGTACTTTGCATCACCGGCCAGGTTATTGAGCTGATGCGGATCTTCTTTCAGGTCATACAGCTCAACGGCCGGTCGTGGTGCCAGGAAGACGTCGGCCTGCGCGTCTGTCAGTCTGCTGGCATCGCGCCGCGATTGCAGGCTCACGTGCGACGGTGACCGCACAGAGTCGGCCGGTCCCTGCCACGCAAGGTAGGGACGAAAGTTGCAGACCAGCAGAAAGCCCCCGCCGCGAATGCCCCGTCCATGCGCTTCGTAGTCGTGCCAGTTATGCTCGGAAAAAGCGAACCTGCGAACACTCGCCGAGGGATTATCAAACATCGGCAGCAGACTGACACCCTGCATTGTCGGGACAACATCGAGTCCTGCCGCGGCAACGATCGTCGGTGCCAGATCGATGACGCTCACCAGGTTGTCACTGGTTGAACCGGCCTGCTGAATTCCCTCTGGCCAATGCGCGACGAGCGCGGTCTTCATACCCGAATCGTGAATCCTGGTCTTCGCGCGGGGAAACGGCCGACCATTGTCCGCGAGCACGAAAATCAGCGTGTTGTCGAGCTGGCCCTGTGACTTCAGTTCGGCGAAGACCTGACCAATGTAGTGGTCGAAACGCGTGACTTCGTTGTGATACGAAGCGAGGTCCTCTCGTGTGTCGGCGTCGTCGACGAGGAAGGGTGGTACGATGACGTCTTCTGATTTGTGCATCGGCCCGTAACGGTCCGCGTCCCATTGCCGGTCGGCATCCCAGCCGCGGTGAGCATCGTACGCAGCGAACCAGAAGAAAAACGGTTTGTCCTGCGGTCGCTCGTGTGTTGTCTTCACCCAGTTCGCATGGCCGCCGCTGTTGCCCTTTGCGCGTCCGCCGTCGACGAGGTCAAACGGTTTTGGTCGCGTCTCGCCGCCTGGACTTTTCGTTGCACTCATGTGGTGCTTGCCGGAAATCGCGGTGTAGTAGCCGGCCTCGCGAAGCAACTCGGGAAACCACGGCAGATTCCATGCGATGGGCTGGTGCAGCTCCGCGGCCTTGCCGTTGTTGTGAGGGTAGCGGCCGGTGATGATGCTGGAGCGACTCGGGCTGCAACTGCTGGCGGTCAGATACGCCTGATCGAATCGGATGCCGTTCTTCGCGAGGGCATCGATAGCCGGAGTCCTGGCAGCCGCGTTCCCGTAGCAGCCATAGTCGTTCCAGCTCACGTCGTCTGCGATGAACACGACGATGTTCGGCTTGTCGGCCGCATTTGTGCTGCGGCAGGACATACAGACAGCAATAGCCCAAACGCACATCAATCGACTTTGCATGGTGGGTGTCTCTCAGAGTGGAGCGAAAGTTGATTGATGAGTGTCGATTGTCGAAGTGACAAAACCACCTGAAACGTGAACGCGGGAACGAGGCCAGGTACTTCGTAAATCAACAGTCATCAATCGACAATCATCAATCAAATCCGCAGTTCTTCGACAAACTGCTCGTGACCATCAGGCCGCGGAGCCTACCTGGCTTCTGTGTCCGCGGGATCGTCACCTACTTCCAGTCCGATCATGCGCATGAGCTCCAAGGCGTTGCTTTTCTCCACAACGCCCGGACGGATGCGGTAATCGAAGTACATCCGGCCGTTCACAAGATGATCTTCAAAGTGAATATTGTCCGCCTGGCCGTCGAAGGAATCGACAATTGCCGTCAAAGCCAAGTCGTGAGTTGTCACCAGACCGATGGCACCTCGCTGTGCAAGCTGATGGATGATGCCCTCGGCCCCGACGCGGCGGTCGTGTGAGTTCGTGCCCTGCAGGATTTCATCCAGCAGAAACAGCAGAGGTGGTGACTGGCCGGACAATTCGACAATGCTCTTCATGCGTGAAATGACCGAGTAGAAGAGTGACTCGCCCTGCTGTAACGAATCGCTGACGCGCATCGCCGTGCCCACGACCAGCGGTGAGAGCTTCAACGACTTCGCTCGTACGGGCGCCCCACAGAGAGCCAGCACGGCGTTGATGCCGATTGTTCGCAGCAGCGTACTTTTACCGGACATGTTTGAGCCGCTGACCATAAGCAGGCGGCGTTGCGGGTCGAGCTGCAAGTCATTGCGGATTGACTTGTCGCTTGCGAGCAGCGGATGACCGATCTCTGTCGCCTCGATACATGGCCCGGCGGATTCGTCGATCAGTTCAGGAAACGGATCGTCGGGATGCTCGAACGCGTACCCGGCCAGCGAACTGAGAGCCTCAATCTGTGCGACGGCCTCCAGCCACTCGGGGATATGCGGGCCGATGTGCTCGCGCCATTGTTCAACGCGGTCCACAACATGAACGGGAACGCCCAGCAGAAACGCGATGGGGCCAAAGAACTGATTCTGCAGACAGTTGTTGAGTTTCTGAATCAGGTTTCGCAGGCGACGAATCTGCCAGGACGGCGGACGCCCGTCCGTATTCAAAGCTGATCGTAATGCTGCAAGGGACGGCGTTGTGAATTCGTGCCGCTCCAGTAATTCCAGCACCTGCGTGAGGATGCTCAGTCCGGAACCGGCGTCGTCGGCTTCGGCCGCGATATGGCGAATTTCCCGCATCATCGTGGCAAAGAACAGAATCTCGAACAGCACGACGATCAGGAACGGAGCGAGACCAAACCCGATCACCCATCCGACCAGTGTCGCGGCCGCAGCAGCACCCAGAACCGTCGCGGCGATTCGACGGTTGCGACCGATGCGTCGCGGTTCCGCTGTGACCCATTTCCGCAACTGATTCTGGTTGAACTCGTCGTGGACCTCGGCGTCAAGCAACGCCAGGTCTTCGCGGAAATCGATCAGACCTCGGAGTTCTCCAATGCTCCGTTGTCGTTGACGCACCGTTTCGAGGTCTGATCCGCAGGACAGCCAGTCGGCTAGCGTGTCCTCACCCAGCCGCGTCCGCACTCCGCAGATGAGCTGGAAAAGCGATCCATCGCCGAAGATGTCGAGGTCGTTTGCGTAGGGATGATCGTCGTCCGCGTAACGTTGCCCGGAGACTCCCACGCCGTCCCAGCGATGATCGAGCCGATCAAGCGAGCGGTCGTACCATGCAACGGCCTTACGGGCTCGATCGAGACGCCGAGCCGAACGTGCGTGGCCAATGAACAGCCCCACAAAAATGCCCAGTGGGGCCAGTAACCACACGGGGGCCAGCGAACCATCAATCAGGGCAAACCAGCCCAGTGCCAGTCCGACCAGAAAAGTGAAACCCCGAGACGTGGCGAATCGACCGTCGGCTGCCTCAAGTTCTGTGCGTGCCTCGACATGCGACTCGCGGCGCTGTTGATACACCCGTTGCGGCTCGGATGACTCTGGCTGAACGGGTTCTGTCGTCATGTCGGAAGCAAAGGCGTGCGGTCACCCGGAGAAAGGACGGGCGGCAATGTACTGTCGGAGATGACGTCCGGCAAACGCCGAGGCTCAACATCACATTGCGTCCCCGATCGGCTTCAGGTCTACTATCGGCAAACGGACTGGTCCACTTCTGGCAACGCCAATCATCTCACGCAAAGCTGCCATGCAACCGATACTCGTGACCGGCGGAGCCGGATTTCTGGGTAGTCACCTGTGCGACCGACTCATCGAGCGCGGTCACGAAGTGATCTGCGTCGATAACTTTTTCACCGGCCGCCGGCAGAACATCGCCCATCTGATCGGACATCCACAGTTCGAGCTGATTCGGCACGACATCGTGCATCCACTGACGGTTGAAGTGTCACAGATTTACAACCTGGCATGCCCCGCCTCGCCGGTGGCCTATCAGTACAACCCGATCAAGACGATCAAGACGTCGGCCATCGGAATGGTCAACATGCTGGGCCTGGCCAAACGCTGCCGCGCCCGCGTTCTTCAGGCTTCCACGTCGGAAGTCTATGGAGACCCCGACGTTCACCCGCAGACAGAGGACTACTGGGGCAACGTCAATCCGATCGGACCGCGCAGTTGTTATGACGAGGGCAAGCGAATCGCCGAGTCGCTGTGCATGAATTACTCGCTGTCGCATGGAATGGAGACGCGAATCATCCGCATCTTTAATACGTACGGTCCGCGGATGGACCCGAATGACGGACGCGTTATCTCAAATTTTGTCATGCAGGCTCTCAAGGGCGAGCCGCTGACAATCTACGGCGACGGTTCGCAGACACGTTCGTTCTGCTTCGTTGATGACCTGCTCGAAGGCATGATGCGTCTGATGAATCATCCGGATAACGATCTCGGCCCAGTGAACATCGGCAACCCCGTGGAACGTTCGATGCTGGACCTCGCTGAAGCCGTCCTCACCGCCACCGGTTCGAACTCGACGATCGAGCATCGAGAACTGCCCAAAGACGATCCCACGCGTCGATGCCCCAATATCGATAAAGCGCGGCAGTCCCTCGGTTGGGAACCCCAGGTCGACCTGCAGGCCGGCTTGGCAAAGACGGTCGAGTACTACCGAGAGCAATTGAACAATCCGTCATAGCCGCGTTTGCCCGAACGCGGAGTCTCCCGCACTCTGGCGAGTGCGGCTACTGCCTTCAGCTTGCGGCTTTAACCTATGAAATATCTTGTCACTGGAGCGGCCGGCTTTATCGGATCCCACACGTCGCATCGACTGCTGGATCGTGGCGATGAAGTCGTCGGTCTCGACAACCTGAACGACTACTACAGCGTCCAGCTCAAGCACGATCGGCTCGCACGATTGACGGCACGCGACGGGTTCCGTTTCGTTGAGATGGACCTCGCCGACCGCGAGCGCATGCCGGGACTGTTTGAAACCGAGCAATTTGACTTTGTCATCAACCTCGCGGCGCAGGCCGGAGTGCGCTATTCGCTGACGAATCCGCATGCGTACGTCGATTCCAACCTGGTCGGCTTCGTAAACGTGATCGAAGGCTGCCGCCATTCGGGCGTGAAGCACCTGTCTTACGCATCGTCGAGTTCCGTTTACGGCGGCAATACGACCATGCCGTTCTCGATTCACGACAACGTCGATCATCCGATCAGCCTGTATGCGGCGTCCAAGAAGGCCAACGAGTTAATGGCGCACACCTACAGCCATCTGTACGATTTGCCCACAACCGGTCTGAGGTTCTTCACGGTGTATGGACCGTGGGGACGTCCCGACATGGCGCTGTTTCTGTTTACGGACGCCATTCTCTCCGGACGCCCAATCGACGTTTACAACAACGGGCAGATGCAACGCGACTTCACGTATGTCGACGATATTGTTGAGGGCGTGATCCGCGTGACGGACAATGTCCCGACAGGCGACTCTGACTGGTCTGGAGCGAATCCTGATCCGGCCACAAGTTCTGCTCCGTACCGCGTGTACAACATTGGCAACAACCAGCCGGTTGAGCTGATGCATCTGATTGAAGTTCTGGAGAGCTGCCTGGGTCGGACCGCAGAGAAGAACTTCATGCCCATGCAGCCGGGCGATGTTCCCGCGACGTTTGCCGATGTGGACGACCTGATTCGTGACGTCGATTTCAAACCTGCGACGTCGATCGAAGATGGTGTCGCCCGGTTTGTTGAGTGGTACCGCGAGTACCACGGCGCATAGCGTGCCGCCCTCAGCACACACAAGTACTCCGCCAGACGCCCATGGGAGAACTCGGTGACCGACCACACGACCTGGCCTCTGGTTGAACCAGACATTCAAACGGCGTTGGACCGTTTTGAGTCACCACTCGACGAACTCGCCGCCGGGAGAATCCCGGCTCTTGTGATTCGCAATGCGTGGTCAGCCGAGTCATGCAGTCAATTGGTTGATCGACTTGTGCTCGAAGAACTGCTGTACGATCGCAGTAAGCCAATCCCCGAGAAGTTTCAAAAGAAGTCGATTCCTGAAGGATACTATCGCGAGGGAACCAACAGCTCGGCGACGCTGGCCTGGAAGTCGCCCGAAGCGGTCGGCAAGAACCGCATCGATATTGGTTCGAGTCTGGGTTACCGCGGCTCAGACAAAGAGGCGTTTCTAGCCCACAGCGAAGAAACGCATGCCCTGTTCGATCGACTGTTCGACGATGGGAATGACCCGATCAAACTGATGTACTCGTCCCTTGAAGCGCTCTCGCGCGATAAAACGGTCGTGACGGCGCACGAGCCGGATGGACGCAAATACGGGCCGGCCATCATTCGAGCCCACTACGGCGGATACACGTACGCTCCGCATTTCGACTCGGTTCGACTTCGGGAAAAGCGGGGCGAATACGCCGTGCATGACTTCGAGCACCAGTTTGCGGGAGTGCTCGTGTTGCAGAACACACAGCTCGGCGACGTGACAGCGCAGTGTCGGCTGCACCAGTGCCTGTGGAATGAAGACGTCGACCCTCATTTGAAGTCAGGCGGGTTCCACGATTACGCGCGCGAGCAAAACATCGCGAATGCAGACGTCGTACTGGCTCCCGGCGATCTGTACTTTTTCAACACGCGATGCATTCACGAGGTCCCCGGTGTCCCCGGCGAATTGCCACGCATCGTTCTCGCGACGTTCATCGGTTATTCCAGCGACCGAAACGAGATCTTTGTCTGGTCCTGACCGGTCGCTCGAGTCAGTGGTCATTGCACGACGCCAGTCTCCGCGGCATCAGACATCACAGGTGATGACCTGCCCGGTGTCGTGCGAATGACGGATCAGTTCGATGATCCTCGCAACTCGAATTTCCTGCGTGTGAGTGGCCCGGCTCCTCGCCTGGGTTCTCGCAGTGTCTTCGTTGCGAATGCTCGCTCTCAGGTCGGCATATGGATCAAATGGCTCGACCGGGACGGGGACATGGTAAATCTCGCCGTCTTCGACCGTGATGCTGTGCTGCCCATCCGCGAATCCGCCGCGTTCAAACTGCATCACCCAGCCTGTTGCCAACGGTGCAGCGCAGGACATGCTCACGTCGACGACTGCCGTTGCTCCCGAGGCAAAGGAAATGCACGCCAGAAACCCGCTGTCCGTAGCATCGACGTTTGATTCGGAATCGGCGGCGGTTTCGGCTGAGCCGAATTTCACACGACGGAAACTCAGTTGGCCACGAACGGCGACGACACGTCCGTCAAGGAGCTCAACGAGCTGTGCAATTCGGTGTGTCCCGACAGTCGCAAGCACGCCATAAGCGTTTTCACTGTGTGCGACCGTCCGAGATTTCCAACCTGTCGGGGGGAGCATGGATGCCGCGAGGTCGTGCAGCAGGAACCGGACCGATCGGACAGCACCTGGACTCGATTCGGTCGATGCCCTCACCTGAATCGCCTGCCGCCAGTTTTCGTCAGCCTGATGTGGTCGCCAGATGTTGCAGAAGCAACCGGTGCTGTCAGCCAGATCGAACAGTGCCTCAAGGGACGCTGATGTCAAATCTGCGTCCGCGTCGAGCACAACGTGTCGGCCTGACTTCAGAACACGCTGACTCTGCTCGATGACGTCATCTGGTGCACCGGTGACGAATACCAGTTCGACTTCCGGTCGGTCGAGTAATACATCGACGGGCAGAAACGGGCAGCCCGGTATCGACTCGCAGTTCGGGACCTCGTCATCTGGAATGGCCGCGGCGATCGGCGTGAAGCCGACATGCAATGCCGCCGACTCGAGATGAAACATCGCCGGGCGGGAATCGCCGATCACGCCAATGCGTAACGGTGCCTGGGTATCAGCGGGCTCGGTAGACAGGTCGGACGTCGCTTTCATCGGAACAGGCAGGCCAGAGCGAGAGGGTCGATCAGTTAGAAAAGCCAGAGCTGTGACTGCTCCTCGTCAAGAACCGGCTGGCTGGACTCCAGACGTCGCCGTCCTCGCCAGCGGACTTCTGCCTTCTGACGCCAGACGCGCAGGCTGTCATGGGTGGTGGCTGCTGTCACATCCGGCTCTGAAAAAAAGGGTGAGAGATACCGTTGCCATGCCTCCGGCCGAAATCGCCGTCGGACATGAATCGGGTCGGCACCGTACCAGTGCGGTTCAGTGCCGACGAGTGAAACCGAGCGGTCTGTTGCCAGTTCGACGAGCTTCTGATCCAGCTCGCGCGCCTGGTCCATGCAGTCCCCGAACGACAGCCGTGATCGAGGAAACAGAACGGTGCGAAAGAAGCGGAATCGTGACGGTTTCAGGCTGACCAGTGATTCACGTGGAAGGGAAGTCAGGACAATGTTGCCCCCCAGCGCCGTGAAACGATCAACGCACTCAGTCACCCAGTCAACAATCTCATCGACGGACGCCCCATAAAGGATGTCGTTTCCGACGTCCGTAATGATGACCTGCAGTGTGCCGGAAGCCGGCCGTTGCTGGTCGAGGCTTTGCCACAGTCCACATTCCAGCAGGCTGGGCAATGTTCGGCCCATAACCGTGTTCGGCAATCCGAACGATCGACCATGTCCCGCAGCCACGAACAGGCGAGTCGGTTCGTCACGCCGACTCATGCTCTTCCAGATCAATGGCAGAGCGAGCGTCACATTACTGGCGCCGATGATGACAACGTTTTGCATGGCAAGTGGAACACTAATTTCCGCTGATCAGCACTCATGGAATCAGCGAAGATCAGGCTCTGTTTGAAAACTCGAAACCACTCGTAGGATGGGCACTCTTGCCCGTCCATTTCTCGACGAATCGCGATGTGCGGACGGGCAAGAGTGCCCATCCTACGGGTTTTCAAACAGAGCCTGGCGTGAATCAGTGTTCCCAACTCAGGCCTGCGGCAGAAGCTGCTCGATCTCCTCGGCTGTGAAGGGCACAGCGAGTCGGGCTCCCAATTGACTGACGACCCGGCCAGCGGCATGTGATGCCAGGTGTCCGGCCTGCTTCCAGGTCAGGTCATTCGTGATGCCATACAGGATTCCGGCGGCATACATGTCTCCGGCGCCGGTTGTGTCGATCGCTTTGACGGGAAAGCCCTCGATCGGAGTCAGGATATCGTCGTGCATCAGGAGCGATCCTTCCGCTCCCAGTGTGAGTGCGACGCACGTCGCGTGTCGATGAATCTCCGCAGCGCACTCGGCCGGATCGTGCTGTCCGGTCAGAGCCCGGGCCTCTTCCAGATTGCAGAACAGCAGATCGACGGGACCTTCGATCAGTTGGATCAATTCGTCGCGGCACATGTTGACGATAAACGGATCGGACACGGTCAGTGCCACTTTGACATTGTGCTTCACGGCCAGTTCGATCGCGCGGCGAGCGGCGGCAAGGGTGTCGCCGGCGAACAGGTATCCTTCGACGTAAATCCACTCAGCCTTGCGGATTTCGTCCTCGATGATGTCGTCCGCGGACAGACTGGCCGATACCGCCAGATTGGTCAGCATCGTCCGCTGCGCGTCGTCGGTAATCAGGACGACACAGGTACCGCTTTGGCCCGTTGCGGGCGGCACTTCGATCGCCACCCCCAGTTCCCGCAGGTCTTTCTGAAAAAACTCACCGATCGAGTCGTCGGCCACTTTCCCGGCGTAGGCGGCAGTGCCACCAAACTGTGCGATGCCAATGATCGTGTTGGCTGCGGAACCACCGGCACAGCGTGTCAGAGGGATTCCGTCCAGACGCTGGAGCACTCGCTGCTGCGTGGCGTCGTCGATCAGCGTCGTAAAACCCTTCGAGAAATCGAGTTCCGTCACGACGTCGTCGCTGACCTGAGCCTGAATGTCCACCAGCGCGTTTCCGACGCCGTACACGTTAATCGCCATGGGTCGATCCTTCTTTGAGAGTCACGGGCGGGACGTTGTAGCGATTTCGAATCCCATGTCGAGCGATTGAAAACGAAGGATTCGGCACCGTTTGCGACTGATTCAGGGAGCAAAAATCTCCATGGCCCTTGGCAGTACGGTCAGTTCGCAGGGCGTGGCACTGGCAGGATCGCCGTCCATCTGCATCGAGACCGGTTGGTCTGATTCGATGCGGACTATGGTGGCTTCGCACATCGTGACGTCGTCGCGATCAAGATGGGCAGTGCGGCGGACCAGGTTCCAATAGCGAAGCAGTTGGAGTGATCCCGGTTTGTGAAACACACACACGCTGAACCGGCCGCTGTCGGGACGGGCATCCGGAGTGATCGGCAGCCGGAACGCGTATGCCGGGACATTGGCGACAACCACCAGACTGCCGCGAATCTGTTCCGGCTGATCGTCGATCGTGACTCGGAGATCAGGATACGCGTATCCGAACGCCGTCTGCAGAATGGGTTTCGCATAATTGAAGTGCGAGATATTGCCGCTGCGACTGTCATGCAGACGATGAATAACCTCGGCATCGAATCCGACGCTGGTCATCAGCAGGAACCGCCGGTCACCCGATGATCCGAGATCGAGACGTCGTGGCTGGCCACCGGCAATCAGATTGGCGACCGTCTCGCCGCAACGCGGGATACCCAGATACCGGCACAGGACGTTTTCTGTTCCCAGCGGAAATGGGCAGACGGGAATGTCCGGGCAACGATTGATCACGTCGCCGATCGTGCCGTCTCCGCCAGCCGCGACAATACAGACCAGACTGGCGCGTCGTTCTGGATCGGTTACGACCGCGTGCATCCGTTCCCGATTGCGGAACATCCGTGGTCGCAAGCCGCGACGCTTCAGCGCCGCAATCAGCTCCAGCAGTGGTCGGCGCCGACGGCCGCTGCCGGAACGCGGGTTTCTCTGAATGGCGACCCAGGGATCACTCAAGACAATCGCTCCAGCAATTCGGTCAAGGATGAGATCGGCGAATCGCTCGATGTCGCCGCACGATGATGCGTCGCAGTCGTGCGGTCCAGATGGATGGCCCGCATCCCGGCCGCTCGCGCTGCGCGGACATCGTTCACCTCGTCATCGCCAACAACCAGTATCTGATCTGCCGGAGCCGACAGACGGTCGATGACCGCCCGATAGAACTCACTGGCCGGCTTGCGCCATTCGACTTCTGAAGAAATGACGCGTTCCTCGAACAACGGTAGCTCTCCAAGCTCATCGCAAATCGCGTGTAGACGCCGGTCGAAGTTTGAGGCGATCGCCAGTCGGTAGCCCCGCGACACGGAATCCTTCAGCGTCGTGGAGACGTCGTCGAAGCACTGCCATGAACCGGGGCGACCAAAATGGTCGAACAGGTCTTGAAAGCAGCCGTCCAAATCATCCACGTCATCGAGGACGCCACTGACAATTCGGCGCCAACGCGCGCATTCGGCAGATTCGTCGGTCATCAGCCGATTCGTCGCTCGATCAGCCGCCTCGTCTGCCTGAAACGCGGAACGAAACCGATCGGACACTTCAGAACGTGACAAACGCGAATCATGCTGACTGCCGATGGAGTGGTATACGGTGGCAACGTCGGGAACGGGCTCGATCACCGTCCCGACAGCGTCAAATACGATCCAGCGAACTGACAACTCGACATTCCTCTGTGCGATGTGATGCGACGCCGAAAATCCCCGGCCTGATGTCAGTTCGCAGCGTGCAGGGCGTCTGATATCTTCCGCCCGCGCTTCGGACTGATTCGCCGTTCCATAGCCTTCTCTGCGAGACGATTCCGTGTCAGTTGTTGTACAGAAATTTGGCGGAACCAGTGTGGCGGACGCCTCGAAGATCATGCGGGCGGCCAGCCGAGCGGTTGCGGCGAAGCAAGCCGGGCATGACGTTGTCGTCGTTGTCAGTGCCCGCGGCAAGAAGACCGACGAACTCATCGGGCTTGCTGCCGAAATCACGGACGACCCCCCCGCTCGCGAAATGGACATGCTCCTGACCACCGGCGAGCAGGAATCTGTCGCCCTGATGGCCATGGCAGCCAGGAAGCTGGGCGAACCCGCCGTCAGCCTGACAGGTGCTCAAATCGGCGTCCGTACCGATTCGTCATTCTCGAAAGCCCGGATCCGCGAAATCTCCACCGAGCGAATGCGGCGGGAACTGGACGCCGGGAACATCGTGATCGCTGCCGGTTTTCAGGGGATTGACGACGACTTCAACATCACGACTCTCGGCCGCGGCGGCAGCGACACGACTGCCACCGCTCTGGCCGCCGTCCTGCAGGCCGATTTGTGTGAGATATACACGGACGTCGAAGGCGTGTTCTCCACTGATCCACGGCTGGTCGAAGATGCGAGAAAAGTCGACTGCATCTCGTACGACGAAATGCTGGAACTGGCGAGCGTGGGCGCCGGCGTGATGCACTCGCGGTCGATTGAATTCGCGAAGAAGTACAACGTTCGTATTCGAGTGCGGCCGTCGTACTCAGATGGCGAGGGGACGCTGATTGCTCCGGAAGCAGACGCTGATGCGCCGATTGTCACTGGACTGGCAATCGTGAAGAACGAAGCTCGCGTGAGTCTTATCGGTATCCCCGACCGGCCCGGTGTGATGAGTCTGGTATTCACCAAAATGGCCGAGCGAAAAATCCCGATCGACATGGTCGTCCAGGATGTCCCCTCACCCGGGGGGGATGCGGAAGTGTCGTTCACGGTCCCGGAAGGCGACCTGGCGGAAACACTGACCGCCGCACAGGAAGCCGTTGACGAACTGGGAGCCGGCTGCGTGCGACACGGGACCAATCTGTCCAAGGTCTCGGTCGTGGGTGCCGGAATGCGGACGCACACCGGAGTTGCGGCGCAGATGTTTGCAGCGCTTCGTGACGCTGAGGTCGGGATCAACATGATCACGACGAGCGAGATCAAAATCTCCGTGCAGATTAATCGTGAACTGGCTCAAACTGCGTTGCAGGCCGTTCATCGCGGATTTGAACTGCACGCACCTCGCCCCTCTTCGCCTCGGATGGGCTGCTCGAATCCAGACCAGTCCTCGGCAGACGCAGGCCAGACTCGGCTTGAGCAGGATGTTGTCACGAATCTCGGCAGCATGGAGGACATTGTTGTCAGCGAAGTGCAGCTCGACACCGCACAGTCGCGCGTGACGATCGGCAACCTGCCGGATGAGGTTGGTGTTGCTGCCCACGTCTTCGAATCGGTGGCGAATGGTGGCATCATGGTCGACATGATCGTACAGAACATGAGCCACCATGGCCGCGCGAGCATCTCGTTCTCAGTCCCGCGCGAGTCGCTCAGTGCATGCCGGCTGCTGGTCAGCGAAGTTCTGGAACGCTGGCCGGAAACAACCCTTAGCCATGCCCGCGACATTGCAAAGCTGTCGGTCATGGGAATTGGCCTGCGCAGCCACACGGGAGTCGGCCAGACAATGTTCCGTGCCCTTGCTGAGGCAGACGTCAACGTGGACATGATCAACACCAGCGAAATCCGCATCAGCGCAGTCATCTCAGCCGAAAACGGCGAGGTCGCACATCGCGCACTGCTGAAAGCGTTCGGGCTGCCTGGCGAATGAATCCGAAATTCACGTTCAGACGGCCTGGGACGCCTGTATTTCCAGTCTTCAGAATCGGCCTGGGTTAAAGCCCATCCTCTCCGACGGTTCCAAGTGCTTCTCTGGGACACACACCATCGGAGCATCTGAAATGAAAATTGTTATCGCTGGAGGAACGGGACAGATCGGAAGGCTGCTGACGCGAGACTTCCTTGCTGACAAGCACGACGTCGTCGTGCTCAGCAGGAAACCCGTCGATGGCGAGGCATGCCAGATGCTCTGGGATGGCAGGTCTGCTGGGCCGTGGCACAAGGAAATCGACGGGGCCGACGTAGTTATCAATCTCGCGGGGCGCAGCGTCGATTGTCGTTACCACGCGAAAAATCGGCGCGACATTCTCGAATCGCGAGTCGATTCCACGCGGAGCATCGGCGCAGCGATCGCGGGTGCCCGGCGACCACCTCGGCTCTGGTTGCAGGCCAGCACGGCGACGATCTATGCCCATCGCTTCGATGCCCCGAATGACGAGAAGAGCGGAATCATCGGTGGTCATGAACCTGACGTCCCCGAAACCTGGCGATTCAGCATTGATGTGGCGACAGCATGGGAGCGGGAACTGGACGCCGCAGTGACTCCGCAGACTCGCAAAGTCGCCATGCGGTCAGCCATGACGATGAGCCCGGATGCTGGCGGAATTTTTGACGTATTGCTGCGTCTTGTCCGCATGGGACTGGGCGGACGGGCGGGCCGAGGTGACCAGTTCGTGTCCTGGATTCACGAGACGGACTTCGTCCGCGCCGTGAAATGGCTTATACAGAACGAACAGGTTGACGGTCCTGTCAATCTGTCGTCACCCAATCCACTGCCACACGCGGAGTTCATGCGCTCAATTCGTGAAGCCTGGGGAATTCGTTTCGGTTTACCGGCGACCAACTGGATGCTCGAAATCGGCGCAGCTTTCCTGCGGACAGAAACAGAGCTGATTTTGAAGAGTCGCCGGGTCATTCCAGGTCGATTGCTGGCCGAGGGCTTCTCATTCGAATTTCCAGACTGGCCAGCAGCCGCGCGCGATCTTTGCGAACAGTGGCGTACTACGAAATCGTCGTAAATCTCTTCGGCCGAGGGCGACGGCAATTTCAGAACTTCGCTCGAGCGGCGACGTGGGCTACGAACAGGAACTCCCGCATGAAGCGCTGTCGCCGGACGAGCACGCTGACTCGACGGTCACGCCGCGAGCCGCTTGCAGCAGTTCCGCCGACCTGTGATCGCCGGTCACAATCTCGAAGCCAAGGTCTTCGATCATCTGAAAATCGTCCGCTGCCGCCTGACCTTTTGTTGTCAGGTAATCACTGACAAACAACGAATTCGCCGGATACAGACCCATCGCCTGCATCGACCGCAGATTGATCTCGCGACCGCCAGCAATGCGGATCTCGGTCGTCGGGTTGGCCATGCGGAACAGGCATAGCGTCTTCAGGCAGAAACGCGGGTTCAGCTTGTGGACCCCTTCCAGTTGGGTCCCCGGGATCGCGTTCAGAAAATTGACGGGAATCGACTCGACCTTCATGCCCTGCAGTTCCAGAGCCAGATCGACCAGATCGGCGTGCTCTTCGCCCATCCCGGCAATGATGCCGCAACACAGCTCCATGCCGGCCTCCCGCACGACCCTCAGTGTTTCCAGGCGGTCGTCGAAGTCGTGTGTCGAACAGATGTCATCGTAGAACTTGCGACTCGTGTTGAGGTTGTGGTTGATGCGATCAACACCGGCTTCGGCCAGAACTCCCGCCTGTTCTGAAGTCAGCAGTCCCATGCAGCAGCAGATGTGCAGTCCGTATTCGTCTTTGACGCGACGCACGACATTCGCGACGTGCTCAACTTCTCCGTCGGTCGGTCCACGCCCACTGGTGACAATGCAGTACGTCCGAGCCTGAGAATCGTAGGCCTGTTTTGCCCCCGCCAGAATCTGTTCGGCATCCAGCATCCGGTACTTCTCGATCGGCGCCGTTGAGTTCTTGTTCTGCGAGCAATAACCACAATCCTCGGGGCACAGACCGCTCTTGGCGTTCTTCAGAAAGTACAGGTGCACCCTATTGCCGAAGTGTTCTCGCCGGACACGCCAGGCCGCGTCGATCAGTGCCGGTAACTCAGAATCGTCAGCATTAAGGATCGAGAGGCCTTCTTCGGCTGTCAGCGAGTGTCCGTTGAGAACCTGATCAGCGAGTTCGACCCAGTCAGCGGCAGCAGCGACAGATGGCATTGAGCAGTCCGATTGGAATGGAGTGTCAGATAAAGTCCCGCCTTCCGACGGCATCCGAGCATTTTTGCGAATTCGGCGAAGCAAACCAGCGACCAGCCGTTCGTAGTGACCGCATTTATGCGGTTTCGCTCGTAGTAACTGCATTTATGCGGTTCGTCAGCCGTGGCGCCTGTGTACGTGACGACGATCGCGCGAAATTCGCGAGGTGCGCGAGAAATCCGCATCGCACCCAGCCCGATAAATCGGGCTACTACGAACGGGGCGGACGGCGTTTGACTTCCCAGAAGGTCAGGGTGGGCTCACTGGATCGCTGGTTGCCGGGCAATGGCAGCATGCTCAGCACCAGTGCGAGCCCGACGGAACCGAAGAATCCGACGGGGAAGAACCACATCGCAAACCAGTCCGGATTCTGACTCATCCACCACAGAGTGAACGCGGCACCAATCCACGTTCCGAAAAATACGCCCGTCGTCCGGGCCCGCGGGATAAACAGGCCCAGCACGAACACCGCCAGCAACGGAGCTGCGAACGCTCCGACTGTCTTCTTGGCAACAGTGAAGACGTCGCCAAGCTGTCCCACGAAACAGGCCAGGGTAATCGCGAGTGCTCCAATGATCACGACCAGACATCGAGCCGACAGCATCTCGCCGGCACTGGTCTTCGGCCGCAGATGCGGAAACAGCCGGTCTCGGAAGTCGATGATGACAGCGGTCGTCACTGAGTGAATACCGGAGTCGATGCTCGACATCGTTGCTGCCATCAGCGCGGCCACGAGCAGACCCACAACGCCTGGCGGAAATTTCAGTCGCACGAACTGGGCCAGGGCCTGGTCCTGCAGCTTGAATCGCAGCATGTCTGCGCGAACCTGATCCGGCCGATTTTCATAGTAGCCGTGAACGTTTTGCTCGAACGTTGTTGCTGACGCGTCTGAGGATGCCAGACTGCCGGATGGGTCGCCCATACTCTCAAGGAAGACCGCATGTTCGCGAGCAGCGTCGCCCTGCGGATCCTGCAGTTCACTCAAAAGGACCGGCACGAGTACCGCTGGTTGCTGGTGAAAGAAACTGAAAAGCCCCATCCCAATCATCAACAGTCCGGGCAACACGATGGCCATTCCAAGCAGGTTGATGCCGAACCCCGACTGAGACGTGCGAGCATCTTTCGCAGCGATGTAACGCTGTACGGCGACCTGATCAGCGCCGAATGCCGACAGTCCCTCCAGGAAGCTACCGAGCAGGATCGCGATCGTCCCGAATTGCAGAGTCGGATCGAGAGAGAAATCGAATAGCAGGTTGTCGCGATCGGCGAAGTACGTGCTCATGATGCCCGAGACGCCGCCCTCCGACTGGCTGATCAACAGGCCCAGGGCAAACACAATCGTGCCGGCGAACACAAAGAACTGCAGCACGTCGGTCCACATGACGGCTCGTAGACCGCCCAGCATTGTGTAGGCGATCGCAACCGCGCCGAGCGAGATGATGATTACGTACTGATCGATGCCGGAAATTCCGGCGATGGCTACGGAAGCCGCATACGTCGCTGCAGCCATCCACGCGATTCTCAGCAGGATGAACAGAGCACTCGCCAGGCACCGCACGGAGACGTGAAACCGCATCTCCAGATACTCATAGGCTGTGCGACAATTCAGCTTCGAGTAAACCGGAATGAACACCCACACCACCACGGGCGCCATCATCCAGAAGGCGACCAGCGCCATACCGACTCGCAGGCTGTTTGAGTAAGCCGCCGACGGATACATGACAAAGCTATTTGCGGAGAACAGCGTCGCCATGACGCTCAGCCCGACAGTGATGCGGCCCATCGATCGCCCGGCCGCGAAGAACTCCTCGCGACTGGACTGCTTGCGCATGGCAAAGCCCAGCCCCAGCGTGATTGCGAGATAGCCAAGTACAACAGCCAGATCGAGTGGGTGCAGAGTCATAGGGCTCGCATCGTCCTGATTCTGGCTGAACCGTGCCACCGACCGCCTCAGTGCGGCCAATCCAACGCCGAGGAGATGCTACGCGAGGATCTCTGAGACCACGCGAGCCGGTGTCACGCCGGTCAGGCGTTCTTTCAGGCCGTTGCGTTCGAGGAACACTTCTTCGTGGTACAGCCCAAGCTGATGCAGAATCGTCGCATGCCAGTCGGCCACGGTGATCTTGTCCTCGACGGCTGAAAACCCGAGTTCATCGGTTGCCCCGTGAACGACTCCACCTTTCACCCCGCCGCCGGCCATCCAGGTGCAGATCGCGTTGCGATTGTGATCGCGGCCGGCCTTGTTCGGGTCCTTGTCGCCCGGAAGCTGAGCGATCGGCAGGCGTCCCATTTCGCCGCCCCAGACGATCAGTGTTTCGTCCAGCAGACCTCGCTGGCTCAGGTCTTTGAGCAATCCGGCGATCGGAAGATCGGTTCGTTGGCAAGCGTCATTCAGTGACGTGCCGATGTTGCTGTGATTGTCCCAAATCTGGCTGTTAATGAAGAGCTGCACGAATCGGACACCACGCTCCACCAGCCGACGCGCGATCAGGCAGCGGCGTCCGTACGACTCTGTGACTTTCTGATCGAGCCCGTAGAGACGATGTGTGTCCGCACTCTCCTGTGTCAGATCGAGTGCGTCGCTGGCGGCCAGTTGCATGCGGCCGGCCAATTCGTAGCTGGCCATCCTCGCACCCAGTTGCGGCCGACCCGGCCGATCACGGCGGTGGATGCGGTCCAGCCGGGCGATCAGTTCACGTTCCAGCGACGTGACAGAATCGGGTTCGTCGAAGTCCCGTTCCAGATTGAGCACAGGCGAACCGGTTGCCCGGAACCGAGTCCCCTGGTGATCCGGCGGGAGATACCCGGCCTGCCAGTTGTCGATTCCATTGACCGGCAAGCCGAGTGGATCATCCAGCACAACGTACGCCGGCAGATTGCGATTTTCCGACCCGAGCGCATAACTGACCCAGGCACCCAGAGAAGGGCGACCGGTGAATTCGCTGCCCGACTGAATCACGTACAGAGCCGGCTCATGAGTGAGATTCGGCGTCTGCATCGACCGAATCAGAGCAAGCCGATCCACCTGCGTCGCCAGATGCGGCATCACATCAGAAATCCACATCCCGCTTTCGCCGTGCTGAGCGAACTGGAACGGACTGCGCATCAGCGCTCCGGCCGCACCGGGGAATTCGACCTCGCCAGCGATGCGGTTGAAGTAGTCCTCGCCGTGATGCTTCGTGAGTTCCGGCTTTGGATCCAGCAGGTCCATCTGACTGGGTCCACCATTCATAAACAGATGGATGACGGACTTTGCACGCGGCGGATGGTGCGTCCTTGTTCCCTGCAGTGTGTCGCCGGCGCCGAAGACGTCCTGGTTCAACAGACCCGCCAGCGCACCGGTCACCATGCCGGATGCGACGTTTCCGAATAAATGGCGCCGGGAGAATTGTCGGGCAGGTTGATCCATCGTTGATTCGATCAGTCCTTAATCGACGTACAGAAACGCCGCCGAGTTCATGATACCGTGACAAAAGCTGGCCAGCGACTTCTTCGCAGCGTCCGATTCCGTCAAACCGCTCGCCTCCCAGCGCATCTGGAACTGCTCAAGCAGCTCAACACCAACTTGCGTTTCCTCGTCCGTCGGTGCGCGACTCATCGCCAGACGATACACGATTCGCACTCGTTGAATGCGGTCCGGGCCAGCAATGCTGCTGACGCGTGTCGCGAAGTGTCCGGCCAGTTCGTGCACCATCGCGTTGTTCAGCAGATGCAGAGCCTGAGGCGCGACAATCGACTCGCCCCGTTCCAGACAATTCGGCCCCATCTGCGGAAAGTCAAAGTTCTCCAGCAGTGTGGGAATCTTCGTGCGTCGCTGCTGGACATAGATGCTGCGACGCCAACCGGCCGACGTACGCCGCGATGTCACCAGACCATCCGGTCGTTCATCAACAGCATCCGGCGGACCGAACGGCGTCAGATCGAGTTGTCCGGCAACACTCAGCAGCGTGTCCCGCACAACTTCCGCCTCCATGCGCTGCAGTGGCATGCCCCAAAGCAGTTCGGTTCGAAGCTGCTCGTTGGGAAGGTCATCGTCCTGCGGCAGACGTGACGTCTGCTGATACGTCGCCGAGGTCACGATGAGTCGGTGCAACCACTTGATGCTCCAGCCCTGCTGCATGAATTCGACAGCCAGCCAGTCGAGCAGTTCAGGATGCGTGGGCCGAGCCCCGGTTTTGCCGAAGTTGTCCAGCGTCCTCACAATGCCATGACCGAAATGGTGTTTCCAGACCCGATTCACCAGCACGCGCGCTGTGAGCGGGTGATTCGGATTCGTGAGCCAGCGGGCCAGTGCCAGGCGACGCCCGGTCTTAGCGGCCTTCGGCCAGGGCAGCCGAACCTCGAACGCAGCGGCATCACTCGTCAACACGGTCGGAACTGCTGGCTGCATTAGCGGACCGGGAGTCTCGTAATTGCCTCGGCGCAACAGGTAAGTCGGCGACGGTTCTCCCCGCGACCACAATGCACGGATCCGCAGCTCCGGACGTTTACCCGACTCGGCCTGTTTGATCTGTGCCTCGATCTCTTTTTTCCGAGCGTCGTCAGATTCGGATTCCAGTTGTTTCCGTAACGTGGCCACTTTATCTGCGATTGCCTTCTGGTGCTGTTCCCACTCGCGACGTTCGGCGGTGGTGACAAACGGCAGCGTTCGAGGGCCCTGTGATTTGAGCCAGTCGTGCTCGTCGTAAGCGTCCTTCAGGATCGCAGTCAGACTGTAATAGTCGCGCTGAGAGATCGGGTCGAACTTGTGCGCGTGGCAGCGGGCACACTGAATCGTCAGCCCCAGCACCGCCGAGCTGAAGACCTGCACCTCATCGGCAATGACCTCCAGCCGGTCCGGCACAAAATTCGTGATGTCAGCGAAGGTGCGATCGGGCGTGGTCCGCAGGAAGCCTGTCGCGACAAGGTTGTCATACAATTCTTGAGTGATTTCGGTCGCGTGCTCGACGTCCGCCAGTTCATCACCGGCGATCTGTTCCAGCAGAAAGCGGTCGTAGGGTTTGTCCGCATTCAACGCGCGAATGACGTAGTCCCGGTACCGCCAGATATGTGACCGCACACGGTCTTCGTTCTGAGCCCCTTCGGAGTCCGCATAACCGGCAGCGTCCAGCCAGTGCCGAGCCCAGCGTTCTCCGTACCGTGGCGAATCCAGCAGTCGGTCAATCAGCCGAGCCCACGCATCGGGCCGCTCATCCTTCAGGAAGTCGTCAAGCTGCTTGATAGTCGGAGGCAACCCCGTCAGATCAATGCAGACTCGCCGCAACAGCGCGGGACGATCTACCGGCGGTGCGATCGAGAGTTCGTGCTGATTCAACTTCTGCTCGATGAACGCGTCGATTGGATTGTCAAAACGTCTCTCGTTCCTGGGGAGTGGAACTTTCCGTGGCGGAACGAACGACCAGAACTGGCGCGATTCATCACTGACCGTTGCACGTCTCGGCGGCGCGTCCGCTTCGGGTAGTCCGGTTTGGATCCAACGTTCGATCGTCGTCAGTTCGGAGTCCGTCATCGGTTTAACGCTGACGGAAACGAGCTGCCGTCGCGGTGGCATCTCTTCGTTGCGGATTCGCTCAATCAGATGGCTCTTTTCAGCGTCCCCGGGGACAACCACCGGCCCGGACTTTCCACCCTTCAGGATGGATGCGCGAGTGCGCAGGTCAAGACCGCCTTCCTTACGTCTCGTTCCATGGCATGCCGTACAGCGCAGCAGCAGAATCGGGATGACATCGTGTTGCGTCACATGGCGTTCAACCCGTGGCGGATTTCGGTACTTCGCGCCCCCGGCGATCCACCGACGAATCACATCCACTTCATGTTGCGTCAGTGGCGTCTTCCCTTCCGGCGGCATCTCCCCCGACAACACACGGCTGAGTAACAGGCTCTGGCGCGGCTTTCCTGGACTGACCGCCTCTCCTGACTCGCCGCCAACATGGACACCGGCCGCCGAGGAAAGATCAAGCTCACCCTCACGCCGCTTCGCGTTGTGACATTCTCCACACCGATTAACGAGCAGTCCGGCAACGGAGGATTCGAACACGACGTCGGCGGCGGCGTCATCGGCCATCGTGGCTGCAGTCCACGCCGTCAGCAAAGACAGAATTGAAATTCGAATCAGCACGCGGGCACCTCCAACCGGAACGAGACTCCGCACGGAGATTAGCATGAACCGGCAATGACGCAGTATCCTGCTCCGGCCCCGCCAGGATTGACCACCGAGTCGACTGTCGCTGTCTTTATCCACGAGAATGGCTTTATCCACGACAATGGCCTGCAGAAGAACTGCGACAACATTCGGTGTCATGAAACATCAGGATCCCGGATCTGCTTATTTGTGCTAGCCTTCCGTTGGAGATTGAAGTTTGACGGTCCTCGGATCAACTCAAGGGTCTTCGTCATCCCAAACACCTCGTGGAGTGATCGCATGCGCAGACAGAGTCTCTCAACAACGCGTCAAGAAGCTCGTCGCGGATTCACGCTGATCGAGCTGCTTGTGGTGATCGCAATCATTGGAATACTCGTGGCACTTCTGCTTCCCGCCGTGCAACAGGCGCGAGGTGCGGCACGACGAACTCAATGCCGTAACAAACTGAAGCAGCTCGGGATTGCAATCCACAACCTGCACGACGCGTTCGACAACCTCCCGCCACTCACGGCACGGTCGGCGACGTCTCGGCTGACAGCGTCTGGCCCGTTCAAGGGGCCGTACGGACGCACCGTGTTTCACTGGTTACTTCCGTACATGGACCAATCGACGATTTACCAGCGACTGGACGCGGATCAGACCTATGCTGGATTGGAGTATGCCCGAGTGATCCCCGCTCTCATTTGCCCGGACGATCAATCCAACAATGTTGGTAAATGCATGACGACCTACGGTGGCGCCAATAACTGGGGAGCCGCCAATTACGTGGCGAACTACTACGCATTCGGAAATCCGCAGACCGGCTCGACAGAGGGAGTTAACAGAATCCCCGCAACATTTCAGGACGGGACGTCAAATACGATCCTGTTCACTGAGGCCTACGCCACCTGCGGCTGGACGGGCAACCTGGCTTTTATGTACGGAAGCCTGTGGGCAGACTCAAACAGCGTCTGGCGACCGATTTTCTGTACCAATACGTCGTCCAAGAATCCGGCGTCGTCAGGGTATCCCCCGTGTTTCAAGTTTCAGACGACTGTTCCGTGGAATACGGGTTGCGATCCCAGTCGGGCACAGTCGCCACACACAGCCGGAATCCACATTTGTGCGGCGGATGGACACGTCAAGTTTCTGAGTGCCAGCATGGACGACAGAGTCTGGGGCTATGCCTGCGATCCACGAGATGGCAACGTTGTAGGAGAGTTTTAAGCATGACGTCGACACGCCTGATGCCGTACCTGATCGCCCTGTGCGCAATGGGCTGTGGTGCCGAGGGACCTCCCGCGACACCAGCACCGACCCTATACGCCGTAACGGGAAAAGTTTTGAATAGTGAGGGAGAACCATACCCCGGCGGAATGATTCAATTGATTTCCGTGGAGAATGCGGAGTGGACAACGATGGGGCAAATCAAAGAAGACGGAAGTTTCACACTGCAGACAATGCATGACGGCAGAATGGTTGACGGGGCTATTGCCGGCGAACATAGCGTCACGATTATTCCACTCATGGGCGATCAGACACAGACAGACGTTCCTGAGCCAATCGTGTTGAAAGAGTCCGTCAGCGTTGATGCCACGGAGTCAAACAGCCTCGAAGTCAGACTGCCGTGACCGGCCCAGTGACGTCGTTGGCGTTCCTCCTGCATATTCCGCATGCGCTCATTGAGAACGCGTATCGATGGATTGAACGCGAACGGCAGTGTGTCGTGCCGTTCGAATTCACGCCAACAGGTGTGGACGCGTCACCGACGTCAACGCGTGGCCGGTTGCATGAGCGATCAGTCCTGCGACGCAACGTGTGAACCGGCGCGTTCATGGACGCTCCTTGAAGCGAATCGCTTTGAAGCTGCGGACCTGTTCGATCAACGCTGTTTCCACAGGCAGACGTTCCATCGACGACGCTCCGTAGAAACCGTGGACGTAATTTGTTCGATGCAGCACGTACTCGGCGTCTTCGGGCATTGCGATCGGGCCTCCGTGGCACAGGACGATTACGTCGTCTCGGACACTGCGAGCGGCGTCTGTGATGTCCTGCACCAGGCGGACGCTTTCGTCGAGTGATTTTGCCGTGCCAGCTCCGATTGAACCCTTCGTGGTCAAGCCCATGTGAGCCACTACAACGTCTGCTCCGGCGTCGGCCATTTGTTCGGCTTCGGCGGTGTTGAAGCAGTACGGCGTTGTGAAGAAGTCCATTTCCCGCGCAAGCCGAACAAGCTCGACTTCCTTGTCGTAGCCCATGCCAGTCTCTTCGAGATTCGCTCGCAACACGCCGTCGATCAGACCCACCGTCGGAAAATTCTGGATCCCCGCGAATCCGATGTCGTGCACCTGCTTCAGGAACCAGGGCATCTGGCGAAACGGATCCGTGCCGCAGACTCCCGCCAGTACCGGCGTGTCTTCGACGACCGTGAGTACTTCGCTGGCCATGTCCATCACGATGGCGTTCGCGTCGCCGTAGGGCATGAGGCCCGACAGTGAACCTCGGCCCGCCATGCGAAAGCGGCCTGAGTTGTAAATGATGATCAGATCGATCCCGCCAGCTTCCTCGAATTTGGCACTGATCCCCGTCCCCGCGCCGCCGCCGACGATCGGAATGCCGTCATCAATACGCTGCTTCAAGCGACGAAGAATCTCGGTGCGTGTGAATGTCATGTGCTGTCTCGTGTGCCTGATGAAACCGGCTGGTTTGAGGACTCGCGCGGTTTTTATCACAGTCCACTTCCGCTGCCCATGAGCCGTCCGACTGTGTATGCACGTCAGGAATCCCAATATGAGATCGATCTGCTCAGGAATTGCGTTACGTGCGTCGCTTTGCGCGACATGCTGCTGCCTGTACGTCGCGCTGCAGTTCGGCGCTGTTCGGGCCGAGGACGCCTGGACACTGCTGGATCGCAGTCGTCCGGAAGTGCATGACATGCTTCGCGACCATTTTCGTCGTCGGGCTCATGCGGCCCTGGATCGGCGGCTGGAAGTCTATGAATCGTTGAAGACACCCGAGCAGGTGCTTGCCTGGCAGCGGGACATGCGCGGTCGTTTTGTCGAGATACTCGGTGGTTTCCCTCGCCGCTCGCCGCTGATGGCCCGCACAGTGAGTCAGTTCGAACGCGATGGCTACCGGGTCGAGAACGTCATCTACGAGAGCCAGCCCGGCTTTCCCGTGACCGCGAATCTCTACCTGCCGAAAACGGCGGCTCCGTATCCGGCCGTGCTGTTTCCCTGCGGCCACACTCCCAGCGGAAAGGCTGCCGGGGTCTATCAGAAGGCCTGCATTCTACTGGCGCGGAATGGCATCGCCGCGTTGATTTATGACCCGGTCGGCCAGGGCGAACGCAAACAGGTGCTCAAGCACGACGAGTCCGGGCATCCGACCAGCGAGGGAGAATTCGGGCCGACCGGCGACCACAACGTGACGGGAATCGCACCCATCCTGCTCGGTCGCGGCCTGGCAACGTACCGCATTCACGACGGCAGACGGAGCATCGACTACCTGCAAAGCCGGGACGACATCATTCCGAATCGCATCGGTTGCACGGGCAACTCGGGCGGCGGTCTGCTGACGAGCTATCTGATGGCGATTGACTCGCGCATCGTTGCGGCCGCACCGGGCAACTTCGTCACCACGACGCGCATCAAGAATGACCGGCCCGGTCCCGGAGATGCCGAGCAGAACATCTTCGCTCAGATCAGGTACGGTCTGGATCACCCCGACTATGCGATCCTGCGAGCACCGAAACCGACATTGATTCTTGCGGCGACCCAGGACTTTGTGCCGATCGAGGGGAGTTGGATCGCGTTTCGGCAGATCAAACGTGTGTACTCGCGGCTCGGCTTTTCGGAACGCGTCGATCTGGCCGAAGCGGACGCGAAGCACGGATACAATTCGAAACTACGAGTGGCGATGACGCGATGGATGCGTCGCTGGCTGCTGGGCAAAGACGATGCAGTAGTCGAGCCCGAGGACGTTGCAACCGAACCGGAAGCGAATCTCCGCTGCACAGCAAAAGGACAGGTGCTGCTGCATGGCGCAAAGTCATTGTTTGACCTCTACAAGGAGGAGGAACAATGGCTGCTGCCGAAACGCACGTCGCAATGGGATTCGCTGAGTGACGAGGCCCGAAGGGAACTCGTGCGACAGACGGCGGGGATTCGTCCGGTCGATGAACTCGACGAGCCGCAAGTGATTCGGCTGGCTCCGGTCGTCACGGATGGCGGTCAGATCGAGCGATTGATTCTGGTCGTGAATGACCTGACGCTGCCGGCGCTTCTCTTCAGACCGAGCGAGAACTCGAAGAGGGTCGTGATCTATCTGCACGGTGACGGGAAACATGTCGCAGCCGGTGCTGATGGGGACTTACGCAAGCTGATGCAGGACGGGGCGACAGTGCTGGCGATCGACGTCTCCGGTATCGGTGAAACAGCCATGCGGCCGTGGCGGTTCGGATCCTTGTCCGGTGTCCTTGGTCCGAACACCGCGGAGTTTTTTGTCGCGTACATGCTGGGCGAATCATTTGTCGGGATGCGCGCGGAAGAGATTCTCATTGCCGCCCGCTGGCTGCAGCGTCATCTGCAGCTGGACGAGCCAGTTGATCTGAAAGCGGTCGGCGAACTGACCGTGCCGGCTCTGCACGCAGCGGTCGTCGAACCGACATTGTTCCGGAATGTCGAGCTGAAGAGTGGTCTGGTCAACTGGAGCAGCGTGATCCACACGGCGCTGACAAAGCGTCAGTTGGCAAACACGGTTCACGGGGCGTTACGAAACTACGACCTGCCCGACCTGGAGGCTTTGATGCCGGAGACACGACTCCAAGTCATTGACCCGCGGGACGCTGCCGGCCTGCGAGTGGAGGAACAGTAGGCCCTGAGTGCTGGTTAGGGACCGACTTCTGAGTTTGCTTAGGCGTGCGGTAGATGAGAATTTACCGCCCCTGAGTTTATCTCAGGGGTCCTCGCGTTTCTGCACTACCCAATCGGTAGTGCAAAGACGCGAGAACCCCCGACGTAAAGTCGGGGGCGTTGGTAAATTCTCAACTGCCGCACGCCTTACTCAGCAGACAGATGTCAGATCACTTCCGGCGCACGCGCGTGCGGCTTCCTGCGGACGCCTTGAGTGGTGGCACAAAACCCTCGTCATCCCCCGCCGGCACTTCGGCACGTAACACTGGCAACGCGCTGGAACGGGTCTTCTCCGCGTGTCGGCTGACTTGGCGCCGGGTTTTCACTTCGACGCTCGGACTGGCATCAAACAGTCCATGCAGGTCATGCGTCCTGGGCGCTTCGTTAACGGGATTCACCGGCTGTGCCGGAAGTCTGGGCAGCGGAGCGGGTTTGCGCGGGGCTGGCTTAGAGTCTGGAGCCGGCTTCAGCGGCTCGGGCAGTGTCGATGGAAGTGCGTTCTCGAGGTCAGCCGCGGGTTGTTCCGGATTCACGACGCCTGGCTCCTCATTGGTGTCATCTGACTCGGAGGAAGGTATGGCCAGTTGGGGCAGGACGAATTCTTCCGGTTCGGTGTGCAGGTAGGGCGATGCGTCGAATCCATGGGTCCGTGCGGAGGCGCGGCGGTGAGCGTCATTCCAGGCATCGGCATCCCACTCGCCCTCGGCCATGTAGACATTGCTGTATCGCAGTAGCGTGCCCTGTCGGTACTGCAAGTCGGCCGCGGCCAGGTTGTATTCAACCAGAGCCTGATAGTACGCCACTTCAGCTTCCGCGAGACTTGCCTGAGCCCGCAGGAACAGGTCCAACGTGTACGTCCCGCCCTTGAAGTTCTTCCACATCAGATCGGCTCGTTGTTCCGCCGCCAGGCGACGGTTCAGGTACGTTTGAGTCGTCACGTACTTCTCAGCCAGTTCCTGAAATGCAAAACCGATCTCGTGAGCGATTTCCTGTTCCTGAGCAGCGAGGACGTCGCGCGCCTTACTCAGTCGCAACTCGATGTTCTGCACCTGAGCTCGCGCGGATCGCAGTCCCAGCGGCATTTGAAGAACAAAACCGGAACTCCAGCCCGTTTGATCCCCGTCGACAAGGTTTCCATACATGTTGCTTGGGCTAACACCGGATACCCCGTCGTCGTAGTCGAGCAGACGGTCGCCGAATCCATTGACGCTGTAGCTGCCGATGAAGTCGAGCCTCGGTCGGACAAGACTTTGAGCCGCCTTGCGCTGAAGTTCGAGACTCTTGATGTTCCATTTGTGCCGTCGCAATTCGACGCGATTGGTCAACCCGGACGCCACACTGCTGGGCCAGTCGAGCTCGATCTTCGACGTCACAGGTTCGTCGGACGGACGGATGATCGCACCATCGTTCACGGGAAGCGCAATCAAACGGCGCATCGCCGCTTCGCTCTTGTAGAGTTGCGAAAGTGCCTCCTGTGACCGCGCCTGAGCAAGGAAATACTGGTCTCGCGCCTGAGCTTCGTCTTCCTTACTGAAGCCCGCGATCCCGCCAACGTCGAGTTTTTTCTTGGCCACGTCCCAGGTTTTTTGAGCGCTGTTACGGGCCGCCACGATGGTGTCGTACGTGCGGTATTGCAGGTACAGCTCCCAGTAGGCGTATTCGATGTCGCGCACGAGACCCGTCACGTTCTGCTCAAGATCGGACAGCGCGATGTCCTGATTGATGCGTGCGATCACAACCCCCTGCGTGACGCCCGACAGGCCTCCGAAAGCATTGGCAATTGGACCGGCGATGCGAGTGAATTCGGCGCCGGCACCCGCCAGCAGTGGATGACGGTATTCCGCTGACACATTGCCGGAATAGACCGACGCGAAGGCCGGGAGCGGTAAATTTCGTCCCGTGTAGTTCACGTTGTGTTGCAGTTCGATCTGTCCGCCGAACCCGAAAGTCTTGGACAGGCTCGACTCCAGACTGGCCGTTTCGCTCGTTGAGTTTCCAGAGATTCCGTCGATGGAAGCATTGTTGCGAATCAACTCATTGCGACCCCACACGGTTGTTGTCGCAAACTGAGCGTCGAATTCAGACAGCGCGGCCTCGACACCCCTGCTGCCAAAAAGAACGCCGGTTTCCTGGATCGCCGGGTCGTAGAAGCTCGGGGATCCATTGGGGTTGGAGAGAATCGAGTTCCCGGCAGACAGAAACGCCCCTTTGCTGCGAATGATCGTGCTGTTCTCAAGACCCAGCCTCAGGCACTCGCCGAGCGGCATGTCACGGATCTGGTCCTTTTGTGGGTGCAGAAGCGTGCGGGGCTGGCCGGAGAGACTGACTTCCTCGGGCAGCTCGGAACCGACATTCGGCCAGTCAATCTGCGTGGCGCGGTCGCGATACCAAGTCTGATCAACTTCGTTTTGAGTCATGTCTGGCTTGACGATGTACTGGGTCTCGTCCACCTGCGCGCAGCCGGAGATAGAAATTATGCAAAACAACGACAAGAAGACAAATTTGGACACAGACATCGTGCGTCGCCCCTGTGACGGTCAGCGCAGCGCGGATTACGTGCGCGTTAAGACCGCTACAGGTGATATCGACCAGCTAATCGGAAGACTTTGACACTTCGTCAGGTTGAGGGCCAAACTCGCGATACGGCCGGCCGAGTAGCCTTTTGACCAGGATGGCTTCGCCAGCGTCGTTGCCCTCGATTGCGTGTCCAATGAACTGCAGAACGTACCCGACGACGAAGCATCCGGCTGCAACTGACCAGTTCTGTTGAACAAGAAACACAACTGACACGACGAAAGTCACGGGGACACCGATGACGTGCAGAATCTGATTCGTACGGTTCCGATGCCGGTCGATGTAGTTTCTGACAAAGCTGCCGATCATTGCGTCTGACTCCTGACAGTGCCGCGAGCCGAGAGCCCCGACATCTCACGATCTGAATGGTGACGACCGCTGCTGACGTGTCTGGTCTTACGGAATAGGCAGGAGTATACTCCCCGCCCCTCGACACCCGGAGTGTCCCGGTTGTGCGACTGCCGCCTGATCGCAAGCATGTCTGGTTCCCGGTTGAGCCAGTTCATTCTGGAGCCAGAACTCAATGGTGCAAACCATTCCCCCGGCTGAGAGTTCCGCTACTTCCAGCAACGACAAGTCTGACGTGAAATCGACCGGACCTTCTGAGCGCACGCTGGTCAGCGACCGAACCTGCTCCCTGACCGGTGTCCAGATTCTGGGCTGCGGCTCGTATGTTCCGGATCAGATCATTACCAACGAACAGTTGGAATCTGAACGCGGCTTTGACCCCGAGTGGATTCGCCAGCGTACCGGTATTCTGCAACGCCGGCACGCTCCCGAAGGGCAGGCGACCAGCGACATGGCCCTGCGTGCCGCGGAACGCGCGATCGAACAGGCCGGCGCTGACCCAGCCGACATCGACCTGCTGGTCATCGGTACCTTTACGCCCGACTTCCTGTGCCCGTCGACAGCCTGCCTTGTCCAGGATCGACTCGGTCTGGACTGCGCCGCGCTGGACGTTCAGGCCGCCTGTTCCGGCTTCATGTACGCACTGGCCACGGGATCGCAGTTCGTCGCAACAGGCAACAGCAAGCTCGCGCTGATCATTGGCGCGGATACGAACAGCCGCATTGTCGACCAGTCCGACCGCACGATCGCTCCACTGTTCGGAGACGGAGCCGGAGCCGTTCTGGTCGGTAAAGGTGAGCAAACTCAGGGCCTGTTGTGCTATCAGCTGGGCTCGGACGGCAAGGGCGGTCCGTTGCTCGAATGCACGGCGGGCGGGACGCTGCACTGCAATACCCCCGAAGACCTCGCCGCCGGTAATCACTACCTGAAGATGGACGGTCGAAACGTTTTCAAATGGGCTGTCCGAATCGTACAGGAGTCGATCGAGCTTGTGCTGGAGAAGTCCGGCCTGACTGTTGCTGACGTCAGCCTGTTCATTCTTCACCAGGCCAATGTGCGGATCGTCAACACGGCGATGGAGAAGCTCGGCATTCCCGCGGACCGGGTTGCCGTCAATCTCGATCAGTATGGCAACACGTCCGCGGCCTCAATTCCAATCTGCCTGGACGAAGGCCTGCAGGATGACCGCATCAAACCCGGAGACGTCGTTCTGATGTGCGGGTTTGGAGCGGGATTAACCTGGGGCACTGGGCTCTTTCGCTGGTAGACGCGTCAGATCGAATAGCTGCTGCCACCTTCCGCGGACTTCTTGTTCAGCCGGTTATGGCAGTGGAGGGCCTCGAGAATAAACTCGGCCACGGACGCCAGCAGAGGCACGCGGAATTCCTCACCTGGCAGGTCCGGCTCGATGCCATTCGCCAGGCTGGGCAGGCTGCTGGCAAATTCCTTAACGGCATCGAATTGGGACACGAGCTGCAGCGACGGAACACTGTCGCCGACCTGAACGGGGTCGCCCGCTTCAAATGACTCGACCAGACTGCGGAACTGCTTTGGTTTGAACCATTCGTCGAAGACATTTCGCACGGCTTCAGCGACCAGCCGCATCAGCAGTCGATCCTCTTCACCCGGCTCCTCGCTCATTGCGAGTTCCATCTTTCCGCGTGAACTGGCTGCGATGTGGTGCAGGTCGCTGATGCGGGCAACGGTGTGTGGCTCTTCGAGCAGCAGACCGCGACGCTCGGCATTCGAGGTAACGTTTTCCAGATTGGCGATCGACATCCGCACGCTGACGCCCGAAGCCTGATTCACGTGCGGGCTGTTGCGAGCCAGTCTCGACGTTTCTTCGATCACTTCCCGGACGAAAAACGGCACGTAGACCTGAACGTCCGAATTACGATCGCACCAGGCATTGCTGTCAGTGATCTCAACGCCCAGTTGTCGAGTCAACGGATAATGCGTGCGCACCACCGAGCCGATGCGGTCTTTCAGCGGAGTGACGATTCGTCCGCGATTCGTGTAGTCCTCGGGATTCGCACTGAAGACCAGACACAGGTCCAGCGGCAGCCGGACTGTGAAGCCGCGAATCTGGACGTCGCGCTCTTCCAGCACATTGAACAGACCGACCTGAATCTTCGGACTCAGATCCGGCAGCTCATTCATGCAGAAGATACCTCGATGACTCCGCGGAATCAGGCCGAAGTGCATGACGTCTTCACTCGCCAGGTGATGCCCCTCGGCGTGTCGAATCAGATCGACTTCGCCGATCAGGTCGGCAATGGTGACGTCGGGCGTCGCCAGCTTCTCGTGATAGCGACGGTCGCGACCAATCCATTCAATCGGGCAGTCGTCGCCCTCGTTGGCGACTCGGTCCCGGGCGTACTTCGACAGCGGAGTCATCGGGTCATCGTTGATGTCCGAGCCATCCACGACCGGAATGGCGTCATCGAGAAACTCAACAAGCATCCGCAGCATGCGAGTCTTGCCCTGCCCGCGCAGCCCCAGGAACAGCATGTCGTGGCGTGACAGGATGGCGTTCTGGATTTGAGGCAGAACGGTTTCGTTGTAACCCAGTATGCCGGGAAACAGTGGCACGCCTGACTTGAGTTTACGGATCAGGTTCCGCCGCATTTCTGCTTTGACGCCGATCGTTTGATATCCGCTCTGCTTGAGTTCACCGATATTTCGTGGTCGGTCCATGATGTGATCGCAATCGGAAGGAGTTGGGCCTATCAGCCGAAGATGCTCTGCGTAACTGTCGCATTTCGTCGTCGTGTTTGTACGACGTAACGCGGCGGTTGGTCAGAGTCTACAGACTCGACCCAGGACATCCGACTCCTCGAGAGCGCAACGCCCGAGCCGGACAATACAAGCCCGAAGCGCAAGCGAGTGCATTCCGGACGATTCACTCGCTGGCGCCTCGGGCTCGTATTCACGGGCCTTCGGCCCGGAACTACTCTTTGCGGCGTTGCCGAGTGCGTCTGCTATCCCCGACTTCAAACAGTCTATTGCATGTCGAGTGTTTAGCTCCCGCCAGCGACTCGCACCGGGGCGTCGTCGTCCTGCGTCGGAATGTTCAGACGGAAGACGACAGGATGGTGATCGGAATAGAACTTCCGAAACTCATTGTGGTTGTACGGTTCGCCCGGATAGGGAGCGGCCAGGGTCCAGTCGTCACGCATTTCGTTGACGAGATCGACGACAGTCATGTCGTACGCCAGATCGATCTCACCGGTGAATGTCGAGTTGAACATGACATGGTCGTACGGTTTCGGGCCACGAATGTTGGTGTTCGTGGGGCGGCACTCGTCGTTCAAAGAAGCGAAGCCGGGGGGCGTAGCCGACGTAAGCTCGGAAGCGTTTTCGATATTCATATCCCCGAGAATAATGAAGTCGTGCTCGGCCTGATCGTGTGCGTCGATCCAGGCCGCGATCGCAGCCAGTTCTTCTTTGCGGCGAGCCCGTTCCCGTGGACCGGCTCCCGGCTTCAGGTGGACCGAGATCAAGACAAAGTCGAGCGACTCGTCCGGTGTTCGGAACCCGAACGCGTACGGCACGCGTTCAAAGTGCTCATGGTTCGATCGATCGGCCGCCAGGTACCCCGATGGCAGGTCACTCGCCACTGATACACGACCCGGCTTGTAGAACACGACCCACCATTCGGTGGACGAGCCATTGCGGTGAATCTTGTCGCTGGTACCCGTGTCTTCTTCCGACATCACATACGAAAACCCGAGACTCGACATTTCCGCAAAGAACTCGGCGGATTCGGCGTCCGGCTTCAACGACGTTCCATCTGGGAATTGTCCGGCAAAAGGCGGCGAAACAAGTTCCTGCACCACGACGATGTCGTACGGAGCCACGACACCGGCAAGTGCCCGGTCATCGCGTTCGCGTGAGTTGCCCAGGAACTGGATGTTGAACGAGCAGACCGTCAACTGCCCCGTACCACTCGCGGACGCTGCCTGGATTCTGGGCGCGACATCGCCGGCCGACTGATCCGCGGGAATCGTCAACGATGGCGGAGGAGCGGAGTTCTCAGCAACGGATTCGAGAATCGCTTCCGCGACTTCACAGCCCGCAAGACCGACGACCAGCATCCACAGCAGAGTGTGACGAACCATGTGGCTTCCTTGCCTTTGGAGAATTGATCGACCCGTCTTGAGCAGAAATCGGCACGACTGGCCGTGTTTCTGCAATCAGGTCGACTGGTTTTTCCGGTAAGGCAAAGAAGCAGCGACGTGCGCAAAGCCGGCGGCAGTTGGGAAGCGTCTCATCAGGCGCACGGAGAATCGTCAGCTCTGTAACTCTTACAAAACCGGAGATTCGCGATGTGTCATGCGGCGGCGAAACGCCGGACGCGGGGTTTAAGTCTTAGAGAACAACTCGGACTTCTGCTTGGAAGGAATCCCGCATGCAAAACATCATCCGCGTCCTGTCAGTCAGTTCGCTGCTTGCACTTGGAGCGACCGGTTGCAGCAGTATGAATCACACGCAAAGAAGTTCCCTGGCAGGTTCTGCAGTGGGAACGACGGCCGGCGCGATCATCGGTCATCAAAGCGGACACGGCCCGGCCGGGGCTGCCATTGGTGCGGTTGCAGGCGGAGTGACAGGAGCACTTGTTGGCAACGCAAGGGACGAACGAGATGCGGCAATCTTGCGGGCCGAGTATGCCGAAGGCGTGCTCGACTCTCAGCCTGAGATGACCAATGACGACCTGATTCGCATGCGTCGCGGCGGCCTGAGTGACGACGCGATTATCACCGCCGTACGATCCCGCGGCGGTCGCTTTGACCTGAGTCCAGATGCTCTGATCACTCTGAAGCAGTCCGGCGTCAGCAACCGAGTCATCCGCGAGATTCAATCCGGCGGTGCATCAGGATCGGAAACAACGTATCTGGCCGGCGGTTCATCCAGGTCAGCCCACATCGTCGTGGTGCCTCGGCTCGTGACAAGCTATCGCGTCCGCCCCGCAGTGCGTCGACCCGTCGTCGTGAGACCACGACGTGGCGTCCGAGTTGTGCGACGACGCTGAGGTCTGCACAGAAGCCGGAGCCACCTGCTGGCAGTCGGAGTTGATTGTCGATTGATGATTGACGATTGTTGATGCGCGAAGTGGCAGGACCTCCTGCACTTCGAACTCTTCACTCCGCACTCCCCACGGAGCCGTGCTATGCACAGCTATTGCCGGTGTCTCGCTTCAACCGTTTGCTTCCTCGCCGCGACGATGACCGTCGCCACAGCAACCGACTGGCCGACGTGGCGATTCGACGCCGGGCGCAGTGCCGCGACTCCAGAGGAATTGCCCGAGACGTTGCATCTGCATTGGACCAGAGCCATGCCGGCACTCAAGCCCGCATGGCCCGAGGACCCGCGGCTGCAGTTCGATGCGTCGTACGAACCGGTGGTCGCCGGTGACACGTTGTTCTTTGGCTCGTCACGAAACGACTCGGTCACGGCCGTCGACCTGCAGGCGGGTATGCAACGCTGGAGGTTCTTTGCCGACGGACCCGTCCGGTTCGCACCACTGGTCCACGCTGGCCGAGTTTACTTCGGAGCCGACGACGGGGCTCTTTATTGCCTCGACGCGCAGACCGGAACACTACAGTGGCGATTCGTCGCGGCACCGACGCCCCGCAAGGTCATCGGCAGCGAACGCGTCATTTCCGTCTGGCCAGTCCGCGGCGGACCGGTCCTCGTCGATGGGCGGATTCACTTTACGGTGGGTGTGTGGCCGTTCGAGGGGACATTCCTGTACTCGCTCGACCCGACGACCGGGCAAGCGCTCGATGGCCCGAAAGCCAGCAATGCACGGGCGACGACGGTTTCACACGATGTCGTCACGCTGAACGACCTGACGCCACAGGGCTACCTCGCCGCCACAGAAACTTCGCTGTTCATCCCGCAGGGACGATCACTCGTCGCCACGTTCGATCGAAAGACGAAACGCTTCGGGAAATACAGCTATAGCACACGAGGCGTGACGAATTACCACGTGTCTGCGACAGGCCGCTGGCTGTTTCACGGAGCCGTGACGTACGACACCACGACGAAGAAGCAGATTGGCCTGTCGACTCGGACGCCAGTTTTCAGCGGTGAAGTGATGTATGCCGCGGAAGGCGCGGCAGCAGTCGCGTTCGATCTGAGCGACGTCAAACTTGTCGAACGCACGGATCGCCGCGGCAAAAAGAGCACAGTCCCGGTCCTGACAAAGCTCTGGAGCGTTCCGGTTGCCGCGATCTACGGCGACGCACCCGAGACTGCGAAAAAGCAGTTGGCTGAGAAGCCACTGGTCATTGACCTGCTGGCCGGAAATCGCGTCTACGGTCACCAGGGCGGTCTAGCCTTCGGTCTTACGTTGAAGTCGGGTCAGACGCCGGAAGTTACCTGGCGAGCCACGTTCGATCAGAACATCGCATCCCTGATTGCCGCCAACGGCAGTCTGGTCGCGACCACACTCGAGGGCGCTCTGCACTGTTTCGGAGGAACCCAGACAAAACCAACGGTTCACAGGGACCCCGAACAACGGCGGCCGGACGAGAACGAGACCTGGTCCGCACGCGTGACGGCCATGCTGGCAGAGCAGAACCCGGGCGATGCCTATTGCGTGGCCGTGGGGGCCGGATCGGGAGGCCTGATCTCTGAATTGATCCGACAGTCAGAACTGCGGATCGTTGTGGTTGACCCGGATGCCAGGCGGGTTGCCCAGCTGCGGCAACAGTACGACCGGCTCGGTCTGTACGGAACGCGGATCCTTGCGCAGGTCGGACAACCGCTCGAGCATGAGTTGCCGCCCTACCTCGCGCATCTGGTCGTGTGCGAAACGCCCGACAAGTTTGGTCTGACGACGCAGCCCGCGGCAGTGGGCGAGTTATTTCGGATACTGCGACCTTATGGCGGATCAGCCTGGCTGTTCGGAGGCAGCACCGACCAGTCGAAGATCGCCGCAATGGCCAGCGTCTTGAAACTCGCCCCGGCGGAATTGAAGCAGGGCGCTGACTCTCTGGTTCTGACGAGACCCGGTGCGCTGCCAGGCGCAGCCGACTGGACTCACGAATACGGCGACGCATCGAACACGCTGATGTCGCAAGACACACTGGTGAAAGCCCCGCTGGGTGTGTTGTGGTTCGGCGGACCGGCGTCCGACGGAAGTCTGTTCTACAACCGTCACTTCTGGGGACCTAGTATGGCGGTGATCGGCGGACGCATGTTTCTGCAGGGACCCGGCAAGCTGACAGCCGTCGACGTTTACACCGGCCGCATCCTGTGGCAACTGCCGCTCGAAGGTGAAGCAAACTATCTGCCCGGTCGCCGCGGCAACGACTTTGAAGGCACGATTGCCGGGTATCATTTCCTGGCCGTCGAGGACGCTATTTATCTGGTCCACGAAAAAAGCTGCCTCAAGCTGGACCCAGTGACCGGCGATCAGATCAACGAATTCAAGTTGCAGAATCCGGAAGACGACTGGGGCCGCATTCGTGTCATCAAAGACAAGCTGATTGCCGAGGTCTTCCGTCAGATCGATAAGGACGTCAGCAAGCTGCCGCCCGCACGGCGATTGCTGGCGGGATCAAAGGCCGCCGTCGAAATCCTCGCCGTCGATCGTCATACCGGATCCAAACTCTGGTCGCACGAAGCCGAGGCCAGCTTTCCGGTGATGTCTGTCGGCACAGACCGCATTTTTGCGTTCGATGGCGCTCTGGCCGGTTTCTACAAGGACTGGAAACGCCGCGGCGTTATTCCGAAAGCCTCCGATATCCGCTACGCCAAAGCCATCGACCTGGAAACCGGCAAACTGGTCTGGAAGCAGGAAACGGACATCATCGGCACGTGGATGTCGTATTCCGGCGGCAAAGACGTGGTCCTGTTGAGCAACAAGTCGAGCATCATGGCGGTCAACGGACGAAATGGAAAAGAGTTGTGGAAGCAGTCGTCCGAAGGCGTTGGCTTTCGTGGACATCCCGAAAGTCTGTGGGACCGCGTCATTGTCTGGAACGATCGACTGATTGATCAGCGCGGACCTGGACTGTCCTGGAACCTGATGACTGGCAAACGAGTGCCTCGGATTCACCCCGTCACCGGAAAAGAGATTCCGTGGGAGTTCACGAAGTCCGGGCATCACTGCAATTATGCAATCGCAAGCCCGCACTTGATCACATTTCGCGCCGCCGACGCCGGCTTCTGCGATATCGAGTCGGGAAACACGTCTCGACTCAGTGGCTTTCGCAGTGGTTGCCGCAACAGCCTGATCCCGGCCAATGGCGTGCTGAACGCTCCCAACATGGCTCACGGCTGCAGTTGCGGATATTCGCTGTTTACATCACTCGCACTCGTCAATCTTCCACAGTCGGAAGTGTGGAGCTACTCCGCGTTGAAGTTCGATCCAAAGAAAGATGCCGTGCGCCGGGTTGGTGTCAACTTCGGAGCCCCCGGTGATCGCCAGGACGAATCCGGCACGCTGTGGGTGGACTATCCCAACAGGGGGGGCACCTCACCGGCCATTCCAATCAAGGTAACCGCCGACAGTCCGCGCTACTTCCGCCGCCACTCATCGCTGCTGCAGGGAGACGGTGTCAGATGGGTCGCCGGTTCGGGCGTCGAAGGCGCAACGAGTGTCACTCTGACACTCAGCGCGACAAAGCCAGACACGCCACAGTCCTACACCGTGCGTCTGCACTTCGCCGAACCGGACAACATCCAGCCTGGCGAACGCGTCTTCGACATCGCCCTGCAGGGCAAACCCGTGGCGGAAAACGTCGACATTGCGCGAGAATCCGGCGGCAGCAACGTGGCGGTGATCCATGAGTTCCAGAACGTCCTCGCGGGAGCCAGTCTGAAACTCGACCTGACCCCGCGCGCGGGACGCCCAATCCTCTCAGGCATCGAAGTCGTCGCCACGAAAGACTGATCCGCGAAGACGTTCTTCGAGCTGGGCCAACCGGTGTTTCAGGGCGGCCACTTCATCCTGCAGTACGTAACCCAGCTTCTGCCCAACGCGCAGCGCAGACTCCACCGGAACGCGCTGCTCCTCATCGGAAAACTGAAGTTCGCTGAGCCAGATCAGCCCGTCGCCGGTCTGGACGAGCGCGCCGCGATCCGAGTCAAGCAGCAGAACTCGTCCGGCAACTCCTCGCCAGGGCAGATGGTTCTCCAGCTCAGCGCGCCACACGATCAGTTTGCGGTCCTTCGCCCATGTGTAGGCGCCCGGATGCGGAGTGGCTGTCGCTCGGATCAGAGCATGAATCTCGTGTGCCGAGCTGTTCCAGTCGATCAACCCGTCTTCTGGACCACGGCGTCCGTGGTACGTCGCCAGAATCTCTTCCTGCGGCTGCGGATTCCACTGACCGGCAAGTAGTTCCGGAATCCACCGATCGAGAGCCGTGACGGTCGCGGCTTCGAGTTTCCTGGCGACGTCGTTCGCGTAATCAGTGGGGATCACCTCGAACGGTTCCTGCACGAAGATCGGACCCGAATCGATGCCGTCGTCAATCAGAAAAAATGTCGCCGCCCCGGGAGAATTATCGAGTGTCAGCCATGCCAGCGGAGCCCGCCCGCGGCCGGCCGGAAGAAATGTTGGATGAAACCCAACACACCCGAGCTTCGGAATCGCCAGCATGTCGTCACGCACGAGCTGCGAGAGTCCCACAACAAACAGCAGGTCCGGCTTCCAGTCCCGCACGTGCTGTACGATGTCGTCGTCGTTGACGTTCCGGAACGTCACACACGGAATCCCGGCCGAATCGGCAAGCTCGTCCAGCGTTTCAAACCCCGTCACCGTTTGTCCGGACTCGGCACGCAGTTGCAGCACGCCCACGACGTCCGCACCATGGCGAATCAGAGCATCCAGCGTCAGTCGCGTGCTGCTGACAGCGCCAGCGACAACGATTCGGAGAGAGGTTTGCGGCATCCGGGGAGTTTGAAGGAAGAGGGATGAAGGATGAAGGATGAAAGCCGCCCATATGGAGAATTAGCACTCGCCGCACCCTACAATGGCTACGCACCGTCGGGGATGACCGGTCGTCGGCTCATCCTTCATCCTTCATCCTTCATCCTTCGAGTCCAATGGGTAAAAAACGCTTCTGCATGCCGGACCCGGCGGCAGCCATCACGGACGAACTCCTGATGAGCTATATCGAACGCGGCAGCCGGGTCATCGACCTCGGATGCGGCGATGGGCGATTGCTCTGCAAGCTGCGCGATGAGTACGACTGTTCGGTGCAGGGCGTCGAACTCGACCTCGACGGAATCAGCGCAAGCCTCGGGAACGGCGTTGCGGTGATCCGTGCGGACCTTGACGAAGGACTGGCCGAGATACCGGATGACGCGTTCGACTGTGCGGTCCTGAGTCAGACTCTGCAACAGGTGCGGTTTCCCAAGAAGGTGCTGAGCGCGATTCAGCGGATATCACAGCGGGCTTTGGTTGTCGTCCCGAATTTCGGGTACTGGAGAATCCGTTATCAGGTGATGTGGAACGGACGGGCTCCGGTGACCGAGGCACTGCCATACGAGTGGTACAACACGCCCAACCTGCATTTCATGTCGATGCACGACTTTCGCGATGTGGCGACACGTCTGCATTTTCGCATTCGTCAGGAGCTGCCCATCATCGGCGGCCGCGCACGCAAGCGAGCCTGGATGCCGAATCTCCGTGCGGAAAGCTTGCTGTACGTTCTGGAACGGGATGGCTGACTCGTCCGCAAACGGTCGCGCAATTACCGCATAAATGCGGTTACTACGAACATCAGGCAATGGGAATCGCGTCCTGTCAATCCCCCACGTCCGTGCGCGACCGGTCGGCAGTTCACACGTTTCCGAATCCTGTTTCTGTATGAGTCGACGCCGCGATCTATGTTTGAATTGATCGCCTTTCCGTCGACCCCGTACGCACGCAGAGATCCGATGAGCAGCACGACTATTAGCACGGATTCCGTCGACCACTCGTGGCACGACGAGGCGATGCCTGACCTGCCGAATGCGGCGGCCGCGCAGGATTTGTCGGCACTGGTGGACCTCTACGCGGTCGCTGAATACCTGCCGCCAGCCGACTGGGTGACGCAGCTGAATCTGATCAAGCCGCGGAAAGATGTCCGCTGTCTCAGCCAAAGGACTCGGATCGCTAAACGAGTCATGGACATTGTTGGTGCGACGACTCTGCTTGTCCTGCTGGCACCAGTCATGATCGCGACTGCAATTGCCGTAAAGCTGACATCGCGTGGACCGTCGATTTTTCGGCAGACTCGTGTCGGTCTGAACCTGCGAGGTGGCAAGAAGCCTCGCGACCGACGCGAGCCTTCCCCGAGTGGTCCGCCGGAAGGTGCCGAGCGCCGCACCGGGCAGGATCGGCGCGAGCTGAATAATTACGGCCGCCCGTTCGTGCTGTACAAGTTCCGCACGATGCGACTGGATGCAGAAATCAACGGTGCTCAGTTTGCGACCGAGGGTGATCCGAGAGTGACGTCCATCGGGCGATTCATGCGGAAAACTCGATTGGATGAACTGCCGCAGTTGTGGAATGTCCTGCGCGGCGAAATGTCGCTCGTTGGTCCGCGACCGGAACGCCCGGAATTCATGGCCGAACTTTCGGAAGACATCCCGAACTACCTTGATCGACTCGGTCTGAATCCCGGACTCACAGGACCGGCTCAGGTGATCAATGGCTACGGCAACAACCTGGAGAGCTTTCGTCGCAAGGTCGCGCTCGACCTGCTGTACCTCCAAAACTGCTGCCTGTGGAACGATGTGAAGATTCTGTTCCGCACGATCCGCGTTGTACTCACGGGCAGCGGCGCCTTGTGAGTCAGCTCCACTCGATCGCGCCCCGAGCATTGGAACGAGTTGATCAAGCGAGTACTTTCCCGGACGCTGGCGCGTTCCACTCGTGAGCCTGATCGAGAAAAGCCGTGTCACCTGTTTGATCTCTTGGCAGATATCGCGGAGACGAACAACCTGATCGACAAGCATCCGCACACGGCGACGCAACTTGAAGAGCTTGTCGAGATCATGCGGTCGGACGAAGGCTACCGCACGAGGCTGTATCGATAAGTTTGTAGTAACCGCATTTATGCGGTTCGATCGCGTCTCCGGCGCCCACAGTCGGTGGGCGTTGGTCTGTCTCGAACAACCCGACAAGTCGGGTTACTACAAACGGTGAAGGCTATGAATCGACTCGACGGTCAAGTGTCATGGATCAGCGGCGGTGCTTCCGGCATCGGTGCCGCGACGTGTCGACGATTCGCGCGGGAAGGCGGGGCAGTGGTTATCGCTGACGTGCTGGGAGAGTCTGGCCGGCAACTGGCAGACGAAATCAACGCAGGTGGCGGGCGGGCACTGTTCAGTCAGTGCGACGTCTCCGATGAGTCCCAGGTAAGTGGTTCGATCGACGCAACGGTCAGTCAGTTCGGTGGTCTGCAGACGGTCGTCAACTGCGCGGGCATCGTCCAGGTTGGCCTGCTTCACGAATACAGCGAGGCCGACTGGGACCATTTGATGGGCGTCAATGTGAAGAGCATTTTCTTTGCCATCAAGCACGCCATCGAACATCTGCGGAAGCACGATCGCAGCTACATGGTCAACGTTGGCTCGATCAGCAGCTTCATCGGGCAGGCTGCGACTCCAGCGTATACGACGTCCAAAGGAGCCGTGTTGTCGTTGACGCAGTCGATCGCTCTGGACTATGCCGCAACCGGACTGCGGTGTAACTGCGTGTGCCCAGGCATCACTGATACTCCGATGCTGCGCCGGCATCTTGGTACGACGCCTGATCCGGAAGCCACTCTTCGAGATCGCGTCCGCCGCGTCCCGTTGAATCGATTGATGCGACCTGACGAGATTGCGGGCACCATCGTCTATCTGTGCTGCGAAGACTCGGCCGGAGTGACCGGCACATCGATTGTTGTTGACGGCGGATACCTCGCCGCGGCGGAGTGGAACAGTACAACGTAGCTAATTCGCCGCATCAGCTAACGAGAATAAGGATTCTGCCATGCCGGTCGATCGTCACCGTACGATCATCGCGATCATTGGGATCGCGTTCGGACTGTTCCTGCTGGAAGACGTGACTGGCTGGGAATTCTCCGCTGGCTACAGGGCCGTCCCGCTTGACGTGGAAAACGCCTGGTCCGGGCTGCTGGCCGGCGACACGGTCCTGGAGAGTGTTCACACCTTGCTGACTCTGGTGACGGCTGTGTTTCTGCACGGCGGTGTTGAACACGTCCTCTACAACATGGTGTTCTTATGGGCGTTCGGCAGTCTGACCTCGCAGCACCTCGGACAGTGGTGGGCGTTGCTGTTCTTCTTTGTCACCGGAGCCTGCGGGAACATCGCACACGTCCTGTTGAATTCAGGCTCGCCGATTCCCCTGCTGGGTGCTTCCGGGGCCGTCTCTGGATTCGAAGGTGTGTATCTGGGACTTGCGCTGCGGTGGTCATTGCACTGGCCGGACGTCTGGCCGCTGGCACATCCCGTCCCTCCCAGCCAGTTGTGCATTTTTGCGGTCGTGGGATTTCTGTTCGACGTGTTCGGCCTGATGAACGGCTATCCGGGCGTGGCCTTTGGTGCCCACATCGGCGGCTTTCTGTCGGGACTCGCGATCGCCGGATTGATTACGACAACACACCCAACGCCGGATGCCTGGCAGCGACGATGGTCCTTGCGTTGAACGCCTTGCGTGGGACCCGATGCCACCGACCGACTGACGCGGTAGCCGAATTCGCCAGAATTTGGACTATCACTGGAATTCACGCACCTGGCGCTGGCGACTTCGGCTACCCAGGCCTGTGTCTCGGCGAGCAACCAGAACTATTTCCGAGCGACGACATCCGCCTGCGGTAAATCGCGGGCAATCTCCTCGACACGATATCCCATTCCGGTTGGCCCGAGGGTCGACAGATCGACGCTGCCTCCAAGCCGTCGAAACATGTCCGGATGCACGACTGCCTCCGGTTTCGATGCGTCCGGATAGAACTGCATGCTATTAGTTTCGACGCTGCCGATGAGCGTCCCGGCATGTGCGGCCAGTCTCAGGTGAGCGATCTGGGCCAGCATGGGATTTGCCAGATCCTGCACCATGACTGGCATGCCGTGCGCCTTGGCCCAGCACAGGCTGAGGATGGCTCCCGTCTGCGTCTTGCAGGTTTTGAGGGCCACACCCGACCAGCCCAGTTCTCGGCCGCGTCGAACGTGCTGCCAGTCGTGGGCACTCTCGTCGAGGTACACTGGTTTCCGGGCAGCAATACTGCGTGCGTCGATCGCGTGGCGATCCAGGTCGTATGGAAACGGCTGCTCAATGTAGAGCAGCATGCCGTAGATTCGCGGGTGCCGCGCACACAACTGGTCGAGAATCCCGGTGACGTAGTCAGGATCAAGAACGGTGCAATTCAAGTCGGCTGTCAGCCATGTCGCGCCGTATTCGATCGCCAGTTGCCCGACGCGGATCAGTCGTTCGAGATCCCAGGCCTGATCGCTGCCCCGCAGTTTGACTTTCAGGCAATCGAGTTTGTCCTGCTTGATCCACTCGGTCAGAACGACAGGATGCCCGTCATCGGGTTCGTCACCGGTCAGGTCGGATTCCGTTAACGGGTCGAGTCCGGCGACGAGATGCCAGGCCTTCAGACGCGTTTTCGCAGGGCGTTGCAGGAACTCATCCGGGTACCGTCCCGCGAACGAGACGTTGGTGTCGACAGCCGGTTCGAGTAAAGCTGACAGGTCACGATTGAGCCACTCGGCACCGTACAAGTCATAGATATCACGTTGATGCAGATTGCCGAACGCATCGTGTAGAGCCACATCGAACGGACTGCTGCACACGAGCGCTGCAAGGTATGGCAACGATTCCTGCTCAGTCGCCTCGCTGTTTAGTGATGCGGCGAGGTCGTTCAACTCCGATTCAATAAACTCTGATCCCAGCTCCAGCGGATGACCGTATGAATGGAATTCAGCCCAGGCGTGCGTTAGTCGACGACACAGCTCGACCATACGGTCGTGCCGTTCCCCATACGTCAGTGACGACGGCCAGGCCCACTGCACGCTCAGTGGCGTTTCGCCCCAGCCAACCGCGGTGCGTCCGGTGCGGTCTTCAACTGTCAGCCGCACTCGGGCGCACGTGACTTCGGTCAGAACTTCCGGGCCAAACTTAATCGGCATCCGTGTGCGGACTGGCAGCAGATACAGCTCGGCACGCGTAACGCGAATGTCTGTCGCCTTTCCCCCACTCATTTGTTGTCCAGACCGTCGTTGGCGGCGTCACCGAGACCGCCTTCCGGCACGACGACAGACACCACGGCCGGTTTTGGGGTGGTCCACTTTTCCCAGCTTGATGGAATCGAGTGGGCCGCCGTGCGATAGGCCATGCCTATCAACAGGACGATTCCGACGACACCCGCAATGTTGACGGCGGTGCTGTTCTTCGCCGACCCCATCACATCCTCGCGACTGGTCAGCCACAGCAGCACGGCAGCGATCAGTGGAGCACCCAGCACCGTGACGGCCTGAGCGAAGATGATGGTTGGCGTTCGGTCGAAATTCAGAATGATGGCTGCCAGCGCGATGACCATGCCCGTAAGCAGGGCTGCCGCCGTCATGATGCGCGGCCATTTGTCTTCCGGTCGACTGCCCAGGTTCAAACTGTCGGCCAGGATGAAACCGCCGATCATCGAGTTCACAAGGAAGGACGAATACGCCGCCGAGAACAGTCCGAGGCAGAAGACAATCTTAGCGCTCGGGCCGAAAGTGCCTTCCAGTGCGTTGGCCACCTCGATGGGGTTGCCCAGTGAAACAGGGCTTCCCGTGTAGAGTCCGGCGGCTGCCGTCGACATCAGCATGAGCGTGATCAGAAACATGATCATTGAGCCAATACGGGCGTCGATCAGACCGCTCTTAAGTTCCGGCTCGGTCCAGCCCTTTTGCCGCACGAGGTACGCCTGGTAGTAGCCCGCCGTGATCACGAACGTCGTGCCGACGAGTGCCAGGACGCTGAGAATCAGCTCCTGAACTTCCTTGTCACCGCTGGACTTTCCACCTGACGGGATCAATCCGGCCACCATCGCCCCGACGTCAGGTTTCAGGCTAATCAGATTGATCGCGAAGCAGATGAGCATGAGTGCGACGAACGCCATCATGACCCGCTCGAGCATTCGGTAGAGATCTTTGAACACAAAGATGAACGAAATCGCCAGCGCATTGAAGAGGATGATCAGCCCTGCAACGAGCCATTTGTTTTCGACGAATACTTCGAACGCAGCACCAACGCCGATGTTGTTTCCCGACTGGAACGCGGCCGAAATGAAAAAGGCACAGGCACCAACGAGGATCGCCAGGCCGCTTCCGGCATGCTCACGAATCAGGTCACCGGGCGCTTTCTTCGCGAGCACGCCGAGTCGGGCTCCCAGTGTCATGTACAGCATCATGAAGGCGACCGAGACCACCACCACCCACAGCATCGAATACTCTTCGTTCGCCCCCACGCGCGAACTGGTCATGATGCTGCCTGGTCCAATGACGACGCAGGCGGTGATCAGTCCGGGACCGATTCGCTGATACCACGGACGGGAGGACGAAGCTGCGGCAGGTTGACTCATGGTGGGTTCCCGGAAGATGTGCTGGCAATTGACGTCTGCAACTGCGAAGAGCAGTATCCTGGTCGACGGTCGGAACGAATTGAACTGTCCTCGATCAAAGCGCTCTCGCCATGAGATTTCTGACCTGTACGCTTGCCGTTTCTGCATTGCTGACAATCACAGCCGCGGCGGCTCCGGCGGCCGATCCGCCCGATCTGATTCTCACGGGCGGACGCATCGCAACGCTGGATGAGCAGAATTCGTTTGTCGAAGCGATCGCTATTCGAGACGGGCTGATTCGGGCGACCGGGACGACTGCGGCGATTCGTCGCATGGCCGGCCCCGAAACTCGAGAGATCAAGCTTGCAGGTCGCACGGTCATTCCCGGCCTGATCGAAACGCATTGCCATGCAATCGGAGTCGGGTTATCGGCAATGAACGTGCCTTACCGCGATCTGCGGTCAATCGGCGAGATACAGGCATGGGTGCAAGAACGAGCGCAGGAAGTACCAGCCGGCCGGTGGATTCAAGTTCCGCGAGCGGACATCACTCGGCTGGCTGAAATGCGGTTCCCGACGCGCGACGAGCTGGATGGCGCATCGGCAACACATCCCGTGAGTCTGACGTCGGCTCGAAAAGAAGCCCTCAACGGCGCGGCCTGGAAGGCACTGGGTGTCGAGAAGAACTCGGATGAACTGTCCGGGGCGAAAATCGTCCGCGATGATAAGGGGCGGCCCTGGTTGCTTTCAGGCGGATCTCAGTACATTCGAAAACACGTCCCCCGCCCCGAGTATTCGAAGGAAGAAAAGCTGCGGGCGCTCAAACGAGTTCACGACGCGTATGTCAGCGTGGGGATCACGAGTATCTTCGAACGCGCGCTGAATGCCGATGGCTGGCGGCTGTATCAAGCGTTGAAACACCGTGGCGACCTGCAACTTCGGGTCACCGCGACGATTCGTCAGCAGTTCAGCTCAGGCAAGCAGGTAGAGGACTTCACAACGAAACTCTGTCTGACGACGGGGAGTGGAGACGACTGGCTGCGGGTTGGCCCTTTGAAGATCACCGTCGACGGAGGCATTCACTGGGGCACTGCTCATCTGCGCGAGCCCTTCGGACCACGCCGCATCAACTTCTATAAGAACGAGACACTCGTCGATCCCGACTACAACGGCCAGCTACGTTACTCGGTCGACCAGATGCGGGATGTATTTCTCGCGGGTCACAAACTGGGCTGGCAGATGTGCTGCCATGTTGCGGGTGATGCGGCAGTGGACCGCATTCTCGATGCACTCGAAGCGGTGAATGAGGAACTTCCCCTCAAGGACCGGCGGTTCACACTGACTCACGCTTACTTTCCTGTGAAAGATGCGATTGAACGATGTCGTCGGCTGGGAGTCTGCGTCGACACGCAGTCCTACGTTTACTATCGCGACGCAAGATTCATCAATCGTATCTACGGGCCGAACTGGTCCAGCCGCTTCATCGGCGTGGGCGAGTGGTATCGCGGTGGCGTGCCGGTCACGATCAACAGCGATCACATGATTGGCCTCGATCCCGATCACTCGATGAATTCATTCAGCCCGTTTCTGCAACTGTTTATCGCGGTGACACGTCGGGATGCGTATGGCAACGTCTACGGCGAACATCAGAAGCTGTCGCGCACAGAAGCGCTCAGGTGCGTGACGACGAATGCTGCATGGCTCGGTTTCGACGAAGGCCGGAAAGGCACACTGGAACCAGGCCGGTTCGCCGACCTGGTTGTGCTGGACCGCGACTACTTCACCTGTCCCGAGAATGACATCGCTGCCATTCGACCAACGCTGACCATTGTGGCGGGAAAGATCACGTTTGAATCCCCGAAGCGGTCATCATCTGAGGGCAATCGTTGACGCTGGAATGGACACGCCGGTCAACCACTCTATTCTGAACGTCGCCAGTACAGGTATGCCGGGACACCCAGCAGAATGAGGGCGAAGCCCATCATGGCTTCCATCGGCTGGCCCTTGAAGATGTACACCAGAAACCAGCAGTAGAAGACGATGTATACGATCGGGACGACCGGGTAACCCAGCGTGCGATACGGTCGATCCAGATCAGGGCGTTTTCGACGCAGGATGATGACTGCCGCCACAGCCAGCACGTAGAAGATGCTCGAAACAAAGATGATGGCATTGGTCAGGATGCTGAAGATCGACTTCTCGCGGAAGTAGGGCACCGTTTCGACCAGAACGGCCGAGAGCACGACCAGCAGGGCTCCCAGCAAAGCCTGAATTCCAATCGCCAGTGCCGGTGTGCGATACCGGGCATGTACGTCGCCCAGCTTCGAAAAGAAGACCCGGTCCCGTCCCATCGCAAAGGACACTCGCGGTCCCAGCAGCAGATTGCTGTTGATCGCGCCCAGTGTGCTGAGCATCACACCGATCGACATGAGCTTGCCGCCCAGCGGTCCCAGCAGGCGATTGACCATCAGCTCGGCCACATGCTCGCGGTTCGCTGGTTGAGCCATCTCGTCCAGCGGTATGACCGCGTGATAGGCCAGGTTGGCTCCGATGTAGAGCACGATCAGCAGCCCGATTCCGCCGAACAGTGCGATCGGGATGTTCCGCTGCGGGTCGCGGATTTCCTCAGCGACCGGAGTAATGCCATGCCAGCCGTTGTAGGCCCACATCACTGCCAGCAGCACGGCGGCGAACTGCGTTACAAGAGTCGGCTGCAATGGCTTTGTCGTGGATTGAAACGTCGCAAACGATGCAACTTCGTGGCCGGCCAGTTCCATCACGAAGGGCAGCACGGCCACGAACGCCACGAAGCCGGCCTTGATGACAGTTGTCGTCGCCTGCACCCAACCGCCCCACAGCACGCCCATGACGTTCACAACACCCATACCCAGTTGCAGCCCGATGGCCAGCACAACCTGAGTTGTCAGGCTGAATCCGATCCCCGTCATGTTGGAGAACGACCCGACAAAGATCATCGCCAGCGCGCCTGTCGATGCCGGGCGGTTGAACAGGCACTCCTGCCAGCCGAACAGGAAAGCCGTCAGCTTTCCGTATGCCTCTTTCAGATAGACGTACAGACCACCGGCGCGAGGCAGCATGACGGCCAGTTCGGCAAAGCACAGACCGCCCAGCAGGCACAACACGCCGCCAACAATCCATGCCGTGATGATCAGATCGAAGCGCCCGGCTTCCGCGGCGATGCGACCCGGCTTGGCGAAGATGCCCGAGCCGATCACGTTGCCAACGACAATGGCGATCGCCATGCCGGGCCCGAGTGCTCGCAACAGGCCAGGACGATCAGACTCGTGCGCTGCGTCAGTCGACATGGGTGAAGCCAATTGTTGATCCGTCAGGAAAGCCGCCGGGTGCCGCTGCGCGATTTACGCAGAGTCGGTCGATACAGCCATTTCGCCGAAGTGCTCGATATGACTGGTTGCTGCGGAGGTTATCCCTCCTCGATCAGGGCTACCACTCCGGCGATCGCTCCACTGCCGGAGGCATTACCTTCAGATTTGCTCACATAATTAGGGGATCCACCCCACAACCTGGTTAGAGATGCCTCGTCATTCGGCCGGTCCGACTACGGGATCGTGAATCCGGACTGGGACGTCCAGGCTGAACCGACTCCATGTCGAAATCTGACACACGATTGGTGGCGTATCACAAAGATCGACCCCGCACCTTCAGACGTGACTCCTCATGACACCGACCGGTCAGCGGCAACACCACCGATTCACGACGTGCGACGGCAAGCACTTTTCGGCAGACGTGCGACGCGAGAAAACTGACGAGACGTACGATGGCCGTGTCGTCGACCTCTCAGTGGAGGGAGCGAGACTGGCTCTCCGCAGTCCCGTCGCCGTCGGCGAACAGCTCAATGTCGGTCTGCATGTCGATGCAATTGGGATCAGTGAACAACGCTCGGCCACGGTGTGCTGGACGGCGCTCACCCGCGATCTCCTGTGGCACACCGGAATTCGCTTCACAGAACCGCTGAGTGACAGCACGATCGATTCGTTGGCCAATGCCACGATTATCGAACGGCGGCGGTCGAATCGCGTAAAAGTTTCGATTCACGCAACTGCTCGACTCGAAACATCGCGCCACCAGATGGACGTGCGCATTGCCAACATCTCAACCAACGGACTCGGTATGGTTTCGCCCGAGCCTCTGGAAGTTGACTGGCGTGTCATGATCTCGGTCGATAGTCCGACTGAGCCTTGGGCGGTTCTTGCTCATGTACGCTCCTGCACACGAGCCCGACGCGGGTATGCGATTGGTTGCGAGTTTGTTGATCACGACGTTTACCGGCAAGTCTGCGATGTGATCCGCGGGAACCGGATGCCAATTCAAAAGTCCCGTTGGTGCAGACTCCGTGATTATGCCTTCGGTGCCGTCTCCGCGTTCGTGTGCATGACCGCTATGACTCACTGGCACACGCCGCAGGACACCGACGACGCCCCTGCCTGGGAACAGCATCGACTCCAGGCGGACTCACAGCAGGTCGAGCGATTCTAAACGTCCGAACGGTCGTCGCTTAGAGCGGTGTACCTATTTCATGGCGGTGGCTTCCAGCCGGCGTCGTGAGATATCGCTGCCGCTGGAAGCCCCAACCACGAAAATACGGGCCACGCAATCAGGTAAAATACTCTCGCGTGTCGACGAATTACATGATCGAAAAGTAATTCTCGACGGCCGCATCCAGTGCTTCGGTTGTCACCACTCTCGGCAGTTCGAGCAACGTGCAGCGATTCTCCATCTGTCGCAGCAGGTCGCGAGGCTGACAGAATCGCATGGGCCGATTCATGGGCAGGTAATAATTATTGAGCAGATACTCGACCAGTTCGGGATCACATTCAAAGCCCATGGTTTGGGCCGATGATAGAAACACCTTTACAAACTGCTCGATGCTGGGGTCCTGCACTTCGATCTTGTAAGGAATACGGCGCAGAAAGGCGTCATCCACCAGATCGCTTGGTTCCAGATTGGTCGAGAAGATGATGAGCTGATCGAACGGCACTTTAATCACCCGACCGCTCGCCAGTTGCAGATAGTCGTGATGCTGTTCGAGTGGGACGATCCAGCGATTCAGCAACTCGTCGGTGCCCATTCGCTGGCGGCCGAAGTCGTCGATCAGCAGTGTTCCGCAATTACTCTTGAGCTGCACGGGAGCTTCACCCACGCCCGTCTTGCTGATGTAACGGACTTCCAGGTTTTCCATCTGCAGTTCGCCACCGACAACAACAGTCGGCCGACGAATCTTGACCCAACGCTGGTCATAGCTGGTGGAATTCACGCCCGGTTCAACGATCTGGTGGCTGTTGGGATCGTACAGGCGAATGATGTCTCCCGAAGCGGTGATGGCTCGGGGGATCCAGATGTGATCACCGAATGATTTCGTAACGCGTTCACCGATGCTGGTCTTTCCGTTTCCTGGCGAGCCAAACAGAAACATGCCGCGTCCCGAATGGATCGCCTGGCCAATCCGCTCCAGGAGCGATTCCTGCAGATCAATGTCCGCGAATGCCGTGCGTATCTCCGCGTATGTCGGCTGACGGCGCTTGGGTGACTGCGCTGTCACGCTGTCGATGTACTGCTGCAGTGGAACCGGTGCCGCTCCAAAATATGTGGAAGCGGCCGAGCAACTGACGGCACGCTCGCGTCCTTTGGACGTCAGTTCATAAACGTAATCACCAGCGGGAGCGGCACCCTTGTAGGCGACAAGCTGATCATCCTTCATTTGCTTGAGCAGTGTCGACATGACCGAGAATGTCAGTCCGATGTGCCCGGCGACTTTGCCACCACTGATCGCTCCCATGTGCAGGAGCAGCTTGACAACGAGTGACGAGACCTCGCCCTCCAGCAACCCCGTCTCCTGCAACGTTCGCGGGGCAACCGGTACGTAGGGACCATCCGCCGCATTGTCTTGAGGCACTTCCTGCGCCAGCAGCTCTTCGGCGGCCTCGCCAAGAAGCACGCGATTCACGCGATCAAGAACCGCACTCAGTCGCGCCTCGGGATCCCCTTCGACCGGGCAAGCCGCTGTGGTTGGGTTCACCGCACACGATTCCGCTGCCGTATTCGCATCAACATTCGAAGAAGGTTGTTCAGTCAGACTCATCGTGACCTCGACAGGAACGATTCGGGATCAGGCAGGCGGTTGTGTCCTGGCCAGGTGTCGCCAGCACATCGACCACCAGTCTGCTCGTCGGATTGCTCCGAAATAAGTGGCTGGAAGCCCCAGCCAGTTTCGTCATTCAGGGTCTCGGGCCCTGACATACTGACTCGCAGGAATTCAGTTCGATTCCGAGACATCTGAACGCAGCTTCTGGTACACCCTCGAAATGTGCATGTTTCAGGATTCGACGCAGGCCCGAAGTCGAATGAATGCGGAGCCGGGGAATAGTCGAATCGCAGGACGACACCTCCCGATCTGCACGGCTGGTCTGGAAACCTTCGTTTTCTCAAGAGGCTGCTGTCGGTGCGATCGAGCGTCCCGGATCGGGCCGCTGAAATTAAGTTGCGACGTTGCGAACTGCATGTGCACCAAGCGTGCTGCTGTACCCTCGGCAGCATTGGAATAACGATCGGTTCTGGCCCGCACAAACTAACCGCATTATCTACTCTGCCTCAGAAATGGAGGCAGTCACCTCAATGAAGCTTTGCCTGATGCGAATGGTTGGACGGCAAACGATCTTTATGTCGATTCGGCACGAACGAGGGAGAAGAGTTGACGCGTCGTCAGTCGTTCGGTGGCCGGCCGCGAAGGGCGAATGACAGCGGGGCGAGCAACGAATCGACATACGTTGCGTGGCGACGGCTGCACAGGGAGGTGCGGTTTGCCTGGAATGAACTTGCTCTACGCACTGGCTACGTGCTGCGCACTTATGTGCGCCGGATGTCAGGCCGTGCCGAATTCTCCAATTCGTCACACTGTTCAGGATTGCTGCGCGCCGAAGGTACTCAGCCGAGCGCACCAGGAGATGGACCAGCCCGCCACGGACGACTCGAAGATTCTGGCGCTGAATCACGCCGTGGAGGCCAGGTTTGACTCGCCGGCTGATCAGGACATGGAATCGAGTTCTCCTGAGGTTCGGGAACTCGTGTCAACGGCCCACGCACACCACAAGAACGGTGAACCTGGACTGGTCATCGAATCGCTGCTCGAGGCCCTGGACCTTGAACCGGACAACCGCCACGTGCGTACGATTCTGGCCATCACACTCGCGCTGGAGGGGTACATCGATGCGTCCGAAGATCAGTTCATCGAAGCACTTGGAGTTGCCGAGGCTCACTACAACCTGGGAGTCATCCTGTTCGAACTGGGAGAGATTCAGGAGGCCGAGCAACGGTTTCTGATCGCCGTCCAGAACAAACCGACTCTGACGGACGCGCATCTCTGGTTGAACACGACTCGCGCCGAACTGGCTGCCCAAACGGCGTTGTTGCACATGGCCATTCACCCACACGCGCTGCCACCGCATTGGTCCGATGTGCGGCAGGCCGACACAAGCCCCCCGGCGACCGACAACACTAGCGTGATCCAGGCCGGTGCTGACATTCACGGCATCCAGCTACGCACCGGTGCTGACTGGCGCCCGCAGATCACATCCACCAAAGGGCCGACGCCAGTCGTGCTCGAAGCGCCCCAGCAGCAGACGGAAATCGTCTCAGCACCAACATTTCCCGACGCTTCTCGGAATGAGCTCGCACCGACCGAGTCCCGACCGCAGGAAGTACCTCTCCCGACGCCGAGGACAGCTGCGCCTCTGACAGATGCGGAGCGAACGGAATTGGCGCGGCTGCGAGCGGACATCGAACAACTGCGGCTGGAACGCGACATTCTCAAGAAGGCGATCGGCGTCATTGCTGGTGACGACCTGTAGCGCTCTGGTGAGGGGAGCGTGTTTCAGGCCGGCCGACCGCGAGGCCGCGACATCGCTTTGCGACGAGCGAGACTCGCCTACGGTGGACAACCTGGATACGCCTCGGCAGGATCCCCCGTCCCACGGGACACGGAACTCATCTCTGCCTGAGACGACTGCACCTGGAATGGCCGCCAAACAGGACAAAGCTCCCGCGAAACTGACCCCGATGCTGGAACGCTATCGTGAGGTCAAATCGCAGAACCCCGGCTCGCTGCTGCTCTTCCGCATGGGAGACTTCTACGAGCTGTTCTTTGAAGACGCCGAGATCGGATCGAAGGTCCTGGGCCTGACTCTGACCAGTCGGGACAAGGGTTCGTCCAATCCCGTACCGATGGCCGGGTTCCCGTATCACGCGCTGGAGAACTACCTGCACAAGCTGATCCGTGCCGGGCACCGGGCTGCGATCTGTGAGCAGGTTGAAGACCCGAAGAAAGCAACGGGGATGGTCAAACGCGAGGTGACTCAGGTCGTCACCCCGGGCACCCTGACCGATGAAGCCCTGCTCGACCCACGCGAAAGCAACTACCTGGCCAGCGTATTCGTCACGAAAAGTCTCATCGGGCTGGCATGGCTCGAGCTGTCCAGCGGCCGGTTTTCCACGATGGACCTGACACTGGAACAGTTGCCCGACGAACTCGCCCGCCTGAGGCCGTCGGAACTGCTGGTGTCCGAGAATCCAGCCCGCGAAGACGAAGTGTGGCCCAGACTGCGGATGCGTGACATGGTCGTCACCAAACGGCCGCCGTGGTGTTACGTGGTCGACCACTGCATGGAAAAACTGCTTGGCCACTTCGAGCTGAAAACACTCGAAGGTTTCGACCTGGAAGTCGGATCGCCTGGTGTGACCGCCGCCGGCGCCTTGCTTGAGTACGTGCAGGAAACACAGAAGAGTTCGCTGTCGCACATCGTCAAACTGGATCCCTGGCGCCGCGGCAATAACCTCATTATCGACGAGGCCACCCGCGCCAGTCTCGAATTAACGCGCACGCTTCGCGAGGGACGCCGAGACGGCAGCCTGCTCGATGTCATCGACGAGACAGTCTCGCCGATGGGAGCTCGCCTGCTGGCCGAGTGGCTTTCCAATCCGCTGACCGAAATCAAGCTGATTGAGGCTCGCCTGGATGCTGTTGAGGAACTCGCACACGACGCGGCGTTGTGTCGCGGGATCCGCGATGAACTCAGCAAGGTGTACGACCTGCAGCGACTGACGGCCAAGGTCGCCACGCTGCGGGCCTCACCCCGCGATCTCGGCTGTCTGGCTCGCACGCTCGCGCTACTGCCGAAGATCAAAGCCAAACTGGCGGGACGAAAATCCGACCTGCTGCAGTTGCTGGAAGCCGATCTCGATCTGTGCCCGGAAGTTCGAGCCGACATCGATACGACGCTGGCCGACGACCCGCCGCTGATCACAACTGACGGCGGCATGATCCGCGACGGTTACAACGCGAAACTTGATGAACTCCGCGAACTGGCGCGTGGTGGCCGCGAGTGGATCGCGCAGTACCAGGCCCGGGAAATGGAGCGGACCGGGATTTCGAATCTGAAGGTCGGGTTCAACAAAGTGTTCGGTTATTACCTGGAAGTGACAGCCGCACATAAGGACAAGGTCCCTGAGGACTACATTCGCAAGCAGACGCTGAAGAATCAGGAACGCTATATCACTCCCGAGCTGAAGGAGTACGAAGACAAAGTTCTGAGTGCCGACGACGCGGCCAAAGAGCTGGAGCAGGAGTTCTTCTCGGATCTGCGTGACCGAGTCGCAAAACAGGTCACGCGTCTGAAGAATTCTGGAGAGGTACTGGCCGAAATCGACGTGTTGGCCTCACTGGCCGTACTGGCGACCGCGCGCGGTTACTGTCGTCCGCAGATGACCACCGAGCCGATTCTCGACATTCGCGAGGGTCGCCACCCGGTCCTCGACAAGTTGCAGCCCACCGGTGAGTTCGTCCCTAACGATATTCTGCTCGGCGGAGAAAGCCCGCCGGACGAAAGCGCCAACGAGGAATCCCCTGAAGCTGAACGGCCTCCCGTATACGGTCGCGTGCAGATCATCACGGGCCCCAACATGGCGGGTAAGAGCACCTACATCCGCCAGTCGGCACTGATCACATTGCTCGCGCAGATGGGTTCGTTCGTTCCCGCCAGCGAAGCCCGCATCGGAATCGCGGATCGAGTCTTCGCTCGCGTTGGAGCCAGCGACGAACTCGGCAAGGGTCAGAGCACGTTCATGGTCGAGATGACCGAAACCGCCCGCATCCTGAACTCGGCCACCGAACACAGCCTGGTGATCCTGGACGAGATCGGTCGCGGCACGAGCACATACGACGGCATCTCACTGGCGTGGGCCGTCACGGAACATCTACACGACACGATTCAATGTCGTACGATGTTCGCGACGCACTATCACGAGCTGACAGAATTAACGTCCACGTTGAAGCATGCCTCGAACTGGAACGTTGCCGTTCACGAGAAAGACGACAGCATCATCTTTCTTCACCGCATCGTCGAAGGTGCGGCAAACAAGAGTTACGGGATTCACGTCGCGCGTCTGGCGGGTGTTCCCGGCGACGTGGTTGATCGAGCATCCGTCATTCTTCGATCGCTGGAAGATGATCACGTTGACGAACAGGGACGTACGCGCATGCCCGCTCGACAACGCAAATCGAATGAGCGACAGCTTTCCCTGTTCGTCGTCGAAGAGCATCCGCTGTTCGACGAGATCCGCCAGATGAAGCTCGACGAGATGACTCCGCTGGCCGCGATGCAGGAACTGAGTCGCATTCGCGAGCAACTCGACCGATAGTTTGATTTAATGGATGTGGCCGAACTCAGTAGTTCCAAGTTGGGCTGCTCGCGAGAAGGGTGGCTGGGGTCGAGCGCCAGCGAGCCCCCAGAATCGCAGCTACTGGGGGCTCGCTGGCGCTCGACCCCAGCCACCCGAAACTCCCAAACCTGGAACTACTGACTTCGGCTACCGCAGCGGCCCTGGATGCGAGCCACAGAAAGCAAGGCGACATCATGAGACTACACCGCAAACCACTTGCGCTTGCGTCATTGGTTCTGATCGCTGGCCACGCGTTGTCCACTGCTAACGACTGGCCGCAATTCCGAGGTCCTGACGGGCAGGGAGTCGTTCGCGATGCCGTCATTCCATTGACGTGGAGTGAGACCGAAAACGTTCGCTGGACCGCTGCGATTCCCGGGAAAGGCTTTTCGTCGCCGGTCGTGCAGGGGCATCGCATCTGGCTGACCACGGCGGTGGAATCAAAGCCCACGCCCGAGCAGATTGAGCAACAGGTCCTGTCCTCGCGGCTGGAACGCAAGGATTTTGTACGCAGGCAAGTGGCGGGCACTGTGTCGTTGCGAGTCCTGAGTCTCGACCGCACCAACGGTCGCTTGCTGCAGGATTCAGAATTTGCCAGTGTCGAATCGCCGGAAGCAATTCACGTGGGCAACTCCTACGCCTCACCAACGCCAGTCGTCGAAGGCGATCGTCTGTATGTGCATTTCGGCATGAATGGCACCGCCTGTCTGGATGCACGGACGTGTGAAGTCATCTGGCAGCGCACCATTCCCGTCTTCTATAGCGTGGGTGTGGGCAGTTCACCTGTGATCCACAAGGACCTGCTGGTGCTGGTCTGCGACGGTATCGATACGCAGTTTGTCATCGCGCTAAACAAACACACCGGTGACACCGTATGGAAAACTCACCGACCTCCATTTCGTGCCGAGGACGGTCAACGCCGAAAAGCCTATTCGACTCCGCTGGTCATTCAGCACGCCGGTCGCGATCAGCTCGTCATCCCCGGATCTCAGTGGGTCATCTCTTACGAGCCGCTGACAGGACAGGAAATCTGGCGTGTCGATCACGGGGACGGGTTTTCCAATATCCCGCGGCCCGTCTTCGGGCATGACATGGTCTATATCTGCACGGGCTACGGTCTGCCACAACTGTGGGCCATCCGCGTCGATGGCGAGGGCGATGTGACGAAGTCACACGTCGTGTGGAAAGAGAAGCGACAGATCTCGAAGAACCCGTCGCCGGTCCTGGTCGATGATCTCCTGTTTGTCATCAGCGATAACGGGATCGCCAGTTGCCTGGACGCATTGACCGGCAAGACGCACTGGCAGGAACGCATTGGTGGTAATCATTCCGCATCACCGGTGTTCGCCAGCGGTCACGTGTTCTTTTTCAGTCACGAGGGCGACATCACTGCGGTCAAGGCATCATCGGAGTCGGCGGAACTGGTGACATCTCACATTGACGGCTACCTGAGAGCTTCCCCGGCAGTGTTGCGATCCTCAGTCCTGCTGCGATCCGAATCAAAGTTGTACTGCTTCGAGTGACCATCCGAGTCTGCACAGGCGAGCGTCAGATGACAGGAAAATGAGGCTCCTGCCGGATCGGCTCAGCGTTTCTCCGCCGGCAGTGCATCCCACAAGTTTACTGTGTTGTCCCAACTCGCCGAGGCCAGCCGCGTCCCGTCCGGACTGAAGGCTACGCAAGTGACATCATTGGTGTGTCCACTGAGCGTGAGCGTCTCCTGCCCCGTGGCCGTGTTCCAGATCTTCACCGTTTTGTCTCGACTCGCCGACGCCAGCCGCGCACCGTCCGGGCTGAACACGACACTCGTGACAATGCTCGTGTGCCCCAACAGCGTGAGCGTCTTGTGTCCGGTGGCCGCGTCCCACACCTTGACCGACTTGTCCCGACTCGCCGTGGCCAGCCGTTTCCCGTCCGGGCTGAATGCCACGCTGAGCACATAGTGGGAATGTGCGTTGATGGTGCGTGTTTCCTGCCCAGTGGCCGTATCCCAGACTCTCACGGTCTTGTCACTACTCGCCGATGCGATGCGCGTCCCATCGAGGCTGAACATTACACTAAGCACTCCGCCGGAATGTCCTTCGAGCGTCAATGTTTCCCGTCCAGTGGTGGTGTCCCAAATCTTCACCGTGCCATTCCCAAGAGTTCCACTTGCCGTGGCAAGCCGCGTTCCATCCGGACTGTATGTCACGCTGGTGACGGCGCTGGTGTGTCGTTTGATCGACAGACTTTCCTGACCTGTTTCAAGGTCCCACTCGATCACCTCGCCATCGCCGTGAGTTCCGCTCGCTGAGGCTAACCGCATTCCGTCCGGGCTGAATGCCACGCTGTTGACATCGCTGGTGTGCCCATCGAGAGTGAGTGTCTCCCTCCCTGTTCGCACGTCCCACACCTTCACGGTCCCGTCATGACTCGCCGAAGCCAGCAGTCTCCCGTCCGGACTGAATGTCGCGCTGTTCACAGCGTTGATGTGTCCCTGAAGGGTGACGACCTTTGCTTCTGTTGCGGCATCCCATGCACTACTTGAGCTAACCCACATTTCCTCCGGGTCGGGCGTCACCCTCGCGGCTGGAGTCGGTGCGCCGATGATACGCAGTTGTGTGATCTCGCTCAGTGGGCTCAAGTCGGTAACCTGCGTGCCCGTCAGGTCAAGTGTCATCAGGTTTCTGAGTCCAGACAATGGGCTCACGTCGCTAACCCGAGTCCCGGACAAGTCGAGTCTCTGCAGGCCCGTGAGCTGAGACAGTGGACTCAAGTCGTGGACTTTCGTGTCCCACAGGTCGAGCCTCTTCAGATTGGAGAGTCCAATGAGCGGACTCACGTCCCTCACGCTTGTGCCGTAAAGGTACAGTGCGTGAAGGCTGGTGAGGCGGGCCAGCGGGCTCACATCGCTGACCCAGGTCCCTCCCAGGTTGAGCACCTGCAGGTTGGCCAGTTGAGCAAGTGGACTCACGTCCCTGGTCAGTGTCTCGCCAATATCCAGCGATTGCAGGCTGGTGAATTGTGCCAGTCGGGACAGCGATCTGAGCTTTGGTCCCACAAACGTGACGGAATGCAGGTTTGGAAGTTGCGCGAGCATGGAGGCATGGACATCCGGAATGTCACCGCCATCGGTCAGTGGAATCTCAAATCGATGCACCTCATGCGGCTCGGAAACAATGCCGTGTTCGAGCAGCCATGATCGCAACTCAGTTGATTGATGGTCGCGCTGCTGATTCGAGTCCGCACGCTTTTTCTTTGGCGGTATCACAGCGGCGAGGATTCGACGCCACCCGTTCGTCCCGCCTGCTTTGACCACCGGGTCCGGTGTTCGCTCCTGAGTCAGACGGTTCTTGAGGATGCCATCCCTCAGACGCAGCATCGCAGGATTGTCGGGCTGAAGCTCAAGGACGCATTCGACCTTCGGCAGCAGTCCTTCGGTTGTGTGATCACGCAGGGCGGTGCTGATGTCCGCCATCAGGTTTCGCAATTCGGCCTCATGATCATGCTGGACGATCTTCAGTTCTTCGGGGCGGAGCCCGAAGGCAACACTTGATGATGGCTCCGCGTCCGGCTGCGTAGCCGACTTCGTTGAATCCCTGATCGCGTCGAATTCATGTGCCGCTCTGCTCGCCTGGAATTCCTGCAGCACCGCGGCAATTTCGGACATGGATTCCGGACGACCTTCCGGGCGTTTGGACATCATCCGCAGGCAAAGAGATTCCAGTTCCTCGGACACGTTGGGGCGTAAACTCGTCGGTGGGGCTGGTTGTTGTGTGATGACCTGCACGAACACCGAGGCCACGGGACCATTGAATGGAACCTGACCCGTCAGAAGTTCGTAGAACAGCACGCCAAGGCTGTAGATGTCTGACCGTGGACCGATACGTGCCGTGTCGCCGTCAACCTGTTCCGGCGACATGTAGATGGGCGAACCAAGCTGCATGCCTGTCCGTGTCAGACGCACGTCGGTGCTGGGCAGAGTCGACATGGCCAGGCCGAAGTCCATCACGATCGGCTCACCCTGCGTGTCGATCATGACATTCGCGGGTTTGATGTCACGATGGACGATGCCATTGCGGTGTGCTTCCGCGAAAGCCAGCGCGAGACTTCTCACCCAATGCACAATCTGCTGCTCGCCAAGTGCCGCACCGTCGTCAACATCCTCCGAGTCGTCGTCGTGGCCCCTGGCGATGATCGACGACATGGGCTCGCCGTCGATCCATGCCATGGCGATGTAATACATCCCCCGCACTTCACCGAAGTCGAACGTCGGACAAATGTTCGAATGCCTCAACACCGCCGCTGCGGTCGCTTCACGCCGAAACCGCTCCAGGAGTTTGTCGTCATCATGGCCGGTCAGGCTGGGAATCTTCAGTGCGACGGGACGCCCCAGCACCGTGTCCTCAGCCAGAAACACACGGCCCATGGCGCCACGTCCGATTTGACGTTCGATTCGATATCGCCCGAATTCGCTGGGGATCCTGCCAAAGGATTTCCCACTGCCGGGTGTTTCAGCCAGCGTATCCTGAGGACGCAGACTGCTGCCCGGTGCGCCGGACGCGTCTGGCTGATTGTGTTGAAACACGGCGAGGACGATGTGCTGCTGGCTTTCGAACCTCGCGACGTACTCCTCTGGCTGAGGTGTTTCTCCAACGTTCCGGCGCAGTTCGATTTCCAGTTCCAGCAGTGCACTCAGGCAGTCGTCTTTCGCGGTGGCATCCACAGACGCGAGGTACGATTCGAGATTTGGTCGCCGTTCTTCGCTCCAGTCGGCTTCGAAACGATCGCAGCAGCGATCGATTTCGCGACTGTGCCGAACATTCAGAGACCGCGACGAATCACTCATGCGATGGGACGTCCTGACAGAAACGTGAATCGCAGTATACTCGGCGGTCCTGGAACCGGGTTTTGCTTCCGGAATCCGGCCAGGACACTGAGTGGAGTATCAAGTTGACACTCAGTGACGACGCAGGTGGTTCGGTATCGCGCATGCTGGGTTTGACCAGGTCAGCGTTTGGCCGCCGACCGTGCCTCCCACAGTCTTACTGTGTTGTCCCGACTCGCCGAGGCCAGCCGCGTCCCGTCCGGACTGAAGGCTACGCTGTTGACATCACCGCTGTGTCCGTCAAGGGTCAGCGTCGCCTGTCCCGTCGCCGCGTCCCATATCTTCACCGTTTTGTCGCGGCTCGACGAGGCCAGCCGCGTCCCGTCCGGGCTGAACACCACACTGGTGACGATGCCGGTGTGTCCTATCAGAGTGAGCCTCTTTTGCCCCGTGGCCGCGTCCCACACCTTCACCGTTTTGTCCCGGCTCGCCGAGGCCAGCCGCTCCCCGGCCGGGCTGAATGACACGCTCAGGACAAAGTGTTTGTGTGCATTGATCGCGAGCGTCTCCTGTCCTGTCGCCGTGTCCCACACTTTGACTGTCTTGTCACTACTTGCCGAGGCCAGCCGCGCGCCGTCCAGACTGTACGTGGCGCAGAGAACCGTGCCGGTATGTCCTGTGAGCGTCAACGCCTTCCGTTCCATGACGCTGTCCCACACGCTCACCGTTCCCTCTCCACGAGTTCCGCTCGCCGAGGCCAACCACATTCCATCCGGACTGAACGCCACGCTGGAATGTCCGTTGAGTCTGAGCATCTCCCGGCCCGTGGCCAGGTCCCACTCGATCACCTCTCCACCCCCAGGAGTTCCACTTGCCGAGGCGAGCCGCTTCCCATCCGGGCTGAACACCGCACAGTTGACCTCGCTGCTGTGCCCTTTGAGTGTGAGCATCATCTGTCCGGTGTCCGTGTCCCACACCTTCACCGTCCGGTCGTGACTCGCCGAGGCCAGCAGTTCTCCATTCGGGCTGAACGTTACGCTGTTGACGGCGCTGGAGTGTCCTTTGAGAGTCAGCGTTTCGGGTCCTGTGGCGGAATCCCAGATACTGCCGGAGCCCTGCCACTTTCCCTCCGGGCTGAACGTCGCGCTCGCAGCTTGATCTGGACCGCCGGTAATACGCAGCTGCGGGATCTCAGTCAGCGGGCTCAAGTCGGTCACCTGCGTGCCTGTGAGGTTGAGCGTTCGCAGGTTCGTGAGACGAGCCAGCGGGCTCACATCGCTGACCGGCGTCCCGGACAAGTCAAGCCGTTCCAGGCCGGTGAGCTGAGCCAGAGGGCTCAAATCACGAACTTGCGTGTCCCACAGGTCGAGTCTCTTCAGGTTGGTGAGCTGAGCCAACGTGCTAACGTCACTCACCCGCGTACCGTAGAGGTAGAGTGCCCGCAGGCCGTTGAGCTGAGCCAGCGGGCTTACGTCGCTGACCGGTGTTCCACTGAGGTTGAGCACCTGAAGGTTGGTGAGCTGGGCCAGCGGGCTGACGTCGCTTGCAAGAGACTCGCTGATGTCGAGCAATTGCAGGCTGGTGAACTGTGCCAGTGGAGACAGGTATCTGAGCGTCGGGCCAGTAAAAGTGACCGAATACAGGTTTGGAAGCTGTCCGAGCATGAAGGCATACTCGTCGGAAATCTCACCGGTATCTGTCAGTGGTATGTCAAACTGATGCACCTCATCCAGCTCGGAATAAATGCCGTGTTCGTCGAACCATGAGCGCAACTGATCTGTTTGTTTTTCGTGTTGCAGGGCAAGAATCCGACGCCAGCCGTTTGTTCCGGTTTGCTCTACAGCAGGGACCACAGGGTCCGGTGTGCGAACCTGCGTCAGACGGTCATTGAGGATTCGCCCCTTCAGATGCAGCATCGCAGGATTGTCAGGCTGGAGTTCAAGAACTCGCTCAACCTTCGGCAGCAGATCTTCGGTTGTGTGATCACGCAGGGCGGTACTGATGTCTGCCATCAGGTTTCGCAGTTCGGCTTCGTGGTCATTCTCGACGTTCGGCGGATTCTGCTGGCGCACTCTAAAGGTCAGGTCGGACGGTGGCTGTGGAGTCGACACCGTTGAATCCCTGATCGCGTCGAATTCGTGTGCCGCCCTGCTCGCTTGGAATTCCTGCAGCGCCGCGGCAATTTCGGACATGGATTCCGGACGGCCTTCCGGGCGTTTGGACATCATCCGCAGGCAAAGTGATTCCAATACCTCGGACACGTCGGGGCGTATACTCGACGGTGCGTCCGGTTGCTGCGTGATGACCTGCACGAAGACCGAGGCCACGGGACCATTGAATGGAACCTGACCCGTCAGAAGTTCGTAGAACAGCACGCCAAGGCTGTAGATGTCTGACTTGGGACCGATACGTGCCACGTCGCCGTCAACCTGTTCCGGTGACATGTAGATGGGCGAACCAAGCTGCATGCCTGTCCGCGTCAGACGCACGTCGGTGCTGGGCAATGTCGACATGGCCAGGCCGAAGTCCATCACGATCGGCTCGCCCTGCGTGTCGATCATGACGTTCGCTGGTTTGATGTCGCGATGGACAATGCCGTTGCGGTGTGCTTCCGCGAATGCCAGCGCCAGACTCCTCACCCAGTGCACAATCTGCTGCTCGCTAACTGCCGCACCGTCGTCAACATTCTCCGAGCCATCGTCGTGGTCCCTGGCGATGATCGACGACATGGGTTCGCCGTCGATCCATGCCATGGCGATGTAATACGTCCCCCCCACCTCACCAAAGTCGAACGTCGGACAAATGTTCGTATGCCTCAACACCGCCGCCGCCGTCGCTTCACGCCGAAACCGCTCCAGGAGTTTGTCGTCGCCATGGCCGGTCAGGCTGGGAATCTTCAGAGCGACAGGACGGCCCAGCACCGTGTCCTCAGCCAGAAACACACGGCCCATCGCGCCGCGTCCGATTTGACGATCGATTCGATATCGCCCGAACTCGCCTGGGATCCCTCCAAAGAACCTCCCACTGCCGGGTGTTTCAGCCAGCGTTTCCTGGGGGCGCAGACTGCTGCCCGGTGCGCTGGACCCGTCTGACTGGTTGTGTTGAAACACGGCGAGGACGATGTGCTGTCGGCTTTCGAACCTGGCGACGTACTCGTCTGGCTGAGGTGTTTCTCCAGCGTTCCGGCGCAGTTCAATTTCCAGTTCCAGCAGTGCACTCAGGCAGTCGTCTTTCGCGGTGGCATCCACAGACGCGAGGTATGACTCGAGATTCGGCCGCGGTTCTTCGCTCCAGTCGGATTCGAAACGATCGCAGCAGCGATCGATTTCGCGACTGTGTCGAACATTCAAAGGGTGCGGCGAACTGTCCATGGGCTGGCCCGAGTCGATCGGACATCCTGACTACGTGACTGCAATGTGGATCTCAGTATACTCAGTCGTCCTGCAATCGGGAATTACCGTTTGAATGCGGCAATGACGTAAATGGAGTATCGCAGTGATTCCTGGTGACGACGCAAGTGGGTCTGTATCGGGCATGCTGCGTCGTGTCAGTGCCGGCGATGATCAGGCCGCCGATGAGCTGTGGAAACTCTGCTTCCCACGAATCGTGGCCATCGCTCAACGCTCGCTGAACCACCTGGCTTACCGCCATGCCGATGCCGAGGATGCGGCGCAAAGCGCGTTCATCAGCTTCTGGCGGAAACTCGCACTTGGCAGCCAGGCGATGAACCTGGATCGCAACAGCATGTGGAATCTGCTGGCCACGATCACGATTCGCAAAACCAACCGGCAGCTCCGCCGTGAAGGTGCGCAGAAGCGAGGCAGTGGCGACGTACGCAACGAATCGTCGCTGCTGGCGGAAGAAAGCGGACGCCGCACGCTGGATGACATGCTGGGAAAGGTCTCAACCGGCGACTTCGACCTGGCCTGCGAGGAGTGGCTCATGATGCTCGAAGAAGGTCTCAAGCCGTACGCGATCCTGCGCGTGCTTGGCAATTCGAATGCGGAAATCGCCAGTGTGATGGAAGTCCGAGAGCGTACCGTCGAGCGCAAACTGAATCTGATCCGCGACATCTGGACAGTCGAACTTCAGAAAATCGACGACGAATGCTGACGGGTTCCTCGTCGACTTCCTCATCATTACTTCTGATGAGATGAAAAAGTCTGACCGGGATCGCCTCAACAACGGATACACAGGCTCGGACTGCGCGACAGGGTCTGTCGCGACGCGACGAATACAGCGTGCGACGGGTGACTGTGGTCCGTCGTGGTCTGCGTATTTTCTGATGCGAAATGTGATGAATCGAATCCATGAACCAAACGCTCTCATCCTCTGGCCTCGACTTACGGCGGCACATCAGCCGTTTGTGCGACCAGCTTGAGTTCAACTGGCCAGACGGCGGTTCATCGTCCGTTGAGAGTCTGCTCCAGTCCGTCGACCTGTCCGAAAGGGACGCCTGCCTGACGGCCCTGCTGGAACTGGAAATCGACCTGCGGCAGGCGAATCGCGAAACAGTGGCTCCCGACGAATATCTGGCCCGCTTTCCGGATCAGCAGGACGTTGTCTATTCGGTGTTTGCCGAGCTGACTCAGGCTCAGTCGCAACAGGCTGGCATGTCGACAATCGAGTCGCAGGAGGACGTCACATCAACTGGTGAGACATGCAAACGCGTGACTCGTATGTCCGTGCCTTCGAAGTTCGGACGCTACCGCATCCGGAAAAAAATCGGTTCCGGCTCGATGGGCAGCGTGCTGCTGGCCGAGGACCAGGTGCTGGAGCGAAAGGTCGCGCTGAAGATCCCGCATTTCCGTGGCCCGAACCGGGAAGAAGAGCTGATCCGATTTCAACGTGAAGCCCGGACAGCGGCGGTACTCAGACACCCGAACATCTGCCCGATCTATGACATCGGTGAATTCGAGGGGACCCACTACATCTCGATGGCCCTGATCGACGGAACGCCGCTGAGCCAGACTGCGGCCGGGGGTCACCTGGGCGAACGCCGCATCGCGAAGCTCATCTGGAAACTGGCTCGGGCGCTGCAGGTCGCTCATGAGAACGGGATCGTGCATCGGGACCTCAAACCCACGAACGTCATGGTCGACAGTCACGGCGAACCGATCGTGATGGACTTTGGACTGGCCGTGCAGACCCAGACCGCCGACGTGCGACTGACACAGGCCGGAATGCAGATTGGATCGCCAGCATACATGTCTCCCGAACAGGCGGACGGTGACCTGGCACGAGTGGGCGTTGCGTCCGACGTCTACAGTCTGGGCGTTGTGATGTACGAACTGTTAACTGGCTTTCCGCCGTTCCGGGGTCCCGTCATCTCGGTGTTCGCGCAGATTGTGACTCAGGACCCGGAACCGCCCTCGAATGCACGACTCGATCTGACGCCGGAACTGGAAGACATCTGCCTGAAGATGATGTCAAAGCAGATCGAGGACCGGTATCAGTCCATGGCCGAAGTCGCTGATGCGCTGACGGCGTACATTCGCAATGAACTGACATCCTCACTCGTCGAAGCCGAACCGTCGCAGTCACTCACGGAATCCGACCCAGACATTGCGGTCGGGGACTGGACGCACGATGCAGCCGACGACCCAGAGCTTCCACCTCAGCCGTCTGATTCGAACGCTGAAGAACTGCGTGCTCTGATGCTTGATATCGAAACATCACTTAAGCACGGCGAGTTCCGGGGACTCCTGACGCAGGTCGATCGCGTTCTGGAAATTCAATCCGATAACCAAGCCATGCAGCGTTTGCAGCAATCGTTGAGAAATCGAGACGCGGTGGCGAATCGAGTCACAGTTTCTGGTCTGTGCCGCGGACTTCTCACTCAATCACGCTGGCAGATTGGAGTCAGCGTCATTGTGGTCCTGGCAGCCGTTGTGTTCTGGCTTCTGACTCCGGAAGCAGGTGACAAAGTCGATCATCCGACCCAGTCGCCCGCGGCCAATCCGAGTCGATCCGCTAGTCACGATTGATCACAGGTCTGCCTTCTCATCGCACCAGCGAGCGATTTCGCTCAGGTCGACAATGCGGTCCTCGGCCTGGTGCTGCAGACAATTCTGGATGAAATCGCAGACAGCCGGGTCTTCGCAATCGACTTCCGGAACCTGCCAGTTCTCGTGTCGTTTCACAATCTCGCCGAGACTGTTTTCGGTGATCAGGTCCTTACCGGTCAGAAGTTTCCACGCGGTACATCCCAGGGCAAACAGGTCAGCTCGCGGATCAATGGACCCACCACGCAGCTGTTGCAGGGGCATGTATCGTGGCGTCCCCGCCACAATCCCCTTTGTCCCCGCTTCATCCACGGGATTGGCAAGGCCGAAGTCCATCAACTTCACGTCGCCGCAATCGGTCAGCATGATGTTGGACGGTTTGACGTCGCGATGGACGACATTGTGCTGGTGGGCATACGCCAACGCAGAAGCAAGTTGTCCGATGACCTGTCGAAAATCCGCTAACGGCAGCGGACCCGTGTCCTGAAGTGTGACGTCGAGACTGACTCCGTCGCAGTATTCCAACACGATGAAAAATGACCGGAATGCTCGAAAGCGTCCCTTCATCTGCACGATGTGCGGGTGATCAAAGGACTCGATGATCTTCGATTCCCGCTGAAACTGCTCCAGCGCCTTAGTATCGTAAACGAGTCGGTGACTCATCATTTTCAATGCGACATGCTCACCGGTCTCGTTGTGACTGGCCTGGTAGACGATCGCCATGCCGCCTTTTCCGAGACGATGCAGGATTCGATAGTCGTCAAACGTCTTACCAGCCAGTACATCGCGGCCGCGCACGCCCAGACGGTCGGCCAACAGTTTTGTCAACACTCGACTGACGACGGGAAAGCGACCCGCGAGTTCATCGAACACTTCGCCTGGCAGAAACTTCGACGACACGTCCGTGATCGCCACCACATCGGCCGTTCGCGGTTCTTCGGTGACGAGTGCCATCTCTCCAAGGATTTCGCCCTTGCCACAGGACGTGATCACATGCTTGTCTCCATGACCGTCCGTGACCTGAATTTCGACCTGGCCATCCGTGATCAGGAACAAACCGTCGCCCGGATCGTCCTGATGCATCAGGTATTCGCCAAGCTGGTATCGACGCGGCTCAAGTAGATTCTCGATGTGCTGAACCAGTGTTGGCGGCAGTTTTGCGAATGGGCGGGACTGACCCAGGACAGAGTCTGGCGAGTGCGACCATTCGCCTGACTCCTGAATGAGCAATCCGCTGGCCTCATTGTCCAGCTCGACAGTGCTGTACTTCTCCTGGCAGTCTTTTTCGGTTCGCATGAATGTCCGCGTCATCGCGTCGGCAATGCCGGCGGACTCGTCACTATCGGACGACTTCGTGGAGTCCAGAGCGGTTTCCCATCCGGTGCTGGACGTGCCGAATTGAGCGCCCGACCTGTCAGCAAGATTCGGGAATCGCTGGACGAAGTCACTGACGACTGGAGATGACGCGTCACTCAGATCGCGCCGCAATACAAACTCATGTTCAACTAAATCCCACTCGTGGTCGTCCAGCCGCTCCTCGAAATGGCGCCGTAACTCTCGACAGTAGGCCTCGGCCGGAAGGCCTTTGCCCCGGATCCAGCGGTGGTATTGATCGACCAGAAATGCTTCGGCGTAATCGCGCGCCGAAAACCCGTCCTTGCGAATAAATGCAAAGACATCCGGCGACGTTTCCTGGGACTCCCACAGCGCATGAAACTCCGCGGCCGTGGGGCGGGCGATCAAGGTCCGCAGCCTGACTTCCACTTCTGAATCTGGAGCGAGACCAGACGCTCCGGGCGTTTCCTGAGTATTGCTGCCACTCATGGCGGTCGGTCCCTCTGAAATCCGCAAAATGGTGTGGCTCGTCAGAGACGTGCGATTTCTTCGGCCAGCTCGTATCCAGATAGAGCGGCGGTCCTTACTTCCAGTAAACCTTGAGAACGTACCAGATGACGACAGGCGGAACGCAGAACGACGTAATTGAAGGCAGAAAACCGAGAGCCCCCTCGTTCAATGCGGGAATGACGGCCTTCACAACAAACTGATCAAACAGGATTGAGCCGATCACTCCCCACATCATCGCCAGCATGCCGATGCTCTTGCGCCGTTGCTGTTCGTCGCTTGAGAGCTGAGAAAACGCTTTGCGCGGTCCCGCCGCCTGTTTGCTCTGACGCGGCTTTGCCGGTGACGCCGAATTGCCCTGACTCTCCCCGGCTGCATCCAGTCTGGCCAGAGCCTCTTCCATTTCGGCGAAGTAACGTTCAATCCCCTTGCGAATTCCTCGGGGAGTCGCCAGCACCCGGCGCATTGGAACTGCGTATCGAAGCCGCAGCTCATCCTCGAGTTCGTGGTCCGGGTTTTCGGCACACGCGACCAGTAGCACGTTGTCATCGACAAACAACGGCAGAACCGTGTTTCGCTTGCACACGGACTGCGGCACTTTCTTCAGGACCACGAAGTCCGGCTCCGTGTCCTCAAGGTCGATGTAGGGCAGACCGAGTTCCTGCGCCAGCGCCTGCGTGGCGATGTCCGAGCCGACCAGCTTCATCTGCACCACCGCATCGCGCATCGACAGACCGCGCTGCTCCGCGAAACTTTGAGCCTCTTTCATCTGGTCACGGTCGATGTGCTTCTGTTTGACCAGAATCCGCTCCATCGGAACCACGCCGGATTCGGACTCATCGAATTCCCGCCCGAGACTTTCATCGTACTCGTGTTTGCGCTCGGGATCGGTCAGGCACAGCATGGACCGAGCCAGCTCGTTGAGCAGCTCCTGAGACCGCACGGAGTACTTCCCAGTGGCGTACTTCCGAACATGCGCATTCAGTTTTTTGTAATTCGCGCGAACCTTTTCGGTGTCGTCTTCGAACTTGACGAGTCTCAGCAGTTCGTACTGGTCCGGCGGACGAGGGCCATCCGGAATTCCGAGCCAATCCTTGTAGACATCCAGTTCCACGTTTCGCCTCTTCGCTGTTTGACCCGGATTTCACATCGGCATACCGGGCGGACGCGCAGATATTGGGGCTGCACTGGTTCACTGCAATCCCCCGTTACTCACACCGGTCCGGCTTGGATTCGCCGCGCCGAAACCTCATGACACTGCCTGCAGCAGCATCATTCGACCTCGTACCCCTTTGCCAGTCCTTCCAGACCGCCGATGTTCTCGTCCGTGACTGACTGGTTGTCGCGGACGATTTCGGTCGAGGCCTCTGTGTTTCCTGTCAATTCCCGAGCCGCCACGCTGATTCGGCCACTGCCGTCGTAACGGTACATGACCTCGACCGGAGACCCCTTGGGCAGATCTGTCGGCAGATCGTAGACACGGAAATCACCGATCTGCTCGCATGCATCCGGTTCCGGAGCATCGCCCTCGAGTACCGAAACATGAATCCGCTGCTGGCTGTCCGAATTGGTGACAAACCGCTGCGTCTTCTCAAACGGGATCGGCGTGTTCTTCGGGATCATGATGTGATTGATCTTGCGGGTGCGGTCGCCCGGATCCGTGATCTTGATGCCGAGCGAATGCGAGTTCACGTCGGTCGTTGAAACGGACCGCAGTCGGTCGATGACAGTCTTGCCCATGCGTGATTCGCCACCGGTCGCGCGGGCTTCCAGAATCGCCGCATGAATGGCCGCGCCACGGGCGACCGCTTCCTCGGCGATGACCTCGCGATTAGGTTTGCGTTTGCAGACGTCAAACAGCATCTGCTCGACCACTGGCATGTTCGTCGAGCCACCCACCAGCACCAGGTCGTCCAGTGCTTCAGGCTCAACGCCAGCCTGCTGCATAACGAGTTCGGTGGTATCCCGCGTCCGTTGCATCAGGTCCGCCGTCATGCGTTCGAAGTCGCCCCGCGTCAATGACACCGTCATCGACTTACCCTGGTGATACACATTGATCGGGGTCTGAGCCTTGGTACTCAGTTCGCGTTTCGCGGTTTCAGACTCCTGAGCAAGAACCTGCAGCGATTCAGGATCCTCACGAGGATCCGCACCGTGTTTACGCGAGAACTGTTCGGAAATGTGATCGACAATCCGACGGCTCCAGTCCAGACCACCCAGCATCACATCACCGTCCGTGGCCAGCACTCGAAAGCTCATCGGCGTGTAGCGGACCACCGTGACGTCGAACGTTCCGCCGCCGAGGTCATAAACCAGAATTGTCTTTTCAGTCTGCGGCAGGTCGGCGCGTCCCAGTTCTCCCCTTTCCCATGCATATGCCAGCGTGGCGGCCGTCGGTTCGTTAATGATGTCGATGATGTTCAGGCCCGCAATGCGGCCGGCATCCTGAGTTGCTTTGCGACGCACGTCGTTGAAGTAGTACGGAACGGTGACCACGGCATTAGTGATCGAACCAATCGTCTGCTCCGCATCCTGCTTCAGCTTCTTGATAATCAGAGCGGAGACGAATTCGGGCGTCAGCTTCTTGTTCTGATAGACGATGAAGAAATCCGCATTCCCCATCTCGCGCTTGATCGCTTCGATCACGTTGCTTGGATCTTCGATCGAGATGCGTTCGAACGATGGCCCGACGACCACTTTGCCATCGTCGGAAAGGAGCACGACGGATGGCGTGATCACTGCCTCGTCGGCGTTTTTCAGGCACGTGGGCATGCCGTCGTCGCCGAGCTGCGCGATCGTTGAGTAGGTTGTTCCCAGGTCAATACCGACAGTCTGGCCTTCGAGCAGCTTCATGGATGTTCCTTTGGGCCGGAATCTGAATCGATTCCTGTAGCTAAGCAGAGGTGACGCCGGGCAGAGCGGGAGTCCGCCATTTGCAGAAGTTCCGCATTCTGCCAGTCACGTTTCAGGGATTCAAGCAGCCCGGCATTTTGGCGGTCTGGACGGGTGGCTAAATCGACGCGACATCCGCGAATCGTGACTCGCGGACGCGTCGTTGGCCCTGACGGAAGGCGCTCGAAACCCGCGGAATGCTTCAGAACAGCTCAGAAATCGGAGCCCCTTCGGCCAGCAGGTTGTACGGGCGGTTCTGGCGATCGAAGGCTTCGAGATCATGAATCCCCATGGCGTGATACACCGTCTTTGTGACATCCGCCGGAGTGACCGGGAGGTCCGCGGGGTAATTGCCAAATCGATCGCTCGAACCGAATGTCTGCCCACCGCGAATGCCACCCCCGGCGATCACATCGGTCAGACAGTGCGTCCAGTGATCGCGCCCCGCTCCCACCGTGCCGCCGGATCGCGGGTCGCCGATCTTTGGTTTGCGTCCCATCTCGCTCGTGACCAGCAGCATGGTCGAATCGAGCATTCCGCGATCGTGCAGGTCTTCGATGAGCGCCGAGAAGCACCGATCAAACTCGGGCAACAGGCCGTCCTTCAGGCAATTGAAGTTGTTGCCATGGGTGTCCCAGCTACCGGCACTCTTACACTTCTTTGCCAGCGGAGAACTGGGTCCGTGCCCCAGCCAGAACACCGTAATAAACGGAACCTCAGCTTCGACCAGTCGGCGAGCCAGCAGCAGGCTCATCGCGTTGACCGATTTGCCGTATCGCTCGCGAACGGATTCTGGCTCGCCCGAGATGTCGAATGCCGCTGACGTACCCGACGAAACGAGCAACGACATCGCACGCTCTGTCTGCCGATCCCACGTGCGCGTGGTCGGAGTCTCATCGAACTGGCGTCTCGCGGCGTCGACGGAATTCAGTAACTCGCGCCGGCCCACCAGCCGCGAACCGTCAATACCCTGCTGAAGTTGCAACGAAGGCGCATGAAACTTCAACGGCGCTTCGTGGGTCCCCTGCAGATACAGCGGGTCATGTTCCACTCCCAGACGAGCGGCGAATTGTCCCGGTCGCGTGTAGGGCTTGCGGCTGGGCATGTGCGGCAGCGAAATGGCATTCGGCAGAAACGAATGCGGCGACCGCCTGGCCGAAACGACCGTTCCCATGTACGGCCAGTCGGTGGGATACGGTGTCCGGTTATTTCCCTTCGTCCGAAACGTCAGGTCCGGCACGTGTCCCGTCAGGTTGTAGTAGTAGCCAGCGTGATGATCGTTCGTGTTGACCGTACCGCCGATCGAGTTAATCAGGCTCAGATGATGCGCCTGCTGAGCGAGCAACGGCAGATGTTCACACAGCCGAACTTCCGGAGCGGACGTCTGAATCGGCTGAAACGGCCCGCGAAACTCGGCCGGTGCGTCGGGCTTCATATCCCATGTATCAACATGTGATGCGCCGCCACACAGAAAAAACAAGATCGTGGACTTTGCGGAACCACCGCCAGCGGAGGCTTCTCCGGCAGCCGTGGCCGCGCCCGGTCGACCAAACTGCATCCCGGCCCAGCCAAGAGCGGAAGCCGTCAGAAATGTCCTGCGAGATACGTTTGGCTGAGTATTCAACATCCGTCTTTCCTGTCGCCGCCTGAGACTTAAAGACACCACTCTTGAGTGTATCGCCGGATTCTCGTAACAGCTCGTTCGTAGTTCGTAGTAACCGCATTTATGCGGTCGCTCAAGACGTGGGGTGGAGTGCGATGGTTACCGGCAGCGCCCAAACCACAAGCAGCGTCGCCTGAACAACCCGATAAATCGGGTTACTACGAACCATCGCGAGACATCAGCACTCGCGCCACATCGGAAAGCTGCTCCTGAGTGTTGACGCCCATGGCCTCGTTAATGTCCAGCTTTGCGGCGGCGACGACCGTCTTGCCCGCAGCCTTCAGAATGGCCGGGCAGTCGGTGAGGTAATACTCGGCCTGATCGTTTAACGGGCGCATCTCGCTCAATGAATCGATCAGCGACCGGCAGTCAAACGCGTAACAACCCGTGTTGATCTCAGTGATTGCGAGTAATTCGGGATTGTTACTGCGAGCGTCCTTCTCCTCGACGATCCGCTCGAAGGCGCCGGCATCGTCGCGCACGATCCGTCCGAGTCCCGCGTTGTTTTCGGTGACCGCCGAGCCAACAACACAAACAGCCGAATTCGCCGACAACTCGTCCAGCAGCCCACGAAGCGATTCGGACTTCAGCAACGGAGTATCGCCAGCCAGCACCAGCACCGGACCGTCATGATCCCCGATGGCCGGGACTGCCATCTGCACGGCATGTCCGGTGCCGAGCTGCTCTGCCTGCAGCGCGAAATCCACATCGGCGTGGCCGGACAATCGCTCCCGCATGAGGTCGGCCTCATGCCCGATGACACACACGATGCGAGTGACTCCCGCACGGCGCACTGCATCAAACACATGCTCAACCATGGACTTGCCGCACACCTCGTGCAGCACCTTGGGCAATTCGGACTTCATCCGAGTGCCCTTGCCGGCGGCCAGGACCACTGCGACGGCTTCGCTCATGCTCAGGACTCCATTCCTCGACAGGGTACGTTCTCAGCATCCGTTCTCGTCTGTAGGCCGCCACGATCAGGAGGGCTGGCGTTCTTTGATCCAATCCCGGAAGGCACGTATCAGGCTGCTCTCGTCGTGGCTTCGCCGCAACTCGACAAAGTGAGTCAGGTCCTGACTGGTAACGAATGGGAATATCTGACTCTGGTTCGGTTCGGAATAGCCGCCTTCCGGCTGCAGGACGAGGATTGCCACTCGGTCGTCGGAGTAACGCCAGATTTCGGCAACACCCAGCGCTGCATAGATGCCCATGCGAATCCGTGAACTACTCGTGATGTCGACTTCGATGCCAAGATCGGGAGGCGGATCGACTGTGAAGTCGAGTTCATCTTTGCCGCGGATCAGCAGTTCGTTGTCGATGTAAAAACATTCGTCGGGTTCGACGCCCTTTTCGAGATCCGGTCGGTCACACGTCATGTCGCCGAAACTCTTCAGAGGCCGTCCTGTTTCCTCCGTGAGTGTCGCCACCAATCGTCCCAGCAGCCGACTGCAATTGCCGTGCTTCGGTGAAATCGTCATGAACTCAAGACTCCCGCGAGCGTAGCTGAGTCGTACATGCCGGCCGGTCAAAGCATCCGAGATCTTTCGGTACACATCCCAGTCCACACCGGGAAGGATGAAGCGATGCTCGGGGGTTTGAGCGGTCGGAGCTTCCAGAGCGGTTGTCGTCATGGAACTACCTCAGCCGGGCAATAGACGAAACAGAACGTGCATGCCGTTCACCTGGCCAGCCGCGACTTGCGGTCTTTCCAGGGAATCTCTTTGTCTTTCAGGTGCAACTTCAGAAAACCGGCAAGCAGTTTCTCGGTCCCGATGCCCTGTCCCAACAGACCGGTTCCCTGCAGCTTGATGTCGAACGCCTGCTGATACAGGCGCTGGTTTTCGTCATCCTGATTGTCGCCGCCCAGTTGCGTGTAGATTTTGCCGGCCGTTCGTTTTGTCGAAGAACCGGCGCCGTACATGATTAAGGCCGCCATCCCGGTCCGGCGCAGCATTCGAATTGGATTGAGCGCGCTCAGTCCACTAACCGAGTCCATTGGCGAAAGCAGCACCATCGCCTGAATGTCCTGCCCGCGGGGCGTGCGGGTCGCGAGTGTCGGAGCGTCGTCGTAAGGCTTCTTGCCCCAATCCAGCGCCGCATAGTTCAACGCCAGGACCGTGCTCATGTCTGATCCGACGATGGCCATCTTTCGCATGTTGAGTTTTTTTGCCTGGTGTTGCTCATAGATGAACCTCTTGACCGCTTCGAGGTCGAACGCCACCATTTTTTCGTAGTCAAATTTCGAGACTTTCGAACTCTTGTCGGCTGCTCTAGCCCCTTCGGGAGCTTTTGTCTCACCGTGTTTCCGCAGGTCCACTGCAATGACCGCATACCGTTCGTGGACCAGCACCTGAGCCGTCTGTCGGGCCGACCAGACGAGTCGGTTTTCGTTGCGTCCGTGCAGAAGGACGACGATCGGCGTGTCTTCTTCGTCCTGGCCTTCCCAGTAGGTGAAGTGCACGGTCCAACCGTCCTTAGTGACCTCAGCCTGCGCTTCACCTTCGACCTTGTCGTCCTGTGCGAACGCCATTGATTCGGCCAGCAAGGCCAGCGATGCACAAAGCAGCAGAACGGGAAATCGCGAATCGAGTTGCGAACGAATCATGAGTCGTATCCCTCGAAGAGTCAGACAGACAGCGCTGTCGGAGGAAGCGGCGGTGACAGGTCTATTGGCCCTTCACTATATCCAGTCTACGCCCGGCATCGGGATGGGAGCAACCCGGACGTTACCAGCAGTTGGACGATTCTAAACACTGGAAACAGGCACTTGTCCGGCCTTGACCAGCCCCCCCTGCATGACCGCGATGAAGCGTGAACGATCCTGCAGCACATTGATGCTGGTGACCGGATCACCATCCAGGACCAGTACGTCTGCCAGCTTTCCGGCTTCGAGCGTACCGATCTCGTCGCTGCGACCCATGATTTCCGCACCGGTCTGCGTCGCGCATTTGATCGTCTCGAGCGGACTGAAGCCGACGTAATCAACAAAGAAACTCAATTCTCTGGCGTAATCGCCGTGCGGGTTCCAGGCAAATCCGTAATCGCCTCCCATTCCCAGCCGGCCTCCAGCCTTCAACAGACGCCGGTAGCTTTCCGCACCGCCTTCCAGCGTTTCCTGATGACCGTCGATGACGGCCTGCGACATGCCAAAAGCCGGACCGTGTTCGATACTCGCCTGCTCGAAATACAGAGCCGGAACGACCGGCACATCACGTTCGAGAATCATGTCGAGTGCTTCGTCGTCAATGAACGTGCCATGTTCCAACGTGTCGTATCCAGCCCGCAGAGCATTCTTGATGCCCTGAGTCGCACGGCAATGCCCGGTCACCTTCATGCCATGATTGTGAGCCGTCGTGACCACGGCATGCATCTCTTCGAACGTCATGCACAGCGTGTGATGATCGTTCACATCCGGAGCCGCCGCGTCGCCGGTTGGGTATGTCTTGACCCATTCAATGCCGTCCTTGACGAGCCGCCGAACCGCCGTCCGCGCTTCATCTGCTCCATTGATCAGGATCATCAGTCCTTCCATGCCGATCTTGCGGAAGTCCGGATTCCAGTCCATTAACCCGCCGACCCCGCAGATCTCACGACCACTGGCGGCGAGCCGGGGTCCCGGCAGCAGACCTTTTTCAATCGCCTTCTTCAGCCAGACATCGATATTGAACAGACTGCCGCCGCTGCGAGCCGACGTATAACCACATTCCAGAGCGAGCTTCGCATTGCACGACGCCAGCAAAGTGACGTACTCGACCGGGTACTTGGTATCGAGGTCTTCGAGGGCCGCGACATTGAAGTACGTCGGATGAAAATGAGCCTCGACGAGTCCCGGCATGATCGTTCCGCCACACGCGTCGATCACGGCGGCAGCAGCGGGTACATCCGGAGCACCTGTCGCAGCGCCGGCGTAAGTAATTGTGCCTTCTTCGATCAACAGCACAGCGTCAGGGACAGGCGCAGCGCCGGTGCCATCAACGATTTGCCCGTTGCGGATGACTGTCGTACCGGATGCCGTCTGCATGGTCTGGTCTCACTCATTTTCAGGACGGGTCAGACTCGAACTGATTCCAGAAAGGCCTCGACGTGTCGCAGCAGCTTCGATGTCTGCTGTGCATGAATCATGTGGCCGCATCCGGAGTACTTGATCCGGATCAGATCGGCAGCCCGCTCTTCCGCTTCTTCTGCATCGCTGTCGGTGAGCATCCCGGCCGCAGCCATGTCGGCCTGCAGCAACAGGGTCGGGCATGCGATGGCACTCATGACAGCCTGGCAGTCGTACTCGTCCAGCCATTGGCCTGCGATGATCGGCTCGAACACAGCCGGGTCGAGCTGTGCCAGGCAGGACGCCGTGAACCGCAGTGCTGCCGCGTCGCGAACGTCTCCCAGCCGTACGGTCTTTCCCGTCGGCGTTCCCATAGTCACCTCCGCCAGCTTTCGCGCAGTCGCTGGCAATCCGTCCGGGGCACCGGCCAGTTGCGATACCGCTCGGAAGTAGTCCAGTAGCGGACCTTCTCCGATGCGATCGCCCATCCTGTGAAAAGGCGGGTCTTCGAGCACGGCTCCGCGAACCTTCGTGCCCAGTCGACCAGCCAGTTCGGCGACGACCATCGAGCCCAGGGAGTGGCCGTACAGAAAGCACTCGCGCTGGGTCGAGAATGGCGGCGTGTTCAGCAGCGTTTCGGCGTGGTCGACGTAGTCAGCCACGCGATAGCCTCGTTTGCTCAGCTCGGACTTGCCGTGTCCTGGAAAGTCGATTGCGAAGATCTGAAACCGCATCATGAGATTTGGAATCAACGGCATGAACGTCTGCCAGCGACGCGTGACTCCGTGGAACAGGATCAGTGGCGGGCCGTTCTCGGGTCCGACTGCCACGTTGAACGCCTTGCCGTCGACTTCGATGATCTGCTCGTGAATCATGAGCTGTCGGTCCCTCAAATCTCCGGATTCAGAATCTGCCGTGCCCAGATGTAGGCGACCACGTTCAGGATCACAGCGACGCTCAGCATGATCTGTCCGGCGAATGTCGTGAACAGTCGGGCGGTATTCTCCCGGTCGAGCACGAAGTAATAGATCGCCAGCACAAATGCCGGCGCGAGCGCCATATAAAACGCCGACGTTCGGGCCTGAGCCGTTTCGGAGATGATCTTCCGCTCAAGCCGTTGCAGTTCACGAACTGAGTGCGCGATCCGATCAACGGTCTCGTTCAGTCGACCGCCGCTTTCGCGACTGGCCTCCATGGCCGCGGCAAACAGTGCGAAATTCTCACTCCGCAATCGGGCACGGGCTTCGGACAGGCACCGTTCGAGCGGCTTTCCCAACTGGTACTCACCGGTCATCTGCTGAAACTCCTGACAGATCGGCTGGGGTGACTGCTGGGCGATGATGTCCAGCGCCTGAGCCAGCGAAAGGCCCGCCTTGATCGCACTCGACAGAGAAACCATTGAATCCGCTAACTGATCCTCAATCATCTGCTTTCGGCGTTCGGCCATGCGGCGGACCACGTACCACGGCAATGCGACCTGGATCCCGGCAATCGTCAGGCCGATCGGCAGGGACGCGAAGACAACAGTCAGCAACAGCAGCGTGGTTACGACCAGAATGGTCCAGGCATACAACCACTTGCGCAGATGCTTCGCTGAGATCCGCAACTGCCGCAGTTTTTCGCGCAGATCGGACTCGATGAAATCGACACCGCGACGGTAATGGCCCTCCGCGCCGTACGGCAGGATGCCAAAGGCCGTCGCGATTAACAGACTGCCAACAACTGCTTCCACAGATCAGGTCCCTCGTGATGTCGGATTGCTGACGGAATCGTATCGTGCCCGCGCGTTCTCCGCAGTCGTTAGGATTCGTCGGAAACCAGAACTTCCGGCCCGAAAGCGTAAGTTTTGAAGTTGCACAGTCATGCTGCCCCGGAGGGGCAAAGGCGAGTAGCCCGGGGTTTCAACCCCGGGAAACAAGCGGTGAGAGCTTCAATGAGCCCCGGAGGGGCGACGGCAGAGACCGACACGGAATTGCCGTCGCCCCACCGGGGCTGTGGTTCAGAAACGGCTGATTTTTCCGGGGTTGAAACCCCGGGCTATTCGCCCACGTCCCTTCGGGACTGACGTGTGCAACTTCAAAAAGCACAAACGAGGCCGACGTGACAAAACGCAGGAACGGACACGATGAAAACAGTCAATCTCGGAGATGTGTCGCTACAGGTCCATGATGAAGGCTCGGGACCACCCGTGCTGTTCGTGCATGGATTCCCGCTCGACCATCACATGTGGCGGCATCAGCTCGCCGATCTGGTGACGGACTTCCGAGTGATTGCGCCGGACTTGCGAGGATTTGGTGCCAGTGACGTCATCCACGGCACGGTCACCATGGACCAGTTCGCTGACGACCTGGACGTCGTCCTGACACAACTCGGCGTGGAACAGCCAATCGTCCTGTGCGGACTTTCAATGGGTGGTTACATCGCGTGGGAGTTTGTTCGACGGCACCGCGCTCGACTCAAGGCCTTGATCCTGTGCGACACGCGAGCGGTCGCCGATCCCCCGGACGCCATCGAAAACCGAAAGCGCGTCGCGGCGACGGTCCTCGAACACGGGGCCGAGCCGATTGCAGCAGCGATGCCCGCCAATCTGCTGTCTCCGATTACGCTGGAGCAACAACCTGAGCTGCTGGACGAATTGCGTCAGACAATCGCCGGAACTGCTCCCCAGGGAATCTCGGCCGCCTCACTGGGTATGGCAGCACGACCCGATTCGACGCAATTGCTCAGTTCACTTGATCTGCCTGCGTTGCTGGTTGTTGGCGAAGACGACCGCATTTCGACCGTCGCCGAAATGCGAGGAATCGCCGATGCGATGCCTCAGGCTCAATTTGTCGTCGTTCCCGCGGCCGGGCATATGGCCCCGCTGGAGAATCCGGGGCTCGTGAATACCGCAATACGAGAGTTTCTGGGCGGTTCAGCGTCTGGTTCGTGACGGAATCCCTTGCCGACACGTCCCAGGCTCGGCACCATTCACCATTGGCCCACGGAGCCGTGGAGCATTACGGAACACTACTGAATCCTCGGACGAGACCGGATGTCGCAGTCACTGATCACCGATCAGCAGGAGTTTGAGGACGTTTGCTCGCAGATACGCGAATCCGGAATTGTCGCGTTCGATACCGAGTTCATTTCCGAAAACAGCTTTCGCCCCAAGCTGTGCCTCGTGCAACTGGCCACCGCCGATCTGTGCGTCGCCATTGACCCTCTCGTGGTTGATGTGGCGTCGTGGTGGCAGATCATGGTCGACAACGAAACGACGGTCATTGCCCACGCCGGTCGCGAGGAAACCCGGTTCTGCATCACCAACAACGGTCAGAGACCCGTCAAACTGTGGGACGTCCAGATCGCTGAGGGATTGCGTGGTAACAGCTACCCCTTGAGCTACGAACGGTTGATTTCGCGGGTCCTGGGCAAGCATGTGACTTCCAGCGAAACGCGAACCGACTGGCAGCGGCGGCCGTTGACGGACCGACAGATCGAATACGCACTCGACGACGTCCGGTTTCTGCTGAGAGTTCACGAGCGACAAAGTGACGATTTGAACAGCCAGGGCCGCCTGTCGTGGGCGACGGAAGAGACCGAGCGGATGATTGACGACATGGTGTCGGAGCGTCAGGACGAAACGTGGCGGAAGCTTTCCGGCGTGCGAAGATTGAATCGACGACAGCTCGCAGTGGTACGCGAGCTGTTTCGCTGGCGAGCGTCCGAGGGTGAGGAACGCGATCAGCCGGCGCGTCGAGTCCTGCGTGACGACCTGGTGATCGATCTGGCTCGCCGACAACCGCAGACGGAAAGCGAGCTGATGCGCTCGCGCGACATGAACCGATCGAACTACCGCCGCAATGCGCCGGCGATGGTCGAATGCGTGAAGGCTGCTCTGGCGATCCCCGAAAACGAGCTGCCGGAGAAATTCCGCAAAGAAGATTCAGGGACGGACGAGCCGGTACTCGGCAAGCTGCTGGCATTGACGCTGGCCAACCGCTGCGAAGAACTGAATGTATCCGCAGGACTTGTCGGAACGTCGGCCGACCTGAAGGAACTGATCCGCTGGCACGTGAAAGGCAGCCCGGAAGAATCACGGCCGCTGCTGGAAACCGGCTGGCGAGCGGAAGTCTGCGGCGATCTGCTGAGACAGGTCCTGGAGGGCCGCATCAGCCTGCGAGTTTCAAACGCCACATCGAAGCACCCGCTGGTCTTCGAACAGGTCGAGACAGACGCGTAGAAGTCGAGCGACGTGCTTTACCAGACTTCCAAAGTGAGACCGTCGATCTCATTGAAATGCTGGTCACGAGTGACAACCGTCAGAGAATGTTGCCTGGCAACAGCCGCGATCCAAACGTCATTTTCCGGCAGCGGGCGACCCTTCGCCTTCAGAGCGTTCTTGATGATTCCATAGTGTTCGGCTGTGGCAGCGTCGCACGGCAGTATCGCCGTGTTTTCGGCGAATTCCTGAACCTGCCTCATGTTTCTTTCAACGTGCGCAGAATGCTGTGCCCCGTAATACAACTCGCCGATTGCAATGGAAGGAACAAATACTTCGACTGAGCTGGCCAACTGCTCTTTCACTTCACCGTCGTTCCTGAAAATCGCAACGATGATGTTCGTATCCAGTAGATGCCTACCACTCATCCGCATCTACCCTTTCGCAGTCGTCGGCGATTGCCTGAGACATCTCGTCGAGATCCGTCGCGTCAATCGAGCCGGCAAATCGAAGTAGTGTCTTACCCTGCACGCCCTTGATGGCCGGCATTGCCAACGTCTTTGCAAAGTCGAGTACCTGAAGCTGTTTTTCAACAGGCAGTCGCCCCAGGCAAGTGGAAAGTTCCTTCTCGATCGTCGCATCAACCATCGAAGACACTCCTGACAGTTCAGCATTCAAATGACGCTGTTCAGCGTAAGAAGGGAACGCGGTTTACGTCGTTCACTTACCGTATTTTTGGCGTTTGCTCGTTCATGACTGTTTGAGCTGCAGCCTCTGGCGCCGCATCCGACTCGATGGCTTCCTCGCTCACGGCAGCCTGCAGAGATTCCAGTAGTGTCGACTGGAAATACACATCCCGCAGCACGATCGGTTCCTTCGGTCGAGTCGGTGAGAAGATCACTGTGACAGGTATCGACGACGAATTTACTTTCGCCAGTGTGGCCTTGATTTCCTCGCTGCGGTCGGTCCAGTCGGCCTTAAGAGTCAGGACATTGTGCTCCTCAACGAACAGACGTGTTGAGTATGTATTCAGGCTCACCTGTTCGACGAATTTGCAGTTGGGGCACCAGTCGGCCGTGAAGTCGATCAATACCGGCCGACCTTCATCCAGAGCCTGTGCGACTGACTCTTCTGAATACTCAGCCCAGGGCAGCTTCTCGCCACCCGCATACAGCTTGTAGCCAAATCCACAGATAACACCGGTCAGAATCAGCGCCGAGAAACGGACTTTCCAGCGAGTCGCCGCGGTCGACGACAGGTTGTACAGATTGCCGATCATCCACAGACCCAGGCCCATTCCGAGCAGCATCAGCAGCGTGGGGACCACGTACCTGTCGCCAAGAATCGAAACCAGATAGACAGTCGTGGCCAGCAGCACGAAGCCCGAGAACTCTTTAAATCGGACCATCCACATGCCCGGCTTCGGCAGGAGCTTGATCGCGCCGGGGAACAGACCAAACACCAGATATGGCGACGCCATCCCGAGTGCCATCATCGTCCAGACCAGGTAGATCGTGGCGGGATCCTGTTGCAGCGACCAACCCAGCGTGACGCCCAGAAACGGCCCGCTGCAGGGTGTGGCGAGAAGCGTCGCGAATATGCCCGTCAGAAAAGCGCCCAGCAATCCTTCTCGTTGCTGTGCGCCGACGGAGCCGACCATACCGGGAATTGGGATCTCGAAGACGCCCAGCAGGCTGAGAGCCATCGCGAAAACCAGAGCACACATTCCGACAATAAACACGGCATGGCCAAACAGCTCGCCCCACGCCATCCCCGCAAATGCCGCCAGAGTGGCCAGCGTCAGGAATACAACCAGCAGGCCCAGCGAGTACGACAGATTCAATGCGAGGATGCGTGATCGACTTTCGCCCGCCTGCTGCACGAAACTCAGTAATTTGATCGCGATGACCGGTAGCACGCACGGCATCACGTTGAGAATCAGCCCGCCGATGAATGCATACAGCAGAAACTGCGCAAGCGAACCGCTCGTGCCTTCGTCCGGTCCGCGGAGCTTGATGAGGTCGTCGAAAGGGTCGCGAACGTCAGGCTTCGTTTCGGGAGGTATGTATACGACTGGCGCCTTCACCGACGAACTTGGCGGAACGACTCCCAGTTCTGCCGCAAAGGAGCCTCGGATGCATTTGTTCTCGTCACAAACCTGATTAGTAACCTTCAGACCTGCTCCGTATCCCGTTGCTCCGTCCGTCACAACGAATGTTCGTGACCAAGTGACCTCACCGTGGTGGATGCGTTGGACGACTGTATTGCCGTTGCTGTCGACTTCGTGATTCTCAACTTCGGTATCTGGTTGAAATGACGAGCCGTCATCATCCAGACCGAACAGATGCGTGATCGTCAGCACGGTTGGAAGTCCGAGGTTCTTGCGGTTCTGGTCCAGCGCAAAAGTGTGATAGCCGTCATCCATACGGGCAGTCACCGACACGGTCACGACCCCACTGGGTTTCGAATCTTCGGGAGTCAGCCGCGCTGTCCAGACGGACGGGCCCGGGACCTCGCGGCCGTCACTCGTTTTGAGCATTTTGATGTGCTCAGCTTCGAAGACGGGTTCAGCGACGAGGCTCATATCGATCCCCGACACATCGAGTTCGGCGATCGTCAGGTCGAAGTCCACGTCGAACGGCGTGCACGTGCCGTTCTTGCCCGATGTGCAAATCTGGTATCTCAGCTTGCCAGCCAGCTTTGTTCCCGCCGTCGCGGCCTCTGGCGTGATACGAAACTTCTGCGTCCAGGTGATCGGCTCCTCGAACTTCGCCATCCGCATTTCGAATACGGGATCGTCGTACACGTACGGCTTGCGGGCGGGCACAAGCTGCTCGTCCAGCGGTTCGAGACCAACAACCGACGTGAAGTTGATCCTTGTCCGTCCTGAGAATTCGCCTGTTGAGGCGTAGACGTACGCATCCTCTGGAACGGGGACGAGTATCTTCAGCGTCGCAACAGTCGAATCGGTTCCCGTCTCCTGTGTCAGCGTGATCTCGGCATCCGATCCGCCTAAAGGACTCGACGTGCCTCCAAGATTCAGAAACAAGTCCTGTGCGATCACAGTCGCGCCAATGCTGCTGACAGAAGCCAGCAGCAGCAAAACCATAAGTCGACGCGACAACTGAAGGCGATTGTCGCGAAGGGATTGAATTAAGCGTCGCATGGCCAGGTACCTGTATCAAAGAGGCGGGGGCCCACCGTCAGGCAGTTCTTTCTGCCGGCACCGAGGACTCCAGCATGTAGTTTCGGCATCGGACAGGGCGCGGCTCTGTGAACCACACCACCGTTTCGAATACGGTTCTGCCGACGGTCATGATAGGTCAGTCTGCGAAAACTGAGCAATTCGAGTCGTGCGGGAACCTCCCGGCAACGCAACGACCGGGAACAGGAACGGAGAGAACTCACCATGTCCAACAGCTCAACCCTGCGAATCGTCTGCCTGGCAGTTGTTCTGCTGTCTTCACGGAGTCTCGCAGCTCAGGACACAAACGCCACCGCTGAGCAACTCCACAAACTGTTTGAAGATGAATGGGAGCGCTCGCTGGTGGATGATCCCACGTACGCATCGTGGCTCGGAGATCCCCGCTTCAACGACCGTTGGCAGGACGTCAGCCCGGAAGCCATCGATCGCCGCATCACCCACCGGCGAGCGATTCTCAAACGGCTCGATGAGTTCGATGTCAAACAGCTCGGTCAGACCGATCGAATCAGTCTGCAGTTGTTCCGACGCAAGTACCAGAATGTTGTCGACGAATACCCCTTCGGCTGGCATCTGGTCCCGCTGAATCAACGCGGCGGCATTCAGGACGAAAGTACTTTGGCCGATGCCATGTCGTTCGAGTCGGTGCAGGACTACGAGAACTGGATTGCGCGACTGACCTCCTTTCCGGTCTATATGGACCAGACGCTGAACCTGATGCGTGAGGGCGTACAGCGGAAGATCATCCACGCCAGGGTCGTCATGCAGCGTCTGCCAGCGCAGATCGAACGACAAATCGTCGATGATCCGACGCAGAGCCTCTACTACAAGCCGTTCCGCAACATGCCCGACAGCATCACCACACGTGAGCAGCAGCGGCTGCAACAGGCAGGTCGCGAGGCGATCACAACACACGTCGTGCCGGCCTATCGCGGCATGCTCCGTTTCTTCAACGAAACCTATCTGCCGGCGTGCTACGACAAACCTGGCGCGTGGCAGTTCCCCAACGGCAAGGACTTCTACGCGCTCCGCTGCCGCGTCTTTACGACAACCGACATGACTCCGCAGGAGATTCACGACACCGGCCTGCGGGAGGTCAAACGGATCCGCTACGAGATGCTGAAGGTCGTTCAGCAGGTCGGTTTCGAGGGTTCATTCGACGAATTCCTCGACCACCTCCGCACGGACCCGAAGTTTTACTACGACAATCCAAACGACCTGCTGGCTGCGTACCGCGAGGTGTGTATGCGGATCAACCCGCGGCTCGTTCGTCTGTTCAACCGATTGCCGCGAATTCCGTATGGTGTCGAGCCGATTCCTCCGCACCTGGCCCCGGATACCACCACGGCTTACTACCGCCAGCCTTCGGCCGACGGCATGCGGGCCGGGACGTACTTCGTGAACCTGTATCGCCCCGAAGTCAGGCCCAAGTACGAAATCGAAGTACTGTCCGTTCACGAAGCAATGCCGGGGCATCACCTGCAAATCGCCCTGGCGCAGGAGATTGAGGGCCTGCCTTTGTTCCGCCGCTATGGCGGCTACACGGCATTCATTGAAGGCTGGGCGTTGTATTCAGAAAGCCTCGGAAGCGACCTCGGTCTGTACAAAGACCCGTACTCAAAGTTCGGTCAGCTCACTTACGAAATGTGGCGAGCCGTTCGTCTGGTGGTCGACACCGGCATTCATGAGTTTGGCTGGAGCCGTCAGGACGCCATCGATTTCTTCACCGCCAATACCGCCAAAACACCTCTGGATATCGCGAACGAAGTCGATCGCTACATCTCCTGGCCGGGCCAGGCACTGGCTTACAAGATCGGCGAGCTGAAGATCAAAGAACTGCGTCGACGCGCGGAGTCAGAACTGGGAGACAAGTTCGAAGTGCGCGAATTCCACGCCACGATCCTCGGCCAGGGAGCGGTGACGCTCGACGTGCTGGATGGCATCGTTGACGACTGGATCGCCGGCGTTCGTTCGCGGTGACTGTCGCGACGACGCTCGCTCGCAAGGACCGACGGACTAGTGCTGCGCCAACTTTTAATCCGGGATCGGGTGGCTGGCGGTCGAGCGTAGCGAGCCCCCAGCAATGCAA
>Ga0302123_10000023_pt1 | contig 113597 bp, 84 predicted proteins | sample CB21_321_MG_FD_203109 | JGI IMG/M metagenome (GOLD analysis project Ga0302123, IMG submission 203109) | Marine microbial communities from Western Arctic Ocean, Canada - CB21_32.1 | ecosystem: Environmental > Aquatic > Marine > Oceanic | place: Canada: Western Arctic Ocean | collected 2017-09-28 | reverse complement strand
ACAACCGCGGGCGGGCGACGCCGGAAGGCGAACGCGATCAGCGGGCCGAGTGGTTTGACCGGGCAATCGCCGCTTGCGAACGGTCGCTCGCGCAACGCCCCGACGATGCCGCCACGCTCAACAATCTCGGCAATTCCCTCGCCAACCGAGGGCGGGCGACGCCGGACGACGAACGCGACCAGCGGGCCGAGTGGTTTGACCGGGCAATCGCCGCGTACGAACGCTCGCTCGCGCAACGCCCCGACGATGCCGCCACGCTCAACAATCTCGGTAGTGCGCTCGCCAACCGCGGGCGGGCGACGCCGGAAGACGAACGCGACCAGCGGGCCGAGTGGTTTGACCGGGCGATCGCCGCTTGCGAACGGTCGCTCGCGCAACGCCCCGACGATGCCGCCACGCTCCACAATCTCGGTAGTGCGCTCGACAACCGCGGGCGGGCGACGCCGGAAGGCGAACGCGATCAGCGGGCCGAGTGGTTTGACCGGGCAATCGCCGCTTGCGAACGGTCGCTCGCGCAACGCCCCGACGATGCCGCCACGCTCAACAATCTGCTCTCTTCACTGCTGTGGAAACGGTACGTCGAACTCGATCAGCAGGCCGCGCAGGAGCTGCTTCGTCGAGCGTCGGATGCTGCCGATAAACTCATGAGCCTCGACCCGGACGCGGGCCGGTATAACTTTGCCTGTGTCCTGGCCATCCGCGGCGATGCGGATCAGGCGTTATTGGAACTGGGGCAACTGCTGTCCGCACATCCTGAACGTCGACAAGCCGTGGCCGACGACGACGATTTCGAATCGTTGCAGGACCTCCCCGAGTTCCAGCGGTTGATCTCGCCCGACTGAGCCTGCCTTTGCCGCAGGGTGACCCGGCCAGATTGGCCGGGTCGCGGAGCGACAGGAAGCGACTCCATCAGTCAGCGACGTTGGTGGTGGGTCCGACCTGTACTCGCCCGTCTTTCGAGCACTCAAGAGTCGACCGGCCGATTCTCTGACCGACCGCCATGCAATGATGAGTTTCATGTCGACTGATGCGTCGACCGCTGAGGGGCAGGATTCTCATGCCTGTGGCATCCCACCAATAGTGGTCGGGCCACCCTGTGTTACAGTGCGTGGGCGCGTCTTCGATGGTGTTGTAAAGACAGGAATGTTTTTCATCCCATGAGCATCACTAGTATCACGCTCGAACAGGAAGCGATGTGTCTTCTGCTTGATGGCGACGACGATACGCTGGCTCTCCTGCGAGAGCAGATGAAGCATGTCGTCACGATTCGCCGCGAGTACACAGGCTGTGGAAGCTACGCTCACTTCACTTTGGATTCGAACTACCCTCGTCTGCCTGGAAACGCATCGTTTTCGTTCGGCGATGTTGTGTGCGAAGTTGATGGCGTTGACGGGGGAGGAGGGTTCCTCCTGTTCGTAAAGGACGGCGCACTTGACTTCCTGGAGACGTATTCGTTCGACTCGTTCTGGCCGGAGTCGATAGACAGTTACACTGTGCAGTACCAGGTCGATAACGGACGTCGTGATCTCGAAGCCCTCCGTCGCTCAAAAGGTTGGCCCGGCCGGTGACGTAGATGATCGGCAAAGTCCATTGAGCCATTGTATTTCCGCTTTCAATAACGAGGGCTCACATTGGACGCATACGACTCCGTGGAGAAGTTGTGTTGTTCACTCTTCGAGGATGAAGCGACTTCCGAATTGCGGAGCCAACCATTACGGACGACGAGATGGACATGCTGCGGCAGGCAACGACGATTACGCCAGGTGAGATGAAAGGCGACGCGGCCTCAACGTCTGGCGGTTGGTTGTTCCGTTAAATGAGTGAGTCATTTGTTTCGCATTCAGAAGTTGCACGCTGAATCAACAGGCCCAGTTCTCTCAGGTGGTAGTCGCCCCACATGCAGGATTCGCTGTGGGGGATTGCTGAGCCTTCCGGAATGTGGTCCCAGCCGCGGGGCTGGTGATAGATGGTGTGGAGCAGCAGTCCCTCGTGATCGGGAGACTCGCTCAGGTAGGGAGCGGTCAGCAGGGATTGGGCCGTCGTCAGACCGGCCTGCCAGTAGCGATCTCCAGTCGTATCGTTCCGCTCGCGGAGGAATCGTCCGAGTCGCAGAAGTCCCTGAGCGGCGATGGCTGCGGCTGAACTGTCGACTGGTTCGAAGTCGTTGAACGGCTCGGAGGGTCGCTCAAGGTAGTTTCCCAGCCGGGACAGATCGGGGGCTCCGGTGTCCCAATAGGGCACTCCGTCTGTGGGCGTGTTGTTGATGAAGAAGTCGCATGCGGCGCACGCCGCTTTCAGCATGAAGGCTTCGATCTCCGTTCGGCCGCCGAATGGTTCGAGCTCTTCGTCGGTGACGGTCTGCAGGTACTCAAGCTGTTCGGGATAGCCGGCGATGATCCAGGCCAGTCCGCGTGTCCAGGTGGAAAACGGTGAATAGCCTTGCTGGGTCGACGGGCAGCGATATCGACCGTCGTTGCAGTTGAAGATGCTCTCGTGAGCGACTCGGCCACGCACGTCGTATGTGTCGCGGCCTTCGCCATAGTAGACGTTGTAACGGGCCGTGGTCCGGGCGTGCTGGATCATGCGGTCGAGCAGACTGATCGCCTGATCGTTCTCACCCATCAGGCGATGACCAAGCTGATGAGCCAGCGACAACGATCGCAACGACCGAATCGTGTCGCAGAACAGCGAGTGCGGTCCGTTAAACGAGTAGATGTAGCCGTCACCGTCGTTTGTCGTGCTCCAGCGTGCGGCCTGGACGGCACCGGATGACTTCAGGGCGAGTTCATACAGTTCGAGTTCCCGCTGATCGTGCGGGATTCGTCCTTCGAGCATCAGACGCCGCAGGTTGCCGTACGTGCTGACATTGTTGAATCCGTGGTCGTGGACGCCGATGTGCGTGACGTGCGGCGCCATCAGCTCGATGGTGTTGCGGCGCCCGATTTCGAGAAACTGCTCATCGTCTGTCGCATCGAACTGCAGAATCGCCGAGCCAAACTGGAATCCCTGCGTCCACTCGGTCCATCCCTGCGGCTGATAGCGGCCATTCACGGTAAAGACTGGCGTCTGTCCCTGAGTGGTGCAGGATTCTTCGATCGAAAGAATCTTCAGTGCCGATAAATCCCACATACGGTCGATTGCCGGTAACAGGTCGGCCGGTTGCAGCTTTGAGTCAATTTGCATCGTTGCAGTCCGTTTCGGTGGATCGTTGCGTCTGTCTCGCCTTTCCGACGGATGGTAAGATTCCCGGACACGGTCCGGGAGGCTGCTGACTCCTGCGTTCGATGCACCGGCTGGTGTCACTGGTCATTGTCATGCCAACAGAACATCCCTTACTGACCGGCTGGAAGAATGAGCGGCGGGAGGTGGTCCGTCGGCTGGCCCGGGATCCCTCTCTGTTGTGGTACTGGCGAATTCGACTGCGCGTGCTGGAATACTTGATCGCCCGATATTCCGGGCCGGCCGCATTTCGTCTGCCTCACATGGATCAGCTCACAGCGCATCCGATTTCACGACATCGGTGGTCCGACCACTCGGCTTCGATCAATGTCCGTGACTCCGCCCGGATTCGAAGTCTGCTGACGCGAATCCACACGAATGTGCATCCGACCGAGCAATCGCGGTCGGTATCCGCAATCAACCGCTGATTTGCCACCGGTCGCTCGCATCGCATAAACGCACTCGATAGTTTCCCGGGACGCGTCTGAATTTCCCGTGAAGCAATAGCGAGTGAACCCAATGAATCTGCGTTTCCGACTGAAGTTTGTGTGTGTGGCCAGCCGGGTCATGGCTGTTGTGACTTTGATCAATCTTGCAATCGGACTGGCAACATGCTGCGGGGCCGATCGCCCGAACATCGTCTTCATCTTCACCGACGACCACGCTTCGCACGCGATCGGAGCCTACAACGGCTGGTTGAAGGGCGTTAACCCGACACCGAACATCGACAAGCTCGCCAGCCAGGGCATGCTGTTTAAGAACAGCTTTTGTACGAACTCGATCTGTGGCCCGAGCCGCGCAGTTATCCAGACCGGCAAGCACAGTCATGTGAACGGGTTCATGACGAACGGAAACAAGTTCAACGGCTCGCAGCAGACGTTCCCGAAACTGATCCAGAAAGCCGGTTATCGCACGGCGATGATTGGTAAATGGCATCTGGGCACTGACCCGCAGGGGTTCGATCACTGGACCGTGCTGCCCGGACAGGGCGACTACTACAACCCGGCTTTCAAAACGCCCAAGGGCCGCGTTGTTGTCGAGGGATATTGCACCGATCTTGTCACTGACATGGCTGTGGACTGGTTGAAGGAGCAGAAAGACTCCGGCAAGCCATTCATGCTGATGTGTCAGCACAAGGCACCGCATCGAACATGGATGCCGCCACTGAGGCATCTCAATCTGTACGACGATATCGAGATTCCCGAGCCGCCGACTCTGTTCGACAAGTGGGAAGACAACGCCAGCCCAGCCCGATTTCAGGAGATGGAGATTGACCGACATCTGCATCTGGTGTGCGACGTGTTCGGTCCGATGCCCAAAGACTTCGATCTGAATAAGCAGAAAACAGATCGGTCGGGCATCCGCAACATGGCGAGGATGACCGAAGCGCAACTGAAAGCGTGGCATGCGGCATTCGGACCAAAGAATGAAGCGTTTCTGAAGGCAAACCTGAAAGGCGAAGACCTGATCCGCTGGAAATATCAGCGATACATCCGCAACTACCTGCGATGCGTCAAGGGAGTCGACGAGAGCGTCGGTCGATTGACGGCGTATCTGGAAGAAGCCGGGCTCGCGGACAACACGATCGTCATCTACAGCTCGGATCAGGGTTTCTATCTGGGCGACCACGGCTGGTACGACAAACGCTGGATGTACGAAGAGTCGTTCCAGATGCCGTTGATCGTGAAGTGGCCTGGTGTGACCGACGGCGGTTCCGTCAGCAAAGCGCTGGTTCAGAATCTGGACTACGCCGAGACGTTTCTGGACATCGCGGGTGCTCCAATTCCCCGCGACATGCAGGGCCAATCAATGGTGCCCCTGCTGAAGGGCGAACAGAAAGCGTCGGACTTCCGCGACTCGCTGTATTACCACTACTTCGAATACCCCAGCGTCCACATGGTGGCGAAGCACTTCGGCATCCGCACCGAGCGATTCAAACTGATTCGCTTTTACCAGTTTGACGAGTGGGAACTGTATGACCTTGAAAAGGACCCCGAAGAACTGACAAACGTCTACGCGAGGGAGGAATACGCAGACGTGGCCGCCAGTCTGAAGAAGGACCTGGACAAGCTTCGCGAGCACTACAAGGACGATAGCGACATCAGCGTGATGCCGAAGGAATGGCAGCAGAAGTTTCGGCAGTAACAACGCTTCTTCGTCAAAACACGTCGCAGTTGAGTCAAGTTTCGTTCCCGGCCATGAAGGAACACTAATTGACGCTAATTTTCGCTAATCCGGGCGACAGTCGACACGTGAGTCATTAGCGTCAATTAGTGCGGATTAGTGTTCCTTACATCGTTCGTCCGTTCTCAGTCTGAGGCACCGCCTCGGAAGACTCTTCGCTCCTGAGACTGACCTGTTGTCGCGAGGATTTTGAACAGAAGGGAACGAAGGAAACAAAGACTCTATTCTGCGGAGCATCGAAATCGACAACACCACTTCGTAGGGTGTGACAAGCGGGCTGATTGGCCATTCGTGGTGTGCCGGCGCGGAGGGTTTCCGCAGTTTGTTGAGCTTCAGGCGATTCGAGACCGCCCGCGCCGGCACACCGGAAGAACCGTTCGCTCCGCTTGTCACACCCTACGTCGAGCCGCGATCGCAAAGGGGCGCCGTCCATTCAAGCTGCTCGGTTACCTTCACTTCAAAAATCAACACTCATCATTCGACAATCATCAATCAAATCATACTGGTCGGAATTTGAGCAGCCCTCCCGTAGTCCGCAGTGCAGGAGTCGCCTGTCACGCTGTCGGGCGCTGATCCATCACGGCCGTCGAGAATCCGTCGATCGAATTCTCGGCCAGTTCGACTTTGCCCGCTTCGGTGCCGATGCGAATGCCGACTCGTTTCATGGGCTCCCGGGTCTCGCTCAGTTCGTTATCTGCGATCCGGATGTCCGTCGTCTTTCCCTGAATGTCGATGGCAATGCCATCTTCGCCGCCGGTGTTGATGATGCGATTCTGCTCGATGACATTGCGGTTGGCCCAGAAGTCTCGACCGCGTGTATCGTTGCGGAACAGGATGCCGACCTTGCCACTGCCGGACACTTCGTTGTGCCGCATGACGTTGTCCGTGTCGTTGTGTCCGATCGAGATGCCATAGCTGCGGTTGTCGATCATGCGGTTGTGCTCGGCCAGTCCAAACTTCACTCCCCAGCACCAGAACAGGCCCAGGTTGTTGCGTTCCATCACGCAGTTGCGGATCAGCGGCCGCTGTGAACCCGAACCCGGATGCACGCCCAGGTTGGTGTTGTCATGCGAATGGCAGTTGTCGACGACAACGTCGTGGCAAATCTGGAAGCTGATGCCGTCGCCGTCATAGTTTCTCGCCTCGACGCCACGGATCGTGTAGCGGTTGCAATCCTGCAGGAAGATACAGCCGCCGTAATTGCCGTTGAGGTTCGTGTTGTTCTTCCCGTTGCCGTCGAGAGTGAGGTTCTCCAGCACGACGTCCGACGTGTACTCGCTGGTGAGTAATGGAAACAGGGACGAACACGTGGGCGTCCCGCTGAGCCAGACGTTCTTGCGTAGCCCGTCATTCAGCTTGAAGCGGTTGCCGGACCGCGCGACGAGCGTCCGCTTGATGACCTCAGTGCCACTGTTGTGCGGGTTCTTTGTCTTCAGGACGACACCGTCGCCGACGCGAAAACCGCCCGGCTTCTCCAGTGTGATCTCCTGGTCGTACCAGTCGGAATCATCCGTGATCGTGATTGTCTCGGACGCAATCTTAGTAATGACGCTTTCCGGACCGCTGCCGATTAAACGCAACTTCGACGGGAGGTGGATGGAATTCCGCAGCGTGTAGGTCCCCGGCAGCAGCTTGACGGTGCCGCCACCCAGACGTTTCACGTAATCGACGGCGGCCTGAATGACACGGTCAGTTTGTCCGACCAGGTCGGCCTTTTTCGGTCCGACCGTGATGGTCAGCCGTTCGTCCCAGTTGGGTTCGTGCCGCTCGTCGCCGTCGGTCGCGCGCGGTCGATCGACGGGCGGGCGATCCGCGTAAGTCTGACCTGCCCCGAAGGCTCCAGCCGAGAGAACTCCTGCGGATGTTCGGAGGAAACCACGACGTGTGACGGTGCTGAGACGCATGGCACTGCTCCGGCCTGGTGGGGATTAAGATTAAGAGTAGGATTAAGATTAAGACTTGTTGCGGCTTCGCCACGCTGGGTGGCGGGACAGCAATGGTATACACCACGACCGCCTAAGTTGAACCACTGTGAGGAGTCAGCGATGTCATTCGGAGTCGGAGTCATTGGAGCGACGGGGTTCATTGGGACGCCCTATCGTGAGGAGATTCGCAGGTGTGGTGATGCTGCCCGCATTGTGGCGTTGTGTGCCCGGCGGCGCGACCTGCTGGAAGCGGCTGGACGCGAGGACGGCGCGGAACTGCTGACGGATGACTGGCGGCAGGTGGTCGAACACCCGGACGTCAACCTTGTCATTGTGGCCACGCCCGACGTTCTGCATCACGAAGAAGCAATGGCCTGTGCGGCAGCGGGCAAGCACATTTTCTGCGAGAAACCCGTCGGGCTGAATGTCGGCGAAGCCGCTGACATCTGGTCGGCGTACCGCGATTCGGGTCGCGCCCATTTTGTCCCGTTCTGGACACGCTATCTTGCCAGTTTCGCGCGGGCTCGCGAGATCGTTCGCAGCGGAACGCTCGGTGACATTCGGTCGATCGTTTACCGATGGCATAACCCACGGCCCGAATCGATGCCGTTCACGTGGCGGGATGATGCGGCCGTTTCGTCGGCCGGTAGCATCGCCGATGTCGGGTCGCATGGTTACGACACGCTGAGGTGGATCACCGGTCTGGAAGCGACTCGTGTGTTGACGCATGCCGATGTCATCTCGCCAGCCAAGCCGCATCTGGGCGAGGTGAATCTGAGTGAAGCGATTGCATGGGGCGAGAGTCATCCTGCAGAAGACGCGCCCGAGACACGCCGCGGGACAGCATACGACTACGCGAGTATTGCTTTCGAAGCCGATAATGGCGCGGTCGGTACGGTGGTCCTTTCGCACGCCCCGTTCCTCCGTAAATGGTTGTCCCCAGAACTCGAGTTGCATGGCACGAAGGCATCACTCGCAGTGAATCGATTGAGTGGCGAGCTTTCGCTGGCACGCGGACTGGATGAAGCCGAGGTTATCGACACGTTGCCGCATCCGGGCTGGGGGAATCGATTCGGCGACTACGTCTTTCCCGCCATGAAGGCGGCGATCGCCGGGGACGCGACGGATCATCCGGACCTGGAGGACGGATATCGCGTGCAACTGTTTACTGATGCAGCGGCGTTGTCGGCTCGCGATGGTCGGTGGGTGGCACTCAAGTCGATTGATCCGGCTACCAAATAACAGGTCGTGTTCGTAATCCGGTTCACTGACGAGGTCCGGCCAGTCCACGATGCTGAGCCGAGCATGTCAGGAAACGAACTGCAGGGAAGGACACGGCAGATGACCTCACCACACGATTCACCCCCGACGCCCCGCGACCAGTCACGAGTTCCGATCGGGAAGCTGTTCGTCTTCGCAGGCGTCGTGCTCGCTGCGGGAATTGTCTACCTGCAATTCGGGGACGAGTTGAATCTTGAAAGCCTCGCCCAACGGGAATCGCAGCTTCGGGCGTGGAAGAGTGACCATCCCATCCTGGTCTACGCGCTGGCCGTGCTTGCCTACGTCGCGATTACGGGACTGTCTTTGCCGGGCGCACTGATCCTGACTCTTGTTTACGCGTGGTATCTCGGATTCGTGCCAGCACTGATTGTCGTGAGTTTTTCTTCGACGGCTGGCGCAACGCTCTCTTTTCTGTTCAGTCGGTATCTGCTGCGAGACTCCATTCAATCGAGGTTTGGTGACCGCCTGCAGAAAGTCAACGACGCGTTTGAACGCGAAGGCGGATTCTATCTGTTCACGATGCGACTGATTCCGGCCATCCCGTTCTTCACCATCAACCTGCTGATGGGTCTGACCTCGATTCGCGTCGTCACGTACTGGTGGATCAGCCAATTGGGAATGCTGCCCGGAACGACGGTCTATGTGTATGCAGGCTCCAGCGTGCCTGACCTGAATACGCTGAAGGAAAAAGGCACTGCGGGGATTCTGTCGCCCGAGCTGCTCGCGGCGTTCGTCCTGCTGGGAGTGTTTCCGATCGTGGTGAAGAAACTGACTGAGCGATTCCGGCCGAGTCAGGCGCTACAGGACAGTGCTGTCGAATAAAGTGAGAAACCAGCTTCCTGTCGGTTCTGAAAATAGAAAGAACACCCGTCATGGCGGTCGTTGCTCTGATTGAAACGGCGGACAACAATCGAGGCCGGTTTGTTGCGGCATCGGTTGAAGATGCAATTGAAGAACTGGGCCGGCATTTTCCGGTCGGTGCCACGGTGGCCGAGCGGCTACGCAAGGGCGAGCGAATCGTCAATGATTCGTACACGCTGGCGATTCGACCGCTGGAGACAGAACCGCCCAAGACGCAACAAAGTCTTTTCTGATTTCAGCCGGACACACGACCCAATTCCAGAAATGTAAAAGTCTGCCACCCAGGAGCCGTCATGCCCGAACGACTGATCGCACCGTTTTCCGTCGATGTCACGATTCCGCTCAACCATCGCTGTATGGGCCTGCTTCCGACCAAGTCAAAAGAGATCGTCGATCCTCTGCAGGCTCACGGATTCGTGCTGTTTGAGACCGGCGCCGGTGCGGAAAAGCCCATCGTGCTGGTGGCGGTCGACTGGTGTGAGATTCGGAATGAAGCGTACGACCGTTGGCGCGAAGTGATTGCGAAGACGATGGGCACCACGCGGGAGCGTGTGCTGGTCTGCAGCCTGCATCAGCATGACGCGCCAGTGACGGACATCGGTGCCCAGAACCTGTTGGACAAAGTTGGCTTGTCTGGCGAGCTGATGGATGTCCCGTTTCACGAAGACTGCGTGCAGCGTGTGGCCGCGGCCGCACAGGAGTCGATCTCCGATGCTCAACCGGTCACACACCTCGAACTGGGGCAGGCGAAGGTCGAGAAGATCGCTTCGAACCGACGCATCAAATACGAAGATGGTCGAGTGTCTTATGGGCGTGGCAGTCGCTCGGGCGGGAACAAGTTCCTGGCCGAGGCACCCGACGGGCTGATTGATCCGTTCCTCAAGACAATCAGTTTCTGGAACGGCACGAAGCAGCTTGTCGCTTTACACAGCTATGCGACTCATCCGATGAGCTATTACGGGCGCGGTGGCGTGACTTATGACTTCGTCGGCATGGCGCGTGAGCGTCGGCGGCGGGACGATCAGGCTGTGCATCAGATCTACGTGTCGGGTTGCAGCGGAGATGTGACCGCGGGCAAATACAACGATGGCTCGCCGGCCAATCGAGAGCTTCTTGCGAATCGACTCTATGAGGCGATGGTCGCGTCATCGAAGTCGGCGAAGCGCGTTCCATTCAACGGGACTCAGTTTCGCTCGACGACACTTGATCTGCCGTTCCGGACGGAAGAACGTTTCTCGACCGCGGCGCTACTCGCGAAGTTAGAGAACACAGAGCTGAAGACCGAGCAGCGGATCCACGCAGCCATGTCGCTTGGCAGCCGCATGCGGGTGACCAGTGGAAACCGGATTGACTTTCCGGTTGTTGATTTCGGCCCGGCCCAGATCGTGCTGTTCCCCGGCGAAGCGTTCGTTGGTTATCAGTTGATTGCCCAGAAACTGCGGCCGGACAGTTTCGTTCAGTCCATCGGTTACGGCGAATGCTGGCCCGGCTATGTGCCGACAGCGGCGTCCGTTGCGGACCGATTCGAGGATTCCTGGCTGTGGGTCGATCCCGGCTGCGAGGAACGGATTCGTGGAGCGCTCAAGCAGACTCTGGGTGGTTAGGACGATTTACTTTTGTCCGTCGTCACTGAGTGACAGGCCGGGAGGGCGAGGCTCCCGCCGAGCCGCACGGATTTCGCGATCGGCGGCTCGGCAGGAGCCTCGCCCTCCCGAAAACATCCACTACGGAAAAAGGTAAATTGCTCCAGGACGCACGCCGCGCGTTGTGACGGCATCGCCGTTGACACACTGTGAGGGATTGAAATACGAAGCGCCGCGTTAAGGATCGCCGGACGCCCCTCTCCCTAACCCTCTCCCCACGGGGGAGAGGGGACAACGGACCGTTTTTCCCTTGACGGTGAGGCGACATCCGGCGGCTGTTGCCTCCGCGAGCGTGAGGTGATCGGTCCCTCACAAATCACGCAGGATGCGGCGCATGCAGACGGAATTGTCGACCACATTGCCTGGCCCCGGCCCGGATTCGGATTCCGACCGACGAACGTCAACCGCGCCCTCGTCGAACATCGGTGCTGTCTGGTTGCGGCCGTTGCTTGAGCTGGTCGTCGTGATTGGATCACTGGAACTGGTTCTGTTCCCTTTGCACGACTCCTCGCTGAAGGTCCTGGTGCCGGTACCTGTCGTCGTCCTGCTGTGTGTTGCCGTGCGATCAGTTCGGCGTACGGGGCGAACCGTACGGCCAGGAATCGTCCGGAGCTGTTCCATTGGCCAGGCATGGGGACGAATGCTGGTTCTGTCGGCAATGGGCGGGCTGCTGTTCGTTGGCATGGCCGAGTGGCTCGAATTGCTTGCGAACGCGGACTCAAAAGTGGCAACGCGCGGTGTGGCTCACTGGCTTGCCAGGAAGCTCCCGACCGTCGCTGTTCAGCAAGTGGGATTGCATCTCTTTGTCCTGCCCGCCTGTTTCGAGATCTTCCGTCGACGCTGGATCGCCGTTGGCGTGTCGGCAACGCTGTTTGCGCTCGTGCATTTACCGAACCTGCCGCTGATGGCGCTCACGTTTTGCGCGGGAACAGTCTGGTGCAGTCTTTACTTACGGACGGGGCGGGTCGTGCCACTGATCGTGTCTCATCTGGCATTGGCCGTGCTGGCTGCGGAGCTTGCTGGTCACAGTCTTTATCACATGCGAGTCGGGGCCGGCTGCCTGAAAATGCTGCCCTATCAGATCGCCTCGAAGGACGCGCCCTCGTTCACAGTCGTTCCGGAATCGATCGTGGGATGTATGGACCCATGCCGGTTGACCGGCGACGGGTTCGTCTGTCGCGGATGGGCCCTGGATCGCCGCTGCACGGCTTCCGTCGATGGTCTGTTCATTGTGGTTGATGGAAGCGTGCATCACTTCGACCTGTCGGGACATCATCACCGGCATAAAGCAGCGGCCGACATGTACGGAACTCCGGAGCAGGAGTTGTGTGGCTTCCAAGTCGTGCTGCCCGACAACTTGCTGCCTGGGGCGAAGACCATCGAGTTCTTCGGCGAAGCCGGGGACGGTGCCGTGTCACGGATCAATCCGCCGCCAAACATGCGCGCGACTGACGACGGAATTCAATTCGACTGACGCACGGTCCGCGAGTTCTGTCTGCTGCTCCACGCACGACCGGGCCTGATCGCGAGATTCCGGGCTCAACACTCGGGTTGTCCGTGATGTGGCTGCAGACCGCAGTCGTCGGCATCCCCAAAGTCCGGCACAGCGCATTCGGAAAAGTCTGCCCCGGCTACTGAAATTCGCAAATCGTCAGTTTCCACTCAACCGGCACTGCTTGACTAACCGATAAGCCCAGTGAGGAACCGAGCGCAGTTATGCGCCTTGCCTCACGTCAGCGGAATTCAGACAGGGACGGCATCATGGGCCGACTGGTCAATTCAGTGTCGCGGGAGTCCGGTGAAGATCACGCGACTTTTGATGAGGGACGCTTTCTTCAGGAAGCCGGTCAGATTGCGGCTCGTCTGCAGAGCGAGCTGACAGCAGACCGCCTGCGGTCCGGGCGTCGCAACGGACCCGAGTCGCTCGCCAGTGAGTACCGCGAGGAACTTGGAGTCAGCGATGGACATCACCCAGTCGCTGAACCCGCTCGTGCCAGGCCACCGTGGTTTGAAGAAGCCGTATCAGATGAAGCTGTAGCAGAGGAAAGACTGGCGATCTACTCCGACCAGCCCGATGGCACACTGGTCGATGGTCACCGTGAAATGTCTGCGGAGGATGAGCGTCGGGCTATGGCATCTTTGCGTGACACGCTGCACGCAGAAGTCCAGGTCGCGCAGCACGCTCTGGGCGAAGTCAAGGAACGGATGCTCGGCGAGCTGCGTCATGAAGCGGCAGTCGAGGCTGAACGCCACGCACAGGAATCCCGGAACTTGCAGAAAGAATCCGGCAAACTCTCTGAGTGGACTGAAACCCTCGATCAGCGGGAGAATCGACTATCCAGTCGCGAGAGTTCTCTCGACCAACTGCAGGAGCAGCTCCGCGTTGCACACGCCGCCACGACTCACGACCTGACGCAACCTGCTCAGGAAAGCACTCGGCGTGACGAATGCAATCGCGCGATCATTGAAGAATGCGATCGAAAGCTGGCCGAACTGGCTGACGAAAAGCAGAAGGCACGCGACGAGATTTTGCGAGCTCACAATAACTTCCAGGCGGAGCAACAGCGGATCCGACAGGCAGACGAAGCCGAACAATCGGAACGCGAACGCGAGCTGACAGAGCAACGTGAAGAACTGGCCCGCGAGCGTCTGGAACACGACGAGGAACTGCGGAACGATCGCGAACACCAGTTGCAGGAACTCAATGCGGCGCGCATTGAGTTTGAGCAACAACGAGACGCAACAGCACAGCAGCTCGAACATGAGCAGCGTGAATGGAGCCGTCGCCTCAAGCGTGAGCAGGACGAACTGCTGGCATTGCGGCAAACGGTCGAGCACGACGTGGCCCGCATGCACGCAGACCTGGACCGTGAGCAGTCTGCATGGGAATCGCGGCGTGAGGAGATGCGCGTTCGCATGCGAGAGGAGGAACTCGCGCATGAACAATTGATGGAACAGGGCCGCGCCGAACTGTCTCTCCTGACCGAACGTGAACGGGTCAAACTGGCCGCAAATTCTCACGAAGTGGAACAACTCATTCGCGAGACTGCCGACCACTGCGAGCTGCGTCGCGGGGAACTTGAAAAGGAGCTGCTCAGTCAGCGCACGGAGTGGATCGACGAACAAGAGTCGGAACGAGTTCGACTGGAGGCGGAAAAGGCCACGCTGAAGCAGTCGGTTGAGGAACTGCAGACGGCGCTTAACGAACGACGCCAGCAACACGAACACGCCCTGCGGGAAGAATGTGATCAGGTGGAGCGGGAACTTGTGCGACAGCGCGAGCAGCAGGACATCGAGTTGACGGTTCAACGCCAGCAGGTATCGGAATGGGCTAAGCAGGAGACGGCACGAATTGAGCACGAGCGGCGGCACGCGCAGCACGAGAGAGATACCGAACGTCATCGACTTGACGAGAGGATTGGCCAGGAAACCACCCGCATGGAACAGGAGCGAGAGGAACTGCTTTCCGGGCTGGCTTCGGAACGCACAGCGTTTGAAGACTCGCGTCAGGAGTGGCATGAGGAACGCGGTCGCGAAGCGGCAATCATTCAGACGGGACGCCACGAACTGGAGCGGCTTCGCACTCGACTGGAGTCCGAACAGGAACGGATTGAATCGGAGCGGAGCAACCAGCGTGCGGAACTGGAACACATGCGTGATGAGCACGACGAGCAGTTGCGACATGCCGAACAGATGCATCAGGAAGGGCTGCTGCAGGACAAGCGTGAGTTGCAGGGACGTAAACAACTCCTGGACGAAAAGGTCCAGCAGACTGATGCCGAACTGACCGCCCGGTGCCGTCAGGTCGAGGAGGAGCTACGGGCAACGCGAGAGCTTCACGAGAAGCAGCTTGCGCACGACAAAGCCGCATTTGCTCAGGCCTGTGCGCGACGCGAATCCGAATTGGAGCGTGAGAAATCTGAATTGCGACAGGGTCGTGAGAAACTTGAACACGAGAGCAAAGAGCTGGCGTCTCGGTTTGATCGAGCAAAGCAACAGTTTGCGGAGAACGTTGGGCGGACTCGCAAGACGTTCGAAGCAGAGACATCTCGCGTTCGTCGGCAACTCGAACAGGAACGGCGGGTCGTGCGAAGTGGTCTGAATCAGATGAACGCTCAATTGGTGTCCGTCGCGACCAGTCTCAATGGAGCCCCGGCGGAAATCACGTCGAGGAATCTCAATTCGTCGGAGGGTCAGCCATCAACGGAAGAGCTGGAATTCATCCTCGGCGGGCTCGGAAACGATGTCGTTGAGTCGACAGTCGATTTACCCCTCATGCCGGAATTCGCGATACCGCCGGTGGAGTCTGTCGACCTGAATGTCGACTCGTCGCTGGATGACAGTCAAACGTCGGAGTGCGGTTCGGAACTGCCCCACGTGGGTTCGGCGACCAGTGAGTGGCGGGTTGACCCTGCGGAATCCAATGACACGGGCAGGCCTGACATGGCCGGTGCCACCTCACGGTCTCCCGAGCAGGAAGCTGATGAAGATGCACCAACAGAATGGGCGTGCATTGTGGAGAGACGAACAACAACGTCCGCATCGGGCGTGGATGGTCGCCGGCAGGCCCTGGAAGGATATCGGAGCCAGCTTGGCGATTTGCAGTCGCAACTTCAGGAACTGGCCGCGGCCAGGGAAAGCACCGACGGGGCGCTGTAAGGCAATCGAGACATGCTGACGAACTCGGTGTTGAGTTGGGGGGCATTGGCCTGTGACGCAGCCTGGTGGCTGAGACCCCATGAAGTGTTTTCACGAAGGCGTCTGGAGCCATGCAACGTATCCGTTTCCTCGTCCTGATGACGGCCGTCACTGGTTTGCTGCCAGCAACACTGGCGTCAACCGAAGACTCGCCGTCTGGAGGACACTCGGCCGAACCGGCCACGGAAACAACACACGCTGTAGTGGATGAATCACCGAACTTCGCTCGAAACACGCATTGGATGTTGTGGCCGCTGGGTGTCGCGGAATTCTGGCTGGTGGGCTGGCTTGCGATCTGGTTCACGGGGCGGTGTCTGGCTCCGACTCGGGTCCGACACGCGGACAAGTGGTTCGGACAGTTCCCGATTGGCGGGCTGCAATTTCGTGATGGGACACGAGTGACAGCCGCGCATCTGGTTCTGGTTCGAGTGTTCGCCACTCCAATGCTGGCTGGCGAACGACCGTCGCTGATTGATAAGCCCTCTGGGCAATCTCTGGCAGGAATTGCGCCCGACGAAAAGCGGCGGCCAGCGACTAACCCGATTGACAATTCAGCCTCAGTCGCGGCTCCTGCAATCGGATCGCTTCCGCGTATGCCTGCAATCGCCGGGACGGTGTCGCACGAAATTACACCAGGGGTCATTGAACGGCTCGCCGACGCCGTGCATCGTCGCAACGCGGTATCGATGCTTGCCCGCCTTGACCATACGTTGCGTGCTTCGGTCGCGGTTTCGGTCGATGACTCAGACGTCGAAACTCAACGGTTGGCGGTGATGGCGATTGCGGAGCTCGATGAGACTGTGGTCAAACCGCTGAATCGAGCCCTTGAAAACAATGTTCCTGGCATGCGACCCGCGGTGGCTCAGGCGTTGGAGCGTCTTGGTCCGATCGCGACCAATCTGATCCCCGGACTGACGCATCTTCTGCGTGATTCCAATGCGGACTGCCGACACGGGGCCGTGGTGGCGCTGGGCTGGCTCGGATCGAGATCTGGCGAAGCGGCACCTGTCCTGACTGAGCTGGTGACTGACGAAAACTGCGTGGTTCGCGCCGCGGCAACTCAGGCACTTGAGGCCATTGGCGAAGTTAGTTCCGCGACCATAGGTGCGTTGTGCATTGGTGCGCAGGACAATGAACAGGCAGTACGGGCTGCCGCCATTCGAGCATTGGGGAAACTGGGCGTCGGCTGGCCTGAAGCTGTTCCGCCGTTGCGCGCAGCACTAAGCGACGACGACCCGACGATTCGGCAACTGGCGTCCGAGTCTCTCGGATGTCTGGGGCCTCTGGCCAAAGGCGCGATGGGCGATCTGGGACGCCTGATGTCGGATAGTTCCGTTCTGGTGCGCCGATCGGTTGCGAAGGCACTGTCAAGAATCGACCTGGCAGCCGTGCCGATGCTCAGTCGGGCTTTGGAAGATGAGGACGCCGAAGTGCGGCGCATCGCGGCCGCCGCTCTCAGTGGAATCGGCCTGGCCGCCATTCCTGCTCTCATCAGCAGTTTTCGTGAGGAAACACCCGCGTCGGCGGGCTCAGCGGGATCGAAGGCGAGCGACCCGCTGCCGGTTGAACGAGAGCGGCGGGATCCCGCAACGGATCAACAGATCAGCGGGTCCCTGGCGATTCCCTGACACGTCGCTGCACCTTGCCGGTGAAGTCATCGTGTGTCGCACGATCAGGACGCCGCACATCACGGTTACGTGATCACATTCCCGTCCCCGTCAATGAACGCCAGCGCCTCTTCGCGCGAGGAGAAACTCGGCCAGAGCTTGCCGAGTTTGATCGACTTCAACAGCTCCTGCATGTTGGTGGACGCATTGCAGAAGACGGACTTGCCGCGACGCTGTTTGGTCTTCGTCAGGCACCGCAGAATCGAACTGATGATCACCGAGTCGACATAATCCACATCGGACAGGTCAACGACGACATTCTTCATTCCCGGCGCGTCCAAGGCTCGGTAAAGAGCGTTTGACTCGACGTGAACTTCGTGATGCTGAAAGTGCAATGCGGGGCCCTGCGGCAGAACAACCAGTGTTTCACCCGCACGCTCCACTTTGAAGACTTTCTCCGGATCGGCCATTTAAGAATCCACGTAACGAGGCGTCTGGTGTTTTTCCCGCACGAGGCTCGGGGATATCCTGCCAACTGGTCCGATCCTCGACTGGCGGACAAGCCGGTCGCGGGAGCAGCCCGAAAACGCCGAGAGTAGAGTGAGGACAATGAACAATGAGTCCGGATTATGGACTCCCGGAACTGTTTTTAACACCGTCCGGTTGAATAGCTGCGGTTTGCGGTCCGTCCGGCAGCGGAACCTGACTGGGTGACATCAGGTAACCCATCAGATCGCGGATTTGTTCATCAGTCATATACTTGAGCTGATTCTCCGGCATCATCGAGAGTTTGGAATCCCGCATCTCGTCGATGTCGTCACGGGGAATGATTACGCGATCGGTTCCTGTCTGTAGTGTGATCGTCTTTTCCGATCGGCCCACAAGCACGCCGTTAAAGACCCGCCCATCGTCCAGCAGTACGATCGTCATTTGAAAGTTCTTCGAGACAGTGGCGCTGGGGTCAACGATGTTCTCGAGCAGATAATTGACGTTGTTACGCTGCGCTCCGGTCAGCTCGGGGCCAATCGTCTTCCCCTCTCCAAACAGCTTGTGACAGTTCGCACACGACTTGGCGAACATCCAGCGCCCCATGGACAGGTCAGCCTGAGTCAGCGTTTCCGGTGTCAGTTGCTTCCGCAGTCGGGTCATCTGTTCGGCCTTCTCCTGCGTGAGCTGTTCCAACTCCGGCCAGAGTTGCTGGACCTGTTCACTGATTGCCGTGTTCTCGAAGCTCTGCATCTGCCTGATCTGGAAGGCCGAGACCGAACTTCGATCGATTCGACCGACGTCGATGGCCTCCAGCAGAGTTGCGGTGTAATTCGGACGGGACACCAGCGTATTGACCGCTTCGCGTTTCGCCGAATCGCGGAACCCACCAAAGCGCGAGACGAGCAGAGGCGCTGTCCCCTCGTCATCGAAGGCGGCCAGTCCGTTAATCGCGGCTCGCGCCAGGTCACGATTGCCCAGCAGACTTTTCAGCAGCGGAACAACATCCTTGTCCCGCGCAAGAACAAGTGCCCGGATCGCGGCGCGGCGTTCGTTGAAAGGCGCACCGCCACGTGCCACTTTATGAAGCTCGATCAGTGCCCGGCCGTCACCGAAGACCAGCGATAACTCGCGAGTGTGGCGTTTGATTTCGTCGTCACTGCGAGACGCCAGCTTCGAGGAGATGTCCGTCCAATCCGGCGGCGGAGTAGCTTTTCGCCAGCCTCGCAATGCCTCGCTGCTGCCACGCAGTATGTCCAGTTGCCGGTCAACGTCCCGGGCGTGCAGATCGGTCAGCCACAGGAGTTTCGAGACCGCTTCGGGCTGGCGTTCGATCTCGGCAGTCAGCCGGCGGGAGATGAACTCCCTTAACAACGGGATACGTCCCTTGTCGACGACGGAGATGGCCTGATCCGTGAAGGACGGCACGGCCGCTTCAACACCGAACCACAGCATCAGAGGAAAGACGCGGTCGTCAGCGTGCTCCTCGCGTGCCGCCAGCAAAGTCGCCAGCGGCCAGCGGAAACCGTGTGGCATCTTCTGCAATGACGAGGCCAGCCACAGCAGGACCAGGCCGGACTGCTCGTTTTCCGCCAGTTGATCGAATTTCTCGAGCACACGCGGCGTCAGGTGTCCGCCATCCACCAGCAACTGAATCGCCTGCACTTTCATGTGCTCGTCGGGGTGATCGAGCAGAGCCCGCAGCAACGGTTCGGTCAGAGCGTCGAGGGCGTTCAGCGCCCACAACATTCGCAGTCCGTCCTGTCCGACGACCAGCCGCCTCGTGTCGAGCATGCGCATGCCGCCCCGAGGCCCGCCGCCACCGCCAAGCCGCATGGCTGCGGGGTTGACGCCAAGTCGCGACAGAAACCCGTCGATCTGCGGACGTGTGAATTCGGAAGCTCGCTCGGACAGCAGTCGCAGTGCGTGCCGGGATTCCCATTCGGAACCCTTGATGACTCTGCCGTACAAAGCACTGGCATCCAGCTTTGCCAGAGAAGTCTCATCCCGAGGAAGTTTCTCTTTGTCGGTCCAGGTAATGCGGTAGATACGTCCGGACGAGCGGTGCACACCATCATTTTCATGGCACTCACCGACGTCCGACCAGTCGGCCACGTACAGCTCGCCATGCCGCCCGAAATGCAGTTCAACAGCCCGGAACCACGGATCGGACGCGAGCAGGAAATCCGGTCGGTGCTGACCGACATACGAGCAATCCGTGCGCACCAGGCGATCGCTGTTGATCCGCTGTCCATGCAGATTCACGGTGAACATGCAGTTGTCGTATTCCTTCGGCCACAGGCCCGGCGGCACGATGACCATCCCCGAGTGCGCGTGACCGCCACCGGCCGCGTTGGTGTTTGGCGTGATGCCGGTTTTTTTCGTCTCATGCCACGCGTGCGAAGTGTCCCAGTGAAAATGATCCGCGGTCTGTTCGATGACTCCGTATGTGTGCGGGTTGAAGTGCTCACCGTACATGCGGCGGTACCGAGCGCCGGGAACGACATGCCACAGATGGCCGATCACCGTGTTGATGTAAAAGAGCTGACCGTTGGCATCCCAGTCCATGCCCCATGCGTTCGTCCCACCATGACAGACGACCTCGAACTTGTGTTCCGTGGGATGGAATCGCCAGATGCCGCAATTGATCCGTGTTCGTTGATCGGGTGAGGACCCGGGCAGTCCCACCAGCGACGTTGCCATGATGCCATGCCGGCCATACAGCCAGCCGTCAGGCCCCCACCGCAGACCATTTACGATGTTGTGCCGAATGGCATCATCGTCCCAGCCATCAAGCATCACGATCGGCTCGCCATCCGGGACGTCGTCACCGTCACGATCGGGAATGAAGAGCAGGTTCGGTGCGTCGGTGACCCAGACGCCTCCGTGGCCGATCTCGACGCTTGTCAGCCGCCGACCCTGGTCCCAGAACACTTTACGTTCATCGAATTTTCCGTCCCGATCCGTGTCTTCCAGAATGATGATGCGGTCGCGGAGCTTGTCTTCGAAATTCGTCGCGCGTTCCGCATACGAGTAATTCTCCGCGACCCACAACCGGCCGCGATCGTCCGTCGAGATGGCAATAGGCTGCTGCACATCAGGTTCCGCAGCGAACAGCGAGATCTCGAACCCGTCAGGGACCTTCATCCCGGCGAGCGCGGCCTGAGGCGTCGTCAACTTGGCGTCGGGATTCTCTGTATTGAACGCCTTGGGGAACTCGTCAGCCGCGCTGACCGTTAAGAGAGCTCCGGTAAGAGCCAGAGCGATGGCGACCTGTTGCCTGGAGATCATGTTCGTGTCCCGTGAAGCTCGATGGGCTGGAATCCGGACCGGATTCGGAGTGCATGAAACGACAATTCGGAAGATCGAGAGGATAGTGCCTGACGACCGCCGCTGCATTCAGCACAACCGGTTCACGGCAGGTTCCCCCGGACGGAATTCAGGAGTCAGGCGTTCTCTGTTCCGTTATGACCGTGGTCGGATCAATAATGAGGTGCGGGCCACCTGAGACAACCACTAATTCCGCCACCGCCCGACGCAGGACGCGACCAACCAATGTCCTTTCTCAAGAACCTGTTCCACAAGCCACCAGCCGTTGAGAAGACAGAAATCACGAAGCGATTCGACCTCATTGGCCGCGTCGGCCAGGGGAGTATGTCCAAGGTCTGGCGGGCACGGGACACGTTCACCGGCAACGAAGTCGCCGTCAAAGTCCTCGACAAGGTGAAGATGCTGCGCTTCGAGTCGCGGTTTCCGCCGGAACTGAAAAAGCCCTCAGAGGGCGAAGTCGCGGTCACGTTCAAGCATCCGGGACTCGTGCACACCCTTGAGTACGGAACGACGACGGAAGACGAGCAGTTCCTCGTCATGGAATTCGTCGAGGGGCTGGGCCTTAGTTACCTGGTTGATACACAGAATGAGATGATGCAGTCGGGACGCCTGCGTTTCATCGTGCAGTTGGCGGAAGCGATCGATTACTTTCACAAAGAGGGCTGGATTCACCGCGACATCTGCCCACGCAACGTGCTGGTCGACCCGGACGGCGTTGTCAAGCTGATCGATTTTGGTCTGGTCGTTCCCAACACGCGGCCCTTTCAAGCTCCGGGAAACCGCACGGGGTCTGCCAACTACATGGCTCCCGAGTTGATCAAGCGGCAGCGTACGGATCAGAGAATCGACATCTTCTCGTTCGCGGTGACTGCATTCGAGATGTTCACGCGGGAATTGCCGTGGGACACAGCCGAAACACTGGATGCCGTGCTGCAGCACATCAACCAGCCGCCCAAACTGATTACGGAGTTTGTCCCTGGCATCGATCCTGAACTCGGCGACGTCCTGATGAAGGGACTGGAGCGCGACCCGCGCGATCGCTGGCAATCGATGAGTGAGATGGTCGAAGCGCTGCGAGACGTTCGAAAGCGATTGCACCAGCAGGCGAAGGCGCGACAGCGAAAGGTGGCGAAGCCCCGGCCGGTCGCTCCCGCGAATGACGAGGCGCCGCGTGCGGACGCTCAGGGCCCAGCGGGCGGTCCTGGACAGGGACCGAGTGGACGACCCGGGCAAGGACCGTCGGGCGGTCCCAGGAAAAAACCATCAAAAAAGCCATCATCAGGACCAGAAGGCCCGCCGAAGTCGCGATGAACAGTGCTGGTCACTAACGTGCGGCTTAGTGTCGAAGCACAGGTTTTGGCCAGCGACAGCGCCAAGCTGTCTGGCGGGTGTCGCCCGGCCTGGCACTGACTCGGGACAGCTCCCTGGAACGTGGTGACAACGAACGGCTATGACGATCAAACTGCCCGCTGTTGACTCGCCCATTCGTCTCGCCGTGCTGATCTCCGGCGGCGGCACGACGCTGCTGAATCTCGTTGAGAAGATTCGAGCAGGTCAGCTCGACGCGCAGGTTTCGCTGGTCATCGCCAGCCGAGCGGACTGCCGGGGAGTCGACCGGTCTCGCGACTTGGAACTGCCCTGCGAAGTCATGGCACGCAAAGAATTTCCCTCGATTGAGGATTTCAGCGACCGCGTCTTCTCGCTTTGCCGTGACGCAGATGTCGACCTGGTCATCCTCGGCGGATTCCTGTGCCTGGTACAGATTCCGTCTGACTTCGAACACCGCGTGCTGAATATTCACCCTTCGCTTATTCCAGCCTTTTGTGGGCAGGGGTTTCACGGCAACCGAGTGCATGCGGCTGTACTGGAGCGCGGCGCGAAAGTGAGTGGCTGCACGGTCCACTTCGCCAACAACGAATACGACGCCGGCCCCATCATCCTGCAGAGCGTCGTCCCCGTGATGGACGACGACACACCGGACACCCTTCAAAAACGCATCTTCGGGGCTGAGTGCGAAGCACTGCCACAAGCCATTCGCCTGTTCGCCAGCGGCCGGCTGAGCGTCGATGGGACTCGCGTCCTGACCACGGAGTGACTGGGCGCGGAAACGGGTCACTCGCAGCCCCGTTTCAGATTTCACGTCCCATCGAACTCGTGACGGTCGGGTCACTCTTGCAGTGGTTCCGGTTGTTCTGCTCTTGAGATTGCATCGTCCGGTCCGAAGTCGATGTCCTCATAGATCTCGCGTAACAACATGGACACGTCTACTGAATCCAGAGTCAATTCGTCACCCAGACTATTGAGTGGGGACATTAACCACGTCCCGTCGTCCCATTTTGCGAACCGCTCGATTGACGGTCTTTCGGCCGACACCAGCACATACTCGCGGAGTGATTCCAGTTGCCGATACAGCTCGAATTTCTTGCCTCGGTCGTAGCTCTCAGTCGATGGCGACAGAACTTCAACGATCACGATCGGGTTGTTGATCTCGTGAGGATCCAGTTCGTCGTACTGGCGATCGCCACAAACAATCGAAGCGTCTGGATACGTGCTGAGCCCGTTCGCTGGAATCCGGATTCGTTGATCGCTTGAAGAGGGACGGCAGCCAGACCCTCGAAGCCGGTCCTTGAGGAGGCTGACGATGTTGACGCCGATATCGTTGTGCTCCGGCGAGCCGCCGGTCATTGCGAACACTTCGCCCCGGTAGAACTCGCTCTTGTACACAGCTTCTTCTTCCCGCGTCAGGTATTCCTGTAACGTGATCGGCGGGGGTGCAGCTGCGGACTGGGGAAGCGCGGACATCGTACACCTCAAACAAGAATGACGAGCGAGATGTGTTGATTATGCAACAACTCCGATTCGCCCGCCAATAGCCTGATTGAGGTGTTCCAAACAGGCTTTCTATAGCAGTCCGGGAATCGGATCGGCTTGGCTCAGCTCGGCCAGTTCGTTTGGCAGACCGCGAACAAGACGCAGTTCGGCGACATCAAACACAGTGCGCATAATCGTCGAGATGAGGTGCTTCGGTGTCAGGTTGTCGCTCAGCGGCTCACCGCCATCACGCGTTGACTGACCGACTACTCCCGGATTGATTCCGCCGCCGTACATGAGCAGCGGAGCCAGACGGCTCCAGTGATCGCGTCCGCCGTTTCGATTCACTCGCGGCGTGCGGCCCATTTCTCCGCTGCAGATCAGCAGAATGTCATCCGACAGGCCGCGTTCTTCGACGTCCTCGATGAACGTCGCCACGGCGTGATCGTATGTCCGTCCGACAGCTTCCATCCCGTCGACCATGTTGAGGTTGTTACCGTCGGCGTGCATGTCCCACACGCCGTCATAGCCCGCATGAATCGTGACGAATCCGCACCCGGCTTCGCACAATCGACGAGCCAGCAGCAGCAGCTTGCCCACCGATTTGGCGTTATCTGTGTAGTAATCACGCTGGCCGCGTTTTGCCCTGTTCCAGTTATGCGACTTAACGAATCGGCCGGTGTCATACCGCTCGACAAGACGCGGGTCTTCTTTCGACAGGTCAAGCGCGTCGGCGACTCCACCGCCCAGCAACAGTTGAAACGCCTGCTCCTGCAATTCGTCAATCGCTTCGTAACGGCTGCTGGAACCGAGCTGACTGTTGAGCCCGTCAAGCTGGCGAAGCACGGCCCGCCGGTCGTTGAAAAACCGTTCGTGCGGCAGGTTCAGCCGCATGTTCTTCTGCAACTGCCCTCCGGCACCGGGAACGAACGGGGCATAGACGTCGCCGTAGGGACCAGTGGCCGCCAAATTGCCACGCGCACGCGGACGACCGACGTCGTCGCAGACGGACGCCGGGTACAACACCATGTTGGTTGGCATCCCGGTTTCACGACGAGTCGCCCCGGCGATGCGCGCGTAATGCGATCCGATGTTCGTCTCGCGCGAATCCTTACCGACGATCGGCTGAATGTTGTGCCCGCCGTTGTTCGTCTGATACGACCGCACGACCGACAACTTGTCCGCCAACGGGGCCAGTCGCTCCATTGTGCTGCCGAAATTCACGCCGGGGAGTGATGTCTGCACGACGTCTGTGACAGTGCGAATGCCAGACGGTGCTTCCGTTTTTGGATCGATGGTCTCGAACTGGCTGGGGCCTCCCTGCTGAAAGAGGAAGATAACGGACTTGCCGGTCATAACGCTGCCGCCAGCGCCTGCATTCGCATGGCTCGCCAGCAACGAATTCAGCGTTAATCCACCCAGACCCAGCCCGCCAATGGAGAGCAGTTGGCGGCGGTCAAACGGTTGATTTCCATCGAAAACATCTAACATCGCAGGTGTCCTTTCGCAGGATGCCAAGCGCCCTGGATCAGTCCGTGGGGGCGTGGCTCCAGCGTGCGAACGAGGATACCGCCTGACACCGCATGTATCGACATCGATTGATGCGACTGACCGTTCTGGTTTCAGGATTCCGAGTTGGAACGAGTCGAAAGTAATCCGACGACCGTTGCCACCAGCACGCTCAAAATGATGGCTCTGCCGAGATACGTCGCTATCATCCCGCTTCGGTCGCCGCCATCTCACCGGACTGGCTGCGGCGACTTTGCCATTCAGGATTCGGAACTGGACACGGACGTTCATGAAGACTGCGATTATCGGCTCGGGGATATCCGGCCTGACCGCCGCCTGGCTGTTGCACAAGACGCACGACGTCACCGTCTTCGAAGCCAACGACTACATCGGCGGACACACTCACACCGTCGAAGTTGACTGCGACGGTGAACAGCTCGCGATCGACACCGGCTTCATCGTCTACAACGACTGGACCTATCCGAATTTCATTCGGATTCTTGAGCGGCTCGGTGTCGCGAATCAGCCCACGGCAATGAGCTTCAGTGTGCGCTGCGACAGGTCCGGTCTGGAGTACAACGGGTCGTCGCTCGGTGGTTTGTTCGCTCAGCGGAGCAATCTGTTTCGCCCGAGCTTTCATCGCCTGATCCGTGACATCCTCCGATTCAATCGCGAGGCAACGGACCTGCTGGAAACGGACGACGAAGAGCTGACCGTCGACGGCTACATTGCCCGCCACCGATATTCACGACAGTTCGCCGAGCAGTATCTCATCCCGATGGGGGCTGCGATCTGGTCGTGTCCGCCTGAGACATTCGGGCAATTCCCCATGCAGTTCATTGTCGAGTTCTATCGCAACCACGGACTGCTCAGCGTCCGAAACCGGCCACAGTGGCGGGTCATCGCAGGAGGTTCGCACCGTTACGTCGAGAAAATGACCGAACCATTCCTCGATCGTATCCGGCTGAATTCTCCTGTCACGAGCATCGAACGGGACGCGGACGGCGTAACGATCCGCGCAACAGACACCGGGTCGGAGCGTTTCGAGCAGGTCATTTTCGCCTGCCACAGCGATCAGGCGCTGCGAATCCTCGGCGATGCCGCGACTGCGACCGAACGCGAGTTACTCGGCGAGTTCCCCTACGAGGAAAACACGGCGGTGCTGCACACGGACGAGACGGTGTTGCCGCAGCGTCGTCGGGCCTGGGCGAGCTGGAATTATCGCGTCCGCAACGACTGGCCCGGTTCAGCAGCGACGGTCACCTACAACATGAACATCCTGCAGAGTCTGACAACCCGACACACATACAACGTGACATTGAACTCCAACGACGACATAGATCCGGGGCGCATCATCGATCGGTTTGTGTATCATCACCCCATCTACACGACCCGTCGCCGGGCCGCTCAGCAGCGACACACGGAACTGATCAACCAGAACCGAACGTCCTTCTGTGGAGCGTACTGGGGATATGGATTTCACGAGGACGGGGTGAACAGTGCTCTGGCCGTATGCCGGGGACTGGGAGTGCAGCCGCCGTGGTAAAGCCGACTTCCAAATTGAAGAGCTGCCTGTACGTCGGCCGTGTGCGGCATCGCCGGTTCGCTCCTGTGAGCAACGAATTCACGTACTCGGGATTCTGGCTGTACCTGGACCTGAGCGAGTTGGACCAGGTATTTTCCGGACGCTGGCTGTGGTCCACGCGCCGGCCAGCACTCGCCCGCTTCCGCCGGGAAGATCATCTGCTATTTCCCGCGGACATCATCCCGGATGCACTCATCCCCAAGGCCCCGGGCTCGTCGCGACCGACGGACATGAGCCTCGGACGTCAGCCCGAACGGGATCCGAAGTCCCCCACGTCATCACTCCCCCCACTCGATACGTGTGTTCGCGATCTGGTCGAAGCGACGATTGGCTCGCGCCCGACCGGCCCTATCCGTCTGCTGACGCAACCGCGATATTTCGGCTACGGAATGAACCCGGTCAGCTTCTATTACTGCTTCGACGAGGCCGATGAGCTGGTCGAAGCAATCGTCGCGGAGGTCAACAACACGCCGTGGCGCGAACGCCATTGCTACGTGTTATCGCGGGACTGCGGTGCGGACGATTCACTCGTCTCTCCAAACGACTCGCCCTTACGTACCTCGCCGATCCAGATTGACAACATCGCGGGTCAGCCGTCAGATTCCCCGCAGGAACGGTTGCGTTTCCGGCATGGTAAGCGTTTTCATGTCTCGCCGTTCATGCAGATGGACATGGACTATGATTGGACGATTGCCTCACCGGGGCAGTCACTGTCCGTTCACATCGAGAACTGGCAGAAAGGAGACCGCCTGCTGGACTGCACGCTGAACCTCAAACGCCGCCCTATCAACGGATTCGAGTTGGCAAAGTCGCTCTGCCGATTTCCATTCATGACCGGTAAGATCATCGCCGCGATCCACTGGCAGGCGTTGCGGTTATGGTGGAAAGGTTGCCCATACATCCCGCACCCGGGAATGCCCGAGCCAACTTTGGCAAAACCTGCCGAGATCACGACGGACATCGAGAGTGACCTAAATGAAGCTTGTTCGAAAGAGAGTCGTCTTTCGCTCAGTGAAAGAAACGCCGCACTCGCGGAGCGAAAGGCGACTGTCGAGCCATGAGAACTTCCAGTCTCCAAACCAACCCACACTCTGACCACATCGCTCCGAGCACGGAACACGATAGCTCGGACGAACTACAGCACATGGAAGCGATTGCCTCATGAGTCCGTCAGTCCCCCTGTCGACTGAAAACGCCGTTCAGACCGATCCCACCGAACGTACCTCGGACACGATCGTCCCCGTGAATCCGACGCCGGTCGCGAACAACGAATTTCGCACTCCGGGCTGGTTTGACCGCGTTCTGCGCCGGGGCGTGCATGGTCAGTTCGACAGGTTGCGTTCCGGATTCCTCTTCATTCAGGAAGACGGCTCCGAAGCAAGATTCGGCCAGTCCGCCGATGACGGTCTGACTGCGGCAATGGCCGTGCATTCTCCCGACTTCTACCGTCGCGCCGCATTCGGAGGGGCATTGGGATTCGCCGAGTCCTACTTCCTGGGCGAATGGACGACCGACTGCCTGACAGATGTCGTGCGCGTCTTCTGCCGCAATCTGAATATCTGCGATTCGACGAACGGGAGTCTGCTGCGACACGGACTGCGACTGGGACGGCGATGGCACCAGCGCCACAACAACTCGAAAGAAAACAGCCTGAAGAACATCCATGCCCACTATGACCTGGGCAACGACTTCTACCGCCTGTTTCTGGACGAGACGATGACGTATTCGTGCGGCGTATTCGAATCGCCCGACACGACATTACACGCAGCTCAGGTCGCAAAAATCGATCGCATGTGCCGCAAGCTGGACCTGCAGCCGTCGGATCATCTTGTCGAGATCGGCACTGGCTGGGGAGCCTTCGCGGTCCACGCCGCCAGTCAGTACGGCTGCCGGGTCACCACTACGACGATCTCGCGTGAGCAACACGAATTTGCCCGCAAGCGTATCGCGGATGCCGGTTTGAGTGATCGCATTACGCTGCTACTCAAAGACTATCGTGACCTGGACGGCCAGTACGACAAACTCGTCTCGGTCGAGATGATCGAAGCCGTCGGTCACGAGTACTTCGATACGTTCTTTCGCAAATGCGGCGAGCTGCTGAAACCCGAGGGGCAGATGGTGATACAGGGCATCACGATGTCCGAGCAGCGTTATCCGCAGTACATCCGGTCGGTGGATTTCATTCAGCGGTACATCTTCCCCGGCGGCTGCCTGATCACGCCGGGCGCGGTCCTGCAATCCGTCGCCCGGACGTCTGACCTGCGGTTGCTGCACCTGGAAGACATGGCTCAGCACTACGCCCGCACGCTCCGCACATGGCGGGAACGTTTTTTCCAGAGGATCGCCGACGTTCGCCTGCAAGGCTTCCCCGAGTCATTCGTGCGACTTTGGGACTACTACCTGTCGTACTGCGAAGCCGCATTCACCGAGCGGCTGGTCGGCACCGTTCAGATGCACTTCGCCGGCCCTCGATGCGATACTGATGGTCTGCGCCCGTTTCTTTAATCGAGCGACCGGACGAAACGGGGCCGGGACCACTCACACTCGCTATCGGTCTGGTGTGAAACGCGCGTAAGCTGTCACCAGCGGCTGCAGCAATGCGGTCAGATTGCATGACCGGCAACCGGTGGAGAATCGCAATGAACGATCACACTCAGCAGCCCCGTCGCAGTTTCATGTCAGATCTCGGGACCGGCTTCGCGTCTGTCGCCTTGGGAGCGATGCTCCAGCAGGATGGTGTCACACGTGCTGATTCCGGCGGCGGGTGGGCTGCTCCGAGTGGTCTTCCGCACTTTGCGCCGAAGGCGAAGAGCGTGATCTGGCTCTTCATGGCCGGAGGCGTCAGCCAGGTCGAGACGTTCGACCCAAAACCCGAATTGAATCGACACGGCGGAAAGACCATCCCAGACACGCCGTTCAGCAGCGTGCTGGAATCACCGTACATCAAGAACCGCATCGAACTCGTGAAAGGCGACGCCAACGGAAAAATCTACGACAAGCTCTATCCACTGCAGGTGGGTTATCGGAAGCGAGGCGAGAGTGGCGCTGAAATCAGCGACTGGTGGCCTCACCTTTCGGAATGTGTCGACGACATGTCGATCGTCCGGTCGATGTGGACGACCGCCAGTAATCACGACGCTCAGTTGCAGTTCCACACAGGACGAAATCGATTCGACGGGTTCTTTCCCACGATTGGTGCCTGGGTGCATTACGGGCTGGGTTCACTCAACGACAGCCTGCCGCAGTTCATAGTCATGGGTAACAAGATCGGCGACTGCTGCGGTGGCAAGGCGACGGAAGGTGCCGACTACCTAGGTCCCGAACACGATGGGGTGACGCTGTCTGTCGACCCGAAGAACCCGCTGCCATTCGCCATTCCGGCCGCTGGCGCCGGTTCGGCTGAGCGTTTGAAAGCTCAGCAACTGCTGGCCCGTCTCAATCGACTGACCGCGGCCGAGTACCCCGACGATCCGCAGCTCGCAGCCCGTATCAAGTCATACGAGCTGGCGTTTCGGATGCAGACGGCCGTTCCCAATGTCGTTGATTCTGTTGGCGAAACGGCAGCGACCCACAAGTTGTATGGAACGACTGGTGGACCGACCCAGGGGTTTGGTCGTTTGTGTCTGACTGCCCGACGCCTGGTGGAACGCGGCGTGCGATTCGTGCAGATTTATCACGGAGGCGGTGGAGCCGGCGCCTGGGACGCCCACGGCAACCTCCAGTCGAATCACGCGAACAATTGCAGACAGGTGGACCAGCCGATCGCCGGGCTCCTGAAAGACCTGAAGCAGCGTGGTCTGCTGGACGAGACGCTGGTCGTGTGGGGCTCGGAATTTGGCCGCACACCGGGAGGCCAGGGCTCAAACGGTCGAGGCCACCACAACTTCGGCTTCTCCGTCTGGATGGCCGGTGGTGGAATCAAAGGTGGAGTCGTTCACGGCGCCACTGACGAATTGGGTTTCCATGCGGTCGAGAATCGCCATTACGTCACTGACATCCATGCGACCGTGATGAAACAGCTCGGCCTGAATCCTCATCGCCTCGAGGTGCCGGGCCGGAAGCGGCTGGAGATCGACTACGGGAATCCGATTGACGAAATCATCGCGTGAAAGGCATGTAATTCAGTAGGGCAGACCAAGGCAGCTCGCATGACCGCTCGCCGTCAGCATGAATCACTATACTGTCGTATTCAACGGCGAGCCGCTCAGCTTGTTTCCTTCGCAACCTATTTCTACTTCGCATTCGTTTTCTACATTTACTTTGTCAATCGTCCGCATTTCGAATCAATCCGTGTGACTCGCATCTATCGCCCGTTCCCCACGTTCATCTATGTCTCGCCACTTAAAGCGGTACTGGTGCTGCTCCTGCTGGTCGCCCCCTTCGCTGGCTATGCCGCCTTCGATGCTTTTAACTCAAAGCTCACCTGTCTCTACCGCGTGACTGCGCTCTGGTTTCTCACTGCGGTCGGTATTGCTTCAATGGAGTTCTGTTTGCACCTGCTGCTGCCGGATCGTTCGTGGATGGTTCGATAGGTCGCCGAACGTTGGCAGGTCATTGAAGGCGTCATCTCGGAGACTTTGATGCAACGGTGACCTTCACACCGGCGATCTTGCCCGAGAACGGCTTTCGAGGTGCTTCCACGTCGACGGGGTTCGCGTCGTCATGGCCGATGCACAAATTCTCTTGCGGATGTGTGCTCAGCGTGCCGCTTGCCTCCTGCGTAACCGGTTCCGCGTCGTCAACCTTCAGACGCAGTACTCCATCCGCGTTCGCGATTGCCTGAATGCGATGCATCTCAGCTTCAGCCAGAGCCACAGCGACGCGATCAAGTCGAACCGAGCTGTATCGCACGGAAAACACAATGCGGCCGTCTTTGACGTAAAGTGAATAGCCCGCGGCCGATCCACCGTGTGCCACAATGACTCCCTCTGCGGAATCGCCTTGAATCGTCGCATCGATCAGAAATTCTTTGCCGGCAATTCTCGGTGCAGATCCCGTGGCATAGACATCTCCCACCTTCACCTTGTCCCACACAATTGGCTTACCACTGGCCTTCACCCCGGTGCTGCGTCGCGGTCGAGACCTCGAGGGAAACAGCGTCACGGGATTTTCAACGACACCGACCGGACGCACGCCTGGACCAGGTTTTCCACTCCCGATATCTGCCTTCATTCGGTCAATCATCCCCTGCAGGCGACTGACGATCTCTGGATGCTCGTCGGCCACATTGGTTACTTCTCCGATTTCTTCCACCAGGTTGTACAGCCTCACTTCGTTGACGTTGAGATCCGCCGGTCGCTCGCGAATACCCATTCCCAGTGACTGAGGAGCGACCGCCAGTTTCCATGGACCGGACCGCACAGCTTTCAATTGTGTTCCCTGGTAATAAAACCAGCCGTCACGTGCCGACTCGTTGCTCTTGCCGAGTAGTACGGGTGTCAGGTCGACACCGTCGATTGCAACATCCGGTTTAAGCTTCCCCTGCGCGAGGCTCACAAACGTCGGCAGAACATCCGTCGTACCGGCAATCGCGTCGCTGACGGACTCGGCTTCGATCGTTCCCGGCCACCACGCCACGGTCGGTTCGCGGACACCGCCCTCGAGCGTGCAGCCTTTGCTTCCACGTAATGGACCAGACACGCCGCCAGCCTTGCCTTTAGATGCCCACGGCCCGTTGTCGCTGGTGAATATGACCAACGTCCTGCTGTCCAGCTTCAGACGTCGCAGCGTGTCCAGAACCTGCCCGACACTCCAGTCGACTTCTTCCACCCAGTCGCCATAGGTGCCGTTGTCCGACTTGCCTGCGAAGTCAGCGTGCGGAAACAGCGGTACGTGCATCGCCGTGTGTGGCAGATACAGGCAGAACTGCCGGTCCTTGTTTCGATCAATGAATCGGACCGCCTCTTCGGTGTATTCCCGAGTAATTCTCCGTTGACCTTCATCCTCAAGGAGTTCAGCAACTTCTTCGTCTCTCATCAGAGGATGCACGGACCGGCCATCTTCCTGCGTCGGACGTCCCATGTCGTTCGAGTAGGGAATTCCGAAGTACCCATCGAATCCCTGCCGAGTTGGTAGAAACTCACGTTGATCCCCGACATGCCATTTGCCGACGCACATCGTCGCGTAGCCCAGCTCATGCAGATAATCAGCAAACGTATGCTCATCGGGATGTAACCCTCTCGACCCCGCCGGAAAGAACACACCGGGCACTGAAACTCGGGGCGCGTAACAACCGGTTAGCAACTGGGCGCGCGACGCGGAACAAACTGGTGCCGCATAGAAGCTGGTCAGCTTCATGCCTTCGGTAGCCATACGGTCCAGGTGCGGTGTCCGATTGAGTGTTGAACCAAACGGACCAATGTCGCCATACCCCATATCGTCAATAAAGATCAGCACAAAGTTCGGTCGGTCCTCCCCCGAACGATCAGCCGCATGACACAACGGACATAGGCCAAAGGCGGCAGCAGCAAGCACGAGTATCGCGACCAGATGGAATCGGTGATTCATTCGTTGACATCCTTTCCGACAAGCGATTGCCACTCAGTCACGGGCGAAAAACAGCCAGTCTGTCTGTTCTTCATTGATCAGTTTGTTGAATACGGTCACGGGTTCCACTCGAACGTCGCGGAACACCTTGTGCAATGAATCGGCGAACGGTGAACTTTCGGCGTAAGACCAGACGCCCAGCAGCCCGTCCTGAGCAAGGTGAAGCTTCGCACTTCTCAATCCATCGGCCGTGTAAAACCTGCCGTTGGTGGTCCCAAGATTCTCGTCCGGCGAATGATCCACATCGATCAGAATCAGGTCATGTGTTTGCTGCGGCGGATCAGCGAGTTGCCGATAAACGTCACCGTGCGTCACCCTCAGCCGATCTTCGGTGTTCAGTTCGTCTGACAACGGGACCATGCCCTGCTCCAGCCAGTCGATCACCTGTGGCAGAAACTCGATAACTTCACATGTCGAAACACGCTCTGACTCCAGCGCCGCAGCGGCGGTGTAACCAAGTCCGAGACCACCAACCAGAACACTCAGGTCTGGACCCGGATTCATTTCTAAAGCAATCCTCGACAGCGCCTGTTCAGACGCCGTCAGATAACTGCTCATTAGAAACTCGTGGTTGAGCGTGACTTCAGTAATGATCGTCCCGGGCTCGCACAGCAACTCGCGACGCCGCAGACACAACGTCCCCAGCGCGGTGGGTTCGTATGCGAGTACTTCGAAGAGAGGTGTTTCCACTGAGAAACCGATCCTTATTGCTTCCGACTCGGCAATTTGACGCAAACCGCTTTACCATCGGAATTCCGAGCGTATACGCGACCGTTCAAAAGAACCGGAGCCGTCCAGCATCGCCCGTCGAGCAATGGAGACCGTGAAGTTTCTTTGAATCCCTCAGCACTGGCCGGCGCCAGAACCAAGTCTCCCTGATCACTCAGAATCAGCAGGTGGCCGTCGGCGATCATCAGGGAGCCGCAACCAAGTCCGGCGTGTTTCCATTTCACTTCACCGGTCTCGAAGTCCATGCACGTCAACCGCACGACTCGTCCCAGGTTGGAATTACCGTCGAAGCCGTACAGGTGTCCCTCAAACAGAATGCTGTTGTTGAAATGGTTGCGCATCTGCCGGTGAGCGTACACCTGCTGTAGTCCGTCCGCTGTCAGACGAAACAGCACGCTTCCGACGTTGTAGCCCGTTGAAACGTAAATGTGGTCATCAAAGATAATGGGCGTCGTGGAATTCGTGCCGAACGGAGACGGCCAACCCGAAAAGGCAACTTCAGAACCATCCGCCGCGCGGCTGATGCGCAGGCCATCACAGTCGAGTGACGCAAGCAGCGTTTCGTCTTTGAACTTGAACGGTCGAACCGAGCCGTAACCGGCGCGGTGCCTGTCTGACTGCCACAGCTTCTGTCCCGTTTTCCAGTCGAACGAAACGACGCGGCCACACTCCAGCAGCAGTTGATTACCCAGAATGTATGGCGATGCATTGAATCCCCATTCATGCATGCGGACCTCCAGTTCCTGCTGCAGGTCCACTTCCCACGCGACTTCACCGGACGTGCGTTGGAAGCCGATCAGTCGACCGTCGACGCTCAGCGTAAAGACCATGTCGGCGTGTACTGTGGGCGTTGAGCCTGGGCCGCCATCGTAGAGATTCGGATTCAGCAAGGCGGGATAACTGTGCGTCCACACTTCGTCGCCGGTTTCCGCATCCAGGCACCACACCGTCTCCTTTCCGCTGCGATGGCTCATCGAGTACGCCAGTCCGCCGACGATGCTGAAAGAACTGAAGCCAGTTCCCAGTTCTTTCGTCCAGAGCACCCGAAGGCCATCCTCCGGCCAGTCATGTGACCAACCGGTCTCCGTCGAGATGCCATCGTGATTCGGCCCCATCCAATTCGGCCATGCGAGCGTCTCGGAAGTATCTGCGGAAGTTGTCTGCCGTGGAGCTGATTCCTGAGCAGCCGCCGCGTCGCCCGCTATCACAATGAGAAGGGCAGTCAGAATCAGTCTCGCTGAACACGCCAGGCTCGTTCCCGGGTTAAGCACCAGCGAACGCACTCCTGACCGGGACGGAAAGAGTTCTCGCATTGGGATCCACCTTTTGCGTGACACGTGACGATCGTTCTCACAGCAGTCGTGCATTGGAACGATCTGCCAGGTGCCCGCAACCGTCAGACCTTGCCCCGCGAGCGCTGCGCATCACATTCGCGGCGGTCGCGACATTGGCGGCAAGTCCGTCAGAAACTGGTCGAACGCCTCACGGTACGCTTCCGTCTGAGGGTCATTGTGCCCAGCGTCGGGGATGCGGATGAATCGCTTGGGTCCGGTCGCCGCTTCGAATAGCTGACGTCCCTGTTCGAATGGGATCAACTCATCCGCATCCCCGTGGCTCATTAAGAGTGGGCCATCGTATTCCGGGATGCGGGTGATTGAATCGAATCGGTTGCGCATGATCAGTTTTGGTGCGAGCAGTGGAGCGTGTTCAGCGCCGACGTCCGGAAGTGAGGTAAACGTGCTGGCCAGAATCAGACCGCGAGCCCCGTCGTCTGCAGCCAGTTGCACAGCGACGCCGCCGCCCAGCGAACGCCCCAGGAGTGTGATGTCCGACTCTTCGACGCCCGTGCGGTTTGCGAGCCATCTGCGAGCGGCCTTTGCGTCCTGGATCAACCCGGATTCAGACGGCTTCCCTTCGCTGCGGCCGTATCCACGGTAATCGAGAATGAGAACGGCCAGGTCGTGGCGATCCCGGAGAATTCGTAGTGTTCGCGAACGATGTGTCAGATTGCCGGCGTTACCGTGGCAAAAAAGAGCGACGGCCCGTGGACGCGGGTGCGGCGAGAACCAGCCGTGAAGTTGTGTTCCGTCGTCTGCGGTAAACCAGGCGTCCTGAAACTCTTGTCCTCCCAGGCCCCAATTCCCGTCAGGGTAGCGTACTGGCTGATAGACCATTTTCTGTTCGAGTCTCGCCAGTGGCGAGATGCTGGCGCATCCTGACAGCAGAATTGTGACAGTACTCGTAACAACCAGCAGAACGCGGCTGGCGACGGCAGCTCCATACATGACTGAGTCCCTGAATCCGGAATCGTTCCCGCAGCCGCATAGCAGATCCATTCTGAGGGGGCCAGATCGAACTTAGCACGCGGTCAGGAACTTGGGAATGACCGTCGCCACGTTGCCGGGTAGACGTTACAGGTCATGGGACAGTCGTGACTCGTGACTGCTCTGGACACACTGCACGGCGCAGCGAAGTCACACGGGCAATGAAACGTCTGACTTGATCGGCCAGGGGCCTTTGATACGATGCCGCCCGTCTGTTTCAACATCTGGTGATACGGCTCAGTTGAAACGCCGCCATCAAAGTTGGACAGGTTTGATAACCGCAGCCTCTCGGTACGGAAAGCACTTTGAGGTCCTCGTGGTTGGTGAGTTTGCCGTCATCGTCATGTGGCGAAACGGCTTTGTGATGACTGAGTCTGGGTTTGAACCATGTTGGTTCCTGTACACATCGCGACACTCGTTCTGGTAGCAGTGCTGCTGGTAACTCTGGCTGCAGGACAGCTCGTTGAGCGGCCTGCGGGGCAGTGGTTTTCGATCGTCAGTCCTGGTGGTCGAGAGCTTGTTCCGGTACCAACCGGCCGAGGAATTCAGTGCGACCTGTCGGAGCAGTGGCCACTCTGTTATGCCCGTCGCGGGTCGCCCGCTGCGCATTTGCGTGCGCCCGTCGAGCGCTCTTCGTGTGTACGCTGCTGACTCTGATTCCGGCTCGCCTTCCGCTCCTCGCGACACAGGCCGTGTTGTTTCGTTCAATTCTGGCCTGTGCGGTGCCTGCGTATTCTGGATTCGACGACGAGTGTCCGGTCTTACGACCGTCTCTGTCGCCGCATCTGCTGCCCGGCTGAATCGGCCTTGAGCCGGCAGCAGGAGCGGCTGCGTCATTCAGGCCGTTGAAGGGATCCGGCATGGACGATGTCATTACCGCTGGCGTGATCGCTCTGATCGCAGGCGGAGCAATCGGTTTTTTCTTTGAACGAATCAAACGCGGATCAGCCTATCAGGACCGCGATCAGATTCTGGAGCAGGCCAGACGCGATGCCGAGGCGGTGCAGAAAGATGAAGAACTCAAGGCTCGTGAGGGTTTGCTGAAACGTCGCGAAGAGCTGGAGGCGTCGCTTGCCTCGTCGAAGGACGCCCTGCATCAGCGCGAACGCGAACTCGACAAGCGGGAGGGTGGTCAGGACGACCGCGACGAAGAGTTTCAAAAACGCGACAAGATGGTCGAAACTCTGCAGCAGAAGCTCAGCACTCGGACGAAGGTGATCGAGACGAAGGAACGGGAGATCGATCGGCTTCTGGACGAAGAACAGCAGCAACTCTACAAAATCAGCAGTCTGACTCAGGAACAGGCACGCGATCGGCTGCTCGATCGACTCGACAGTCAATTGAAGGACGAGACCGGCGCGCTGATCATCAAATACGAGGACGAACTGAAGGCGAAGCAGGATGTGCTGTCGCGCGAAATCCTCGGCATGGCCATCCAGCGAGTCTCGTCTGCTCAAACGTCCGAAATGACGGTTTCGACGGTCGACATCCCGAACGACGAAATGAAAGGTCGCATTATCGGCCGCGAAGGTCGGAACATCCGGGCCTTCGAGAAAATCGCCGGGGTGGACGTGATCGTCGATGACACTCCGGGTGTCGTCGTTGTCTCGGCCTTCGACAAGGTGCGGCGGGAAATCGCCCGACTGTCGCTGGTGAAGTTGATTGAGGACGGTCGCATCCATCCGTCGCGCATCGAAGAGGTCTTTAACGAGACGCAGAAAGAGATGGACGCGCACATTCATCGACTCGGACAGGAAGCCTGCCACGAGGCCAACATCGTCGGCCTGCACGACAAGCTGGTGGACCTGATGGGCCGGTTGCACTTCCGCACGAGTTACAGCCAGAACGTGTTGAGACACTCGATCGAGGTCTCGTTCATCACCGGCCTGCTCGCTGATCAAATCGGGTTGGACGGAACGCTGGCCCGGCGCGCCGGGTTCCTGCACGACATCGGAAAAGCAGCAGATCACGAAATGGAAGGCGGACATCCGGCGGTCGGTGCCGAACTGCTGAAGCGATATAACGAAGGTGAAGTTGTGGTGCATGCAGCCGCCGGACATCACGACGACATTCGACCTGAGTTTATCTATACGGTCCTTGTGGCCGCGGCGGATGCGGCCTCGGCATCGCGTCCGGGTGCTCGTCGAGAGAACCTCGAACGTTACGTCAAGCGGCTGGAAGAATTGGAAGCGATGGCCTGCGGATTTCCGGGAGTCAACAACGCCAGTGCGGTCCAGGCCGGTCGCGAGATTCGCGTCATCGTGGATTCAAACCGAGTCAACGACCGCGAGGCGGCCAAACTCTCCAAGGAACTCGCCAAGTCGATCGAGGACAATCTGACCTACCCGGGCGAGGTCAAAGTTGTGGTTCTGCGAGAGACAAAAGTCATCGAGTTTGCCCGGTAGGTCTCTCAAGCGCCTGTACACAACCGACTCAGTTCACGACCCGTCTGTGGATCGTACCGCTGGGAATCACAGTAACCTGTTTGCCCGTCGGGAGATGCTTCCCGGCGGTTGATGGGGAGTGACGATCAACGGCAGCCGAGGCTGGAGATTCGGTCGTCGTACGGGTATCCTGCCGGCCTCGATTATGGCTGGAAGTTGAGGCCCTGTTGGGCCTTATGGCCCGTCCGCGACGCTCGCGAATTCGGCAGGCCGACTCTGAGTAGGTATACCCGGCTGCAGGACCAGTCTCACTGCGCCAGAGATTTGTCCATGGTTTCGGACTTGGCTGTCATGAGCCGGTGTCAGCAGATCCGTGTCATTCAGGGGTGTCGAATCGGCCAGGGACTCGGGCGACCCGCTGATTCAGGTTGTTCAACGAACGGAATAGAGACATGACGGACTCGGTGCACAACGACGTCAAGCAGGAATACTTTGCGGACGCCTTCCGCAACGGTCGCCTGCCCGCAAAGCGCGGACTGTACGATCCGGCCAACGAGACCGAGAACTGCGGCGTTGGTTTCATTGCGCACATCAAGGGCGAGCGGTCTCGTCGGATCATTGACGACGCCGACCGCATGCTGCAGCACATGGAGCACCGTGGTGCTTGTGGCTGCGAGGAGAACACGGGTGACGGTGCGGGAATGCTGACGGCGTTGCCGTACGAGTTTCTGGAAAAAGTCGCGAAGTCAGACCTGGGCGCGGACCTGCCCGAACGCGGGCTCTACGGCGCCGGCGTTGTGTTCATGCCGACCGACACGGACGAGCGCGAGAAATGCCGCGAGATCGTCAAAGGCATGATCGAAGATCAGGGACAGAAGCTCGTCGGCTGGCGGGAGCTGCCCGTTGATCCCGACGCGGCCGATGTCGGTCCCACAGCCCGCCTGTGCATGCCGCATTTCGAGATGCTGATCATCGCGGCTGCCGACGGGCTCGATCAGGAGACTTTCGAACGACGCCTGTTCGTCATTCGCAAGTGGGCCAGTCGCGACATCCGCGTTGAGAGTGACCTGCAGCAGAAGCTGATGTTTTACGTCAGCTCACTGTCGACAAAGCTCATCATTTGGAAGGGCATGCTGCGTTCGATGCAGGTCATGCCGTTCTACAAAGACCTGCAGGATGTGGATTACACGACGCATCTGGCGATGGTGCACTCGCGCTTTTCGACGAACACATTTCCCAGTTGGGATCGGGCGCAGCCGCTGCGGTTCATGGCACACAATGGAGAAATCAACACGCTCCGTGGAAACTCGAACTGGATGTTCGCTCGTCAGGGTGCCATGCAGAGTGATGTCTGGGACAACGACTTCCGCAAGTTGTGCCCGATCATCGAGCCCGAATGTTCGGACTCCGGCAACTTCGATAATGCGCTGGAGTTTCTGTACCACTCGGGCCGAACGCTGCAGGAATCCGTCATGATGATGATTCCGGAAGCGTGGCAGAATCACCACAGCATGTCTGACGAAAAGCGGGCGTTTTACGAGTACTACTCCGCACTGCAGGAGCCTTGGGACGGCCCCGCGTCCGTGTCGTTTACCGACGGCAAGTGCATTGGTGCGGTGCTCGACAGGAACGGCCTGCGACCCAGCCGGTACTACGTGACTCACGACGACCGCGTGATCATGGCCAGCGAAGTCGGCGTGGTCGAAGTCGAACCTGACAACGTCAAGCTCAAAGGGCGCTTACAGCCGGGACGCATGTTTCTGGTGGACTTCACCGAAGGCCGCATCATCGGCGATCGAGAATTGAAGGCGAAGGTCGCGTCTGCCCGACCGTATGGCGAGTGGCTCAAGCGACAGAGCATCCACCTCAACGATCTGCCGCGAGTCGACACGCCCGAGCACTACGGTTCGAGCGAATTGCTCCAGCGGATGCAGGCGTTTGGATACACCACCGAAACGCTGCAGTTCATGCTGATGCCAATGCTGCGCGAGAAGCGCGACCCGATCGGATCGATGGGTAACGACGCAGCTCTGGCGTGCCTGTCCGATCATGCGCGACTGACGTACGACTACTTCAAGCAGCTCTTCGCACAGGTGACAAACCCGCCGATCGATTCGATCCGCGAAGACATCATCATGTCTCTGGAATGCTACATCGGTCCCGAGGGCAATCTCCTCGACACGACCGAAGGACAGTGTCATCGCCTGTGTGTGCCGCATCCGATTCTCACGAACACGGAACTGGCCGCCATCAAGTCGCTGGATGGCAAAGGTGATGATCTTTGGGGCGAATGGAAGACGAAGACGATCGACATCACGTACGCACGCAGCGAAGGAGATGCAGGCCTGCGACCGGCGATCAATCGTGTCTGTGACGAAGTCACTCAGGCGATTCACGACGGATATTCGCTGGTGGTGCTTTCGGACCGCGCCATCGGCCCGGATCGAGTGCCTGTCAGCTCACTGCTTGCGACCGGAGCCGTGCATCACGCTCTCGTGCGGCAGGAATTGCGGACGCGGATCGGTATCGTGCTGGAAACAGGTGAAGGCCGCGAGGTACACCACTTCTGCCTGCTGACCGGCTATGGCGCCGACGCAGTCAACCCGTACGTCGCATTCGAAGCACTCTATCAGGCACGTGAAGACGGTCTGCTGGAAGCAAAGTTCACCGACGACAAGATCGTGCCCGCATTTCGCAAGGCCGTGGCCAAAGGCATGCTCAAGGTCATGGGCAAGATGGGCATCTCGACCCTGCAGTCATACAAGGGAGCCCAGATCTTCGAAGCCGTCGGTCTGAACAGCGATGTTATTGACACGTGCTTTGCCGGAACCGCCAGTCGCATTGCCGGAGTCGGTTTCGATGTGCTTGCTGAAGAGGGCATTCGCCGACACGAACTGGGATTTCCGACACGCATTTCCGAACAACTTCCCGTGCTGCCCAACGACGGGCAGTTTCAATGGCGCAAGACCGGCGAGGCACATGCCTGGAACCCGTACACCATCTCGGAGATTCAGACAGCAGCCCGCAACGGCGACAAAGACGCCTACAAACGTTTTTCCAAACTGATCAACGAGCAGACGAATCGAGCCTGCTTTCTACGTGGACTGCTCAAGTTCAAAGATCGTGCATCTGTCCCGCTGGATGAGGTCGAACCTGCGAAGGAGATCGTCAAGCGATTCTGCACCGGTGCGATGAGTTATGGCTCGATTTCAGCCGAAGCTCACGAAACGCTGGCGGTCGCCATGAACGTACTTGGCGGCAAGAGCAACACCGGCGAAGGAGGCGAGGACTATCAGCGGTTCATTCCGTATGAAGTCGATGAGGATGATCATCAGGCCGTGGTCGGTGCGGTACGCCAGTTCGATGCAGAAAAAGCGGACGCTCATCAGAACAGCTATTCGAAGCGGTCCTACATCAAGCAAGTCGCGTCCGGTCGATTCGGCGTCACGAGCTGGTACCTCACCAACGCCGACGAGCTGCAGATCAAGATCGCGCAGGGAGCCAAGCCTGGCGAAGGTGGCGAACTACCAGGTCACAAAGTCAACAAGATCATCGCTTCGACACGCCACTCGACGCCGGGTGTCGGCCTGATCAGCCCACCGCCACACCACGACATCTACTCGATCGAAGACCTGGCCCAGCTCATCTTCGATTTGAAGAATTCGAATCCGAGTGCCGCGGTCAGTGTGAAACTGGTGTCGGAAGTGGGAGTGGGCACGATCGCCGCAGGTGTCGCCAAGGGCCACGCCGACAAGATTCTGATCTCTGGAGCCGACGGCGGGACCGGAGCTTCGCCCCTGACGAGTATCAAGTACGCCGGCCTGCCCTGGGAACTCGGCATTGCAGAAACACACCAGGTGCTGGTCATGAACGACCTGCGCAGCCGCGTGCGGCTGGAGACTGACGGGCAGATCAAGACTGGCCGAGACGTTGTCGTTGCCTGTCTGCTGGGAGCGGAAGAGTTCGGCCTGGCAACGGCGCCGCTGATCACGATGGGCTGCATCATGATGCGGAAATGCCACCTCAACACGTGCCCGGTTGGCATCGCGACACAGGACCCCGAACTTCGGAAGAAGTTCCAGGGGAAGCCCGAGCATGTGGTCAATTATCTGTTCATGGTCGCGGAGGAAACTCGAGAGATCATGGCTCAACTCGGGTTCCGGACGATCAACGAGATGGTCGGCCATGTCGAAGCACTTGAGATCGACGACGCCGTGGAACACTGGAAGGCGAAAGGCATCGACCTGACGCCGATCCTCACGCCAGCCGCTCGTCCGCACGAGAACGTGGATACGTATTGCACGATCTCGCAGAACCATGCTCTGGAAGATGTCCTGGACAACGAGTTGATCCGCCAATCGCAGCCGGCTCTGAAATCGCCTGCCGAATCAGTTCGGTTCGACATGCAGATTCAGAACATCGATCGAGCATTTGGCACGATGCTGTCACACGAAGTCTCGAAGGCACACGGCGAGTTCGGTCTGCCTGACGATACGATCCACATCGATGTCAAAGGCTCGGCTGGCCAGAGTATTGGTGCCTGGCTCGCGCCCGGGGTCACCATCGAACTCGAAGGAGACGCGAACGACTACGCTGGCAAGGGACTCTCGGGCGGTCGACTGATTGTCTATCCGCCGAAAAACTCCACGTTCAAGCCGGAAGAGAACATCATCATCGGCAATGTCGCCCTGTATGGGGCAACCGACGGTGAAGCCTACTTCAGCGGTATGGCTGCCGAACGATTCTGCGTGCGTAACTCCGGTGCTCGTGCCGTCATTGAAGGTGTCGGCGATCACGGCCTGGAATACATGACGGGTGGCCGAGCTGTCATCCTTGGGTCGACCGGTCGAAACTTTGCGGCTGGCATGTCCGGCGGAGTGGCGTATGTCCTGGTTGAGGACCGGGACGAGTTCCGGCTGAACTGCAATCTGGGACTCGTCGAACTTGAAGACGTTGAAGACGAGAGTGATGTTGCCGAGTTGAAAGAACTCGTCGAAAAGCATGCGAATTACACAGACTCGAAAGTCGCCACCGCGATTCTGGATGATTGGGACGGGACGCTGACGAAGTTCGTGAAAGTCACGCCGACGGACTACAAGCGGGTGATGCGAGAATTGGCCGAAGAAAAAGCGGCGGCAGACGCTGTGGCTGCAACCTGATATGTCGCGCGTGCGGTGCTCCTGATGGAACTGACCGAGCAGCAACCCCAGACGTGTCGAGATACCCAACAAACACGAAGTGCGATTGAGGATGAGATCATGGGAGACCCTCGGGGTTTCATGACGGTTGAACGGGAAACGTATTCCGAGCGCGATCCGCTGGAGCGGGTTGGCGACTGGAATGAGTTCCACATCGATCTGCCCGTAGCCGAACTGCAGAAGCAGGGTTCGCGGTGCATGGATTGCGGAGTTCCGTTCTGTCACACCGGCGGGCTGATGGCCAACATGGCTGCCGGCTGCCCCGTGCAGAATCTGATTCCCGAGTGGAACGATCTCGTTTACCGCGGTCACTGGCGGGAAGCGCTGGATCGACTGCACAAGACGAACAACTTCCCCGAATTCACTGGCCGCGTCTGCCCGGCTCCCTGCGAAGGTTCGTGTGTCCTGGGAATCAGCGAGCCGCCCGTCACGATCAAGCAGATGGAATGCTCGATCATCGACCGGGGTTTCGAAGAAGACTGGGTCAAACCCTCTCCGCCAGCAACGCGTACGGGAAAGACCGTTGCCGTCGTGGGTTCAGGACCAGCCGGTCTGGCATGTGCGGCGCAGCTCAATAAGGCTGGGCACGACGTCACCGTCTTCGAACGAGCCGACCGGATCGGCGGTTTGCTGATGTACGGCATCCCAAACATGAAGCTCGACAAACAGAAAGTCGTCGAGCGACGGGTCAACCTGCTGGCCGATGAGGGCGTCACGTTCAAGACCGGTGTCAGCATCGGCGAAGACATCTCGGCCATACAGCTCACCAGCGACTTCGATGCCGTCGTCCTGTGCGTCGGTGCGACAAAGCCGAACGATTTCTTTGCGCGGACTCCGGGACGTGAACTGAACGGCATTCACTTCGCGATGGAGTTCCTGACGAAGAACACAAAAAGCCTGCTCGATTCGCGTCACGAGGACGGCCAGTACATCAACGCCGCCGACAACGACGTGATTGTCATTGGCGGCGGAGATACAGGTACGGACTGTATTGGCACGTCCCTGCGTCACGGCTGCCGATCGCTGGTGACATTCGAAATCGTGCCTCAGCCACCGAACGAACGAGCTGGCAACAACCCGTGGCCACAGTGGCCGCGTATCCTGCGCAAGGACTACGGCCACGACGAAGCCGCCGCTCGCTTCGACTACACGAAAGTGAACGGCAAACAACTGCAGGCCGACCCGCGCGAGTTCGCCATCCAGACCAGCGAATTCCTTGGTGACGACGACGGCAACCTGCGCGGCGTGCGAGCGGTTCGAGTCGACTGGAGCAAGCCCCAGGAAAACGGCCCGCCATTTACAGTGGTCGAAGGCAGCGAACAGGACTGGCCCTGCCAGTTAATCTTCCTTGCTCTGGGTTTCGGCGGACCCGAGCAGTTGATCGCCGACGAACTGGGAGTAGAAACCGACCGCCGATCCAACTTCCAGGCCGAGTACGGTGCATACGCAACGAGCATCGACGGCGTCTTCGCCGCCGGCGACTGCCGCCGCGGCCAGAGCCTCGTCGTGTGGGCAATCAACGAAGGCCGAGAAGCCGCCCGAGAATGCGACCGCTACCTGATGGGCTCAACAAGCCTGCCGTAATTCAACCCTCGTAGCCGGTTCGATCTTCAAGTTTGCCGCGGTGCCCATCACGACCGCAGTCCCTACCTGAGGCAGCGTCGTCACAAGGAAACGTAGGATGGGCACTCCTGCCCGTCTGTCATTCCGGGACGGGCAAGAGTGCCCATCCTACGCCGCGCGCCCGACGACGGAATCGTCTACACGGATTCCGACACAAGCTCAGAAGGCATGGCCGTTGGCCGACCTCAATCGTATCCGTGGGTCCTCGCTGCCATCCGTGGGCCTGTCAGATACCCCACAGATAGCAGCGAGGACCCCCTGATCGTGGCGTCAGCCCTGATCCTCCGCAGCGGAGCCAACGAATGGTGGTTCAGCGTCCCAGTGTATGTCGTCTTCTGTGAAGTCCTGGCACCTGGAGTGCCCCACTGAGACCAGAAACACTGTCTGCGGTGCGTGCGACGAGACCCTCATTCACGTTCATGGAGTCGCTTCAGGTCGCGCTGGCTATGGTAGACGGCGATCACGGCCACTTGACTTCCGGTCGTCCGATAGAAGATTCCGAAGGGAAACCGTCGCACAGGGACACGGCAGACATCATCGAAAATTGCGGCGTATGACTCCGGATCTCTCAGAATGCGGGCCAACGCCTCTTCAAGACAGCCTTCGAACTCAAATCCCAATCCGTCGCGGCGGGATTGATACCAGTCGAACGCCTGTTCGATTTCCTCACGCGCTTCCGGTCGGATTATCAGTGAATACTTCATGCCCGGTTCCGTAGGCCGGCTTTCACTTCATTCCAGGTGCAGCCCTCGTCCGGGTTCCGTCGATGAGCATCTGCGCGACGTTCAAGTTCCTGCCGCTGCTCCGGGCTGAGCGACCAGGAATCCGGCTCGTCGCTGATGCTGTCCCAGATCTCCTCAACCAGCAGCAGTCGCTCTGCCACGGAGAGCTGCCGGATTTCACTAATCAAAATCGGTTGGCTCATCGTCTACTCCTGTCCAGATTCTCTCGCGCGGTGAATCGAATTCTCGCCCCACCCACGGTCAACCATTGTGCCGATCGATGAGGCCACTGTGAATCGAGGAACTAGCCAAACCGAGTAATCGACGGCCTGCGACCGGTTCACCCGGCGCCAGAGTTCCTGTAGGACCAACGGCCCGACAGTTGATTCTGAAAGCAAATGACCGGGCCGTTGGCCCTCTATGTTTTGTCACCATCCGAATACCCAGCCCTTCGGGCTGGGCCAGGCAACTGTCCAGGGCGTTGCCCCTGCGAGACTTGTGTACAACCGACCGGCAAGAGTGCCCATCCTACGCCGTGCGTCCGACGACGGAATCATCTACACGGATTCCGACACAAGCTCAGAAGCCATGGCCGTTAGTCGACCTCAATCGTATCCGTGGGTCCGCGTTGCCATCCGTGGGCCTGTCAGATATCCCACAGATGGCAGTGCGAACCCACGGATAAATCCCGCTGACAACAGTTGGCCGATCCCTTCCTCGAAGGCCCTGACCGGACGTCCATAAGCAGTGGCACACTCGCAATTCCAGCGCCACCCTGCCGTGACCGTGGAAGATGCGTCGAGTCTCGGCGACGGCTGTACCATGTCTGGACGAACCAGCCGGTCTCGACGCAAACGATTGGTAGAGACCGCGTCGTCGGCTCTGGCCGCGTGCCGCGTAAACGGATCTCACAGGCGGCCACTCCCGGTGACGACGACTTCTCAGGTTCTGCCGCCCGACCCTCCCCCAGAGCTTTTGCCGATAGCTCACAGCAGACGGGAGTCAAATCAAAACACCCGGGCTTCTCGAACAAACCGTTCTGTCTCGGCTGTGCTCGACGGAACGCTGTATTTGTTAGCAGGCAGCTTGTTTGCGAAATGACGTGCGAAGTTCATGAACTTCAATTGTGAAACCATCGATGAAAAAGGTCCGTTCGAATTCAGAGACAAATTCGTGCTGAGCCATTTCTTCAGTGAACTGATAGAACGACGATTCGCCTTCCCAGTCCGCTGCGACAATGAGCCAGCAGCGATCACATTCTTTTAGGTAATCGCGATATAGTAGATTCTTTTCGTCGATTCTCGATTGAAGGTCGCCGCAAAAGCTGGAGTCAACCCATCCTCCGCTACCGTTCTGCCAGTGATGCGACGTCAACTGCGAGTCACGCAGAATGTGTATTGCCGAGATCTTCTCAGGGAAGCGTTGCAAGTCACAGAAGTCGTTGTCGAGCCCGACAAAAGGGTCGACCGCTGGCGCGTGGTCGATGACGAGTTCGGCAATCTGGCGAGAAAGACAATCGCGATCAGATTTTCGAAGCAGCGGATACGCACCAAAGTGCACCGAAACCATCAGCGAGGTGACTCCAGTTTGTTCGACAATCTTTTGCGCGGACTGAACAATCAACTGCTGTTCAGCTTCTTCCTGCTGAGGCGGTGGTTGATTTCCACGAGCCTGTTTGAATAAACGGGAGACTTCGACGCCGAGCGTTTCATGAGTGCACTTGACGCGCACATCAGGGGATTCGCCGTCGAAATTGATTTCGCCTTCGGGAACGGCGATCTTCAATTTGAGCAACTCGAAGTAGTGGCGTTCATATGCTTTTTTGTTGTGCATTGGGATTCCGTGACGTTGTGACACACACGTCGGAAACGTGGTTCGTTCGTTGCTGCCTAATGTAGCCCCTGGGGTAGCCCGGGTTGATCAGCAATTCAATAAAGAGTGGCCCTATTGCTCGCGACTAGGGCAGCGCAGCCGTGGGGGACACAGGGAACCCAGCGGATGGAGTAGAACCCGTCAGCTTCAAGCCGTCAGAAGCCATTGCCTCCTGACGCATCCGGTCTCCGTTTGCATGGCAAACTGGCAAGCCACAGGGCCATCTGGTCGGCTTTTTCTCCGAACGGCAACAACCCTCGAGTTACCCATAAACGAAGATCAGGTCGAGGCATACGCAGTGTCGGGGGCTTTTCGGGTCGTAGAGGACTTCGACCGGCGTGCCGGATTCTGACAGCCGGCGTGCTCGGTCGGCCTGGTCGCGGTAGGTCTTGATGGAGCAGGAGTGGTTCTGGCCGTCGACCTCATACGACACTGCGACGCGGTACAGATCCCTGCCGTTGACCTCGACGTTCATGCGAGTCACGCGCGTGACTTGCCCGGTGGCGCTGAGTCCCTCGCGCAGGATGCGTTTTTTCTGAAGCCGTCGGTAAACGGGATAGACTATGAATGCCAGACCGCCAGATGTGATGAAACCCGTCGCGGCGAAGTGCTCCAGCGTTTCGTGGTTCTGCACGTGGCCGTGCCGGGCGTAATCTGGACGGTCGGCCGGGGATTCATTGCAATGCCGCCGGCCGCGACAACATACGCTGTCGCGTCACGGCATTCTGATACGATATCTGGATGGCGTGCGAGTCGCTTACGCCGAGTGGAGAACCTGACTCGCGACCGCCGGACTCACCTGCATCTGCCGGACTCAATACATGCTGCACATTGCTGAAGGTCGAACCCGTGCAAACTGCGCTGGGCATTCGCGACGAACGGCGCTCAAAGCCGGTTTCCTTGGCTGTCTTGGTCTGTCTCTGTCCGACCTGCTGCGACTTCAGTCGCAAGGAGCCGCCACCAGAAACGGAAAATCCGTAATTCTGATGTGGCTGGATGGAGGACCAAGTCAGCTCGAATCGTACGATCCAAAACCTGAAGCCCCGTCGGAATACCGCGGACCGTGGGATGCTCTGCAGACGAATGTGCCCGGGATGTTCGTTTCCGGGTCGATGCCGCTGCACACAAAACACGCCGACAAAATGGCCTTCATTCGCTCGCTGCATCACGACAACGGCGATCATTTCGCCGCCGCGCACTGGATGCTGACGGGACGCTTTGGATCAACGTCGGTCAACAAGGCTCAGATGTTCCCGTCGGTCGGGTCGTACGTCGCCCGCGTTCGCGGAGCGAATCAGCCGGGGATGCCGCCGTACGTCGGTCTTCCGTCGGCTCACAGCGTTTACATCTATCCCGGCTATCAGGGAGGAGCTTATCTGGGCACGGCGTACAACCCGTTTCAAGTCAACAACCAGCAACGGTATCTCGCCGCGACGTCAAACGCCGCCATCAAGCCACCGGAAGTCCTGGCGAGCATCCAGAAGTCCGATCAGGCTCGCTCGGCGTCGCGACTGAGCCTGCTGGATCGACTCGACGGAATTCGTCGCGATATTGACCAGTCCGGCATGATGGACTCGATGGACCGCTGCCAGCAGCAGGCGGTCGACCTGCTGTCCTCACCGCAGGCTCGCGAAGCGCTCGACATGGAGCGCGAAGACCCTCGATTACGAGACAAGTACGGACGCGGTCCGTGGGGCCACTACACCTTGATGGCCCGCCGCATGGTGGAAGCCGGTGTCAGTTTCGTGACGGTCGACATGCCGCACTGGGACGATCACTCGCGGATCGAAAAAGGTCACGGACCGAAACTCGCAGTCGTTGACCAGGCCGTTGCGGCGCTGCTCGACGATCTGGAAATCCGCGGCATGCTGGACGACGTTCTGCTGGTCGTGATGGGTGAATTCGGTCGCACACCGCGACTCAACAAAGGCCAGCCTGGAATTCCGATCCCCGGCCGCGATCACTGGGGTAACGCGATCTCGGCTATGGTCGCTGGCGGGGGACTGCGTGGTGGCCAGTTCGTTGGTGAGACGAACAGCAAAGCCGAGCATCCCATCCGTCGCGCCCTGAAACCGGGGGCCCTCCTGGCGACAATCTACCGCGTCATGGGGATCGACCCGTCTCAGGCCTTCAACGACCACGCCGGCCGCCCGGTTCCGATCCTGACTGACAGCGAGCCGATCACGGAGTTGCTCTGACTAGCGGGACTCGGTAGCTCTTGGTCTGCCGTAGCCGAATTCGTCAGACTTTGGTCAGGTTTCCAGACGGCACGAATGACCAAAGTCTGGTGACTTCGGCTACGGAGTGTCTGCTTCCGGCGACCGATTGAGCAACGACTCGGCCGACCGCGCTGCTGGCGTCCAGTGGAAGCGGTCGATCACCTCCCGATAAAGCCGGGCGGCTTCTTCCGTTTGGCCGATTCGAGCCAGCGACTGACCGGCCTCGAAGCAGGCCTGCCCGGTGATCGGGTGATCGGACTGATAGACCAGGGGGAGCTGCAGAAACGCCGCGGCTGCCAGATCGAAGTCCTGTCGTACCAGGTAGCCCTGTCCCAGCACGAAATACGGACCGGCTCGCATGACGGGTGCGATACCGACGATTCGATCTTCCCAGCGTTCGATGTCGAAGTCGCTGACTTCTTTCGAGTGGATGCTCAGCCGCCACTGCTGCCACCAGGCGAATTCGCGGATCTGCTCGCCCGGTGCACGCCGCAGTTCTTTCATCGTGTCGCGAGCGGATTCTGCGTACTCGGGATCGAACATCAACAGGCTTGCTCCCACGAGCCGCATCACGAATTGCTCGTCGGTCAACCACTTCACAGCTTGAAGTCGTGCTGCTCCGCGCGCAGGTTTGTTCGACCAGTACAGCGGAATGACGGCGATTTGCGGAGAATCGGGATCGCTCTCATACAGCATTTTGAAGCGGGACCCGGCAGTCGCGAAATCGTCCGCTCGCAGAGCGCATCGAATCAGGAGTGCCAGAATGTCGCGCCGGACCCAGGTTCGTGGCTCCTGGCTAACCGCCGTTTCAAACTCCCGGAGTGCCAGCTCGCCCTTACCGGCTTTGAAAAGACGCAGACCGGCCGTGTGCGCGGACGTGTAGCTGGTTTTGACCGACACAACTTCGGCGGCGCTGTATCGTTGTTGACCAGTACCCGTGCCAGTCTGAATGACCAGAAAGCGACCGTTGTACTCAAGTATCTCACCCGTAATGGTGATCCGGCTGCGAGCGGTCGAGGCCTGAACAACGACTTCATCGGCCTGGACCAGCGAACTCAGCACGGCGTGACAAACGGCAACGCGGCAGACAGCGATACAACTAAATGCGGCGGGTCGCCTGACTCGCCCGATGTTTCGACAGCGCTGCACGAAACACCTCACGGATGCACGACCAGTTCTTTGCCATCGTGCAGTCGGATTCGCGCGTCACCGCGGATCGTGCGGACAGCATTTGCGAACGCCGTCGGAGTCTCGACGGATTTGCCGTCGACGGTTGCGATCAGGTCACCGTCCTTCAGTCCGGCCGACTGCCCCGACGAATTGGTTTCAACAGAATTCACGAGAACGGCCCGGGGATAGGGCTCGCCGTCGTAATCAACATGTCGACTGCGTGACGTAGGCCAGTCGACTCGCAATCCTCGCCAGGCTGAAAACCGGTTGTTCGACGTGATAATCCGACCAGGCTCGCGCACGGGCCATTTGGCGATGTCGACGCTGATATGCTTGACGCCATTCCGCAGAATTCGAAACAGGGCTTTGCTGCCCGGTGCCAGCAGTCCGACTTCGCGGAACAGATCGTCGGTCTCGATGATCTCGTGTCCGTTGATCGCCAGGATCACATCGGCCTGCCTGAGGCCAGTACGATAGGCTGGCGAATCCGGCATGATGCGGGACACCACGAGTCCAGTTCGGCGGTGCGTACTGCCGAACTGCTGAGACGTCGAACGATGACCTGGCAGAACACCAAGAAACCCGTACTCAACTTCGTAACCTTTCAGCAGATCGTGAATGATCCGCCGAGTTGAGCTGTTGATTGGCACGGCATACCCGACCGCCGTTTCGTAGCCTTCCAGAGCCGCCAGCGAGGTTGAAATGCCAATCAGCTCGCCATCGCTGTTCAGCAGGGCTCCGCCGCTCGTTCCTGGACCGAGGCGTGTATCCACATGCAGCAGCGTGCCGTAATGGTGAATCGTGTCCTTCTCCGCTTCATCGGTCGGAAAGGGAAATCGCGAAATGTTGCTGATCAGTCCCAGGCTGACGCTGGGAGAACCGTCGCGTGCAATGGCGTACGGATTTCCGAGCGAGATCGCAAACTGACCTTTGCGAATACGCACGGCAGCCGACAGAGGCAATGCCGGCAGATCAGCGGGAGACAGCCCGGCATCCTGCGGGTTGAAGGCGAGAACGGCGAGGTCGCTGCGCGGGTCGGCCGCGAAGATCACCGCGGGTGCCGACTGTGTGCGACTGAACCGGATCGAGAGTCGGGCTTCCGATCGGATGATGCCGTCGTTGCGGAAAGGCTGACCGCCTTCGACGACGTGATAGCACGTCAGCACGAATCGCTTCGATGGATCGTTCGGCGGCGCGACGATGATGCCCGTCCCGAATTCACCCGCCACTGGCTTTGGTGCCGTAGCCCGCTGAGCACGCAGTCCCTCGGGCAATCCAAACGGATGTCGCGCTGCTGTTCGATCCAGCTGGCGCGGCGCCAGAGGGATACGGGTAATCGCAACGACAGACTTTTCGGCACCGTCGATGACCTTGTACACGCCCTGTTCGAGGGCGCTGAAAATCGGCAGCGCGTCCTGGGCAACGCAGAATGCGGGCAGAATGAGAATCAGTGCAATCGACGCGATCACACGACGTCCTGTGTCTGCATACATCGCCAGTCTCCGCAAAGAAATTGTCCTCACCCACCATCTGCTGAATACGTCATGGCGGGCGGGCATGTTATCTGCCGGTCGTCAATTCGCCGACACAGCGTCGGAGAGCGAATATCGGGTGCCTGACAGTCTAACCTTCCAGAGGGTCGTCCGCCGCGCCCGATCTGCCACCAAAGTGTTTGCAGATCAGACTGGCCGAGATGATCAGCGCCAATGCGAGTCCTGTCGACCATGACGCCTGAATCAGCATTACGCCCCCCAGGAACGGCAAAGACAGCGCCGCGACGTCGTTGATTGTGGCCCCCTGCCACGTGCGTCCCAGCAGGCATAGCAATGCCAGTCCAGCCATGACCAGCCCCGCAGTGCGTCCAATCCACGAAACCAGCAATTCGGCTTCGGGCAGCTCATGCATGCTTAGATTGGCGGCAACGACAATCAGAATGACGATACCCACGATGAAACCGAGTCCGAACACGACATCCATAAATGTCGTCTCGCGAGGCCGCCGGCCGGGATGCCCCAGCACTGGAGGACGACCGGCGTGGTCTCTCGGTTCGAAATCAGAGGACATTGTGGACCTTTACACCCCATCAGCGGATGAAAACGTACCCGCCATAGCGCGACCCGCTTGCTCGTTCTGGAGTGCTGTGATGCATCACAGCTCTCCTATCGTGGCGAAGCCACTTTTGCGGCGCAGCCGCCTTTTATCTCATTTCGACGGCGTGTCTGCCATTCCACATCAGACGAACTAAAAAGAAAGCCGCTTCGCCGCGAATCAAAGAATGGGAAAGCGACGATGCATCGTCGCACTCCGAAAGTGCCCAACTTCATGACTTGCCCGTCTGGGCTGGAGTTCCGTCAAACGACCTTACTCCTCTGCGTCAGTTGCCTCCGCTGCCTCTACTGGCGGTGCCAGAATGTGGGCGTAGCCGCGCGCGGTCAGGACTTTGACGCGGATTTCTTCCAGCATTTCTGGATTCTCTTCGAGGAACAGCCGGGCCTTGTCGCGGCCCTGGCCCAGTCGAGTCTCGTCGTAGCTGAACCACGAGCCACTCTTCTGCACGATCCGGTCTTCGGTCGCCATATCCAGCACGTCGCCAGACATACTGATACCGCAGCGACCCAGCATGTCGAATTCGGCAATGCGGAATGGCGGCGCGACCTTGTTCTTGACCACGCGGGCTTTCATCCGAATGCCGACCGTCTCATCACCCTCTTTCAGCGTCGCGATTTTACGAACGTCGACTCGGGCCGAACTGTAGAACTTCAAGGCCCGTCCGCCCGGTGTCGTTTCCGGGCTGCCGAACATCACGCCGATCTTCTCGCGAATCTGGTTGATGAAGACGACCGTCGTCTTCGACCGGGCAATGGCGCCCGTCAGTTTCCGCATGGCCTGACTCATCATGCGGGCCTGCAGTCCGACGTGCGTGTCACCGATTTCTCCGTCGAGTTCCGTCTTGGGAACGAGAGCCGCGACCGAGTCCACGACAATGATGTCAACCGCATTCGACTTGATCAGCATCTCGGCGATCGCCAGAGCTTCCTCACCATACGACGGCTGACTGACAAGCATTTCTTCGAGGTTCACACCCAGCCGCTTGGCCCACGACGGATCAAGCGCGTGCTCGGCGTCGATAAAGGCCGCGATACCGCCGGCTTTCTGAGCACTGGCGATCGAGTGCAGGGCCAGCGTTGTCTTGCCGCTGGATTCCGGTCCGAACAGTTCGATGATGCGACCGCGGGGAAACCCAAATCCACCCAGAGCAAGATCCAGGGACAGCGCTCCGGTCGAAATTCCGGCTCCGGCGGCGGGCTCATCCGAGAGCTTCATGATCGAGCCCTTGCCGAACGCCTTCTCGATCTGTCCGAGTGCGTTGGCGAGCATTCCATGATCTTCGGTGACCGGCTGCTGCTTGCGGGTCCTGGCGGCCATGCTGTTCTCCTTTTTACTGCGCGGCGGATCGTCTGAGGGGTGAACGAGTCGGCATTATTCGGAAAGTCTCGTTCAAGAAAAAGTCCCGCAGGACAGATTCGCCGATCGACGGCAATTTCTTTTTCTTTCGCGCAGGGGCAATTCGCGATGGCCGGGTGGTTGGCAGGGTCGAGCGCAGCGATGACCCTGACCGTGGTCACGCTGGCAGGAAAACCTCGTAGGCCGGCAACCAGTCGCGATAGCGACGAAGTTCCGGCGAGCAGGTTCAGTCGTTCAGCACCTTAGCGAGAGCGATTCCGGGCAAGAAAGACGAGGAGTGCGCCTCCATCCACGAGCCCAATGAGCAGGTCGAGGTTTGTGCGTACGAACATCAACGCGCCGACAGCTTCAACAAGATCGTCACCGGACGATTGAAGAATGATTCGCCAGACCGCCAGAAACGCGACTCCGCCGAGAATCGAGACTGCTGCGCATCCCATGGCGAGTCGGTAACCCCAAATCTGCTTCTGGCGAAGTCCGAGGCCACTGGCGAATAAAGCGATTCCATTCAGGAACGTGATGACCTGCAACACGTCAACCGCTGACATCAGGGACGCGTGCGAGTCGAACAACCGCTGATCCGCCGATCCGGCCATTCCGGTCGCCATCACGAAACCCCAGATTCCCAGTCCCGCACCCACCATAAGATTGTGGCTGGAAAAGGGTCCGTCGCTGCCAATGCCTGCTTTCTTCCGTGCTGCCCGATATGGATTTGGATAGGCATCGAACGCATCCCGTCGAGGAGCCTGGCTCTCTTCATGGACTCCTCGATCAAGTAGATCCGGCTCCAACCGTACGTCCCGCTCAGGTGTCGCGTTTATCATCCTCGTCTACCTGTCGTCCTGGATGTCTACAACCGAATCCGCGATGCGCAACGGTCCCTCATTCCGAGCCGCCAAAATCAAGATAGGACGCGACCAACAGCGAGGACGCGAGAAACTGAGAATCTGCTCGGGTTTCTCACGCATGCATCACGATGGAAGTACTTAATCCACAGGAAACACCGATCATGAAAAAAATTCGATACGGAGTCATCGGCCTCGGCTGGTTTGGTGAAAAGCACTGCGAGGCGCTGGCAGCCTTGCCGCAGGTCGAGCTGCACTCCGTGTGCACGCGTACCGAGTCGCGACTCAGCGAAGTATCCGGGCGATTTAATGTCTCGCGCACATTCACCGACTTTCGAGAAATGCTGGCGGATCCGGAACTGGAAGCCGTCAGCGTTGTCACCATGTGGGACCAGCATGTCGCTCCGGCCGTCGCGGCACTTGAAGCCGGCAAGCATGTTTTTCTGGAAAAGCCGATGGCGTCCACGGTCGCTGATTGCGAGCGAATCGTCGCCGCCGCGGAAGCCGCGGACGGCGGCTTCATGGTCGGTCACATCTGCCGCTTCAACCCACGATACGCCGCAGCCAAAGAGGCCGTCGAATCGGGGCGGATCGGTCGAATTATCTCCATGTACGCGCGCCGCAACATTCCGGCGGCGGTGACTGAGGACATCCTCGACAAGATCGGCCCGATTATCGGTGATGGAGTACACGACACCGACCTGATGCTGTGGTACAGCGGCGATCCCATCGTCAGCGCTTACGCCCAAACGGTCGACGTGCGAGGTAAGCGACACCCGGACCTTGGATGGACGATGTACCGCTTCGCGAGCGGCGCGACGGGTGTTCTCGAAAACGTGTGGTGTCTGCCTGACAGGACGGCGTTCCAGATCGACGAGCGAATGGAGATCATCGGCACGGAGGGGTCGATACATATCCACGAAACGCACCCCAACTTCTCCATCAGTGATTCAGACGGCTGGCACTCTCCGGACACCACCTACTGGCCTTCACTGCACGGCGAACGCGCCGGCGCATTGCGCGACGAGCTGTCGTACTTCGCCAACTGCATTCACAACGGGACCACTCCAGATGTGATTACGCCGCGCGAATCCCTTGAAGCCGTGCGAGCCTGCCTGGCCGCAGAAGAGTCAGCGGCGACAGGTCAGATCGTTTCGCTTGCCTGATTCCGAAGCTGCGTACGCCGCGACTCAACAACGCGGGATCGTCGAACAGTTGTCTTCCGCAATTTACGCGGCGACCATAATCGCCGACGCGGGACGTCGTTCGATCGGGGATTGCTGCAATGTGAAACGGATTTCCTGCAGCGTCCTGGCACGAAGGGGCAGACTAATGGCGGTTAAGGTTGCCACAGTGGACGATGTTCGCGATGCCCAGCGAGTCATTCGCCGGCACGTTTCTCCAGCTCCGTTGATTCGGTCCTGGCCGCTTGAGCAGGAACTCGGGTTTCCGGAAGGCCGCCGCGTCTGGCTCAAAGACTACGGCTGGACGCCCGTCGGATCATTCAAGCTGCTCGGTGCGCTGAACTGGACCGAGCGCAATCTGGATCGCATTGGCGACCGCCCGATTGCGGCGCACTCGTCGGGGAATTTTGCGTCCGGAATCTCATTTGCCGGAATGCGATATGGAAAACGCGTCCTGATCGTCATGCCTGAGTCCGCGCCGCAAATCAAGTTCGATCTGACTCGATCCTTCGGTGCTGAGATTCGCACTTACGACATCTCGACGGACCACGAAACGGGTGAACGTGACCGTCTGACTCGGGAGATGGCGGAAGTCGAAGGGGCCGTTCAGGCGTCGCCCTACGACGATCCACACGTCATCGCCGGCAATGGCGTCGGGGGACTCGAAATCGTGGAGGAACTGCAACGGCAGGACCGAGGCGTCTCGCAGTTTGTCTGTCAGGTCAGCGGTGGTGGTCTGATGGCCGGTCACGCTCTGGCCATCGCGGATGGTTTTCCGCAGGCGCAGATCGTAGGCGTCGAGCCAGACACGGCGGACGATTTTCGTCAATCACTGGAAGCCGGTACGCGAGTGCGCATCGACCACCCGTCCGGAATCTGCGACGGATTGCTGTCGTACGACGTGGGTGAGCACAACTGGCCAATCCTGAAACAGCACGTTCGAGCGTCGGTTGTTGTTCCCGATGCCGAAACACGCCAGGCGATGAGCTGGCTTTATCAGAAGCACGGGCTGCGAACAGAACCTTCCGGTGCGATTGCAACCGCCGCGGTGCTTCAGAGGAAAATCAACCTGGATGGAAGTGGTGATCTTGTCATCGTCATCAGCGGGCGGAATCTGGACGAATCTCAGTTCCAGAACTGGATCGCCTGACATGACGAAATAGATCAGCCGCGATACAAGCCCGAAGCGCAAGCGAGTGAATCTGTTGCACGGGATTCACTCGCTTGCGCGTCGGGCTTGTATGAACACTGACGTCAAAAAACGCTCAGAAAATCAGACATCGCCAACGCGGTTCTTCTCATCGTCCATTGGTGGTGTTCGTGCCCACGGATCGAATCCTCGAACTCAGCATTCTGAAGGTATACCTGGCCGGGCTGATGTGGATCGGGATTCAGTCCGCAAAATAACGCACTTTCGCGGAGAGGCTGTGAAGTTATGAGATCGCTCGTCGAGTCGTAGCTGAATTGAATTCGCAAGAATTAAGACTGGCGCGAACAGGCTGAATTCTTCCGAGTCAACATGTCAGGGGCCGAGACCCTGAATGATGAAAGTGGCTGGAAGCCCCAGCCACTTATTTCACGGTGATCCAGCTACGGTCATTAATTTCACAGCCCCGGAGCGGAAGGCGACCATGTTGCTCCGCAAGGTGACAACTCTGGTGCCATTTAGCGCTCGCTCCAGAACGCACGCGTTCTGGCGAATGCGACTACGAAAGTCTTTAACGGCGTTGCCCGTTTGAGGCGAGCAATGACCGTGCCGAACTGGATTGGCAAGCAGCGTCTGCTACGGCGGGTCAATCTGCAGATGCGGGGCCAGCAGTGCTTTCAGGTTGCTCTCGATCTGTCGACGCTGTGTTGCGGTCAGGATGTCCGGTGCCGGGGTTGCGAAATAGGACTCGCCGACACCGAGCACCGATCGCGCTGCGTCGGCGCTGTCGGGAGACTGGTCGAGGAATCCGGCTGCCATCTGGAAGTCTCTGTCAAACAGGATGGCATCCAGCAGACATTCGAGATGAAAGTCCCACTCGTCCATCTCCATCGCATCAGGAGTCGGGATGTCGTTTTCCGTCCAGGGACCTTCGAGACCGTCGTCGAGCCGTTTCCGATGAAACCAGGCATCGATGACCAGACGGCGCCAAGCTGTCTGATCTCGGACAGGCAACTGCATTGACTGAAGTCCCGTTTCGATGCCGATGGTGTCGAGGATCGAGGCGAAGACGGCAGCAATTGCGGCTTCGAATACGGCATTCCGCTCGGGCGGAGCCACGCCTGAATCGAAGAGAGCCCCGGCGATGTGGTGCATGGCCGCGAGTTTCTGCCCATCCGTGAGTTCGTCGAAAAGCGCGACGCCAGTTTCCACTGAAATCCCGTCTTCGGTGGGAGACCTGTCGTCCGTCGCGGCCAGTAACGGTCCGACCAGGTCGGCCATCGCCCGGCGAACGAGAGTTGCTTCCGCTCCAACAAGTGTACGTCGCCCGAGTGGTGTTTCCAGCATGTTGATTGAGAGGTGTTTCCACCAATTTACGAGAGTAGGCCGCAGCGCGGCGGATGATTGATTGAGATGACGTCGTTTGCGCCGTGCACGCGGTCCGCGGGCGTCAAGGCGCTCTGATTGAATTTGTGAACCGCATCCGTGCGGCACTGCGGTCGAATTCTGATTCAGCCGGATGATCGTGAATCAGCACGCCGAATCGCAATCGAAAAGATCGACCGGGGAGTACGGTTCGTCGTTTTGATCGATTCTCGGCGCGGTCGACTGGAAACGGGTTGGCGACGAGGACTCCGTAATCGCGGCTGTGAGACCATACGTCGGGGTTGCTCGCGGGTGACAGGATCATGACTCCGACGTGGCGGTCGGTGATCGGTCCGGAGTAGTCCCACCAGTTGGCAAGTTTGCCCCATGTGCCTTTCTCATTGCGGCCACCCGTGCTGCTCAGAATCGACCCGGAACCGCCACGAACCATGATCGGAGTAGCCACTCGGACTCCGAGTCCCATCTCTTCGCGGACTCCGAACCAGAACGGTTTGTCGGATGTGAACTCCGCGTGCAGATCGATGAGCCAGCCAGCGGGGTCTTTGCGAATACGGTAGCGGGTGTGCTGGCGACACAGCACTTTGCCATCCGGTGCAACGTAACGGTCTCGTGTGGCGAACAGGGCTGAGTCGCCGGCCTGGGGCTCGCCGGTGAAACCCTCGTGGATGACCAGGCCGGCGCTGTTGTGCCAGAAACTGATGTCGTTGAGTCTGGCGAAGGCCAGCCACAAACCGGGGTGCATGTCCGCGTGGTCAGTTGAGTCTTTACCTTCGACCGGCGGATAGCGACGCGTGACTTGGATTCCGCTGGATGTTTTTACGTGCGCGAAGAACGGTCGCTTCACCTTGTCGTGTTTGTAGACGAATGACGCGATCGGCTTGCCGTCGAGCTGGATGTCAAACGCGCCGTCGCGTTGTTTGAGGTAGAAGTCTTTCTCGCTGTCGCCCCACGAGTCCCCTGCTGGTGAGCGGAGGGTGTCAGCCCGCCGACCCCCGTGCGGCTTGGAGTTACCAGCGGACCGACGTCCGCCGCTCGCCGGGTTTTCTGGCGGATCCGGGTTGTACGCCAGAATGAAGGCGGAGAGATCGGCGACGTGTTGCGGACTCAGCAGCTTTGCCATGTCGGCTGGCATGGCGGATGTATTCTGGCGACGACGCAATTCGATGTTAGGCTTCGAAATCGAGATTTGTTTGCCATCTGCTTGAACCAGGTCGAGCTTCAGACCAGTCTCCTGGCGAATGAACCCCGAATAGGACTTGCCGTCCTTTGTTACCACGATCAGCGTGTGGAATCCCTCCATGATGACCGCGCTGGGCTTGAGGATTGACTCGACGATCGTCTTTGCGTCCGCTCGTTTGCCGAGCTTGGTCAGGTTCGGTCCCAGGGCGATTCCCCGGTCACCAAGTCGATGACATTTCGCGCACGCGGCCGCACCGAAGAACAGCCGCGCGCCGCGTCCGGCGTGAGCCGACTTTATGGAACTGAGTGCATCAATCAGTTGCGTCGGCTCGTTGAGTGGTTCGAGTGTGATTGGCAGCGGAGCAATGGCCACGACGTATTGGGAGCGTCCGGACGCAACGCCGTCCACCGTGTTGCCACCCAGTACGACCTCTCCCGCGGAGAACTTCTTTCCGACCAGTTTGTACGACGTATCGTCGGTCGTCAGCACGAGCCCCGACGGTTCAAATGCACTGAGCCAGTCGGGTCGGTCCGCGATCCGACGATCGTGTCCGACGTATACGGTGGCATCCTCTGCGAGGTGGAACGTCAGAAACTGCTCACCTTTTGATCCGACGTCGGTGTCACTGTTGGCCGTCTGAATGATCGTTGCGCCGGCCAGCGATTCCGGGATCGCCGCGAATGCGTAGCGTCGATTCGTGTAGGCGAGCGCGCCGCGTTTAAGAAATGCCGTGCGGTACTCGGAACCACTGACGGCGCGCAGTTTCGAAACGCTCACTGCAGCCAGCGGAGGCAGGTCGATCGAGGGGCGCGCCGGAGTTCCAGACAGTTCGGCCCAGGTGGCTGTGATGACCGGACCGACACGGCTGCGACCTCGGAAAAGCGCCGACTGGACTTCCGCTCCCTGCGTCACGCGAAACGGAGCGGAATAGCGGCGAGCGTTCGTGTCTGTTGGCTCCGAACCGCTCAATGTGAATCGAGCGTGTGTTCCCGGCACTTCGAGAACGGTTAGCTTCACCAGCATGCTTCCGTCACGTGCGGGGCCGTCCGGCTCGATTCGAATGACCGGTGCGGCGCTGGTACCGACGATCTCGACGAACGACGACGCCAGTTCCGCGACCGCGCGATCTGGATCGAGCCGCAACTTGACGGCTTCGTCTCCCGAGAGATGACCTGCTTCCAGGAGTGCCAGGATTGCAGCGCGACGGACACCGTCGCGCTCGTCAGTCAGCCGGTTGCGCAACTCGGACTCGTTCGACAGTTTTCCAAGCGTCCGCCATGCGGCGTAGAACGTTGCCCGGTCCGTTTCCGTGGCGACCAGCGACCAGACCGCATCGAGGTTTGAGCGATCACCAGCTTCGTGGATTGCCTGCACAACCGCGCATCGAATCTGCGGCTCGCTGTCGACCAGCGATATGGCAACTGCTTCTGGAACAGGTTGCTCACCCATCCGGGCCCGTAACCCCAGAATCCTCAAAGATTGGATACGTTGTGTCAGTCGACCGATCAATACGCGATCGCTGAAGTACTCATCGATCATTGAGTCGTGTACGTCGATTCTGCCGAGTGTCCATGCGATCCATGTTGCTGCTCCAGGGGCTCCTGCGGTCGGGTTCGGCGCGGAAGCGCTGAGCGCATTGAGGCGTTCGGTGAGGAGCTCGACAATTGCGAGCCTGCTCTGTTGAGTACGGCCGCGACGCAGCAGTTCGTTCTGAGCGTTGATTCGTCGCACTGGCAAGCGGTCGTGACGTAGGTCAGCGAGCAGTTCCTCAGTCGTCCAGGACGACAGCGGCTGAGCGTACTTCGGCTCGCTCTTTGGAACGCTGTGTGAACCATCGAAGGTGATGCGATAGACGCGACCTTCGTCAACCTGCTTACCGTCCTGGATCGTTGCTCCGTAATGGTGTCCCCAGCTCAGAACCCATAGCGCGCCATCGGGTCCGATTTCAATATCTGTCGGGTCGAAGACCATGCCCGAGCTGGAACCCAGCGACCGGCCTTTGGGGGCCGATGCAAAGACCTCCGGCGCCTGCATGTTGCGCATCAGTGCACCGTCCCAGCGGGGACGGAATACGAATATCGATCGATTCAGCCAGTCGGCCGCGAAGAACACACCGCGGTATTGCTTGGGAAACTGCGAGGATGCGGCATAGACAATGCCCGTCCCTGAACCATGAAAGACCGGGCCGCTGATCGGCATCGTGGGCAGGTGATTCTCGCCCGTCCAATGAGCGCTCCAGTGGTGTCCCCAGCCGAAGTGTGCTCCTGGAAATGGGCTCAGAATGCGATCGCCGCCGTCCTGGTCCTGATCGGTGAGCAGCCAGTCGAAGTTCTCATCAAAGGCCATGTCCCACGGATTGCGCATGCCGCGGCTGACGATCTCCAGGTTCCGGCCGTCCGGGTCACACCTCAGCACGCCACCCTCGGTGCCCCAGTCGTCGCTGGGAGTGTGGTAGCCACGCTTGTAGGTGTCTTTACTGAAGACCAGCGGAACCGGGGTATCCCGAGCCTCGTTCGGCAGGGTCATACCCCACAATTCGGCGAATGGTCGCGGGGCGACATGCAGCTCGGAACTGCCGGCATCCCCGTATCCCTTCGAATTGCCCTTGGACATATAGAGCCGACCATCGGGTGCGTGGTTAAGCCCGTGCAGTGCGTGCTCGATGTTGCCCAGGCCGCCGTAAACCAGCACGTATTCGTCGGCCTCGTCGTCGCCGTCAGTGTCCCGCACGATGGTCAGTTCGGGAGCGTTTGCCACCCACAGATCACGGCCTCGCCAGGCCATACCCTGCACATGGTTCAGCCCTTCGGCGAACGTCTTCGTGCGATCCGCGACGCCATCACCATCTGAATCGATCAGTATCGAAATGCGGTCGCCGGGAGTCGCCGGTGTCGGACTGCGGTACTGCGGTCCCTGGCTGACAAACAGTCGACCTCGCGCGTCAAACGCCATCGCACACGGGTTGCGAACCAACGGCTCGCGAGCAAAGACCGACACGCTGAACCCGTCCGGGACGGATGGAAGTTCCTCGGCAAAGGCCCTGTGTTCGGTCAATGACACGAACAGCGACACCAACGCAAGACGCTGAATAATCGAACGACGCACGGCAGTCTCCCGGATGGGTCGCGTTAGCAGGGGAGAGGGAACGGAGAGCAGGGGAGAGGGAGCAGGGAACAGTTTGGACATCGCAACTGTGCTGCAAGAGCACTGGTCTCTATACCATCTCGTGCAGACATGCCACACATTCCGCGAGGGCTGCTTCGCGTTGGCGGAAATTGATTGATGATTGTCGATTGATGATTAGCGGTTGGCGAAGTGTCAGTGCTGGTGATTGGCTGGGCTGGTCACCGTTTCCTCCAGATGACCTTCACTTCGAAAATCAACACTCATCAATCGACAATCATCAATCAATTCTGCTGTCGCACGATTGTGCGGCAACGTGTTCGCCAGCAACAGGCTCGAAGAGCCTCACCGGAGATATCGAATTGCCTGGTCGCAAAGTCCTGCATGTTCTGTCTCAACGCCCTGGCTGGACAGGGAGCGGGACCGGACTGGATGCATTGACACGTGCGGCTTCCGCAGCCGGCTGGCAGCAAGCCGTTGTGGCCGCGATTCCGGAATCGGTACCGGAACCGGACGTCGGCGGGCTCGATCCGAATTCGGTCAATCTCCTGAAATTCGAATCGCGGCAACTGCCGTTCGCGATGCCTGGCATGAGCGACGTCATGCCGTATCCGAGTACGCGGTTTTCGGCACTGACTGACGGCCAACTTGACGCGTACCGATCCGCGTGGCGAGTACATGTCAGTGGCGTGATCGACGATTTTCAGCCGGACGTCATCCACAGCCATCACATCTGGTTGCTCAGTTCGATGTTGAAGGACCTGGCGCCCGAAACTCCCGTCGTGACGCACTGCCATGCGACGGGATTGAGACAACTCGATCTGTGCCCACATCTTGCCGATGAAGTACGGCAGGGGTGTCGACGGAATGACCGCTTCGTCGTACTGCACGCGGGGCATCGAGGCAGTCTGGTCGAGCAACTGCAGATTTCAGCCGACAGAATCCACATCGTGGGAAACGGGTACCGACCGGACATATTTCATGCCGATGGCCGTCCGGAAGTGTGCGGGCCGGAAATCGTCTACGCCGGCAAACTCAGCCGAGCGAAAGGACTGCCATGGCTGCTGGACGCCGTGGAGTCTCTGGCGGTCGACATCCCCGGATTCCGGCTACACGTTGCCGGTTCTGGCGCGGGACCGGAAGCGGACGCGATACGAGCACGGATGAGCGGTATTCCGGCCGTCACGTATCACGGACAGATCGCTCCGCCAGAACTGGCCGGTCTGATGCGGCGGTCCGCCGTGTTTGTCCTGCCGTCGTTTTACGAAGGTCTGCCGCTGGTGCTGGTCGAAGCGGCTGCGTGCGGGTGTCGTCTGGTTTCGACGGCGTTGCCGGGAGTCGTTGGCCAACTCGCATCGGAACTCGGCGAGTGCCTGACAATTGTGCCACTGCCGGGTCTGATCGAATCCGATTGCCCGGTGGATGCCGACTTGCCCGCATTTACGGATGCGCTGCGGCGGGCCACTGTTGAGGCTGTGTCACGGCCGCCGCTGCGAGCACCGGTTGCCGGAGTCAAGGGGCTTTCGTGGGACGGTGTGTTTGGCCGAATCGAGACGGTGTGGCGCGAGTTGTTGTGAGAGAATAGGCCAGAACGGAAATGGAAGGCCGATTTGTCATTAGTTATTTGTCAACTCTCATTTGTCATTTCCGGCCTGACGTGATCCGTGAGATTGGAAAAACCTCCACGTTGACTCCGTCGCAGAACATGGCATGGTGCGGTGTTTCCGGAATCGCGACATCCAATGCGTCGGAGAGCGTTTGACGACAGTGCAGAAGTTTCGCGGACCTCAACTGATACGGCTGATGCCACACGCGACCGAGGTAGAGGCAGTCATTCGGATCAGCGGCGTACAGCACGTACCGCTCGGCCAGGAAATGCTCGAGTGTCCCGGGTGCGACAGATGTTTCGTCTTCCCTGATGAGTGAGTCGCCGATCGTCACATCGATTTCAACCTCGGCACGTCGGTCGGAACGCCGATCCCGTCGGTGGCTGCGATAGAGGACACGATCCTCGCGACGCACAAGATCCATGGCCGCGTTGAAATAGCTCAGATGCCATTTCCATCGAGCGATTTCGACCGCCGGCATGCAGGCCGCGTCCAGCGAGAAGAACCACACACCCGGATCGCGACCGTCGAAACGCACGTACGTCCGCAGATTCGTTTCGTGGAATTCAGACAGCCCAGGCACAGCCGGAAACCACCACGGTCGCAGGCCACGAATATGAAACGGAACAACGCCCAGCCAGGCGTCGCCGTCGAATGTTTCGATTTCCAGACCGGCAGGCACCAGTGGGCGGAGCAGATCGATCGGGACGCGCCAGTGCAGAAACAGCAGATCGGTCCAGGTGTGGTACCCGGCCGCACGTCCCACCGGACGAGTCTCGGAAGCACACGCATCAACCGACTTCCGGTCGATCACATGTGCGGGTTCAACGGGCATTGCTGTTCTCCTGAGTGAAGCGTCTTCACGGAGAAAACCGCAGAATGCGGACGGTCTTCACAGCATCAGGATCGTGGAAACTGAAAATCCCAATAGGTCGTGCCCGTTCCGGGATGCTGCACTTCATCCAGATGCAGCATCACGTGTCCCAGCAGTTTCGTGGGATTATCGAAGTAGCCCCCGACGACGTCTTTGACGTCTGAGATGTCGTCGGCGTCGTCGCGCACTCGACTGTTGCACAGAACCAGCACATGAAACTTTCCGGAATTGGGAAGCTCTACGCGGAATTCTCCAGAGGCACCGGTGACCTCAAAACCGCCGCCCAGCTCACGAATGCTTTTATTGGCCTGTTCGCGATCTTCATTCGTCGCGTCGATCCAGACACTGTCTGAGGGGATCAGTGCGGAATCGGCGTGTTCGAAGGGCAGCACAAAGATGCGGGCTCCGACATCCGGACGGATCTCACCATTCTCATAGCGGCGCGTGATTCGACCTTGGATGGCCGGGACGCTGTCGGTGGCGCTTTCCGGGGTTTGGACGTCGGTCGATGAGCTTTCGACATCCGACGCGTCTGCGGGCGGCTGATTCAATGCCGATGACTGCAAGGTGGTGATACGACCGGACCAGAACCCGGCGGCAAAGATCAACGCTCCGATTCCGGCGATCGCAAACCACGTGGAAGGGGCGAGGCGGAATGCAGCCGGTTGCGTGGAGGCAGCCACTCCTGCGGGCTTTGCGTCCGCATGGCCGACCGCGACAGGAACGGGCCCTGCAGCCGCGGCTTCGCCCGGAGCGACGTCCGGACTATCGTCGGGTTTCGTGGAAGCCAGCAGGCGCTTCCAGGAGTCACCCTGCCGCGTACTCTTCCATCCGCGTTCGGCACTCGAATCACCATCGAACGACGCCGGCGGTGGAGGTTCGCGCCGCTTCGTCTCGACAGGATTCAATTCAATCGGATCGGGCGGCGGCAGTGGTTTGAGATCAACCACATCGGCGGGAGGCGGATCGTGTGTCTCAATGCCCGCGTTTTCATTCTCCGGCTCGTCCGAGCTACCCCCTTTGTTCGACTGAAACTGATCGTCCGAGTCTGATACCACCGCGGAAGCGAAGTCATCCTGTTGATCGTGTGAATCACCATCTGACCCGGAACTCGTGCCGATGGATGCAAGTTCGTCGAGAGCACGAGCCAGCGAGCTGTCCTGTAGGTCGAGCGACGGTTGCGGCAGCGGCCGCACCGTCCCGTCCAGGTCCGGAATCCGGATCGTCCGACCACACGTCGGGCAATCGACGACCGATCCCGCTTTCGAGCGGGAGATTCCCAGAAACTGGCGGCATTGCTGACAGCGAAATTTGATCGGCATGTTTCAGTGTGCGAACGCTGGAAACGGACCCGGTTGGCTGACTCTGATGGTGACTGACAAACGCCCTCACGTCACGCCATCATCCGATGCGGCCGCGTCTGAAACCGTGGTTTCCAAGGCACGGTGCTCGATCAGCGCTGCGACAGCGATGGCTGTCACAATGACCAGGCCCACAACGTCGAGCAACAGACCGGCGACAGAAACGTACACAATTCCCAGCACAGCAGCGGCTCCGTCGTCGTCACCCGCAGCCGACAGAATCAGCGCCAAAGACACCGCGACCAGAAAAACGAGCAACAACACTGCTCCGGCATTCAGCAGACGCAAAATGCGCCGCCGCGAATGTTTCAACTGCGGGTTTTGTGTCAGTTCGCCGAACATCGCTGTCTTCCGTGAAAGCCGGTGAATGTCCCTGTCACGAAAACGGGGAACACTAATCTTCGCTAATCATCACTCATGACATAAGCGCAGATTAGCGTGGATCAGTGTTCCTCGCTCCGGTCTGCGACAGTTTCTCCCGCTTGACTACAGTGTCGCCCTGCGGTCGTGGCTCCCGATCCTGTCTGCGAATCCGCTTAGAGTCGTTCGTCGATCGTCGCGACATGGGCACTCATCTCTTGAGCGGGGACGTTGGTTCGGTCAGCGGCGCTGCGTCCGTCGTCCATTCCACATACATTCGCCAACAGTTCCAGAACACATTCTTTAACGATTCAGGATCCACATCCGTGCAGCGGCGCGATCTGTTGAGACTGACCGGCGGCGCGGGTCTTGCTTTTATCGGCGAGACTCTGCGTCAGCGGTGCGTGCATGCGGCAAACACATCCGACCAGCCCGCACCGTCAGTCCCCGGATTCGGGCAAGCGAAGTCCGTAATCCTTGTCTTTGCAAACGGTGGACAGAGTCAGTTGGAAACGTGGGATCCGAAGCCACAGGCTCCCCAGGAAATACGCGGAGCCTTCGGAGCCATCTCCACTGCCGTGCCCGGCACGCTGCTGGGTGATCGCCTGCCGCAACTGGCTCGCCTCGCCGATCGCTATTCGATTGTACGCACCATGTCCCATGAGGACCTTGATCACGGGAGTGCATTCTATCTCTCGATGTGCGGACAGTATCACCAGCGGCTGTCGTCCAATCCGTCCGTGCAGCCCAGCGATCATCCGTTCGCCGGTTCGGTTCTGAAACGGGTGGCTCCGACTGACCGCTTCGTCCACACCGCAGTCACAGTCAACGGGCCCGCACTTGTCCCGTGGGAACCCGGGCCGGGCCAGTACGGCGGGCTGTTGGGCAAAGACCTTGATCCGATGATCGTCGGTGACGTCACGACGGGACGGCCGCCCGTGCCAGGTCTCACGCCAATCGACACGCTCGGATCCAGTCGCCGCAGTGACCGGCAGAACCTGTTGAAGAGCCTTGAATCGTCGGCGCTTACAGCGGGCAGTGAATACTCGCCAGAGATGTTCGATATGCAGGCGCTCTATCGACAGGCGTTCGACATGCTCGATCGCCCGGCCTCGCGCGAGGCGTTTCATATCGATTCAGAACCCGCGGCGTTGCGAGATCGTTACGGCCGGCATCGACCCGGTCAGGCGTGTCTGCTGGCCCGACGGCTGGTCGAAGCGCGCGTACCGCTCGTTACGGTCATGTGGAACCACTCGAACCGCGGGCAGGATCGATACACCGATCCGGAAGAGTTCGGCTGGGACACGCATAACGACATTTTCCAGGTGATGGACACACACCTGCTGCCGAAATTCGACCAGAGTTTCTCAGCACTGCTTGAAGATTTGGATGATCGCGGCTTGCTGAGCGAGACGCTGGTGATCTGCATGGGTGAATTCGGCCGGGCCCCGCTCGTGGCGCTTGAACCGCGATTCGCGGGAGCAACACCGGGACGCAAGCATTGGGCCGCAACGTATTCGATCGTCTTCGCCGGCGCGGGTGTCACTCCGGGAACTGTCGTCGGCGAATCCGATCGGCATGCGGCCTATCCAGTCAGTACGAAATACGGCCCGTGGGACGTCACCGCAACGATCTTCTCGGCGCTGGGCATTGACCCATCGAGCCACTTCCACGATCTGACGGACCGACCGTATCCGATCAGCATCGGAAAACCGATGACCGCCCTGTACGCGTAGCCCCGTGAGGCTCGCGTCCGCCTCCTGAAGTTGCACACTTCTGGAGTGCGACGATGCATCGTCGCTTTCCCCTTTTTCCCATTAGCGGCAAAGCCGCTCGCTCCGTCCTGGGCGGCGCGACGCGCCGTCGAACAAAGATGGAAAGCGGCTGCGCCGCAAAAGTGGCTTCGCCACGATAGGAAAGCGGTGATGCATCACCGCAGTCCAGATTCTGCAGTCGGTGTCGCATGCGACTTGTCACGACGTACCGGCATGGTCGGAATCGCCAGACGCGAATCGTGTTCCGATTCTGATTCATGTTGATTTGCCGCAACGGCCATTTTCGCTGTTGATTCGCGATTCTTCACCAAAAGCTCGCGCCAGCGGAAATGATTAGGCATCGGGATTTGTGTCTGTCACGCGGCAGATTGCCCGAGTACGAGATGCGGCCATTCCCAACCGGTGTTTGCCATGAACAATAAGTTCCGACTCCGATTTCAACCTGGCGAGATGCTGCTCCTCGTGTTCGAGCTGAACATGGCGGCGGCGGGCCTGCTGATGGTGTCGTCAGCCATGGGCCTGACGAACGGCTGGCTCTATCGCCCGGCTGAGGCCCTGGCAGGAATGCTGCCTGCAATTCTTGTGGTCGGGTTCGCCGCCTGGCTTGTGTATCGATTGCGTTGTGTCGGCCAGGCTCAGGACCGCCGTTGGGGGTTGGTGGCAGCCCTGTGTCTGGGTCTGGTGGCGATCAGCTTCGGGGCTGGCGTTGGCAAGCTGGCAATGGTCTGTCTGACCACCGCCCATCACCAGGTGATTCGCAACGTGATTCACGATCCGTTGACGCAACATGCGACCTACTCGGGCCTCGCGGCATTCCTGATGATTGGCGGTGTGTTCGCCGTGACGTTCGTCCTGCGGGCCGGTCGAGCGACCTGGCGCGTGAAACGTTCACAGCATTACCTGCACGAACGACTCAGCCGTCTGGGCGAGCAGGTCGTCGACAACTGGGATCAGCAACTTGTTCCCCGGATCGACCGGCTGCTGGAACAGGAAGCCACCGAGCAGGCCATTCGGCTGTACCAGTCGGAGCTGCAGTGTTCGCGCGATGAAGCCGTGGATGTCATCGGCGACTGGGCCGAACAGAGACTCCGTCTTGAACTGGAATTGCTGAGCGACAATTTGCAGGCATCAGACAGCGCAGTACCCACGGCAGCCAGTGCGCTGGCCGAAACGATTGCCGAACCCGCCATGCTCCTTTCAGGGGATGCAAAGTGATGGACGAATACCAGACTCAGGTTCTGCTGGACGAGGTTGACGCCGTGCGCGACGAACTGTCGCAACTTCATGCCAGGCGAGCTTCCCACCATCGACTGGAAGGCCAGGCGCGGCGTCTGCTTCCCGTTGTCTTCGCGCTGGTTGCGGGACTGACGGCGTGGTACGCAGTGCGAGTCGCGATCGCGGGCCAGAGCGACGCTCCGGCCGTTGTGATTTCGGATGCCAGATGATTCTCACGCCCGTTCAACCGACGGTTCCGAGTAGCGTGCGTGATCGTGGCTCACGCGGTGAATCTCACTCGACCGGCCCGGAGCGGTTTGCCCGTCGCAGATATCTGTCCGTTGTTTCCGTGTGATTGGTGTATTTCGTGGTGACTCCCGGTATCGTCGAGCTCAAAGGAGCGAGACATGCAGCACCCATCACAAATCGAGGCATCCCGGCGCAGTTTTCTGTACGGCCTGGGAGGCTCGCTGGGCGGAATCGCGTTGACCGATCTGCTGGCGCGTGACGCGAGTGCTGGCCCGTTGACGCCCCGGACGCAGCACGTTCCGGCCAAGGCCCAGGCTTGTATCCAGCTCTTTATGGCTGGAGGACCAAGCCATATCGACACGTTCGATCAGAAAACAAAACTCGACGATCTGCACATGCAGAAATTCGTACGACGAGACAAATTCGCATCGGCTATGGCATCGGGCGAGCGGTACTTCGTGAAGAGCCCCTTCAAATTCCGGCAGGCGGGTGATTCCGGTATCTCGATGTGCGAGCACTTCACGCATCTGCCCGCTGTGGCAGACGAATTGTGTGTGTATCACGGCTGTCGCGGTGAATCGATTAACCACCCGACAGCGAACTATCACATGAATACGGGTAACCGGTTCGGTGGCGATCCGGCGATTGGTGCCTGGCTGACATATGGACTCGGGTCCGAGAATCAGGACCTTCCCGGTTTCATCGTTCTGCCGGAAGTGGCTTATCCCCAGGGTGGACCCGCGAACTGGTCCAACGGATTCCTGCCGCCTTACTTCCAGGGCACGACTCTGCGCGCCAGTGGATCGCCAATTCTCGATCTGTTCCCGCCGAAAGGCGTCAGTCGGGATCAGCAGAGGCGGAATCTGGATCTGCTGGCTGAGCTGAATCGGGAACATGCGGCACGGCATCCGGAGCATGACGAACTGGAAGCTCGGATGCAGAACTACGAGCTGACATTCCGCATGCAGATGCAGGTCCCGGACATCCTCGACATTACTCAGGAAACACAGCAGACACAGAACAGGTACGGCTTGGACAACCCGCTCACGCGAGACTTTGGACGACGTTGTCTGCTGGCTCGCCGGCTTGTCGAGAAGGGCGTGCGGTGTGTGCAGCTTTACACCGCCGGCTGGGATTCGCACGACTACATCGAGCGGGCGCATTCCGAAAGAATCAAGTCAATCGACAAACCCATGACAGCGCTGATCAGCGACCTGAAGCAACGCGGCATGCTTGATCGGACACTGGTGATGTGGACCGGTGAGTTCGGACGCAGTCCCGACAACGGCAAACGCGGCGGCGGACAGCGTGTCGGTCGAGACCACAATGCCAAAGCCATGGCGATGCTGTTCGCCGGCGGCGGCGTGAATGCCGGGCATGCCATCGGGGCGACCGACGAACTGGGTGAAAAAGCCGTCGAATGCGTGCATCCCATCAAGGACGTCCACGTCACTCTGTTGAGACTCCTCGGACTGGACGACAACAAACTAACGTACTTCCACGGCGGCCGATTCAAACAGCTCTCACAAACCGGCGGCGAACTGATACCCGAACTGATTGCGTGATGGGCCACTCGCTGATGAGGCGGCACCGCAACCAGACTGAAAGTCTCACGCAGAGCCGCGAAGACGCAAAGCCCTTCTGACTGCCACTCTTCGCGACTTTGCGTCCTTGCGTGAAATCTGAAAACGCACACGTGACGGCTCAAGAATCTACGCAGCTTCTGAGACAAGTACGGAAGCCTGAGCCGCTGCGAGGCAGTCCGTTTGAACTGACAGAAAAATGGATGACAGAAAGATGAGGGTATCGCATGTTTCTGTCATCCATCTTTCTGTCAGCAAACACCTCAACATTGCCATCTGAGCAGAGTTTGAGTCCTCCCCAGAAGCGTAAGCGTGGAAGTTGCGTCGAGTCCCGGCGCCGGCCGTGCCCTGCCTGGAAGGACCAGCCGGTCTCGACGCATAGGATTGATAGAAACCGCGTCGTCGGCTCTGGCGGTGTGCAGCGTGAGCCAGATCTTGCCGGCCGCCACTCCACGTGACGCCGACTTCTCAGGCTTTACCGCCTGACCCTCCCGCAGAACTTTCGCCGATAGCTCACAGCAGACCGGAGTCAAATCAAATCACCCGGGCTTCTCGAACAAATCGTTCTATCTCGGCTGCGCTCGACAGAACGCTCTATTTGTTAGCCAGCCTATCGATGGTCACTGGGTAAGGACATGGTCAGTAAGATCTTGTATCGCTTGATTCATCCACGCTTGAATGTCGCGGTGAACCGCATCAAGTGTAGGCGACTGATCCGAAGCATCATACCAGAGCAGTTCGGACCAATCGCTCGCTGGTTCGATCTTATTGCTTGCACCCTCTCGTGCGAATGCCTGGCGAAGGATTACGCACTGTTCGCCTTGAGAGGCAACGGTGAGGACGAGAATGCGTAAATGATTGTAATGCGCGGCATTGAGTTGCAGCTTCAATTGGTGCGGATGCACGCGATCAAGCCCTTCGGCAATCGCCTTGCCGAGTTTGTTTTCGTTTTGGGTCACAGCTAGGGCGAACCGTCCGAGTTGTCCACTGTATTTCTGCGCATAGGTTTGAATTGTTTGCATCAATTGCTGTGCCGGCTGCCGAAACTCTTGAATTTGCGTGGTGCGATCTCGATGCCGGAGTGTTGCGGATGCCCGTTCTGCGACGGCGATTGGATCTTCAGGAACCGTTGCATGAGTGACAGCTGTCACCAGTTCGAGGCGATCACAAAACTCCACGATTGTCTGAAACCGATTGTCGACGTTTGGCGAAAAGGCTCGATTAAACAGTATCTCCAGTTGCCCAATTGGCGCATCGGCCTGAAGTGATTCCTTCAGTGAATAGCCACTTCGCATGTGTGGCGGCAAACCGTCGCCACTTTGGAGTTGCCCGGGTACATGACCGGTCAGTGCATAATAATAAATGGCGCAGACTGCAGTTATGTCACTTCGCGGATCACGAAGGTTGCCGCCGGGTGTGTTTGTTTCCGGGAGATCAAGGAAGCGATTCCGGAATGTCTCATTGGTGACGGTGACATCGGGGTTCTCGGTATTGAACGCGAGGCCGTAGTCAACAATGACGAGGTCCGAATGAGCACCGTCCCGATCAATTATGTTCTCGGGCTTCAAGTCACGATGCAAAATCGGAAACGTATGCGCCAAATTGACTGTGTTGCAGAGGCCACGTATGAGGGTTGTTGCTTTAGCAACGGAGAACGGAGCATTTTCGGTGATCGCTTCGCGGAGTGTTGGCCCCGGAACGTACTCCATCACGACGAAGAGTTCTTTGGTTGTGTCTTGGTAATCGTGGGTGTTGTGATCCAGAACGTTAGGAACGGCGCCACCTGCGGACCAAAGAACTTCGAGGCTCGCGACTTCGCGGTGCATTCGGCCGCGGGCTTGTGCGTCCTTGTTGTTCCTGAGCGTCTTGATCGCTGCCGTGGTGGCTGTGGAGTCCTTTCTTGTCGTGAGATGTGTCAACCCTTGCCCACCTTTGCCGAGTCGCTCGCCGACTTCCCAATTGGCGTCCCACGGATGTGCCATCGATATGTTCTTGCGAGAGTTGAATGTTGTCTTGCCGGCTAACGAATTGCGATCTATCCGTTGGCATGGATGTCGACGGATTGATCGTGCGTTGAACTTTTCCGCTTCGCGGGCGGGTGGCCCTTGCGGTTTCAGTGCGAGTTCCTGAACCGCATGAGGGCAGACTACTGTCTCAGCCGGATCGTGTCGCGTGTTCATTATTCCGGGCTCGCAGAACCCTTACCGGAGTGGTGCCGATTTTCATTTGTTGTCGTGGATGAACTTCCCTGGGAGCTACTGAGCGGTGTCGGCAATCGGCGCCATTCGACGCAGCATCACGCCCAGCCCACATCCCAGTGTCAGTCCCGCAAGATTGGCGCACAGATCGAGCGGATCGGTCTGACGCGGTGGAAAAAATTGCTGCAACGATTCGATCAGTACGGCATGGGTAGCGGCCGCAGTTGCCAGGCCAGCGAAGACTCTCCGACTTTTCGTCAGCCCAGTGCATAGCAGAGACATCGACAGTCCGAAGTAGCCGATCACGTGATACAGCTTGTCGTTCGAACTGTCGAAGATGTCATCCTCGGCCCTGGGCAGAAAACCCAGTAAGGCCCACGGATCACTGCTCAGCAGAAGTACGGTCAGGAATACAGTGCATCCGATCGCTCCAGCGAGCCGCAGCATGTTGAAACCGCGACTGTCATCAAACAGCAGAACACTCGCTAACCTGATCAATGTCACTCAGTTCCTGCTGACTTGGCTCCGCGCTTCCAGTCCGCGATCCATAACTGACTGGATTCATCCTCTGTACGGGTCGACGTCCACATCAGTTTTGTACCGTCGGGACTGAAGACAGGCAGGACGTTTTGCGATGAACCGTGGGTGACCTGAGTTATGTCACCGCCCTTCAGACCGGATGCGGTTTTCTTCAACTCAAGTGTGAACAGTTGGAACTTCGCTCCGGGCGCTCGCGGGCCGCGCGAGTAGTCAGCTCCGGCCCACACAAGGTAGTCACCACTCGGATGGAAGTACGGGCACCAGTTCACCTGATTCAGATTGTCGGTCAGTTGCACTTCTGTCTTGCCATCCGCCGAGATTGCGAAGAGCTGCAGCATGTGCTCTTTGGCGCGGTCGCTGCGGAAGATGACCCACTTGTTGTCCGGCGAGAAGAACGGTCCGCCGTCGTATCCATCGACGTTGGTCAGTTGGCGGACGTTTTCGCCGTCGGCGTCCATGATGAACAGATCCGGGTCGCCGTCTCGTGACGAAGTAAACACGATCTGCTTTCCGTCAGAGGAGTAGCTGCCTTCGGCGTCGTAGCCCGGAGCATCGGTCAAGCGTTTGAGATCGGTGCCATCGAGACTGATCGTGTAGATGTCCATGTGCGGATCGAAGTCCCACTGATAACGACGGCGTCCGCCCTGTGCGGCGAGTTCCCGAGCTTTGCGTTCGGTTTCGGCAATGCGCGGGTCGGAGTGGCTGGACGCAAACAGAATCCGTTTTGCGTCGACGGTGAAATAGCTGCAGGTCGTACGACCGCGACCTGGGCTCACTCGTGTTGGTGTCTTTGAGTCGAGTGACTGGACATAAATCTGGTAAAAGGGATAACCGATCGGGTATGCCTGATAGACGATCTTTGTCCCGTCCGGCGAGAAGTAGCCTTCACCTGCGCGAGGCAGTCCAACCGTGACCTGCCGGATGTTGGCGAGGCGCTTCGCTTCCTGTGCCTTCGGAGACGGGGATGGGGAATCCTCCGCCTGGCCGGCAAGTGTCATTGTCAAAGCGATTCCGATGGCGCTCAGGAGAGCAGGCAGGGGACGGCGTTCCATGTCGATCCTCGAGGTTTGAAGCGTTTGGTGCAGTTGAGCAGGTACGTCTGCAGTGCGGCGGGATTATAGGGACCATTGATTCTCGGCAACAAAGCTGGAACCCAGTGCATGGCAAAGAAAAAAGCAGCTCCCCGAAAGAAAATCGCGTCAGGAAAGAAAGTCGCGTCGCGGAAGAAGGCGGCTCCACGCAGAACCTCAAGACGCCGGCCGTCGACAGTGACTTCCGCGGGGATTCTGAAACCAGCCGGTTTCGAGTCTCTCATCAAACAGCAGGCGGCACTTCCATTCGGTTCCGTACTCGATCACGTCTGTTTGACCGCAGACAGAAAGCACTCACTGGGCGGCGTGCCCAGGGGCTGCACCATCGCATTGACCGGACCACTCGCGCAGGGCAAGACACGCACCGTGCTTGCCGGCCTGGCCCGCGCGGCGAGCAGTGGCATGCGGGTCGGGCTTGTTGTCAGTGAGGAGAAGTTTCGCGACGCCGCTGACAGCGGACGCGACGACTTGTGCTCTCGCATGACGAAAATCGGCATGGCCGCAACCGGTTTGAGTGAATCGGAATTCCGCGATCGTGTGCTCAGCAACACTCGCGTGCTGGAAGTTCCTGCGTACGAAAACGCGACCTGGGAAGAGTTTCTGTCGCGATATCGCGCTCTACTCGAAACGGAAGCGGTCGAACTGGTCGTGATCGACTCGCTGGCATTGCTCAATCCGTCTCACCCCGATGTCGCCCGGCACGTGGCGGCACTCCGATCCTGCAATCATCAGCATTCCGTGACGTGCATCTGTGTCAGCCAGTTTCAGAATGTCAGCGACGCCCACTCGTTGTCGCGCGTTGCGGATGCCCTGTTTGTGATCGAGCCCATGTCGCTGGACACCAAAGAGATTGCCGAATTGTGGGGCGGCAGGCTGAATGGGCGGATCGACATCATTCGTGCATTGAGATGCGTCACCGCGCCGGAGTTCCCCCATCCGATCCGTCTGAAACGTGACGAGGTGACGGGAGAATTCCTGGTGCACGACGCTCAGCCAGGAATCTATGCAGTGCCAACCGTTGCGCCGGCGCAGCCAGAGTGATTCAAAGCCACTCCGCGTCAAACAGTTGACGACCCCGGACCGTCTCGTGCCCGGATTTCCTCCGGGACTGAGTCGGGTCATAGCCAAACAGCTGCGTCAGAAGATTTGGCCTGGAGATCGCTGTCGGGCGTGCAGCGATACCGCTAAAAGTGACCGTCCCTGGACCTGCTTCCTGTTTGGTTTCTGCCTGCGATCATGAGACAAATCACGATGCTTCAAAGATTCGCTTACTTCGCCGTCCTGCTGGGCTGCGTGTCGTCCGATTCCGTGGCACAGCAGAGCACACCAACAAAGAACAAGGACGCTCCGGTAGCAAAAGCTCCGTTTGATACACAGCGGGCGAAGGCTCTTCAGACGGCGTGGGCGAAACAGCTGGGGACGACGGTGACGTCGATCAACTCGTTGGGCACGACGATGGTGCTCATCCCCCCGGGCGAATTCCTGATGGGTAGCAGCGACGTGCAGATTGCTGCGGCGTTGAAAGCAGCGACTGAACTCAAGATCGATCAACGAACTCAGGATCGAATCCGCGATCAGGAACGTCCTCAGCATCGAATGGTTCTTGCCGAGCCCTTTCTGCTGGCTGCTACGGAAGTGACCATCGCCCAGTTTCGCACGTTCGTGACAGAGACTGGTTATCGGACCGAGGCAGAAGTGCTTGGGACCGGCAACTCGTCGACGACAGAAAAGGCTGCTCCGCGAGACAGAAACGACTTTACCTGGGGCTCGCCGGGCTTCGCGCAGCAGGAACAGGCCGCCGTGTCGCAGGTGAGCTGGAATGATGCCGTCGTGTTCTGCAACTGGTTAAGCAAGCGGGAGAAACGAACGCTCGCGTACCGTCGGGACGCCGAAAACAAATGGGTGCTCGATGCTCAGTCCAGGGGCTACCGATTGCCCAGCGAAGCACAGTGGGAATTCGCGTGCCGGGCGGGCACAACGACACAGTATCATTTCGGCGACCGACACAGGGCGTTGTCGAAATACGGCTGGTTCAATTTCAAGTCGGGCAGCAATCCGGTTCGAACGGTCGGTGCGAAATTGTCCAACGAATTCGGGCTGTACGACATGCACGGCAATCTCGGTGAGTGGTGTCAGGATTACTACGATCCGAAATTCTACGGACTCGCTGAAAGCAGCAATCCAGACGGCCCTGTCTCTGGAACGCGACGAGTGATTCGCGGTGGCGACTGGTGGACCAACGCCGTCCGCTGTCGGTCCGCGTTTCGCGGATACGGAGATCAAGTCACCCGCAGCGACGATCTCGGATTCCGACTGTCGCGATCGCCGTAGGAATAGTCCCGGAATCGTGAGCCGTAGCCCGATTTCTCCGAAATCGGGACCAGACGACATCGCAACCTGCCGGCACATCGACCGCCGCTCAGTCTTGCCATGTCCAGGGCAGCGGATTTCGGAGAAATTCGCCTACGGCTCAGCTCCGGACCAGTGCGCAGCCTCGACAGGCGCCTACGGCTCAGAGGTCTTTCGGATTCTGAATCGGGAACTTATTTGAGGCCCGTTCCGTAAAACGTGTAGCGGCAGCGTCAAGTCGCTCACTCTGAAATCAACCTGTGCCAACCTGCAGCAGGGCCATCCTCTGCCTTCGCGAACCATATTCCGATTCTGATTGTCTTTCCGAAAGTCACGCAACCAGGCAGTTCGGCCAGGCAGCTTGCCGAGACGGTCGACATCTTCCCGACGCTTTGTGAACTCGCAGGCCTTCCATTGCCCGACGGGCCGTAGCCAATTGACGGCGTCAGTCTTGTTCCCGTCCCGAAGAACCCCGACGCCCGCGTGCGTGACCACGCCTTCCCTCGCGGGAAACTCGGCCGCGCGATCCGTACGGAACGCTATCGGCTGGTGGAATGGCGAAACCCCAAAGACCCCATCAGTGACGCGGTGTACGAACTATACGATTACGACACCGATCCACACGAAACCATGCAGCCAGCCATCCGGAGCTTGCCAAACAACTTGCCAGCAAACTCGCCACCTACCCAAAACCGTGGCGCCAATCGAAAACGTTCGCCAGGACGAAGTCATCGGCTTCGCGATCAGATCAGTTCTGGAACGCCCGCCGAATTGAGCCAGAAAGACGTGCCCCTCGTATCGTTTGGCGAAACGTGCCTTTACAGTGTGCCGATGCCAACGATGACTGAGATTCTTGATCACCTTGCACGGCCTGCGTATGTACCCATCAAAATGCGGGCTCTGGCCAGGAAGCTCGGTGTCTCGAAAAGTGGCCGCAAGAGCTTCGAATCGCAGCTTGACGCCCTCGCCGAACAGGGCAAGATTCAGCGAACTGAAAACGGTCGGGTGTTTCTTCCCGGCACGGCACGCGGTGATGACCTGATCGCCGGAACGATCAAACGCACGATGCGCGGCGACGGCTGGCTGATTCCAGATCGGACTGCGTCGGAAGAGTTTGACGAGGCATCGGCGGCACCGCCTCGACTCGTGCCCGACATTTTTGTCGAGGGTGAACAGCTCGCCGATGCACAGAATGGTGACCGCGTCCTGGTCCGTTTAATCAGTCGACGACGGGGCGGTGGTCAACGCTGCGGTCGCGTCGAGCAGGTCATCGAGCGGGCAACACACACGTTTGTCGGTACGTACTTCGAAGAGGACGATCGAGGATGCGTTCGCGTTGACGGCGGACGGTTCACGGACCCGGTTTCCGTTGGCGATCCCGGAGCGAAAGGTGCTGTGCCCGGCGACAAGGTCGTCATCGATGTTGTCCGGTTTCCCACGCATCGGGAATCCGGCGAGGCCGTTTTGACGAAACTCCTGGGTCCTCGCGGCGAAGCGGGCGTCGATCTGCAGGCCATCATTCATGAGTTCGGATTGCCGGACGAGTTCCCGGAAGCGGTGCTCGAAGAGGCTCACGAACAGGCTGATGGGTTCGACGAGTCGGAACTCGACGGCCGTGTCGATCTGACCGGCGAGCCGATCGTCACCATCGACCCGGTCGACGCGCGTGACTTCGACGACGCGATCTCGTTGAAGAGAACCGACGACGGGCACTGGCATCTGGGCGTTCATATCGCCGACGTCGGTCACTTCGTCCCGGCTGGTGGTGAGCTGGATGCCGAAGCTCAACGTCGCGGTACCAGCGTCTATCTTCCGGGACGCGTCATCCCCATGCTGCCGGAAACCATCTCGAACAGCCTGGCCAGTCTGCAGCAGGGGAAGGTTCGCTTCACGAAATCCGTACTGATTGAATTCACGGCCGAAGGTACGCCGATTCACACAGAGTTTCAGAACTCCGCGATCAAAGTGAGTCGGCGTTTCGCGTACGAACAGGTCATGCCCGTAATCGAAGATCCGGAACAGTTCCGCGGCCGGATCAGTGCGAAGGTGCGTCAGCTTCTAAGCTGGATGCACGAACTGGCCATGGTTCTGCGCGGCCGTCGATTCGAAGCCGGCTCTTTGGAACTCTATTTGCCCGAAGTGAAAGTCGAGCTGGATCAGGACGGCCGCGTTTGTGGCGCATCGGAAGTGGTGCACGACGAGAGCCATCAGATCATTGAAGAGTTCATGCTGGCGGCTAACTGCGCCGTCGCGACCGAACTGCATGATCGCCGCATTCGGTTTCTACGTCGGACGCACGGGAGCCCAAGTCCAGTCAAGTTGAAGGCCTTCGCTCAGTTCGTCGCGAGTCTTGCCTTCAAGCTCGACAGCTACAACAGTCGGTTCGACCTGCAGGAACTGCTGAATCGAGTTAAAGGCAAACCGTTTGAGCAGGCGGTCAACTTCGCACTCTTGCGCAGCATGAAAGCCGCTGAATACTCTGCGACCGTCGAAGGGCATTACGCATTGGCGGTCGAGAACTACTGCCACTTCACCAGTCCCATCCGCCGCTACCCGGACCTGACCGTCCACCGGATTCTGGACGACATTTTTGCCGGCCGGAAGAAGACACTCGGACTAAGCGAATCGGATGCCGTTCGCCTGGGTACCCACTGCTCAACGACGGAGCGTCGGGCGGCGACCGCGGAGCGTGAACTGACTCGCGTTAAACTCCTGATGTTCCTGGAGAAAAAAAGCGGCGAGGTTCTGGACGCGGTGATCACCGGCATCGAGAAGTTCGGCATCTTTTGTCGGTGTCAGCAGTATCCAGTGGATGGCTTCGTCCACATCAGCAAGCTGGGCAACGGTGAATTCCTCGATTACGACCGCCCCACTATGACCATCACGGGACGCGGCAGCGGTCGAAAATTCCGCCTCGGTGATCGCGTGAAAGTCCGAGTCGCAGTCGTCAATCCCGACGAGCGAGTCCTCGAATGGGAACTGGTCGAGTCGCGTGGCCGGTCGTCCCGCAAGGGGAAGTCGGATAAACGAGCCGACAAGGGACCGGTCCCGGAGCCGAAGCGTGGTCAGGACAACTTCGAGCAACGCAAGAAAACGAGTCGACAACCTGGCCGACGCAAGCGACGCCGGTAGACGCGACGATCGTTCGGCGCGGGTCTCTGACCCCGCCGCGACCGCGACCGAAGGTCTCCCACCGCGTCGCAGTCTCCGGGAGACGCACTTGGGGGAGACGCACTTGGGGGAGACCTTCGGTCGGCGTCTCGGCGAGGTCCGGAGACCTGCGCCGATCCTCGCGGATCGGGGGTTCGGTGGCTGTTTTCAGAGCCAGCCCTGTTTCTTCATGTAGATCGTCAGACCACCCACGATGAACGTCACCAGAAGCCAGAAGCCGGTGTAGCCGAACGTCCAGGTCAGCTCCGGCATGACACGGAAATTCATGCCGTACACACCGACGAGAAATCCCAGGGGCAGGAAGAACGTGCTCAGAATCGTCAGGCGGTTGACCACGTGGTTGGTCCGGTGAGTCACGATGCCCATGTAGAGATTGAGCGACTCGGAGAGGATTTCCCGCTCGGTCGTCACGTCAACGCTGAGGCGATCAAGCAGAGCGGCTTTTTTCTCCAGGAACGGCTGCGTCGTTTCCGCAATGAACGGCGACAGACGTGTCGCCATGTCGTGCACAACTTCACGTGAACCGACAATGAGCTTGTAGAAAACCAGAATGCTGCGCATCAACTCTGCGACCTGCGCGAAGATTTGGTCGTCAGTTCCGTCGGTAAAGAGACCCCCTTCGATTTCTTCAGTCTGCGCGGCAACGGACTGCACAGTCCGCGTGTAAGCCTGCGTCAGGTGGTCCGCGATTTCGAACAGCAGAAAACCCGGCGACTTCGCAAGCATCCGGAAACTTCGGCGGCAACTGGTAAAGGCGCCGTCAATGAAACGAGCCTCGCCTCGGTGGATTGTCAGCATGAACGTCTTGCCGAAGTAAATCTGGACCGGCACGACAACGGCGCGATTGTCCTTGAAGGATATGTCCTGCAGTGAGAAATAGATGCAGTTGCCAAGGTCAGTGAATCGAGGCGTCCCAATCATGTCCTCACTACCGAGAAGCGGGTTGTTAATGTCAAAGATCTCGATGAACTCGGAGGCGCGGCTGACATCGTCTCCGGAGAGGTTGGCCCAGAGGAACGTTTCCGAGTTGTGAGATTCCGCGACCTGATCCAGCTCAAGCTCGTCATCCTGCTTGTTGACGAAATTAAAACGAATGGCACCCGACATAACGTCCCGTTTCTCCAGCAGGTGATTCCTCAGACGACCGGCGGCGCCGGACCGCTCGGACCCGGCCACGGAGCGAGATAATAACAGTCAGTCGCCGTGGAGCTTTCGCAGTCGACCGGAAAGTCGCAGCATAAGCTGGATCCGCTCGAATTCGTTAAGCCATTCCTGCGTCACTTTATCAAGCAAGGTCTGGTCGGCACCTCCGAGTCCAGACGGGCACGCTGCTCCCAGTTGCGTTGCGGCCATGTCTCGATACTTTGCCAGAGTGCGATCACCGGCCCGTCCGCAGACGTGACCGTCTTCGCTTAGAAAGACGATCGCCGGTACGCGCTGCCCGCCGCAGACAGACAGTTCCGTCGCCAGGTCGGCGCTGTCATCGCGATCAAAATAGCGGACGTCGATCTTTGACGTCGCGGCAGCGAACCGATCAAAAATTGGACACTGGTTCACGCAGTCACCGCACCACGTTCCGGCCAGCACGATCACTTTCATGTCTCGCGTGAAGCTCGCCAGCAGCTCGGTTTGAGCATCGGTCAGCGAGACCTGGTCGTGCACGGCAGCCCAGCGAGTACGATGCTCGTCCGTACCGAATCGATCCAGAAAACCTGTGTACGACAAGCCGGTTTCGAACCTGGCTGCGAAGTCCATGCGATACCCCGTAATCCTGAATGCCAAACGCTGGTCCACACATTGAACTGCGTCGTGAGGACTGATAAAACTTTACCGACCCGGCAAGTTAGCCAGTTCGGCCTCTCGTTCAAGGAATCGACAAATGCGATCACTTTTCCGGCGATTTGGAATCGCGGCTCTGTCCGTCGCGCTGGTGGCTACTCTGATCGGCTCGACGCAGGCTGGCATTATTCCATGGGTTTACAACGTGTTCTTCGGGCCTGTCGGTTATGGCCCTGCGGGTTACGGGGCTCCAGCTTATCCACACGGGTACCCAATGACGGCGGGCTATCGGGCGGCGGGCTACGGCTGTGGACCATGCAGGACGCCCGCGCAATTCAGTTGCAGGCCTTCACCGTGTTCCCCGTGCTCCAGCGGAAGTTGTCCGACCTACGTCTCCTATGGCCCAAGGTCGTCGTGCAAGACCGGTCAGGAAGTCACTGGCTGGAAATCTGAGGTGACGCAGACTCTTAAAGCGAGCGACCTCGACAGACGAGCGCCGAGCCCCGTCGATCCGGCACCCGCGCCGACGAAAACATTTTCGGACGGCGGCAGCGCCGTGACGAAAAGCGCCGATCCGTCGGAACAAGACAGTGAGGTCGCCAAGCCGGCCACTCCGGCAGTCGCAGCAGAGGCAGCACCGGGAGACATCAACGTACCCGCCGTGCCAGTCGGGACGCCAGCAGCACCCGGCGCTCTGACAACGACCGGGAGTGGAGACAATCCTGGGTTCGTCACAACTCCCCCGCCAGGATCGGTCACCGAGGCACCAGATGCGACTCCGGCGGCAGCTCCGGGTGCGCCAGGCGGCTCGTTTATTCCGCCGAAACCGGGCGTCGTTCCGGAAGAAAAAGGAACCGGAACGCAATCGCCGACCTTTCCCGAAGGCGTGCTGAAACCGGCCGGGGTGGACGGAGAGACGAGCTGGAAGCTGACCGTGCCAAACCACCGTCTTGCCAGACGCGTGTACTATCGCAACGCACAGATCGCCCGACGCAGTGTTGTGGTTGATTCCGAATACGTGATCCCCAGTGAGTCGGTAGCACACATCGTGACTCGGGACTGAGCCGGTCAATCATCACCCCGGCAAGCCGTTGCGGCCCAACGCGGCTGGACTGTCATTTTTACACGAAACTTGAAGCCCGGCTTTTGAAGAAAGGCCGGGTTTTTTCGTTGTCAGCCCATCATGCGAGCGGCTGAAACATGCGTGAGCGTCTGGAAGATGAGCACATAGACATGTCGACCGACACTCCGTTGAAGCCGATCCTGCTGGGAACTGCCGGTCATATTGATCACGGCAAGACTCGACTCGTCGGAAGACTGACGGGAATTAACACGGACCGTTTGCCTGAGGAAAAGGCGCGCGGTATCTCGATCGATCTCGGATTCGCGCACTTTGAAGCTGGCGGATTTCGCTTCGGTGTTGTGGACGTCCCGGGACACGAACGCTTTGTTCGCAACATGGTCGCCGGAGCCACGGGGTTTAACGTTGCGCTGCTGGTTGTTGCGGCAGACGATGGCGTCATGCCTCAGACTCGTGAGCACCTGGAGATCATGGACCTGTTGGGGATCAGTGCTGGTCTGATCGCGATCACAAAAATCGACGTCGTTGATCGCGAACTTGTCGAACTGGCGGAACTCGACGTCGAGGAATCCGTCGCAGGAACTTTCCTCGAAGGGGTTCCAGTGATCCCCGTGTCGTCGGAAACGGGCGAGGGTCTCGACACACTGAAGGCAACACTGCTGGAAGTTTGCCAGGGCATCACATTGCCAGAGACGCTGCCGCTGTTTCGCATGGCGATCGATCGCGTCTTCTCAATCACGGGGCATGGGACCGTTGTGACCGGCTCGGTTCTTAGCGGCGACGTACATGCGGGGGACACATTGCAGCTCTGGCCGGAAGGCCGCGAACTTCGGGTGCGCAGCGTCGAGCATCACGGCGAACAATCAGATCAGGCCGGCAGCCGACAACGAACAGCGATTAATCTGGCGGGACTGAAACACGAAGACGTGTCGCGTGGCTGTGAACTGGCAACGCCGGGTTATCTTCAGACAACGCGTCGACTGCTGGTGGACCTGCGCGTGCTGAGTAGTTCGCCCATCCCGCTCAAAGACCGGACCGAGATCAACCTGCACATCGGCACGCGAGAGGTGCAGACCCGCGTGGTCCTCAAGGGCCGCCGTCTTGAGCCGGGTGAGAAAGGTTACGCGGAACTGCGACTCAGTGAACCGATCGTCGCGGCATGGGGGCAGAGGTTCATTCTGCGGCGAGTCTCGCCAGCGGTCACGATCGGTGGCGGCACGATCCTGGACCCGGCAATTGCCGATCTGCGCCGCATCCGCGACATCGAGTCGCTGGCCGAACAACTGGCAAGCCCATCCGCAGACGCCCGTCTTTCGGTGCGGCTGACGCAGCAGGACGCGATCGACTCGAGAAATCTGACGCTGGCAAGTTCTGTCGGCATCATGCCGGACGAACTGAATCGACTACTTGAACAATTGCGGTCCAGCGGCGAACTGATGCAAATCGGATCACGCGATCGCTCGTTCGAAATCCACACCGGGCGTCTGGAGAGTCTGTCGAAATCGGTCCTGCGAACAATCCGAGAAGAGGTGATTCGTCACCAGCCACGTCGCTCGCTGCCTCGACCAACCCTGCTGACCGCGTGTCGGGACATCACGTCCCTCGGTCTATTGGAAGCGGTCATCGACCAGTTGATCCAGAAGAAGCAGCTCGTCCGCATTGGAGACAATCTCGGTCCGGCTGATCTCCAGGTGCAACTGACAAAGCGACAGCGCAGGACGCGCGACGGAATGCTGGAACTGATCACAGCCGGACGTCTGACCCCACCGCTGGCGAAGGAACTGACCGAGACGATCGGCGAGCCCGCAAAGGAGATCAATCAGCTCCTGAATCTGATGGTCGAAGATGAGTTCATCGTCCAGATTGCGGATGGTCTGTTCTTCACACCACAGGCACTGGATGCAGCACGAGTCATCTGCCACAAGACGTTAAGCGAACTTGGAACAGCAACAGTCGCCCAGCTTCGAGACGCCTGGGGCATGACGCGCAAGCACTCGATTCCCCTCTGCGAGTATTTCGACACGATCGGAGTCACATCGCGCGACGGCAACAACCGGTCCGCCGGGGCAACGATCGAAACGGCCCTCGACGCGAGCGGCAGTCACGGGGACTGAGAGGTGCCGAACGCATTCGAGGCACCCACAGATTCTGGTGCGAGATCAGAAATAGAAGCCTCAACAAAGATCACGGAATCAGTGATCGGCCAGTTGCGGGAGATTCGGACGCAGATTGCCCGAGACGCGCCAGGTAAGGACACGCCATGAGTGGAATCATCGGTCATACGATGTACGCAATCCTGGGCGGAATGGCAGCCCGGCACAGAAAGCTGCCCATCGTTACTGTGATTCATCGGCATTACGCGAGTTACCTGTGCGGTGCGTATCTTGGTTGCGACATTCAGACAATGCCCGAGGCTGTCTGTGTCGATACAGGACAAGATGTCGGTTACGGAACTGCGCCGCTTGAGATCAGCCCGTTGACTGGTGGTGAAGTCACACCGTGGTCACTCCGGTTTGATGAAAAGTCGTACCGACCGCGCGACATCCACCGATTGTTTTATGGACGATCACACCTGGTGTTCGGCTGGACGACGGCCGAGAGGAATCAAACTGTGCCGTGGGATCACTTGCCGGACTATTGCGCGTCCGTTGTTCAGGACGCCATGGAGCTGTTCGGCTCAGGCGAGCGGAAGCTGGCATACCTGTTTGGCTGGATGGCACACATTGTCGGTGACAGTTTGATCAAATCGATTCAGCCTGGGATCGAACTCGAGTTGCTCGACGGAAAATACACGCCGAGGAATCGGCCAATCCAGGACCTCGTGACGTATCACGAGATTGGCGTGAAGGAACTCGGCCTGAACTGGCCAGCGCTGTTGAGCGATCTGGCGGAAACGCCTGTCGAACCTGTGCAACTGCATTACATGCGCGCCGCACGACCGCAAGGCGAGCTCGCCGTGCACTTTCCCAATGCGTGGTCACCACAGCTTGCGAAATTGCTCCAGGTTGTCCTGCAGGAGAATCGGCGATATCAGGCCGTACGCAACCCGCGGCTGTTGAAACTGTACGCGCTGAGAACGGCAGGACGAGAGTGGCACTGCCGAGAGGAGCTCAGCCGACAGACGGGCGGACTCAGTTACGTCGAGATGATTGAACTGGCGGACAAGGCGAATTTTCGCGACGCCCTTTGGAAGATGGGCGAAGCGATCGCATCGCTCTTCGAACAGGTTGTCGAAAGATCGCCCGGATTGCAGTCATTACCGACGGGCACCGGCCCGACATGGGAAGACATCACAAAACGCTGGCGGTCTCGGCGGTAACAGCATCCTGAGCGAGTCCTCGGAAACAACCCCGCCACATAGTCGGTTGGGTGTGTGGTGAACTCATCGTCTCCCTTGCCGGAATGGACACCTGCGAGCGAGGTCGGCTACTCTGACTTCCCAGGAGTTCGTCCGGCCTTGTCCGGACACAAGTTTCTTGCGGCGTCGACCACATTCGCATCGGAATCCGTTGAATGAGTGAACTCATAGCAATGCATGGCAGGCGGTGGTGCGGCGTTGCACTGCTCGTCGTCTGCACGCTGTTGCCGGATCGTTCGTGCGAAGCTCAGTCGAAGCGCATCCTGGCTCATCCCCCGGCCGTCACACTGGTCGGGCCGATGAATCAGCAACAGCTGCTTGTTTCTGTATCAGCAGACGACCGGCTGGTCGACGCGACGACCAGAGCGATGTTCACGTCATCGAACCCCGATGTCGTCGTCGTCAGCGCGAATGGAATCGTGCGACCGTCGGGGAATGGCACTGCGACCGTCGTGGCGAGTGTGGATGGAGAGTCGTTTTCCGTTCCGGTCGCCGTGACTCGCGCTGTCGATGAATGGCCCGTCAGCTTCGTGAATGACATCGGACCGCTGCTGTCGAAGGCGGGATGTAACTCCGGTAGCTGTCACGGTAAGCAGGCCGGACGGAACGGGTTCAAGCTTTCCCTGTTCGGATTCGATCCGCAGTTTGATTTCCGTGCACTGGCCAGCGAATCACGGGGTCGCCGCGTTTTTCCGGCGGCTCCAGAAAGATCGCTTCTGCTGGCAAAAGCATCGAATCAAATTCCACACGGTGGCGGGCAGCGTTTCGCGGAAGACTCTCGCGAGTACCAGCAGGTGTTGCAGTGGATCCGCCAGGGGATGCAGCTGTCGAAACCTGATGAACCGACGCTGGCCGGCATTCTGATGACTCCGTCCGCTCGCGTGTTGCAGCCCCTGGAAACGCAGCGCGTGATTGTGACGGCTGATTACTCGGACGGATCCACACGGGACGTCACGCATCTGGCTTTGTATGCGTCCAATGTCGATTCAACGGCAACGGTCGATGACCACGGGGTCGTCAACACAAGCGACCTGGGCGGCGAGGCTGCGATCATGGCCAGCTACATGGGATTCGTCTCGAAGTGCCGCATCTCGGTTCCCATGAACCCGACCGACGCACCGGTTACCGAACTGGCCACATGGAATACAGAGCACTTCATCGATCGTCTGGTAGCCGACAAGTGGAGGAAACTCAACCTGGCTCCTTCGGCGCCGTGTGACGATGCCACATTCCTGCGACGCGCCAGCCTGGACTGCATCGGCCGACTCCCGGACGTCGCCGAGGTTCGGAGCTTTCTAAGCGACAACTCCACCGACAAACGCAGACGACTGATCATGGCCCTGCTTGAGCGTGATGAATACGCGGATTACCAGGCTGTGCAATGGGCGGATCTGCTGCACGTGAATTCTGAACAGCTCGGCCCGAAGAATGCCATGCTGTTTGACCGCTGGTTGCGCGAGGTGTTCCGTGACGATCTGCCGTTTGACGAATTCATACGTCGTCTTATGACCGCTCAGGGCAGCACGTTCAGCGAGCTGCCCGTCAATTTCTACAAAGCGTTTCCAAAGCCAAACGATCGGACCATTGCTGTCAGTCAAATTTTTCTTGGAGTCCGACTCGAGTGTGCTCAATGTCATCACCATCCCTACGAGAAATGGGGACAGGATGACTTCTATGGTCTGGCCGCGTTTTTCCCAAGGCTGCAATTCAAGAACGGGACCGGTGGAGAGCAGTTGTTGTTTGCCGGTGTCCGAGGAGACGTCAAGCATCCAGGCAGCGGCGAGATCATGATCCCACAAGTGCTCGGCGGTGAGCCTCTCGAAGAGACGGAGTTGTCCGATCGTCGCGCTCATCTCGCAGAGTGGATGACGAGTCGAGACAACCCGTTTGTTGCCCGAACTCTGGTCAATCGAGTCTGGGCTCATTTCATGGGTCGTGGGCTGGTCGAACCAGTTGACGACATGCGCGATACGAATCCGGCGACGAACGAGGAACTCCTTGACGCACTGGCTGCGGAATTTGTCAGCCACGACTTCGAAATAAAGCACCTCATTCGCACGATTACGAGTTCCCGGGTTTACAGCCTCAGTTCGCTGCCCAATGAATGGAACGTCCGAGATACGGACAACTTCTCACGAGCGTACCGGAAGCGGCTGCCCGCCGAGGTCCTGCTGGACGCGGTCAATGACGTCACGGGAACCGAGCCGACGTTTGATGGGGCACCGCCAGGAACGCGCGCAGTCCAACTCTGGAACAATCGACTGCCGTCGGTCTTCCTGGACGTGTTTGGTCGACCGGAACGCAAGACGGTCTGCGAATGCGAACGCACATCGGACACCAGCCTGGCGCAGGTACTGCATCTAATGAATGCCGCGCCGGTCAACGATCGCATTGTTTCGCCAACCGGCCGGGCAGCGAAGCTGGCTGGCAGTGAAGCGACCACTGATGAGATCATTACCGAGCTGTATCTGGCGGCTCTCAATCGAAATCCGCAACCAGCCGAACTGGAAGCGTCACGAAAGGCATTCAATTCGCCCGACAGTAACCGTCGCCAGGCGACCGAAGATGTTCTGTGGGCGCTGATCAATACTGCCGAATTCGTGTTAAATCACTAGATGCTGTGTCAGTCGTGTATTGAGGAGTAGCCGAAGTCGCCAGACTTTGGTCGGGTCCAGGGAAACCAAACTCTGGCGAGTTCGGCTACATCCGTCGCTTCACGGCTGGTAAAGCATTCGTTGCCCGACCAGCGTCAACAATCAGGAACACTGATCGTCACTAATCCACGCTAATGATCGAATGTCATTCCTTTGCGGCAGCCATTAGCGCAAATCAGCGGTCATTAGTGTTCCATCAGGCTTTTCGGAGTCCTCAATGTCACAGCGTTACTGCGATGGAATCCCACGAAGGAACTTCGTTCAGACGGGACTTGGTGGACTCGGACTGGCCCAACTGCTGCGGGCTCAGGCCGCCAGCGCTGCGGGATCTCGGCCTGCGAAAGCCTGTATCTTAATCTGGATGGATGGAGGTCCCAGTCATTATGAGACGTTCGATCCAAAACCGAATGCTCCGACAGAAATCCGCGGGATCTTCGACACGATTCCCACCAACGTGGAGGGAGTGAATTTCAGTGAGCATGTCCCACTGACAGCTCAGGTGATGGACCGTCTCACGATCATCCGTTCGATTGCGCATCACGACCCCGGACATGGCGGCGGAAATCACTATCTGACAACCGGTCGTCCCACGCCCATGCCGGTGGCATGCGGAGCGAAGGTCAGCTTCCATCCCAGCATCGGCTCGGTCATCGCCAAAGAACGTGGTGCCAGAGACGGAGTGCCGCCGTACGTCCAATTCGCATTACCCGGGCCGTTGCGTTCCGGCGGGCCCAACTTCCTGGGCGCGAAGTACGCACCGTTTTATGTTTCCAATAATCCGAACCAACCGGATTTCCGGATGCAGGACGTCACGCTTCCACCAGGTGTTAATGACCGACGGGCGAGTGGACGGGAACGACTTCGTCAGAGCGTCGACAATCTGCAGCGCATCACGGAAGCCTCCGCGAAAGACCCGGCATCCGGACTGGACAGCTTTTACGAACAGGCGGTCGATCTGATTACGTCCGCTCAGGCCAAACAGGCGTTCGACATCCACTCCGAATCAAAAGAAACGCGCGACGCTTACGGTCGAACGATGGTCGGCCAACAGTGTCTGTTGGCACGCCGACTGGTCGAGGCGGGTGTTCCGTTCATCATCGTCCAGCACGCTGGCTGGGATCACCACGGCGACATCTTCACCTACCTGAAGAACCGCTACCTGCCGATTTTCGACCGAGCGTTTTCGACGCTGATCAGCGACCTGGACGATCGAGGTATGCTGGACGACACGCTGGTGCTGGCACTGGGGGAATTTGGTCGCACGCCGAAGATCAATAAGAATGTTGGCCGAGATCATTGGCCCCAGGCGATGGCTGTCGCTGCTGCCGGCGCCGGAGTCCCACGTGGTCACATCATCGGAGCGACCGATTCGAAAGGCGCTGCCCCCGCCAGAGACCGACTGTCTGTCGAAGATTTCACGGCGACACTTTTCACGAAGATGGGCATCGATCCGCACAAGGTCTATCTCGATGCCCTCGGTCGGCCCTTGCCCATCGTCGAAGGCGGCAAGCCGATCGCGGACCTGATCTGACGTGACCTATCGAGATGTATCTTTGATGAATCGCCGACTGTTTCTATTGGTCCTCATGGCGGCGCTGGTGCCGTCGCGATCGTTGTGGGGCCAGACTGCTCCGCAGATCGGCTACCTGTTTCCTGGGGGTGCCCAACGCGGCACTCAGGCCCAGGTCTCCGTTGGTGGAAAGTACATGCCTGGGCCGTGTGGGGTCTGGGTCGGTGGCGAAGGTGTTCGGTCAGAACATGCGGTTACCGAAGGCACTCTCTCGCTGACTATTGATGCAAACGCCACGGTTGGTCCCCGACCCATTCGGATTCACAGTGTGCAGGGTGGATCGTCACCTCGTTCCTTCGTTGTGGGCGAACTACCTGAAATCCTTGAGAAGGCTGAAGCAGCGTCTCAAACGATTTCTCCGGGCATCACAATCAATGGGCGTCTGAATCCCAAAGGCGACATCGACGAGTATGAGTTGACGCTGACTGCAGGGCAGCAGGTCGTTTGTGCCCTCGCCATGCAGTCGCTCGGTTCGCCGGGCAACACAATTCTACGAATGATTGACGCACAGGGACGCGTTGTGGCGACCGGCGGCGTCCGACAGGGACTCGATCCCCTGCTGGCGTGGCGAGCCCCGTCGACCGGTCGATTCCGCCTGCAGGTGTTCGACTTCAGCCTCGCCGGCGGTGCCGATTATGTTTATCGACTGACGGTGACTGACGCGCCATATCTGGACTACGCCTTCCCGGCGGGGACGCAAAGCGGTGTCGGGTCGACCATCACGCTTTACGGCTGGAACCTGCCAGGCGAGTCGTTGCAACACACCATTAAGGCCACAGGGAGTACTTACACCACACAACCGGCAGGTAGTGCCAACCGGCTGACCATTCCACTGAGCGACCTGCCTGAAGTACTCGAACGTGAGCCGAACAACTCAACTGAGGCACCACAGAAGATCGAAACCTCGCGTGTCATTAACGGTCGATTTGCGGAACCTGGTGACGTCGACGTGTTCGAAATTCAGGCGACCAAGGGAGATCGATTCGTTATTCGAGTCGAGTCTGCCGGGCTCGGGTTTCCAACCGATGCCGTTCTGCAGGTTTCCAGCAACGAAGGAAAGCTCATCAAGGAAATCGACGACGTCGGTCCGTCACGTGATCCGGAGTATTTATTCACGGCGGCGGCAGACGGTGCTTATCGCATCTCACTGGCAGAGCGGGCCGCTCGCGGTGGTCCACGATTTGTCTATCGGCTGCATATCCATCCGCCCCTTCCAGAGCTTCGACTGTCGGTGAAGACGGCCGAGTTTGCGATTGTCCCTGGTGAAACGCTCAGCGTACCTGTTCGAGTTCAGCCCCTGAACGGGTTCGATCAGGAGATCGAACTGGTCGCAATCAATCTGCCGGACGGTGTCAGCGTCGAACCCGTGAAACATGTGCCGAAGAAGGCTGGCGACATCAAACTGGAGTTCCAATCCATTCCTGAGGCGAATTTCACATCCGGCCCCTTCGACATCGTTGCTCGCGCGACGAGTGGTGAGGCGTCTGCGCAGCCTCTCGCAGTGGCCCGACTGGCCACCAAACTGAGTTCGACTGCGACGGGCCCACTCATGTGGCTGGCGGTCAGTCCGAAGATTCCATTCGAGCTGAAGACACAACCATCCATTTTGGAAGCGCCCCGACTGGCAGCCTTTCGCTTTCCAGTCACCGTGACGCGCGATGAGAAGTTTCAATCGGAAATCCGTCTTGTCGGTGTTGATCGAGATCGGCGTGGGACAGTCGTCCCGTTGAGCGGTCAGATCGCTGCCGATTCAGACACCGGCACGATTCCGCTGATCATTCAGTCGGCCGCGATCGAGGGCACGACTCATCGTTGCCGTGTCATGGGGATCGCAGAAGTCGCCGGACCGGACGGGAAGCGGCATCCGGTCTTCCATATCGCGAAGGGCTCGATGGGGATGGGCTGTCAGCCGAATCATCTGACGTTGACTGCCAGCCCGTCCAGACTCAAGTGGCAATCCGGTCAATCGACCAGCATCAGGATCACAATCAATCGGCGAGTCGACTGCGGAAAGGTCACGATCTCGTTGCTGCCACAGGCGGGGATCACGGGAATCACCGCCGAGCCAGTAACGATTGCCGTTGGCGAGTCGCAGGCGGACATGAAACTGCAAATCGTCTCCGAGGCAGGACTGCCACCAGATTTTCGTCTGCAGCTTCAGGCTGAGTCATCCCGCAACGAACTACCGGTCTACGCTCAAGCAGAGATACGAATCCTGACGCGATAAAGCCAGCCGCCGAAAAACGCTCACCGGTAGCCGGATTCGGGGCTCACCTTACTGCTGCCACGTCAACCGAGTCTGGCCATCCGCGGGATCGATCAGAAACATGCGCGTCAGCGTGTCCGTCCCGCTGCGGTCGCCCGGGTAGTTCAGCAGCACCAGGTGGCGATTCACTACCAACAGGTGAGCATTCGAAAGCGGGCCGCGTCCGAGTGCGCTGGCGTCAGGGCCGTCCTTGAGTGCCCTGCTGTCCTTGAGGGCTCCGGCCGCGTCCCGGACCTGCAGAGTGACCGGTCCACGCCCGCCAGGCGATCCCGTCAACAGATACAGCACATCACTTTCGTGCTCAACAGCCATTCCATAAACGGAATTCCCACGGGCAATCTCCGTCAGGACTGACCACTTGTAAGTGCCATCGTCTCCAATGGCGCACTGATAAAGCAGACCTCGGGCCGCCAGCAGCAGGCGGTGACGTTTCGCGTCAAATGCCAGTGCTGACGGCCAGCTCGGTTTGGGGACGTCAATCCCCGGTTTCAGCTCCTGCCTGTCGCGTTCGACCAGGTCAAACCGAAACACGCGATGACGGTCCATCCCATAGAACTGCTTCGATTCCGGATCCTGAACCACTCGGCTCAGGCCGCCAGGGACGGGATAAAGCGTTGCGGTATCCGCTCCGCCCAATGTGAACTGCCCCCAGCTCGCCGCCTGACCGTGGTGATCGAGTTTGACCTGGAAGAGCGCATCGAATCTGAGTTCGGGCAACCCGTCCAGGTTGATGTTCCCGGCCGCCTGTATCCCGGCCCCTTCTTTCTCGGGCGGTGCCTTTGTGCGCGACGTACGTCGCGGAGCTGGACGTTCGCCATTGCGGCTCTTCCACGTTAGTCGCGCCGACGACTTCTGCGGATCGACCAGCAGGATGTACGTCTCGGAGTCGTACCGGGAACCATCGCCGCTGTCGTAACCGGCGGAGCTGGTGACAAGTACCAGATGATCTTTCACCGACAGCAGTTGACTGCGACCGCCGTGATGCGGATCTCCCAGCATTCCGTCGAAGAACGGCCCCTCAAGCCGCCGGTCTGACAGAATGGCTCCGTTGACATTCATTCGTGCCAGCCGCGGTATCGTGTGCGAATTCCCGTCGTAACCCAGATGGATTCCGTACAGCGAATCATCGGCTTCGTGATAGCACAGGCTGGACACATCAATGCCACCGACCTGAGCCACGACCGACAGCTTCGGGTTGTCCAGAGAACAGGCATAGAGTTCTCCGGCGGCACGCAACAGCAGACGATTTCGCTTCGTGTCCACAGTGACACCGCGACCGTGACTGAACCGGACGTTTGTCTGATCTCCCAGCAAACTCGCGGTGCGGTTCGTCAAATCCAGTGCGAACAGGTTCTCATGCAGTCCGTACCACTGCTCGGACTGTGGATCGAAGGCATACCACGAACAGTTCTTCGGCGTATTCCTGAGCGAGTCGAGTTTCGGGCCACCCGTTAGCGAGTACACCCCCAGCGACGCTGCCGTATCAAACGGGCGCCGCCCCTGCACGAAATAAGCGGCGAGAAACTGCACATCAGCAACGCCCTCCGCGTCAACGTGAGGGTAGTCCACATCGAGCTGCGGGTCGTCCTGCACCTGATGGATGCGGATTGTGGATTCCGCTCTGTAGACGCCGTAGAAACTTGATATGGGCAACTTTGTTCGTTTCACAAGCTGCTTGAAGAGCTGTCGCGTACGTTGCGATTCAACGCGGTAGTAACCGTAAATCGCGTCGCGCGATTCACCGAACACTTCCACGACAGGTGTCTCGTCGGGTAGTCCCTCGACAGCCTGCTGTGCGCGACCGCCGAGAATCACAGACTCGATAGTCGTTCCCTTCTCAGCATTCACCGTCCACGTCACCCCGTGATCGCCGCCGGCGCTGCCGAGAAACAGCACGACGGATCGTCCTGGCCGGTTGACCGATACGGTGGCCCGTTCCCCGTGAATGGCGGCTCCAGTTCGCGTGCTGCCTTCATAGATACTGACGACATGCAGTTCACGCTGGTCTTCACTTGCGTCATCCGGTTTCGTCTCTGCGGTGAACAGCGGCTGAACGCTCTGCAGACAGACGAACGCAAACGTGACAGACATCCTCGAAGTGCGACGCATCATTCGGCCCTCCCAGAACAGTGAAGAATTCTACGACCGTGACAGAGGCCTCAGTGTATCAACGGCCAGGTGCCTCCGGAGGCGGAGAAATACTCGTTTTCGCAGGGACGACGTGACGGATACCGTCTCCTGCTGAGGGTCAGATTCTCAACTCGCAAAAGAGCAATTCGGATGAAAGCACTGGCACTGACGGGGACTGAATCGGTCAGCTTCATCACCGATGCTCCCGATCCAGTCATCGAAGCTGACACTGACGTGATTGTCGCGGTCCGGCGGGCGGGCATTTGCGGATCGGACCTGCATCAATACCACGGGCGAGAACCGGTCGCCGACGGAACGATTCCGGGGCATGAACTGGTCGGTGAGATTGTCGCGATTGGTTCTGCCGTGCGGCGATTCCACATTGGTGACGTAGTGTTGAGCCCGTTTACAACTTCCTGCGGCGACTGCTTCTTCTGTAGAGATGGTCTGAGTGGTCGGTGCGATCACTGGCAGGTCTACGGTTACCAGCCGCCACCCGGCGAAGACGATGGTGGACGCGGCTTACCAGGCGCGCAGGCCGAATTTGTGCGAGTGCCTCTGGCGGACACCACGCTGCAGAAGATCCCAGTTGGTGTATCGCTTGAAGCGGCGATTCTACTGGGTGACAACTTTATGACCGGGTTCTTCTGCGCGGATATGGGGGATGTTCGTCGCGACGGGATCACGGTCGTGATCGGCTGCGGAGCCGTCGGCCTCTCCGCGATCGCTGCGGCTCGTTACCTGGGCGCGGAAACGGTCTTTGCGATCGATCCCGTCGAAGGCCGTCGACAGCGAGCACAGTCGCTGGGAGCCGTTGCAGTTGTTCCGGAAGAAGCCGGTCTGATTGTGCAGCAGTCGGCAGTGCGGCACGGTCGTCGAGGCGGGGCGGACTCCGTGCTGGAAGCTGTCGGCTTACCAGCCGCGCAGTCGATGGCGTTCGATCTGGTTCGTCCTGGCGGTGTGATCTCGGCGGTCGGGATGCATACGTCGGATCAGTTTTCGTTCTCTCCCGCCGATGCCTACAACCGGAATGTGACATATCGCGCTGGACGCTGCCCCGTGCGGTCTTATCTGGACCGGCTGCTGGGCGAGGTTGAAGCAGGACGACTGGTCGTACCTGTCGAACAGATCGTCACGCACAACAACGTGCCGTTGTCCGATGGTCCGGCCGCGTACCGGCAATTCAGTGAGCGCACTCACGACTGTGTCAAGGTGCTGCTTTCGCCGGGCAAGTAGGCCCGAGTCCGTGCGGTTACGCCCGCATCCGGTCCTCGGCCACGTTCTCCTCGACAGTGGAGCAGGGACGCGTCGTCTGGCTACACCTGATCAAGGGCCTGCTCCAGGTCGCCAATGATGTCGGCGACGTGTTCCGTGCCGACTGACAGTCGCACAAAGTCGGGAGTCACACCGGACGCCGCCTGCTCTTCGATCGTGAGCTGCTGATGCGTGGTACTCGACGGGTGGATGATCAGCGACTTGCTGTCGCCCACGTTGGCCAGGTGAGACAGCAACTTCACACTGTTGATGAGCTTCGCTCCTCGCGCGTGCTGCTCTTCCAGCGTGTCACCCTTCACGCCGAAACCGAAGATCGCTCCGCATCCGCGTGGCAGGTATTTCTGTGCCGCCTGGTAGCTGGGATGTGTTTCCAGTCCCGGGTAGTTAACCCACGAGATCTTCATGTGGCTTTCGAGGAACTGTGCAACTGCGAGCGCGTTTTCGCTGTGTCGAGGCATACGAAGATGCAATGTCTCCAGTCCCTGCAGAAACATGAACGCGTTAAAGGGACTCATGCAGGCCCCCAGATCGCGCATTCCCTGCGTGCGAATCTTCAACAGGTAAGCGAGTTTCATCGGACCGAAGGTCTCGAAGTACTTGAGTCCGTGATAGCTGGGATCCGGTTCTGTCAGCTCGGGAAACTTGCCGTTGTCCCACGGGAAATCGCCTTTCTCGACAATGACTCCGCCGATGCTGGTCCCGTGTCCGCCGATGAATTTCGTCGTCGAGTGAACGACAATGTCGGCTCCATGTTCGAACGGCCGGCACAGATACGGCGACGCCAGTGTGTTGTCGACAATCAACGGGATGCCGGCTTCGTGGGCGATCGAACTGATGGATTCGAAATCCGCGATGTCGCAACGCGGGTTGCCAATCGATTCCAGATAAACGGCACGTGTGTTGTCGTCGATGGCAGACCGGAAGTTCTCCGGATCGTCCTGCTGGACGAAGCGAACGTCGATGCCCATCTTCGGCAGCGTGTAGTGAAACAGGTTGTACGTGCCGCCGTAGAGGCTGGTCGACGAAACAATGTTGTGGCCGGCCTGCGCGATGTTGAGGATCGCGAGCGTTTCGGCAGCCTGTCCGGATGAGGTCGCCAGTGCTCCCGACCCACCTTCCAGAGCGGCGATCCGTTTTTCGAGCACGTCGGTCGTCGGGTTCATCAATCGCGAATAGATGTTCCCGAATTCCTGCAGCCCGAACAGACGGGCGGCGTGGTCGGTGTCATCAAACGTGTAAGACGTCGTCTGGTAAATCGGCACGGCCCGCGAGTTAGTCGTCGGGTCTGGTTCCTGTCCGCTGTGCAGGCACCGTGTCGCAAAGCCGTGTTCGTCAGTCATTGTCTGCTCCGGGAGAGATCAATCCACTCGCCGAGAATACACGCCGGTGGATTCCTGGCAAACTGACCTCGCCGGTCGAGGAGCCAACGGCCGTATCATCTTCGTGCTGAACGAAGTAGATTGGTTGGTCTCGAACAGGCGTTTTCCCGCGTACGGCAGGTGAATCGTGACACCAGCATCTCCCACATCATTGGTTTCAGGATGGGATCGTGTCGCCATGGCGATCGAAGCCGTTAAACAGCGTTTGCGACGCGCGACAGCGGCCTTGAATGCGGCGGATGTTTCCTACGCTGTTCTGGGTGGTAACGCCGTGGCTGAATGGGTCGGACGTGTCGATCCGGCCGCCGTGCGGTTTACGCAGGACGTTGATCTGTTGCTGCGTCGAGACGACCTGCCGGCGGCTATTGCCGCAATGGAAACGGCCGGATTCACATATCGGCACGCCGGTGGCATCGATTTTTTCCTGGACGGTCCTGACGCGAAGTTCCGTGACGCCGTGCATATTGTTTTCGCGGGCGAGAAAGTTCGCGACGAGTATGTGGAGCCGGCCGCGGACGTTGCCGAATCCGTGGACGCGTTAGGATTCCGCGTCCTCTCTCTGGAGGCCCTTGTCCGCATGAAACTGACGTCGTTTCGAGACAAGGATCGGACACACCTGCGAGATTTGATTGACGTCGAATTGATCGACGCATCCTGGACGCAGCAATTCACGGTCGAACTCGCATCGCGGTTGCAGCAATTGCTGGACGATCCGGACGGGTAGCATCTGCGACGCTGATTCAGCGGGCAGCGGGCGTCCAGGAACCAAACCGTGAAGCGGTAGGCGGATTTCTCTGAAATCCGCACGCGGCAGGTCCCGATTCCGGAGAAATCGGGCTACGGCTCCCGCCTTCAGCCAATGCCACCGTTTGTGAGTAGCCCTGTCTGCTCAACGATTCGCATGGCCTGAACTGCGTCGTTGAAGTCGGCTACTGGAATCAAACCGCCGACCACGCGGCGGCAGAACAGATCGAGCATGATTTCCTCTTCTGATCGCTCCGCCGCCAGCGACTCGGTCTGAACCGGCTCATCGTTGGCCCGCCACTCGAGTTCTACCCGGTTAATAATCTCTGCTGAGCCGCCATCGCATGTAACCGAAATTCGGGGAATTGCGGGGAGCGACTCCTGCGGCAAACCATCCGACGCTCCTCCGTCCGCATTCTCGTCGATTCGAATGATCGCGCGACGTTGACTGTCTGGAGTCGTGACGCCGGATCGGGCGGGATAGTGAATTTGCAGACTCGTCCCTGACGGCCCACTTGCATCCGAGTCGAGTGACACCGATTCCGGAAATGAACGGAACAGGTTGCGGCAGTAATCGATCCAGCCAATCAGCGGCTCCAGTTTCTGTCGCCCATTTGACCGACTGGGCGGAGCAGTGACGGTCAATTCGATCAATTGAGGTGGACCGAGGTCCGTCGCGATTAATTCCTGCAGCCGGATCGACGCTGGCATGTAGCGTCGCCACATGGCGGGCATGACCGTCGCTCCAGCCTCGGCAGCCCGCTGATGAATCCGCTCGAAACGTGCACGATCGGCATCGATCCAATTCGCAACGAGAACAGACTTGTCGCCAGTGGTCAGGAGGTCGAGCCCGGCAATGCCCGTCCAACCGGAGTCCATCAGCAGGATCGCCTGCACATCCGCACGGCGTGCCAGTGCCTGCAGCCCGGTTACCGAAGCCACCGAGCCGTTTTCGGCTTTTGCCGGCGTGTTGTCGAACACTGCGACAACATGCAGCGGTCGACGGAGGTGCGACAGAACCGACTGATAACGGTTCCAGGTGGGACCTGTGCCAGTGAGACCTGCCTGAATCATCGGACACGAACGCTTAACCGAGGGAGATACCGTCCGCCGTGGATGCACACACAAGACGATTTCCGATATCGCAACGTGATTTGGTCGACGATCCGACGCGCCGGTCGTTCGCCGAGCCAAACCCCGGAGCCTAGCAAAGTCCGGTCTCCATGACAGTGGCTGTCACGAATTATCAGTGGCGTACCGGAAAGCGACGGACGGGCCTGTCCCTCAAAGCCAGGATGCGATAACTTCGCAATCTGCGCCGCATTTCGCGGTAATCTGTGAGTCGGGAACGTCCACACCAGCCAGAAGCGCGAGTGAGGGAAATCGGGGTTCCAACCCCTCACGACTACAACCCTTCTTTCGCGCTTCGGGCTGGCGTGAATTTCCTGTTGATGACGCCGATGCCAGCCGGCCGGCGTGATCCATCGCACATCAGTCCATACCGACGGGCAGGGACGCTCTGGCAGTCGGTTTACGGTTGCGGACTGTTTGTCATACGCGTTGTGTTGAGGGGGGATATTTCCTCGCGCGGGTGCATGCATCCGCGTGGCTCAACCGCCGCACGGATCGCGCAGCCGATGCAGCAGGAGGGAACCGTTCGTGTCGCTTTCCAGGGTTCTGGAATCCCGGTTTCGAGGGGACATCCGCTTTCGCGGGGCCGCCTACGTTCAGAACGAGCGCGTCGAAATTGCGCACGTCACACCGGACCGCGTTTACGGTGTCGTGTCCGACACTGAAGAATTCCAGACACAACTGTCCCGCACCGAGAGTCAGCTCGTCACTTTTTGCACGTGCGCGAAACCTGGTCAGCAGGAAGTCAACTGCAAGCACGTGTGGGCCACCATTCTGCTGGCCGAAGCTAACGGCTATATGAACGGTGGAGTCCAACCGGGCTTCTTCCCGCCGTTTGCCGCCAGTGACGAAGTTCTGGTCGATCAGCTTGATGGTGAGCTCTTTGACGATCTGATCAGTGGTGATGTCTTCGTTCCGTCCGCGGCGACGACGCGACGCGAGACGCCTAAACCCGCGCCGGAACAAACGCTCCGCAGCTGGGAACGCCGATTCAATACTCTGCGGGAAGAGCTGGATGAAGGCGACCTGACTTCGGCCACCACGCGCGAACGGGAAATTCGCTACGAACTCGACGTCGCCGCCAGTCGTGCGGCCGGCTTGATCGTCGTCGATGTCTTGCAACGCCAGCGTCGGGCCAACGGACAATGGGGCAAACAGAAACCGCTCAAGTTGAAACCCGGCAAACTCGATGAGGTCGAGCGTGAAGAAGACCGCCGCGTTCTCTCCATGATGGGTGGTGGCGTCGTTGACCGGACCAACTGGTTCGCGAATCAGACCGAGTTCCAGACGGCCGTTTATCGCTACCGCATCCCCGCCGAACTCGGTGAGGAACTGCTGCCGGCCCTGTGCGAAACAAGTCGTTTTTCGATTCAGGACGACGAGGACACGAAACCCAAACCCCTGAAATGGGACGATGGTCCGCCGTGGACGCTTAGTATGGCCGTCGTTCACGAAGCCGATGACGGACACTGGACTCTGGCCGGTCGCTTGTCGCGCGAGGGGCAGGAAGTGGTCTGCGATGTCCGAGATGCCGAGCTTGTTGTACCCGGGGGCTTTGTGCTGCGAGGCCGATCCATCGCACACCTGGAAGATTTTGGCGCCTACGAGTGGATCCAGTTACTGCAGTCGGAAACCCCGATTCAGGTGCCCGACGGCGACGAAGCCGACTTTGTCGATCAGCTTCTGGACATGCCCGCAACGCCGCGTCTGGAATTGCCGGAACAACTGCGACTGGAAGAGATTACCCCGGAGCCGCAGCCTCTGTTGACAGTCACTGCGCCGCAGGGTCGTTGGCGACACGAACGTCTGCGTGCCGAGGTCAGCTTTGATTACGGCGGCACAATCGTTCGGGCTTCGAGTCGGCGTCTGGCCATTGTGCAGCGTGGTGAAGGTCGCTGCATCGTGCGTGACCGGCAGCGGGAAGTCGGTTTCTGGCGCGAGCTGGAGCAGCATGGTTTCCGGCGACTGCTGGATCGTCGTCGCGGGTCACACGACGTCGAAATCTCTGTGAGAGAACTTGGTCCGGCTGTCCGACAGTTGATCGCGGATAAGTGGGATGTCCAGGCCGACGGACAGCAGGTCCGCCAGGCGGGGCAGGTCCAGTTTCGGGTCAATACGGCGATCGACTGGTTCGAGTTGCACGCGACGGTCGACTTTGGCGGGCAGGGTCTGGCACTGCCGGAACTCCTCGCGGCATTGTCACGCGGGGAAACGACGATCCGCCTGGGCGATGGCTCGCTCGGCATTCTCCCCGAAGAATGGCTCGACCAATACGGACTGCTGGCCGGGCTGGGGACTCCGGAAGACGAACATCTGCGGTTCACGTCCACGCAGGCCGGGCTGCTCGATGCACTTCTCTCCGGCCAGCCGGACGTCGACTACGACCAGCAGTTCCTGGACCTGCGCGACCGGATGCGGTCGTTCGACGGTGTCACTTCCGTTGCGGAACCCGAGCATTTCGTCGGCGAGTTGCGGGGTTATCAGCGTGAAGGCCTGGGCTGGCTGAAGTTTCTGCAAAGCTTCGGTTTCGGGGGCTGTCTGGCCGACGATATGGGCTTGGGAAAAACCGTCCAGATGCTGGCACTGCTCCAGGAACGATTGGACGAGGGCACTGTGGAACAAAGCACGTCACTGATCGTCGTGCCCAAATCGCTGATGTTCAACTGGAAGGAAGAGGCGGAACGGTTCACTCCGAATCTGCAAGTCCTCGAATACAGCGGTACCGAGCGAGCCCAACTGCGCGATGAGTTTCACAAATACAACATCGTCCTGACGACCTACGGCACATTGCGCCGAGACATCCTGGCACTCAAAGAAACTCGCTTCGACTACATCGTGCTGGACGAAGCCCAGACGATCAAAAACGCGGCCTCTCAGATTGCTCGCGCATCACGGCTGTTGCAGGCGAATCACCGCATCGCACTCAGCGGGACACCGATCGAGAACCATCTGGGTGACCTGTGGTCAATCTTCGAGTTCCTCAATCCCGGCATGCTGGGACGCAGTTCGCTGTTCCGAGTCTACGCCGCCGACGCGCAGAACGAAGAATCACGCGGTCTGCTCGGTCACGGGTTGAGCCCCTTCATCCTGCGACGGACCAAGCAGCAGGTTGCCAACGATTTGCCCGAGAAGGTCGAGCAGACGATCCACTGCCGGATGGGCAAAGAGCAGAAACGGCTGTATTCGGAGATGCGGGACCACTACCGCGAGTCGTTGATCGGGATGGTCAACGATCAGGGACTGGCAAAGACTCGGATGCACGTTCTGGAAGCACTTCTCCGGCTGCGACAGGCGGCGTGCCATCCGGGGTTGCTGGACCCGGCCCGCATCGGCGAATCATCTGCCAAGTTGGACGTGCTGTGCGCGCAAATCGAAGAACTGACTCAGGAAGGCCACAAGGCCCTGATCTTTTCGCAGTTCACCAGCCTGCTGGCGATTGTCCGTAAGCACCTGGACGACCGCGGCATCGTGTACGAATACCTGGACGGCCAGACGCGTAACCGAAAACAGCACGTCGACCGGTTCCAGAACGATCCAGACTGTCCACTCTTCCTGATCAGTTTGAAGGCTGGCGGTCTGGGTCTGAACCTGACGGCGGCGGAGTACGTCTTCCTGCTGGATCCGTGGTGGAATCCGGCAGTCGAAGCCCAGGCCATCGACCGTGCCCACCGAGTCGGCCAGACACGACGAGTCTTCGCCTACCGTCTGATCTGCGAAGACACGGTCGAGGAGAAAATCGCGGACCTGCAGCGACAGAAAAAGGACTTGGCCGACGCGATCCTGAAAGAGAACAACTCCGGCCTGAAAAACCTGACCGTCGAGGACCTCGACATGTTGTTGTCCTGAAGTCGACACGTGCCAGTGCCGGCAGCGTCATGCCTGCGGCACCAGTGTGGTATTCCCGTGTCGAGAGAAAGTCCCCTCTCCCCCCCGTGGGGAGAGGGTCAGGGGGAGGGGCATCCGACAGTCAGTTGTTTATCGAGCGGTTCTAAGCCGGCTGGCCGTACCAGGTCATGAACCTGTCAGTCTCGAATCTTGTCGCTGCTTCGGTCATGCCATAGATTCCCGCCCGACACACAGAGAGTGATGTAGCGTCTTACCCGGTGGTGTAATTGGTAACACAGCTGGTTTTGGTCCAGCCATTCCAGGTTCAAGTCCTGGCCGGGTAATCTTCCCATAGAGATCGAGTGTCTCTGCAGGGCAATGAGGCCAAAGGACTTACGTCAAACCTGACGTAGGTCCTTTTTTATTTGCCACGTCGATTGTGAGCGCGTTGTGAGCGCTGTTGGATTTGCGCACGGTTTGCGTCGATGGTCGACGCTTACTTCTGACTCCTACCATTTGACTCGCTTCAGGCGATCACAGGAGTCGAACAATGGCGTGGCTGACAAAGCGCGGAAAGGTATTTCATCTGGGATTTCGGTATTCCGGAAAAATCTTCAGGACGTCTCTGAAGACGACTGATCAACGAACCGCAAACGCGGCAGTCTGCCGAGTCGATGAAAACATTCGACTTGTTGAGACAGGACGGTTGTCGATTCCAGCGGACACTCGCGAACTGGCGACTTATCTGCTTTCGGATGGCAGGCTGAGCGAGAAGCCAGTGTTGCCAGACGTGGTATTCCTTTCCGAGGTTTTCGATGCCTACCTTATCGCTATGTCCGATGGTTCAATGGAGTCGAACTCGCTCGCCACGATCAGAATCCATGCGAACCATCTGCAGCGGATTCTTGGCAGTGAATTGTCGTTAAAGTCCCTGTCGTTTGCTGATCTACAGAAATATGTTGACACACGATCACAGGAAAACGGCATACGCGGTAGAAAGCTCAGCCCAACGACGATTAAGAAAGAGGTCGCGACGTTTCGCTCTATCTGGTCTTGGGCACAGAAGCTTGACTATGTGAGCGATCCGTTTGCTGGCAAGGGACTCAGATACCGAAAGACCGAAGAAAAAAACCGCTTTCAAACATGGAACGAAATCGAATATCAGATTAGGCGTGAAGGCTTGGACGATTGGGAACACGCTGAACTGTGGGCCTGTCTGTTCTTGACGCTATCGGAAATCACAGAGTTTTTGTCATTTGTCTCTGAGAAGTCGCGTAACGCATTCATTCATCCGATTATTGCGACGGCTGCATAAACGGGAGCCCGACGGAGTGAACTGCTGAGAGCCCAGGTACGGGACTTCGACCTCGAAGCTGGCACGATGACAATCAGGGAGAAGAAGCGGAACCGCCAGAAATACACGACACGGCTGGTGCCGTTGTCTGCAGCCTTAACAAGCGTCTTGACCGAATGGTTCTTGAAGCACCCAGGCGGTAAGTACGCTTTCAGTTTCAGCAAAAATGCTCTGAGCCTCACTGAACGCAGGCAAGCTCCGCCACTGACGATTGCTCAGGCAGATGATCATCTTAAACGCACACTGTCCGGCACGAAGTGGGAGCGAGTTCGTGGATGGCACGTGCTGCGGCACAGCTTTGCCTCGAATTGTGCGGCAAAGGGCGTCGACCAGCGTTTGATCAATGCCTGGATGGGACATCAGACGGAAGAGATGATGAAGCGATACCAGCATCTCTTCCCGGATACCCAACGGCAGGCAATCCGGTCAGTGTTCGATGGGCAATAGGCCTTCACACTGAAATCGAAGCAGTTCGTCATGAGGGATCATCCATTCCTGGGAGCGGCCTCGCCCGCACGCTCTCTTTTCAGCAGCGATACGGCCGAGGCGACACCACTCTCGAACGGTGAATTCAGATCGCTTCACAAGTCGAGCAATCTCCGACGTGGAGTAGTACTCCTTAATCAGTCGTTGAACTGCCAGTTGTTGCAGAGAACTTTCGATGCGGTCCAATCGCTCTGCAAGGTCTTGCATATTCATGATCATGCCTGCTGCTGGCTGGTGAATTCATGGCGAAGAAATGGCCGGCAGCTCTTTTGGGAGCTGCCGGCTTTGCGAATCGAGAGGCGACTATTCGGCGAGGTGGATTTCGGCTTCTTCCGATTCGACGTGAGCCTGTGCGAGCTGGAGGGCTCGCATCGCCTGCGGAAGTTCGGCGAGGTTGAAGGAAGATGTGTACTTCACGTCGTCGCCGTCCTTGTAGCGCTTCTGGATGCTGACGGAGCGGATCGTGCGCGTACCGTCGTCGGTTTCGACGTTGTGGGCGAATACCGACGCGGAGACGAATCCGATGCGAAAGACCTTTTCAGGTTTTCGCTGTGATGAAGAACTCTGTGCCATGGTGATTTCCCTTTCCGAGGAAGGCCTTTGATTCGCGATGCTCTGCACATGCAGAGCGGCCAGCAGATTGCTGACTGCGAAGCAGACTGCCGCAGCTCACGCATGAGCGCAAGGAGATTGCGGCGTAAGTCGAAAGTGGCGCGACCTCGTAAAAGGGAGTCGGTCAGCGTGAGACTGTTCTTCCTTGACGATTCAGCCAGTCAGAATCGGTTCTCGCAACGCGAGTCGCCGAAGCCGTTACCTGGCAGAGTTTCCCCGGGAAACTTACGTCGAAGTCAGACAGGGGCAGCTGACTTCGACGAATAGATTCTTCAGACGAAGAGTGTGGCAAGTGCCGCCAGCAGACAAAGCAGCATGACACCGAGATCGTACAAGGGGCCAGGCATGTCAATTGGAACGCTGCGAATCCAGCGGCGACCCTTCTTGATCCAGCGAGGCCTTGTTTGATCGGATGGTGCCGAGTAAGCGATATCGGCCACTTTGCGGAGCTTCTTTCTGGTTGCTGAAGTCATAAGTGAATGGGGAAACGAATAGTGTGCCGAATCTTCGGCACGACAACTCAGCAGCGAGTAGATCTCGGAAATGCCCCTGAGAGATCCGCTGACGCTACTTTGTTGTACGATCAGACTTCGTGTCGCCGGGAGCAGTTTCCTGACGACTGCGAACCTTCAGCGTCTGCTGGAGGCAACTGAAGCACAAATCAACGTTCTTCAGAAAGCCGTCATCGAAACTCGTGGTGACACACGGACGACTTTTCTCGCACCAGCCACAGGAAGTTGAATCCTGCCAGGCAGTCAGAGTGACATTCATCGCAGAGCCTTTCTTTCGCAGACAATGGCATGACGCGACGGACGTGATGTCGTCGCGGTAACTCGAAAAGAGTGTGCCAGCGTGCGGGAAAGGTCCGTGTGGCGGGAAAATGGATTTGTGTTTCGGCCGGTGTTACGAAGTTCGCAATTCGATCGCGTCGCTTCGGTTCACCCGGCTTCGTCACAGATGTGACGAGGGGAGCCTGTCAGGGGCAGACTCCCAATCATTACGCGACGATTCCGACGGACCGTTCGAGCCGCAACAGACGGACTTCGTGATCAATCTTCGAGTCAACGAGACTGCTCACTTCATCGCGTCCTGCTCCGACAAGGTCGTGACGGATTTCCTCCATCAGGACTCCGAGATGGCGTTTCATCTCGTCCAGACTCCGATCGAGTTTCTCGTCGAAACGTTTTTCGAAACGCTGGATTGATTCACGGATGCCCTCACTGGATTTTTCATGGGCTTCAAGCTGCTGCTTGGCCCAGCGATCCATTTTGATTTGATGGCGCCCGATAGAATCCATCATGGCTTCAATCTCAGCCTTCGTGGCCGGTGGATTGGTATCCTTACTCATAGGGAAACAGGGTAAATGATAAATGGGTTGCAGCGCAACCGGAAATTCCACAACGAACGGACGCAACTCAGCTCCCCTGAAGCAGGCTGTGTCCTTCGTGTGTGGTCGCTTAAATCGGAAGAGAGTGAGAGTCCACGGTGAAACGGACCGGGAATCTCGACAGGGTTTGTTTGTCTGCCAGTGCGAGGGCCGGTGACTCCAGTGATGGATCACCGACCGGTTGCTCCTGGCCGCGAGTGGACTATCAGGGCAGTCCACTCGCTGTTGATCATGAGTCAGTCGACGACTCCGCGGCGAGGATGTATTCCCACGCGCGACGGGCGAGCAGTTCAACTATCGGGAGGTCGTCCCTGCTGAAGCTGTTCGTCGTACGGAACTCGTCGCCGTCCTTGAAAGTCCGCTGAAGGCTGACTTTGTAGAAGACGGAATCTTCTCCGTTGGACTTCGTCGGATTGGCGAAGATGCTGACGGAGACGCCGTGCAGGCGGTATGTCTGAACGGGCTTTGAAGTGCTGGCATTCTTTGAATCTGCCATAGGTAGGGGGAGAAAAGAAACAAAACGCGGAGCGACGGATCGGCAGGCCGAGACCGCCGCTCCTTATGAAAATCCACACGGCACTGAGGTTGGCAAGCACGTCCCTGAACGTGTTGACGATTTCAGTGACTGGAGTGTGGCAGAGTAAAGACAACTCAAGCAGACGATGATTCGTCAGTTGGAGTTGCCGGTTTGACCAGCGGACCTGGAACGGCCTGCGTGTCGTAGACAATGGGTGAGTGAAGAAACGAATTGACAGTCAGCTCCTTCTGGTTGATCAGAAGCCACGCTTCGGGATTCGGTCGCTTTCGCAGTGCTTCGCCGATTGCTCGACAGCGATACGACGAGTTCGTCACAACGAGCACGGAAAACCGGCTCAGCGTTGTGTCCGGAAAATGTTTGCGATGAAGCTCGCGCTGGAGCATCGACGCGTAGCCTTTTGTTTTACGAGCGGCGATCTGCGTCGGCGAAGACGTGCCGAGATCCTGCTCCAGGTAGAAGACTTTGCTGACGTCGTGAACAGTCAGCATGAACGCGGCGTCCGGCGAGCACGACAGCGGCGGTTCTTCAGAGAGCTGCGTGTGCAGTACGAACTGGTCCTTCTCGGCGTCATCTTTGTTGACCGTTTCCCACTCGGTGAACCAGCCCGCCAGTTTTACGTACGACTGGGCGGCGATTGCACGCTCCAGCAACAGGCGTGTCTGATTGATGGCCGTCCAATGGCTGAGCCGATCAGCGCGAGGATGCTTTGTATTGGTCGTGAGAAACCGTTCGTCCTCGAAGTAAGACGCGAGAGCTTCGGCGCCGCTCTTCGTGACGTAGTAAACCGGCGCCGCCCCATTGGTCTCAGGCAACGCGACCGGAACACGGTGGCGCGTCAGGTGGTTGGCTTCACGAAGCCGCAGCAGCCGACGACGCGTCGCTCGACCGGAACTCTGTTCGGGAAAGCAGATCGATTGGATCTGATCTCGCGTCAACAGGTAGTAACGGGCAATGGTTGCCAGCACATTGAAATCGTCAGGCTGAACCTGCATCCCTGGAATCCTTGAAGATCGTCATGAATCAGGAGCACTCTGAATCGGTGCTCACCAATAAAAGTACCGAGCGTGCATGCCGAAAGGTGGCTGCAGCTCGGTAGAAACGATCTCCGAAGAGATGGGATTACAACCGGGCGACTGTTCTTCGCCAAAAGGGAACAGAAACAGTCGTCAGCCGGAGGCAACGTCAGTGACGTCGTGATGGCCATTGTGCAGTCATCAAAAGAACTGTCAAGCCGGAATTGTTTCAACGTTCTCAATTTTGCTGACAGAATGATTGCCGTCTTTCACACGTTGAATGCCCGAGTCACATCCGCCCGACACCGAGTCGAAAGAGGATCCTCTCCAGACTTTTCGTGAATGGGTAAGCTCGTCAGCAGATGATCTCGCTACTGCGGGGAGGGCTGTTTGGGTTCGTCGAACCAGAAACAGAAACACGAGTCGGATCGCCGTGAGAATCCGGTCGTCATTTGACCGGCTGACTGCCCTCGTCAAATTCGCTGCCGTCACTGGGTGAGCAACGGAACTTCAGCAGGAAGCCGTCTGGGCGTCCGTCTTCAAGCTGCACGTGCAGAACTGCATCTCCATCGAGAAAACCCGTGCCTACAACGTCTCGTGCTCGCGACTCTGGAATGTCGCCCTCAACGTCGGCCACCGTGTACAGCGTCAGGCCAAACTGTTCGCCGGCTTCGATCAGGCCGTCGATTGGACTGTGAGAATCTTTGCCGGGTTGACCCTGCCGCGAAACCGCAGCTTTCAGAGCGGTGACTTCCCCCAGAACCTGCAGGATGAATTGTCGGTTCGTGAACAGCTTTGCTTCAATGGCCTCAAGCAGTCGCGTCTGAGCCAGCTTCAACAATGGTGCAGAGTCGAGGACAAACTGTACGTCCGAAGACGACAGCGTCAGCAGCAAGTGCGCGGCCGCGCGAATTTCATCGATCTGTTCCAGCGGTAGATTCAAGCCCGTGTCGATCTGCTGATTCAGTTGAGCCTCAGCAGCAAATTTATCCAGCCAGTCGAGAGCGGAATCATTCTGCCAGGGATGAGAGCCCCAGTGACCCATGCGCCGAGCGTATCACGAATCGAATCGAGGCGCCAAAACTCCGCCGAGACTTTCGAAACGACCCGCTGGAACCGCGTCTGCTCCACAACCTGAAGGTGCTCCGTGACGCGGCTGATTGCCGTTTTGAGGTCTCTCTGGTGTACCAGCAGGGTGTACCAGAGGGTGTCCGCCCCGGGTCGCGCCGCTGGAACGAGCCCTGTTTTTGTATGTTGTTTCCCCGCCCCAACTTGGGGGTGCCGGGAACTCACTCCGCGGTGCTCCGTGATTCCCGGCTATTATGCTGCGGAGTGCTGGTTGATTGTGGGCTTCTGAGGGCGCCCACAATCTCAACCTGCAATGGTCGGACGGTCCACGCCACGCTGCCACCATAATAGCCGGGGATCCGTCCCCGGCACCCCTGCGAGCCCGATCGACGGTTTTTCAATGGCCAGTTCTGACGTGCGGGCTCGCACTCGGCCTTGCGAGGCCGAGGCAAGTTGGCCCCCCTTTGTATGTGTGTGCTGTTTTGTTTTTGCGACACGGCCGCGCCGCCCTTCCGTCTGCGCAGCCCCCGACTGGTCCTGCTCCGACTCGCGGACGACGGGCGGTTGTCGGCAGGGGAATTCCAACCGACGGTCGACAGGAAAACTCGCCGCTGAGCTGCCGGGAAAAATGGCTCCTCGAAAAACCGCTTGACGAATCACAATTCGATGGTTCGCGCGCCTCCAGTTTCGTGGCAGAGTGAACCGGTGGAGAGATTTGACGCCCGCACCGGCCACGAAGGCGACAACCGTTTCGCCAATATGAAATACGACACGCTCCGGCACCCGTCCATCGACCGTGAAACACGCGACGAAATCCGAGCCAATCAGGCGGCGGCCAGAAGGATGCTGATCAAACTGAATCGCGCCGAGACTTTCGCCAGTCGATTCGAAGTACTCTCCGACGAGGTGCGACGAAGGCTCGCCGAACAGCTACCGGTTGACGTCGCCTTTTCAGCCCGAGTTCAGCGGCTGCGGGAAAGGTATGAGCGACACAGCGGGGGAGTCACCATCGAACAACGCCACGAAATCCGCACGCACCTGGAGCACGCTGCAAGGACAGGAGACACCGCCGTCGACGAGATCGTCGCCAACGGCCGAAACCGTCATCGGAAATGCTGGTCGTCGACCGAAGTGCTCGAAGATTGATCTGTCGTTTGCGCCGGCAGAACGATCCGCTCCGGTAGCAGCAGTCTGGAGATAGGCGTGCAAAACGGACCCACTTCGGCGTCGAAATCGGACCCACCTTGTGAGTGTTGGACCACGCGGATTGGCGTGGTCTCAGGCTGGCCGTCGCTCAGGACTGGCTGCCGGGGTTCTG